>JAAUXT010107550.1_pt1 | contig 58042 bp, 29 predicted proteins | sample 7278171 | NCBI WGS metagenome assembly JAAUXT01 (sample SAMN14350112, study PRJNA611818) | marine sediment metagenome | isolation source: surface marine sediment (1.8m) | place: French Polynesia: Moorea | collected 2018-08
ATACAGAACAATTGACCTCTTGCTTGAGCTGGATTTTTTTCCAGATGCTTTTTCTGTTGAGGCTCTTGGGCCTTTTCAGGGTGATGTCAAAATTTTTTTCCAGGTTTTTCAAAATTTTTCTAGGTTTTTGTCCCAAAACCCCCTGTTTTTCCAGGTTTTCCAGGTCTGGCCCAGTTTTTCCAGGTTTTCCAGGTGCAGTGGGAACCCTGAGTGCACAATAGATAAAACGGAAAACACACTCCATCGACAGGGCAGCCATGCAAACAGCTACAGGGTTCCCACTTTCCAGCAGTGACAAAATTGAAGGGTTTTTTCAGGGTTTTTCAAGGATCTGGACCAAAATTTAAGGATTTTTTTCAAAAGTGGCCTCTACTTACATTTGGGTCAATGTTCACAATACAACCTTTTATTTGACAACTACACCACCCAAATGTAAAACCTCCCCGTCTAACCACCACCAAAGCCAAGTACTAACTGCTGCAAATAAGGAAAGACTGGAATGTAATTTCTTGGGTAAATGAAGCTCAGTAAGAGGAAATTTCAAGCTTTTTTTTGTGCAGCTGGCTCCCCCATTGTAGATAAGATAAAACTCTTGACAGACTTTGCAAGATGCTTTGTTGTGATCTGCTTCATCTGGTTGTAGCCAGTCCTTGTATTCTGGTCTGGTTAGCCACTCTTTGTTGAACCTAATTATGGCCAAGATATTTGCTGAATTCCAGCTTCACTTACAACTGAAAAAAACTTCATTTAGTGCCAAGCAGACTGTGCACACCACAGAATATTTGACACAGTGTACTGTACAAATTCTATTGGAAAACAGGAAAAGAACTTTGCACAGTACAGAAATTGCTCTAGAGGCAAGGGGTGCCAATCCCTTTTCAGCCTAACAACTTTTTTTCTTCTGAAGCTATGAAGCTGCCGTAGCTTTATGATGCCAAAAAATTTACCTGACAGCTTGGCAAAGTTTTTCAAGGATGCTTTCTATTTTTTAAGGATTCAGAGTAAAATTCCAGGGTTTTTCCAGGTATTCAAGGGTGCCTTCATTTTTTCAGGAATTTAAGGATTTTTAAGGGCGGTGGGAACCCTGCAGCTAGCTCTGTGTGTGTGTGTGTGTGTGTGTGTGTGTGTGTGTGTGTGTGCGTGTGTGTGTGTGTGTGTGTAAGGGAGCTTGCATGACACAAACTCCCACGCCAAGTCAGTTCGGTGCGCTCTGATCACATCTTCTCAACCGAAAATGTTTGTGGAGAGCGAAAGCTGGTTTGACGTTTTCCAAGACGAAGAGTATCCCTGTCTCGAGCCAAATCGCACCTTTGTGGCGGTCGCCGTTCTGAGCGGAGTTGTTTGAGTCTGCGACTGTCGACTCTTCTTCCTCCTCCTTAATCGGCGTGATGCTGTAGCGCGAGGATGACGCGTGCAGCTCCCTGCAAGTGGAGCGGCACCATTGTTACTGCCACGACACAACGATGCTGGGTGGATTTCTCGGGGAAGTGGATTGTTTTGCAACAAACGCCGCCAAGAAAACAGGGTGTGACAAAGAGCGATGATCAGCTGAACGCCACTTCGACCACAACTTTGTCACAGTTTGACAGAAAATCCACGAAATTGACCTTGGCCTTTGATGCGACCTGTTGGACAACACACATGACACAGAACCAAAGCAGATTTCACCCGGAAAAAGGCACAAGCTTTGGTCGCGCATGTCGGCCCCAGAGTGTGCGCGTGAGAAAGGACGTAACAAAATCGTGCCAACTCACTCCTGGCTGTTTTTGCGTTTGAGAGTCTTCATGTTGTCGGACGTGGGGACTCTGCGCTCGGCGGACAGGGAGCGGCGACGCTTGCGGAAGTCTTCGTACGTCTGGATGCAGTACGCGTCGGCATGCCCCAGCTTCGGCATCACTGAAACACGTTGCTTGGGTAAAGAATAACTTGTGGCACAAAGCAATCGTCTATTATCTGCTATGTTCAAGGACCGCGACAGCCCGCAAGATGGCGCCACTTCCTGCGCTCACAAAAACGCAACCTTCCCAAAACCTTGCATTGCCTTGTTCAATTGAGTCCACGTAGCATGTGGAAAGAAAGGAAACTTGTTTTGTGAGTGGATGAGCGGAAATACAGCACGAGAGGGAGCAGCGCTGACCGTTCTCAGCCTGGTCCTTCCGGTAGAGCGTGACGAACGCAGAGTAGTCGTCCAGCCACGTGATCTGCACGTTTCCTGCGGTGGTCAAACTGCTGTACATGATATATGTACAACTTTTGCCAAGGTGGGCACCCTCTTTGGGATAGCACAAGTCAGAAAACGACTCGAACTGACCGAATGGCGAGAAGAGATTGTGGATGTCCGACTGCTTCCAGTGGGAAGGAAACATGAGAAAGAAAACGTGCTCTCTCAGCGGGATAACTGGAAAAAGTAAACTCAAAAATGTTGAACTGACACACAAAGGGTTGTCACGAGACGAAAAGTTGATTCACACTCACAGTCCGGAGCAGTGAGGTCCATGTGCGGAATGTCGGAGACTTGCATCAATGCCAACCTGCAATTGCAAAAATTTTTAGAAAATCACAACAGCAGTCCGTCCAGGACTGTGAAACTGTCAATCCGAAACCTTCGTTTCAGGCAGTGATTGGCAAAGGGGTGCGCTTCTCCACAACACCCTTTGTAGATTCATACAGGTCAGTCTGCAGTGACCCCGTGAATATTTACCTGCAGACACCCCCGCCCAACAACTGTTGGTGTACGTGTCTGTCCACAATGTAACACCGGACAAAAAAGCAAGTTCCACAAACCTGTTCATATGAGGACGCAATCCCTCAAACTCTGGTGTCACAAACGCTGTGTCCTGATTCTGGCGATTTCCTGAAAGTGACAATATTTATGACTTTTTCTGCCTCTGACAGGCCACGAAAACTTCTCTGTATGAGTGTGAGGCAGCCAAATAGATTTGAAATGCATTTGCCACCAAAATAGGGGAGCAGTTTGTTTTTCTTCTTCGAGGGCAAAGGAACCATCGTCTTTTGTGCATCTGCGGGGGGGGGAAGGTGGGGGGAGCTGCTGACGGACTCACCCAGGAAGTTGGCCATGCAGATGAAGGAAATTCCAGTTATGAAGGCGTCGAATCCAGCTTCGTGCGGCCGCTGCGCGTCGAGTGAGTAGGCGGGCAGCCCCGGGGCCGGATCTACAATCACGCCGCACCACAGTCGAATGAGAAGCCTGCAACTTTGATCAGAATGAATCCAGATGGAGCACCCAACCGCACAGCTAAACGACACGGGTACCGAAGGCAGGTTGTCTGTGATAGAAAGGACAACACAAAATAGACCCTGTCACGGTCCGGTTTACCTATTGGTGGAACCTTGAAGGGTTTCTGCAGACAAGTTTTCAGCAAATCATCCAACTTTGTGCTGGGAATGTGGTTCCTCAAGGAAGTTTGAGTACTCAACACTTTCGTATCAATCAACCTGAAACAAAACAGGCCGCACCCTTTGGTGACCGGAAAGTGATTCCAACACCACAGAGACGATACGGATGAAAAAAACAGACTCACCTTGGAAAACAGCACTTGACAAGAGATTTGAACTCTTCGTAATCCTTCAAAGATGCAAAGAAAGTACATGGTGTCAAGGTCGCTCTTTGTGTCAACACGATTTTCGTTTTGATTTGCGTGAGGCACCTTACTTCGGGCAAAGGAGCTCTGAATTTGTTGATCATGTGCAGCAAATCCAGCAGCATGTTGTGGCCGACGATCAGTTTTCCCTGAAAAAAAACATGTACGAGCATTCAAGGACAGGTCAACTGCTCAAAAGGAAAAGCCCAGGGCCAACGTTGTTCGGCTGAATTCAAAATCACGTCGACCCAAAGCTGGCAATGCAGGAACAGCTCACTGAGCGAGACATGAGATCCACGACGGTGGTGAAGCCAACAGCGTCCGTGACTTCCTCCTGAGAAATGCAAAATATGAGTTGAATCCAAACAATGACAACCTTTCAACAACAGATAAATGTTGGTGCAAAATGAGAACTTTATGTCAACCGATGAAAGCAGCTCACCAACTCTGCTGCCATTCTGTCTTCTTCTTTCTTGTTAAAATCTTCTTCATCTTTCACCTTCGACACCACGATGCACCTCTGCTTGTTGTCAGTTGACCCAACTGTCTTCGTTTGCAGATGAACAGTGTTTTTGAACCTGTGTTCAAGTAGTGTCGCGAAACAACAAAGGCAAAAACACAAGACAGGACAGGACGAATGCAGTGCAGGGGAAACGACAGCAGATCCGCTGAACGTTCCGACGAAAGACGAAAGGAACATTACGTGCGACCAGCTTTCCTTGTGCATTTGGTGTCTTTTGTTTCGTTGAATTCTTCAAAGTTGCGTGACGTTAAAATCTGAACCCCTTTCCCTGGATCCCACCCTGAAGGTGATTCTTGACGCCAACTACGTATTTATCTTGACACGACAACTCCACAGACACAACACGAAATACATCGGCTTACTGTGATAAAACGCTTTGGAAGGTCAGCTTCCGGAGAAAACCATTCACCGGTGGCAGCTCCAGTTCTTCCTGATCAGACTTGAGAAACCCCTCAACTCGAGCACTGTGGGAGGCAATAAGTTCTGTCTCGAACCAACATTCCGTTGTGGAACATTCTTTTTGTTTCTCTCTCACATCAACTGCAATATTCACCAGATATCGTTGATGGTCTCTTTGTGCTCTTCGGGGATGGGCACCGGTCCCTTTGGCAAGGAAGACTGATGCGCTTCGGGCTGTGGGCTGGTGAAACTGGGGGACGTGACGCTGCGAATGCTTTCGTACTTCTGCATCACGTTGTCCTTCAGTCTCTGTTCTTCTGCTGGGGCCAGGTACGGTATCCCTGCCGTGGTTCGAAAGACAAAACTACAATCAACAACTAAATGGAGGTGTACCTGTTTCAACTTGTCAGCGGAACAAAATTCAAGCAGTCAATCTCTTCTTTACTCACACGCACCTTCGTAAAAGACTTTATTGAAGTCGAACTTCTGGCCGACGAGAAAGTCAATGCTGGAACTCTGCATTGACACGAAAGAACTTTGCTTGTCCAGTAACACTCGCTGGAGTGAGCTGCAACTGGCACACTTGTTGTGTGAAAAGAATGAAAGCTCGGTGAGGCTGGATGCCAAATGATAGCAGTGAGATTGTGTACGCTTCCGCACCTGGCAGAGGAAACGGACGTCAGGAGCCTGCCGACTGAACTGTCTTGGGAAGATGTAGAAATTGAACGACTTCACTGTGTATCTGCAAAGTGAACATCAACTGTTGAGAAAATTTTCCTGATTCCTGCTGAGCAAAGATGTTCGTCTTTTGAAGAGGTACGCCCATACTCACCTTCTGGACTTGGTATCGAAACGAAATGCGCTCAAACCGAACTGTGTCAACAAGAAATCCACTGCTCCCTGCAACAGCCATTTTGACACGCGCATATGTAATCATGGAACATGCAGACCACAATTCAGAATTGTAGTGAACTGCGACACTTACTTTTCTCAATTTGTGATACCGCTCTTCTGGCGTGTCCAACCCATGAGTTCTGCATGATGAAGTTGCCAAGCCTACAAAAAGCACCGCTTCCACCGTGTACGATTTACTAATGTCGCCAACCAAATCTGGTCATTTCAGGAAAGTCTCGGACACGGTTTGGCTTCACAGTACGGAGAATCCAATTCTCTTCTCCCTTTCGTGACCTGATCGTGATGCCATTGAAATTAATTGGTGTCACAATCAGGTCGCGAAAGGCACAACTGGATTACCCTTTGTGTTCAGCTGTTTGTGTGGTGGTTCCAGTTGTATTGCAGCCAGGCGATTCTTCCGGACATGGGTGCAAATTTCTTCACAACACGAAAACAACTCTCACCTGTAAATTCTTCATCAAAGGCGAGGAAGGTGCACTGCTCTATCGCCTCAGCAACTTGTGGTAAAACTTCTTTGAAATCTGTTGTGAGATCAAACACAGTACAAAAAGTTGACAGCATTTGACAGGTGATTGCATTATCGCCCACAGTACCACCCTCAAGGTCAATGGACACAGCTGTACATCGCCAGTAACGCCTATTTCTCACGAGAGCATGCAATAGTGACGTCGTATCAAACACTGTGAGGTCCAATGTTCCGGGGTATGAGACAAAAATGAGCAAAATTCAACAACATGGTTACTTTTCTTTGTCACGTCCATTTCTCCGGCTGCGGGATTTTGTGCGCAGTCACCAGCAGTCACCAGCCGCAGTGCCGTGGCGGGAAATTTCCAAACAAGATCCTTGGACAAGGTCCTCGAGGTGATTTTTGAGCTCAAAATTTCTGGCCCGTTCGGATCGCTTTTTTATTTTTGCACAAAACCTTGAAATGACCACAAGAAAGAAAACCACAGCTTTCAATGGAACGCACTTGAGCAAATGAGTGCAGACTATTGACAGTCGGACACAAATTTTTTGAGATTTTTGCATGCGCACGTCAGGCAGATACTGTTCACCCCAAATCAAATATCCTTGTCAAATGGCCGTGTACAGCACCACAAAGCCTCAGCCGGTTTTCAAGATCCAAACACCAAAATGATCGTGCCTGCATCTCCGACGTCAAATTGTTTGTTGAAATTGGATTGGGGGGGGGGGGTGTTGAAATTATGCGTTCACGTCTGTTTTGAACTGGGTTCGGCCACAACAATAGGCTGCAGTTTGAGATCCAATCATTGCTTCCCACGGCAGCTTCTCGCATCTCGCATCGCGGAGCAGGGCCCGCTGCGCCCGAGGCGAGTCGCGGACGCTCGCAGCTTGAAGCCAAACATGCGCCCCGCCAGCGTGGCACGAGCCGCGTCGCTGTGATGTCGTCAAACCACTCGAGCCAAGTTCCTCCTCCGCGCTCTGAGGTGGGAGGCGAAGTGAACGAATTTTCACTCTGTCTTGTTCTGCTCCAGTTTGAGTTTCTGCCTCTTTATCTGTTAAATCTCTCAGGGCGACCAGTGTCCGGAAGGGTTGAGCCTTTCAAATTTCGACTGTTGGTCCGTCGCGCAGAACCTCAGCCTTTCGCGATCTTGAAGCACGAGCGATGTTGGAAACAAGAAAAACATTCGCAAGGCACGACAAAACACAATTTATTCCAGATAGAAACAAACCAAACTCAGAAAAGACAGCTGTTATGTGCAAGTATGTACAAGTCGACACGCTTCAACCTGAAAACATTGCCAGAATGGCATGCAAATCAAATGCGCTTCCCTTCTCTTGGTCAACTTCGGGGCTTTGCTGGTACGTATGTAATTTGATTTGTCGGAACCACTGCATTCCAAAAACTACTCGTACTCAATAATTTATCCACTGCACGCATCAGAAGCCGACCCACTCAACAAACCTCAGACAAGCCTGCAAAATCTGTCAAACACACTTGTTTTCTTGTGACCCACGACACAGGGAAAACGGTGAACACATGAAACCCCCCACTTTGCTCTTGGGTAACTTACAGACCGAAAGGTTTTGTTTTCAGCTGGAGAATCCGATATTATTTGTCCCGCATCGAGTCTTTTTCTTCCTCCGAATGGCAGTTTGGTCTTGTGATCACCAAAGTGGAGGCGATTTCGTTTTCAGAAGAGATTTCTGCCCCATTTCCACACATGTCGTCGGAGAAGTTCGTGTGACTGCCGTTGCGATTCTGGCCAGTGAACTGACGCTGCAGGTTCTGTGGAGCTGGCCTCGTCTTTCCGTTGCGTACCGCCCCGGCCGCTCGCCCTCTCCCCGCTGCGGCGAGCACGATCCTCCTGCCCGCAGAGCTCGTGGTCCTGCAGCCGCCCCTCTGTCGGCCTCGCCCCCGAGCCGGAACCGAGCAATCCTCTATTCTCCGGATCTCGGCTCCAGTTGATTTGAGGATGCTGGTCAACGCCGAGATGTAGTGAATGGCGAGGCGGAGCGTGGCAATTTTTGACAGGCGTTGGTGCTCGCTCAGGTTGGACTTGGGCACGACTTTGCGGAGTTCATCGAAGGCGTCATTGAGCATGTGCATGCGGTTGCGTTCCCTCTCCGTGGCGCCGTCGCGGTTCGGTGAGAGCTGCCTCTCTGCGACGCGGCCACAGTGCGTTTCGCTCTCGCGGGAGAAGCCGGCGCGCACCCCGCGGCTGCTGATCGCGCGGCCCTGGAGCTCCTGCATCGGAATCCGCGGCGCCTGGTAGAAGAAGCCGGGGTCAACAGGGAACCTGCAGCCGTCCGCACTGCCTAGCGCTCCGTTGTTGGAGACCATGTGTTGACCGAGAGAGGAATTGTAGAACCCCATGGGAGCGCCGAGATGATGCCCACTTGCATGAACCAGATGTGGTCTCAGAGGTTCCATCTGGACATAGGTGGATCCGGGGGCTCTGGCTTCAAGATCTGTTGGTGCGGCTGTGTCCAGACCCAGAGTGACGAGCTGATGCGACGTCATCACGCTGCAGTTGTCAGTGTTCATGTACTCCTGCTTCACCGGCATTCCTGTCGCTGGGTCCAGACACCGACTCAAAATATCTTCACAAAAATAACTTGTCGCCTGTTGAGTACAGCTTTGGGTGCGGCTGGTGTTCAAACAGTCAGCGCCCAGTTCCGCACCTTGGTTTACTGCTGACGACCCCTCTGATTTCCATTGCGTCCAATTCTGGGAACCTCCGTGATTTTCTGTTCCGTTTTCCGCAACGCAGGAAAGAGTCGCCCAAGGATTGCAATGGGTTTGAATGCTGGAAGACTCGTTCCACGTCCGATGAAGCGAAGAACTGTCTTGCAGACCTGAAGACAGGTTTTCGCTGAACGCAAAAGTTTCGGCGGTGAAACTGCGCTGATCTTCCACAACGAGTGAACCGCAACTGCTGATTTTGAGTTCTGTGCACTTGTGATTTACAGTCGAACTGATGTACTCCTTGTTTGCATCTGCTTCAAATTCCTGGACGTTCGCAGAATGTTGTGTTTCCATGTCCAGGCCGCGCCGGCTGGTGCCGCCGCTATCAGACCGCAGATAGACAGGGGCGCGTCGAGACGGACTCGGCCCCCGGTTCTGCCGCGCAGCTCGAGGCGCCCCGCCACACCGCAGCCGCAACAAACTCAGCAGTCAAGCGAATCCACCACTCGCTTCTCCCACTTTGATTCTTCTGGTGCGAGAACTAAACGTCACGTAGGAAACCAAATTCATCCGACTGCAATGATAAATTCGTTCACCGCAGTCGGGTTTCGTGTGTTTTTGTTGTGCTTTTGAAGGCCTTGATTGGCTTGCCAAAAATTGCAAATATTGGTCCAAAACTGTGCCGCAAGTCAGGTGGGGTGTAAAGAAAACATATGTCACGTCTGCAGTTATCACATTCACTGAATGTTTGTTTGTCCGCTCGGGCGCTATTGAGTACCATCCAGATTAGCGACAAAAATAATAAAAGAAATATTGCCAATCGAAATGTCAAAACTTTAGCTCCCACCTCAACAAAAACACAAAAGCTGGAGAAGTTGTAAGTCAATCTCCAAAGAGTGTCTTGCTTTCAGAATCACAGGAGATGCACTGAGAAAATTGTTCTCTTGCGCGAAACTGGATTCTTCTTGGTTGAGTACTCATTGGTCACTCAGATGATTCGGCCTCTTGTCAGCACCAATTATTTCACAAGCGAGTGGTCCCCAGTCATCCCGGAGCGCCTCTGGGTTTGTCGGGAGAGTCCGAAGGAAGGCGCGCGTGAACCACCGTCCCTGATCGGTTCTGTTGCACCACTGCTCTTCCAGTGTTGCAGATCGTGTTGGATTGTTGCTTTTCGTTCTTTGTCAACGCAAAACGTCAAAATACGAATGCCATGTTTAAAAATGGATGTTTCCAGTGTTCTCCCATCTCCCTCAAATCAAAAGCCTCTCGCAGGCGAAAGGTGAAAGTTTCGAGCTCGTTGCGTGGTCAAAGGGGCTGAAAGCGATTGGCCGCGGGGAGCCCAGCTCAGTCCCGGGTGTTAAATTCGCCCCGGGGCCTTGATGTGATACGGACTGATTTGGTTCTCTCAAGCAGACTGCAGGCACGTCAGATAACATCGAGATAACAGGTAAGTGCCGTAAAATCTCGCATTCCCAGAACTCATTTCTTGTCTGTTCTCTTTGTATACACTTGCAGGATTTCTAGGAGTGTCGAGTTGCACAGACAAAGTGGAGTCAATCTGAACTGCGATCTGAGTGCCCCAATATTTGCACATGATAAAGAGTTTCTGGGCGGTCCGTCTCTGTACACTAAAAGAAATTGGACAAACGAATTTTTCCTGTGCTTCTGGTGCAATTTTGTTGAGGCCAACTCAAAGCGTCGTGACCAGTTTTTGGCCTTTGTTGGAGGCGTGATGTACGAGAATAAACGTGATTGCAGGAAAACTCAGCCGAAACGTGCACGGTTGTTGAGTTCGCACGTTTGCTGAGATAGCCATCGACACGCGAATTGGGATCGAGTCCGAGAGCGGGATTCTGAAGATGTTCGATTCATCAAGTTCAAGAACAGAACCAAAGCCAACGATTTGTATGTAATGGCATTCAATAAGCTTTTAATGCAACAAGAAAGAAATTGTCACATCATCATAATAAAACAATCGTCTTCCATAGAAAGCGGTCACATAATTGTACGACCTCGTATCCAATTTACACATGAAAACATTACAAATCTGTTTATGGTGAATCCCTTCCTGTTCAAAAAATTATATGTCTGTTCACAAGAGAAGAGTTCAACTCATTCCTTCGCCAGCTTCGCCTCTGCTGATCCGAGTACCTAACTGCACTTCACATCAAACGCACAACGATCTTGATGAGAACGAAGTTCAAAGGCTCCGAATTCTTTGTCTCATCCCTTTTTCTGGAAAATAATCGTTAAATCATCGACGCAGCTTCTTGCTGGAGTTGGTAATTAAAAATGTAACAGCACAAAAAGACAAGCATTAAAACGTGAGACCACTACAAATACATTTTTCTAAATTGTATTGTCCAACTTTTTACACATGAATCACTGCTAATGGTGTCCTCAACCATGAAGACTCTACACACACGAACTTCTTTGTACATCAGGTGAGGTGTGGCGGCGATCTCCAGTGAAATACGCATCGAGTGGATTCTTATCTCTTGCATTGACGATCAAACACGTATGCTTGGGAAAAAAATGTACAACAATAAAAGGGTGTTGAATTGGTGGACTTGATGTTACACAAAATTTGAAAGCAAGTGTTTTCGACTCCCTACAATCGTCTGTGGTCTGCACAAGGGATCTTTGGGATAAACTTCAAATCCATTTCATTTGACGCACAAAAAAGCGGATATCAAGTTACAGTTCCCTTGACCTATGACTTCACATCGCAGTGTTAGATACGTATAGCTTTTCAATGGCAGTCCATCTTCAAACAGTTTCAAACAAATACTGTTCCGTAAACATTTGAAATATCTATCATAACTTCAAACAAAAGAGCCAATGTCGACGTGCTCAGTTTCTTAATGAAGATTGTATCGTGCAACAAGTATCAGGTTCAAGATGTTACAACTGCTCCGCAGATGTCGAAGCCATCTGACTTTTTTGATCGGTATGCAGTCATCGAGTCAGGTAAAAAGGCGTATCAAGTTCAGGTAAATGTCGTACGACATGGACAACACTGACATTTTGCGGCTGCAGATTCAGTGTTTCAGCCTCGCGTGTTTCCCGCAAAGCTGTAGATCGCCATTTTGGGATTCGAGTCACTAATTCGAGTTCTGTTCTCCAATCAAGTACAAGTCGAAGCCGGTAATTGACACACACGAAGTTGATCTCTTCTAATCTTGGTGTTTTTCCAGCACAAACATTTCACATCGAACAATAGTGTGTACCACAGACAGACATGTATCCATCCCCCCGACACTGAAGCTCCCTAAACGAGTCTGTTTGTCGAAACGCTGAGACACTGCGGTCATGAATGCAATGAAGGCGAGCGCACATGAAATCTCAGACCCTCCATCCTCGCAGTTCCAGTTTTGTGAAAAGCCCGTCCCATCAATGTCGTTAGACTTTGTCTCACTGTCCAAGCTCACTGTCAAGTTCAGCAAAATTGTTCTCCCGGGGCTTGTCCAAAAGCTTTGGTTCAGCGCTGCGGCCGGAAATTGGATCTGTATAAGTGCAACTGCAAGGGACACAGGTAAAAACAATGACCAATCTGAAAGTCACATTTTGACGACCTTTCAGAAAACTGGAACTGCTGGTGAAGATGAGAAGGTCGGCTGTTTTTCATGACGCAAATGTCAGGGAAAACAATTCATTTTTCAGAATTCCAAATGGTGTGCGCTTATTTGATTGGTCAAAAAGCAGCAACAACCACGAAACCAACACACAACACACTGCAGAGGAAATCGACTGCATGCAACCTGCCAAAAGCAATTTACACCGCACGAACAGGCGACCATTTGGAATGTAATTTTCTGATGGAAGCTGCGATGTGAGTGAGACTGACAGTGCAGCTCCTCTGAAAAATGAATAGATTTTCCCTTTTCACCTCTGTACACAAGTTCAAGAACATCGGACAAGTTTTTCATCCAGGCCAGTTCAATGCATCAAAACATGAACATCACGACAACATCGAGTTTGACGAAGCCTCGAACACGGATCGCGGTTTGGAGGACACAACAGAGGGCGTGTTATGGTCCCAGAAATCCTTCAAAAAACAATACTTCATCATCGAGCCTGAAGGAACACCACATGGAATTTTTCATTCATCTCAAAAACTAAAATTTCCCGAGTTGATGATTTTTCACATGGAAGTAGAGACTGTAGTTTTAGCAGCTTCGGGACTCTGCGCCTACGACGGCGGCAGAGAGCGCGGCGCTCCCCCAGACTCCATGAAGTCGTCGATGATGCCCTGCACGGACTCGCGGATGTCGTCGGGAGTCTCGTTGTCCTGCTCGACGTGCGTGTCCTCCGTCACGATCGTCTCCTCCTGTCCGTCCTTGATGATGGTCTTCTTGTGGATCTGCTTCTTCATGATGACCCTGTCGCAGAAGCAGCAAGCAACATGCACTTTAAACAGTGAACGAAACAGTTGCCTGCAGCGTGGACCAGTCGAATTAAGTGTGGTTTCATCAGACAAGATTCAATGAAGGCAAGAATCAAAGCAATCGGAAGAAGCTGGTGCAGCTGACTGCAGCTCGTGAGACAGGCTGCAGCCACATCGGCTGTTTCTGGACACAGAGCAGTGGAGTCACCTTTCAGAATCTTGATTGATGAACTTTTGCAGACAGCTCATGTCGACAATTTGAAAGCGACAACACATTCAAAGTGAAGCAAAACTGCAGCCGTCAACTTGTTTGTGTTCAAGAGGCGAGGATTTGGTGCCAGGGGCGGAACCAGAATCTGGGCTCCGATCGCAACACACGAGGATCAACTTCAAACATTTGATCATCGGGTGAAACCTTTTGGGCGTGACGTACGCAAGAGGAGAGGGAGAGTGTGTTCTTTCGGGGTCCGCCCCTGACCGCAGTCACCATTCAGAACAATCATTCAAAGCACACGTTACAGGTTCTGTCTTCTGTCCCTATTCTTCCCTTTCTTTTCCAAAGTTTGAACATGCACGTCCCATAAAAAGGACTTCGAAAAGGGCAAACTGTGAGGGAAAGCATGCGCTTGGAAAAAAAGATCGGTCAAACAGGCAACAAAACACTAAAAGCGACACACGTTTGTCCCAGCACCAGTCTTTTTTCTACATCGTAATTTCAGGCAAAACAAATACAAATGGTCTGCAAAGGAAACAGTCGAGCACAGAAGCAGCGATCACGCGTTCCTCCGCAACTGATACTCTCCTCATGCCTGCAACTGAAACAAACACTCGAAAAGGTCAATATCTCAGCATTCCAAATGAAAAGCCTACGACTACCGGAACCTGAACACGTCTCTTATCCAAAGCCTTTCACCTGCACGGCACGGGGATCGGGAGGAAGGTGTGGGAGCACACTGAGTCAGGTACAATGAACCTATTTTCCTTTCCTCGGCGCTTTTGCGCAATGTGACACAGTGTGTTCCCTCACTCCTTCAGGCGCAAGCTTTCAACCCTTCAGTCCATTCCGCCTACTGCACCATGAACACATGTTTCATTCAGTTGGAGAAGAAAATGGGGGAAACTGGAGGCTCCATCACGTGTAACAAGCATCCACTGGCAGCAGGCAGGCAGCGTGGCACATACACGGTCCTACCTAGTACTCTGCATATCTCCTCCGGCGGCCTCGGCCAACTCTCCCTCCTCTCCGACCAACAAGTCATCCGCTCCATCTGTGGCAAACACAAGTTCGCACTGAGTAAAACAGCGACAAGTGTCAACCCTGAGATCCTTGGCGTTGTACGCGTGTCATGCAACGGGCATAAAAGAACAACCCCAAAACAAATCCTGCATAAGGGGTGCGTCCGTCCTGCAAACCTCACCTGACGTGTGCAGGAGCACAAATATGTTCAGAACTATAGATAACATGGCAAATGGCAATTGGACCCCCCCCCCCTCCAAAAAAAATAATCCATTCCCCGGACTCGAAACCAACAGGTGCAACTCGAAAGGCTCCTCAGTGCTGTTCCGAATGGCACTTTACTCGCCGTTTCAGATGTCATCAGTGCAATTAGCCGTTTGTTTCCAGTGCAGCCAACGTTCCTCTGTGCCATCAGTTCCACACACATCATCTTTGGTGTCAGCTCGTCTGGTGTAGTTTCAAGCCCACGGTGGCTGAGAACCTGCGCGGCGTTCTCGCCATAGGATCCCGAACATGGAAATCCATGCGCGGTGACCTTTGAACACCTGCCTCCGTTGCCGTACACAGGCGGCTGCATTGTCCGCGAGGCTCGAGGCGCGTGTTTCCCGTTCCTGTCAGCTGCGTCAGGACGCAGGAAGCGACTCATACGCCTCACAAGCAAGTTACACAACGGGACAGACACGGCTTCACCTTTTATTTGCATACACGGACAGAAAATTGTTGGCGGTTCCCTGACATTTCCTTTCAAAGGAACTCATTTGCGATGTTTAAATATGAAACGGTAGGATTTCCCTTCCACGCATCTGCCAATGCTGTGTTTGTGCGCGAGCCATTGTGGGCAAATTCGCAGAATTTCGTATCTCGCCAGAACCACCATTAGACTGGTGGATTTTGAAACTGAAGCGATGAACGAGATGAATGAACAAGATTCAGCATCTCTGTTTGTGTCCAAGGAAGAAACATTCCCCTGAAACACACGATACGACGAACAAGCAACAACAACGAAACGAAACCTCAACTGTCTGACTGACAAAATTGTAACACTGTCCAAATTTGGAGACACAAAGAGTCTTATGAGGTGGAAGGTCGAGCTTCGAAGGCAGGGCCAACACAGAGCCGACAAAGGCGGGACGACGACTTTGCACGCACCAAGTAGACTGACGCAGAGACAACCAACCGACTTACAAGTGTCCACATAAGGACGTCTCGTCGGGTGCTGCATTGCAAAACTTTGCCGTTGTTCAGATCATGACACCAGCAAAAGACGACAAACTTTTGTGCATGAAAGCGGAGAGATTACGAACAGGTGCATCAAAGTGAAAAGTGAAGATTGGATTCAAGTAAAGTGTTTCAACAAACACACAGACGAAGCTGTCCTTCAGATATTGCAGTCCAAATAACAAAGCAAAGACAGACGAAAAAAGATTGGAAAAGGAGGAAAGCAAAGCACCTGGATCGCAAGTTGCACCAAACTCGTCTTCATCCTCTTCTTGAACAGGATAAACATAAGCTGGGCCAGTCTTTTGTGCTACAAGTGGCAAAAACAAACCCAAGCTGCATTAGAAAACTTACCTCAGCGGGATGTGTTTTTGAGAAAAGTTACGGTGGTACAAATTGATGAAATGTTAGTGAAACTCATCACCAAACGAACGCAAGAATTGCACTGCACTAATTCTGTGCCAAAGGATTGTCGTCCTCCATTTACGCGTGCGGCTCGCTGAATGGGCCGAAATGGCTGACTTCGCCCCGTCTCCAACCCAGGGGCGAAGTCGCGGGACTTCGCCGCTGGCTAGCCGCACACGTAAACAGAACACACCCAATGACAGTTTTCCTGACAAATGAGGGCAAAAAGACAAATAAATCACCCTTTTCCGAGGCCAATAGTAGATCTAGCCTTTGGAAGAAGTGTTGTGCGCGAACAGTTTGTGTCTCCAAAAGAAAGACACAAACAACGTCCGAGCGCCGGCGCACAAAGTCAATTTGGCGCAATAAAATGCCTCAATTTGGTGAACCAACGAGGCTTTCATCGTGACAGAATAAGCCTGAAGATGAAGAAAGCTGGCACAGGCATTGCAGTGCTCGTACAGAAAAGAAAGCGGGGTTGTAAATACCGAGGTGCTCGGGAATTCCAGCGGCCAGGATCTCTCTGTGCTCCTCTATGTCAAACTCGCGCATTTCGTCGTCGTCAATCGACTCTATTCTCATGCACGGGGACCGCTCTGAAAAATTGGGCACATTAAGCGTCGCTCTCCAGTGAGACTTTTAGCTGAGATTCTTAACTGTAAAAAGCAAGCGCCTCCATGCACACCCAGGATGTTCAGTCAGCGAGACCTGCAGAGTCGAAAGTACAGGGGACAACGAGAGCGGTGAACCTCGCGTCCTGTGGAAAGAGACGTCATCCACAGAGAGATCGATCAGCACACGGGGCTGTTGAGTGTGGAAGGGCAGGACAGGAAAGAATTTCAACCGTACGAAAAAGGCAGCTTTACTGCTCCACCAAGTCCACATTCATTCTTTTTTTTTTCAACATTGTGGTGATACTCGTAATTCTCGTCAGAAAAAACAGTTTCTGGCACGGAATTCCTTCTTGGCATGAGCCGCGCAGAAAACTGCGACCTTCCACACGTGATGTCCGGCCCCACCAGCAGAACATGGAAATCGTTTCGTGACAGGAGCAAATTGGAGCCAATTTGTTGGCGACATATTTTCAATGTGACGCCACCGACACAATTCTGGTTCTGCAGTTCAGCTCACAAATTTCACCCTGCAGGCAAAGACGAGAGCCCCTGACTCACCACAGGTGGAAGTTTCTGCGACTGCCTTTTGCGAAACGGCGGACGCTACGCAGTCGACAAGGCGTCTGTGCACAAGGATCGATGCAGAGATCGAAGGTGACCCCAGGGGGAGTACACCTGACAAGTTTTGCGATTTTTTTTCTGATGTGGACGCCCCACCCCCTGAAAGAACTGGAGACTCCGTGATTTTTTTGGCAACCTCTGGTGCAGTGATGCCTGTGGAAATACTAGTGCACTCAGATTCCTGGAGGACTCCGACAAGTTTGGACTGTGAACTTTTGGAAAAGAACCAGGAGCGTTGATGCTCCCTTCGGATGGGGAATTCAAAACAAGCTCACAAACAGTTGAGCTTTGTGACTTTTCCAAAGGCGCACTTCAACCTGGATATTTCTGGGCTGTCATTCTTTTGTCTGAGCAAGTCATGAATTTTGCATTTGTTATGTTAAGCTGGAAAAGCCTCTCCAAGCGAAGACTTCCACGGGCAAAGGAGAGGCTCACTGCGCCCCCTCCGGGCAATCTGAATGGGTTCTCTCGAAAGAGACTGTTTGACGCCCAGATCATTTCAGTCTTTCCAAACAGAAGCAGCACAAAGAAACAGCCCCAGGATTCTCCGCGTGTCCCTCGGCAGGCCGCTGTTTTGCTGTCTTCGGTGAACAGATTTCCTTGCGTGTGGCTTTCACATTTAGAAAGGACAAAAGCCAATTCAGGGGGATTCTGGAAATGTTCAAGGCCTTTCGCTTTGCTGAAGCTATACCTTTCGACAGTACCGTCGGTCCCCTATTTCGCTAAAACGTCTGCCTTACGCAGTAACATGACCCGTCTTACGCAGACAACCCGTGCGCTCAGTGCAGCTATCTTTGTTTGCCCAGATCAAAGTTCAAGCTCGATGCTGCAAAGTGAAAGGCTCCCTGCACCTGAAGTGGCGACTTTTGGTGCGGCATGATGCGACGCAGAAGAATCGGTCGTCATGACTTCAACGACGTATTGTCCACCTTGCGGAAACCAGATCTTATCCAAAGCCACGAAATCTATCCGCATCGAAAGGTGTCTCCAATAAACTCTCACAAACCAACTGCGATTCTTCTTCCCATGCACAAAGTCACGTGTCCATTGTATCCGTAGAACAACATGAAAGGGTGACAGACGATACAGGCAATATGTCCTGGACGCTGTATCCTCTGGCAGCGCTGCGCTGTTGGCGAGTGATATGAGAACTACTAATGGAGGTTGTCCGCTGTGAGACTTGTACAAGCGACGCCAGCCATGTTCTCTTCAAGCCGCATTAGGTTCTTTCCATCTCGCTGCTGACAACATCCGAAAATGAAAATGTCCACTTGGAACGTTCGCCGACCACAAGGAGAGTTTGATTCGGCATCCAACAGAGTGTGAGAACTTCCGGTCCACAAGCTGTATACGCCTCAAAATCCACGTGTTGGAACAAACAACCTCGACTCCAGGAAGTTCCTCAATTGAGAGTCTGTGTTGAACAACTCCCCGTCCGGGTCCCACAAAACGGCCGAATCTGGCCGCTCAGCGCTGCTCCCGCGAAACTGACTTCGGTGTTGCCCAGAAAAGCTCGTGGCGATTTATCACAGTCGTTCGTGCGCGAGGTAGATATAAGCAGCTTTACACACAGTGCGACAAAGGCAGTTTGAAGTTTCCTCTCATATGGCGCTGCTTAATGTCACTTTGCCCGTAAATGACGTTCAGGGAGGCAACGCGATAGCGCAGCTCGCGGCCACATAACGCGTGTCCACGACAGCGCGCCTCATGTCAACCCGCCGCTCGTTGTCTTGCCACATGTTGCTGCTGCGCAAATATCTTCGGCATCTGCCTTCTTGTCACTTCTACTGCAACGTATCCAGAGCAGTGCCGTTTCAGAGCCACCGCTACACGGGTGCAGCATTGTGTGAAGTTGCTTTGAGGGAATCATTCAAGTGCATGAAAGGCAGAAAATGAGTCTTTAATGGGACATTCAGTCGCTTTGTTGGGGCTTTTGAAGAACACTGGCACACACGGAGGGGATCGACAAGCTCAAAATTCTGCTTCAAATACTTTGAGATTTAAATTATCTTTTTGTTTGGGATGATTAGTCCAGGAAGTTGCCGCGGTCTATCGCAGAAACACTCCCACTACGCAAGTGTCTTGAAAGCCGTTTGTACATTGTAACAAAACACTTTGTACAGACGGGGCTGGTTTTGTTGTGCACTGCTTTGATGCAGACCTTGAATCCAGCACCGCGGGATGCAACCGCTGCCCACGCAACGACTCCATTTCAAGAGCGTTAAAGGGAACGTTCCTTGCATGTTCGTCAGTCGGGAGACGTTCAGCTGAAACCTGAACCCTCTGTATGGGCGCCAACATAAAACCTGGAGAGCCTCTGACAAGATGAATTGCGAAGTGGGGCTTCATCAAATTCAATGTGGAGCTCACGTCAACAGTGACTTTTTGCCCTCACCGACAGGTGTGCTTGCTGCCTCAAGATCAGATTCTCCACTGAAAAAGGTGACACCCAAGCATGCAGAAACTGGTGACCAGCTTGAGAAAATGAAACCTCATTTTCTACCCACACTCTCGCTGCAGGAAACAGTCGAAGCTGCAGGTGGTTCAGACTGAACTACTTCTGATGTGGACACTGTCCATTCTTTCTTTGTTCCTACATCAAGGAGCATTTCATGTCGAACACTTCGTCAAGGACATTTGGATTGAAAATTCATTCATGGTCGAGAAAAGCTGAAAGAGAAGTGGAATGAGTTCAACACTATCCGTACAGGATCTCATCCGCTCTGAAAGGAAATATTTTGATTGGTTTCACGAAAAATTGTGTATGGAAAAAAAAACAACAACAAGTTCAGTTTCATTTGTAAACTGTCAAAAAACACGTTTTTAGTAGCCACAGTTCAAATACTATCTCGTGAGTTTTCAGACATTGCAGATTATTTGCGACTTACAACTTAATCATCTTTTGTCAGAAAAAATGTGGAAAAAGTGCACAATTTTACACGAAGATACAAAGCAAGACAGACACAAGCCAAAATGAGAAACAAACACGAGGGCAATCCATGGGAGTTCTGTGTGCAGTGTACTTTTCTCAAACAGGTCAGAGTGTGAAAAGGTTGCACGTTTTGAAAAAAAAATAGGGAAATTTCGGTTTCTTTGCACACGGGCTCGGATGGGAAAATCAACAGACCCAAGACAAACAACTGAAGAAGACAAGAAAGGAAATTTACGGAACGAGGGATCACTATTTTCAACATGATAACACAGCGTGTTTGTTAATTATGATTCCGGACCTGAAACAGAGACGAATGTTCGTTAGTAGCGCACAACTTGCACTGTGTCCGGGGACAAAACGTGGGACAATTTCCCATCTGAAATTAACAAACACTTTACGCGCTGACAAAGGGGAAGTAATTGAAAAGTTCACAACAAAAAACACCTGGAACCGAAACAATCTTGAAATGAAAGTCAAATCATACACAATGGTAAAGTAACAAGGACACAATGACACTGCCAAAAAAGAAAACATGGTGACATAAACCAAGCAAAAGGTATCCTTCAGTCTTGTTGATCAGTGTCAGATTAGTTTCTTGCTTGACACAGCAGTTCTTGGTTACGGAACCCAAGCAGGATTGATTCATTCCAGCTTACGCCGCTGTCAAGGCAAAAGCTCACAGAGAGTGAAGATACCTCGTGCTTCAGAACATTAAAAATAAATCAAACCGCATCACAATGACAAAGAGTGCAAAAAGGAAGTGCGCAGAGGGTGACTTTGTGCAGGGAAGAGTGACATGCAAACAAAAACAGAACAGACAGGAATGATGTTTCTTAGTAGTCTTGCACTGGACAAAACTTGCCCTCATGGAAGCACACCCAGATGTCAAAATGTGCAATTCTAGCTTTCAGTCGTGCTGCCAGAAGAGCAGTGCTTTGAACAGTGTCGCACGGTGTGTGTAAGTTTGGTACTACCTCCTCGTTTTGCTGGCTTGTCCCATGCAGTGGCACCAGGGGCCGAAGTGAAGGCTGGTCCACAGTAGCAGGTCTCAGAGTGGGATGACTCGGAGGAAGGAGAGGACAGGTTAGATGCGAACTGGGGCGGGGGGTCATAGAACTGCACTGGCTGCTCGCTTTGGGGCCTCACTGAGGACCCCAGGCTCATTTGACCGATGGCCCTTCGTGCTTGCCCTGACTCACTCCCCTGGTCCATGGGAGACCCGGAGGTCGGGTCTCTTCCCGCGACGGCTCCTTCGTCTCCCACATCCATCGCCTCGTGCTCCTCGTAGCCTTCCGTCTTCCCAGACGCTTGTTCACTCATCAGCGTCATGAGTTCGCTCTCTGTGGTGATGTTTCCCTCAGAGTCCAACAGCTCCTTCTGCCCAAGCATCTCTTCCGTTGTCACATGATAACTAGCACCCGCTTGGAATGTCACTTCGAACTGACGCGTGGTTGACGCGGACACCGTGTGTTCTGTGATTCGCTCCAGTTTCTCAGCACCGTCGCCCGCGGGCTTGTCCAGCTCATCCGGAGACTCCGTCGACACCATCATAATGTCTCTCTGACTGTACATCTCGCTGCCGCTGGATTTGAGCGTGTCCTGCGACATGAGGGAGCTGCTCTGGCTCCAGGCGCCCGACTCGATGGACATCTCCATGACTCCGGGCACCGGGACGACGGGCGCGCCCTCGGGCTCGTTGAGCGAGTCGGCCGACGTCTCCATCACCCCGTCCGCCGTGTCCTCCGCCTCGGCCTGCGTGGCGCCCGTCGCCTCCGAACTCTCCGTCGTCATGGGCTCTGTGTCGTGCAGCGAGTCTCTCTCATGCAGAGAGTCCCTGTCAAAGCTCTGGCGGGAGTGCGACTCCGGGAGGCTCGGGTCCAGCTCCAGCGAGTCGATAGATCGCTCCATGATGCCTCCGATGGAGGAGTCTTCGGTGGATCTCTCCATGAGGTTGAGCGGCTCCGCGACGGCGCGGTCCATCTCGAGCGAGTCAGCCGAGCGGTCCATGATGTTGGCAGAGTCCGAGGAGCGCTGCATCACCTGGAACTCGGGCAGCGGGGACGTGGAGGCCCCCGTGCGGTCCAGCTCGAACGAGTCTGCCGAGATCTGCATGACGGAGTCCTGGTCCTGCAGCGAGTCCGAGTCGAGCGCGCCCGACTTGCTCTGCGAGTCGCTTCCCTGCAGCGAGTCAGCGTCGATCTCGCGCGTCGTGTGCTCGGCCGGAACCACGTCCGAGACGACCGCTGCTGTGGCCGCCGACGCCGCGATGGCGCCCGCGATCCCGGTCGCCACGATGGCGGCGGACGCCTTCTGCAGCTCCTCCTCGTCGCGTCCATCGAGCGAGTCGATGTCGGCCTCGGCTCCGGACGAGTGGCCCTGGTCGATCGCCACGTCGTCGCTGTCAATGGAGGCCGATCTGAGCGCCTCCTGCAGCTGCCGACTCACTCGAACCGCCTCGGTCGCAGCGATGGGTTCAGTGAAAGTCTCAACGTTCCTGGAGGCCTCTTGAATGATTTCCTCCACCTCTTTCTGACCCTCCTCTCCCTGGTCACTCCCGAGAGAGTCTCTGTCCATGTCTTCAGCAGTTCTCGGCACTGTGGCCACCGGTGCGATGAGATCATCTCTGTCCAGGGAAGCATCTCGTGACAGCTCGGGAGGGTCGACCAGCTGCTCCTGGGACAGCGTGGCGAGGGCGAACTCGCTGCGGCGGGGGCTGTCCCCGGGCCCGTCGCTCTCAGACTGGTCGGTGGGCAGCAACGCCCCCGACTCGAGCAGCGTCACCACCTTCTGCGCCTCCTCCTCCAGCTCGGCGTCGTCCTGCGCCGCCATCACCTCCTCGAGGCGCTCGAACTCAGACAGAGACGAGTTGGACGACTTGAGGCTGATGGAGTCCCCGGGCTGCACGGCGCCGCCCGCGCTGTCAGACGAACTGCGGCCCGACTCTTGTTGGAATTTGTGTTCAAGTGTCTCAAATTCAGCCAGTGAAGACAGAGACCCATTGTCCTCGCTGCTCTTGCTTTCTGCCTTCACCTTCTCCAATGAAGCGGAATGTACCATCTCACTCTCAATCTTTTCAAACTCAGCTAAAGAAGAAGACAATGAGACATTTTCCCTCTCTTCACCCCTCACTAAACCTGACAGACCTGGAGACAAAGGCTCCTTCAAGGTAAAAGATTCAGAACTGCCTTTCTCGGCTGCTTCCTTCTCCAGTTCCTCAAACTCCAGCAGGGAGGACGACACTGAGACGTCATCTCTGTCTCCGCTCTTACTGAAGAACCTCTTGCCCTGCAGATCAGGCGAGGTGAGGGGCAGATCGGGAGAACTGTAGATCCTGTCCGAGGAATGCGTTGTGCTGGAATGTTCAAGCTTCTCAGAGGAACTGGTGGTGCCTTCTCCGGACTCTCTGTGGTCCGACTCGGACTCCTCCTTGATGCCCTCCAGTTCCCTGCGCGGATATGTCATGAAGTCAAGACTCCTGTCCTGTAGTGCCTCCAGGTCCACGTCCTCTCGCACAATCATCTCGTACGACTCCTCGTCCTCTTCCGAAGACTCTTTCGTATCTTCGCTCTTTGCTTCGCTTTTCTCGATGACGTCGAACTTGTCGCTGCTCGACGAGGATTCGCTCATTTTCTCCGTCTCGTCCTCGTCCAGCCCTTCCATGTCTCTCACGTCGATGCTGATCGGAGCTCCTGGCTGCAGGGACTCGTCCTGCAGAGCAGCGTGGATATCGGAGTGAACGGACGAGGTCATGGAGGCCACTTCCGCCAGTCTGTCCTCCGGGTCCTCTCCCTGCTCTTCCTCGGGATGCGTCCCCACGACGGTGGCAAAGCTGTCCACACTCGAGGAGTCTCCGTAATCTTCGGGACTGTGGATCTCGTCCGGCTGGATGAGCAGCTTGTCGGCGGCGTCGATGGAGATGGCGGTCGTCACCTGGTAGGGACCCGTGGCGTCGCTCACGAGCGCGGCGGGCGACAGCTCCTTGTCGGGGCTGCCGAGGTCGGGCGTCCTCTCTCCGACGGCGTCGCCCTCCAGCTCCTCCGCCAGGGCGCGCTCGTCGTCGCTCATCTCCACAGAGCCGGGCGAGTCGGGGCTGATCCCAGATGTCTCCACTATCATCATCTCTCCTCTGTCCAAAACGCCCTGGATGTCCTTTTGCGTTGTTTCAGGCTGAACGAACTCAGTGCGAAATTCCTGCTGGAGGGTGACACTGCCAATGACGATGTTTTGTTGTGAATCGGCCTCCATCAACTCAGTGACGTCACTAGTCTCTTTCGGAACCCTGGCAGGCAGGCCTTTGACTAAAAAAGGATCCTGCTCTTGGGTTTCGCTTTGCATGGGTTCTGAACCGCTACTAGTCATTTCCTGCTGAGGAGGCGTGACCTTCTCTAAAAAAGAATAATCCTGCACGGCCATGGCGACGTCGTCACCCTCCTCGTCGGACTTTTGCTCCACTTCCATGTCGCTCTCCTGAGACCTGGCTCCCTCCTCCTCCACCGCCTCTCTGGGCGCGTACGAGGTCGGATAGTCCTCCTGGTCGACCTCCTCGTGCAGGTGCTGGGTGACGGTGATTCCAGGCACCTCCTCCGACTCGGCCATCTCCTCCATCTCCTCGTCCTCCTCCCTGATGACGTCATCTCTCCCAACCTCCTCGTCAGAGGGCGTTTCCGGCGAGTACTCCCTGTGTACTTCTATCTCCTGAATCTGCCGTTGTTGCTGTACAGGTTGTGGGCGTTCCTCCTCCTCAACATCCTCGTCAGATATCATTTCCTCGTCGCTTTTGTGTCGCGCTGTAGCTTCAGTCATGACCGATGCGACAAACACAGAGGCCTTCACCTTGAGATCGTCGTCAGCGGCGGTGTCCATGGCTTCCTCGTCCCTGGGCGGCTCCTGGGCGTCGGTGTGCACCAGTGGAGACGCGTAGCCGTTCTCGGGAAGCTTCGCCTCCGGCTCCTTCTCGTCCTCTTGCTCCTCGCCGTCAGGCTCCGGCGACACCGGCCTCTCGTCCAGCACGTCCGACTTGAGGTCGAACCTGTCGGGCGTCTCGCTCGCCTGGAGCTCTCGGAGCTGCGGGTCGGAGCGGCTGCCGCTCGACGTCCTCCCCTCCGCGTCGGCGTCGGGCGCAGCCTCCACCGGACTCTGGTCCTCCTCGTCCGCAAGAGCCGCTAGTTCCTCGTCGGGCTCGTCATCCAAGACGACCAGGTCGTCCGTGGGTCGCTGCTCCAGCTCCTGTTCCTGCTCAGTGAGAGGCGGTTCCTGCTGCTCCTCGCTGAGAACCTCCCTGGAGTACTCCTCGGGAACCTCAGACACGAAGGCCTCCTCGCCTCGTCTGAACATGCTTTCCATTGGGGAAGGAGGACGCTCAGGCTGTTCCTCCGGCTCCGCAGCAGAAGCCGTCACCTCAGGCTTCACTTCGTCAGCTGGCATCTCCAGGTCGTACAGAGTCTGATCAGACGCCTCCAGTTTCTCTGTGGTCGTGACAGTGAGATCCTCCATGACGCTACGAGTGGCGAACTCTGAACTTGCAACTTCTGCTGATGTCTCCAGCTCAGGTGTGTCTCTCTGGAATTCAAAGATTTCTTCAGCTCTCACTTCGTGAAATGATTCTGATATGGTGACTTCGGCAGCCTGTGCCACGGCGATCTGTCCGGCGAAAGCTCCGACTTCCACTTCCTGAGGCTCTTCTTCCGCCTCCCTGACGGTGACGGCTTCCTGCACCGCGGGCTGCTCCATCAGCTGCTCGGCTGCCTCTGTCTCCTCGGGCTCGAGCTCCACGACCGGCTCCCGAGACTCCTCCGGCAGGAACGCCATGGCGGCCGCCTCCTGCTCCAGCTCGCCCTGCTCCAGGTGCAGCATCTCCTCCTGCAGCACCGGCCCCGCGCCCAGCTGGTCTTCGTCCTGCTCAGGGACGTACTCCACCTCCGTGGGCCCGTTCGTGTGGATGTACGAAGGTTCATCGTCCTCCTCCTCCTCGTCGGCCGCCTCCTCGCTCTCCCCCGGGACCTCAATGATCTCCTCCGGAACCGGGGGCTGCGCGACGCCCGGGAGTGGCTCAACCGGCGCGTCCAGCGGCGAGATGGGTCCGCGGAAATCGGACGGTTCGCTGCTGCTGATCGGCGAGGAGTGGTCGAACGATGGCGACTCCTGCTCCAGGGACAAGGACTGCCGCATCTGAGGCTCAGTGCTCTCGGCAATTTCGACCTGAGTTGTCGCCATGCCGATTCCCGCCGCCGCCGCCTCGGTTTCCACCGCCTCTTTGTGCGCCTCCATCGCAGCCTCGTATTCGGCGTAACCAGCCAGATCGCTGTCGTCCACCACCTCAAATGGGCTGCTGGGCCGTTCTTGTTCCTGCTCGCCGCCCTCGGCTCCCTCCTCGGGGACCGGCGACACGCTGACCAGCTCCACCTCGCTCACGTCCTCGGCGCACACTGGCAGCTCCTCCATGCGCCGCTCTTTCGCCGCCCGCGCCAGCAGATCCGTCTCAAACACGTCGTCATCAGGACTCGACAGGATCGTCTTGTGCTGCGTCTCCACAGTCAGGGTTTTCTCCACTGTGTCTGGAGACACGTCGTAGGAGGCGACGACCCGAGAGATGGCGCCCGAGTCGAGGTCGTAGGTGGCGGCCAGCAGCGTCGGCTCAGCGGAAGTGTCCGACGAAGAGGAAGTTTTCACGAGTTCCTCGCTCGAAATGGAAACGACTTCTTTGGGGAGCTCTGGTTCGAGTGGCCCTTGCCTCAGCGCTACCACGGCCGGGACAGGCTCAGGTACCACGGCGGCGGTGACAGAATCGTCCTGCTCCTCGTCCTCGTGTTCCTCCTGTTCGGGCACCTGTGGAGACGGCGTGATAACGATGGACATCTCGTCGAGCAGCTCGCGCTGCTGGTCCTCGCCGTAAGGCTCCTCCAGATCCTCGCTGTCGATGGACGCCGACTCCGTCCTGTCCACAGACGCCTCCGACGTCACTCTCGAGCCTTTCTCGCGCAACTGCGTCTCTTGACCTTTGGAAATGACCTCCAGGGGTTTCTCAGAGACGATTTCTTCTTCAGACACGTCCTCAGCCGGCTCGTCAGCCGCTGGCTCCGCCTCTTCCTCTCTCACGTCCGACGCCACCTCCGCCATGACGGCGGCGCCCGCCACGGCTGCAATCATGCCGCCCGACGCCGTCATCGTGTCCGAGGACGATTCTGACGACACGGTTCTGGTGGCGGTCGTGTGTTCGGAGGACGAGGAGGCGTACCCCTCGGAGAGGCGCTTCGACTCGTCCGCGTCCTCCGCCGCCTGGTACTCGATGGGTCCGATCTTGAATCCGGTGCTCGTTTTCATCTCGGCCTCCGTGCCGATCTCAAAGTCGTGCGTCACTCTGCCGACGATCGTGTCCACGACGCTGGCCTCGTAGGCGCCGTCGATGCTCTCGTGCGGCTCGGGCACCTTCGGCTTCTCCTCCTCCGCCGTCGGGGTCAGCTCGCTCACTTCCGCTTCTCTCTCTTCCTCCTGCAGATCCAGCGCACTCGGCTTCACTGCTTCCGGCGGCTCCTCCCCAGCCTCCTCTTCCTCCTCCATGATGGTGCTGCCTTCCTGCACCATGATGTCCTCGTAATGTGCATCTTCAGGAGTTTTGGCTCTCTCTTGGGCTTTCTCTAACACGGTTTCAACAATCTTTCCAGCAAGCAGTGCTTTATTTGTGTCATCAGATGTTTCCTCGAATTGTTGTTTTGCATCTTCAACCTGATCCTTGATGTCATCCGTCTTTTCTTCTACAATTTCAATGGTTTCACTGAAGAAATGCTTCGCTTCACGAGCTTGCTCTTCGGCTTCTGCAGCCAACTCCTCCTTGGCTGCCTGAGTTGTGTCCTGAACTTCACCCATCAGATCAGCACCGAAGCCTCGGACCTGGCCAAACATGTCAGAAACGGAATCTTGAGCTGTCTCAGCGTCCTCCTGTGCACCACTTATGAAGTCAGTTCCAAAGTCGTGAAGTTGATCGAATGTGCTCTTTGCGGCCTCCTCAGCCTCAACCTGAATCTTGGAGATCTGTTCTTCGACTGTCGCACCCACGGTGTCAACGTGCTCCTCGATACTTTCCCTCGTTTCACTGACGACGCTTTGGCCGAACGCACTGACGTCGCTGAACGTGTCTGTGACAGACTCTCTCAGACGCTCAACCCCTTCTTCTGTCTCCTTGACAGTTTCCTGAATGGTTTCTTGCACAGTGTCAACCTTGTCTTCAACTTGCTCAGATATTTCACTCACAAACTCTTCCTGAGCATCCCTAACCTCAGTGAATCTGTCAAACACACTTTCTTTCACACTCTCAACACCTTCATCAAACTCTGTGACTTTCTCACTGACTCTATCTCTGATAGCATCTGTTTTCTCTTCAATCTGATCCTTCATACTTGCAGCAAACTCTTCCTGGGACTCTTTCACCTCACTAACCTTGTCCACCACAGACTCTCTGACACTCTCCCCAAGATCAGTGACTCCCTCGTAAGTTTGCTCTCTGATGGTGTCAACTCTCTCGGTGACAGTGTCTCTCACATCAGTGGCAGCCTCCTCCATCGCCTCTTTGGCTTCACTGGTTTGCTCCATGAGACTTTCACTCACAGTTTCAACGCCATCTTTGAACTCTGTAACTTTTTCACTGACACTCTCGCTGAACACATCAACTTTGTCTTCAAACTTTTCAGTCGATTCTTTCACGTGTTCTTCAGTCGTTTCTTTGATCTCACTCACTTTGTCTTGGAACTGCTCGAAACCAAATGCTCCAAACGGCTGAGTTTCGACCTTCTGCTCAGACTTTCTTTGCAGCTGTTCAATTTCAGGAAGCAGAATGATCAACTCTCTTTGTTTGGTTTTCTCTTCGGTGACACTTTGTCGGGTTTCTTCAACATTGGAGGTGTCGTGCGATTCTTGAAAGTGACTCGAAAACTGTTGCTGTTGCTCTTCGAAAACAGTGAAGTCCTCTTTGACCGGTACCTCCGGAATGTCAACTTGTTCTGGAATCTGAGCTGTTTCTGGAATTGCAGCTGCAGCTTGTGCGGGAATGTCTCGTTCTGGAATGTCTTTTCTCTCTTCCTCGTCCTCTTCCACCAGGGACTCGCTTTGCTTCCGGAAGGCCATGTTGTCGAACGACATGTATTCGCGACGCGGCTCTGTGGACTCGAAACCGATGTTGTCAAACGACATGTACTGCAGCCTTCCGGCGGCCGCGCCCTCCTCCTCGAGGGGCGAGTCCAGATCGGTTGGTTCTGCGGGCTCCGGGACGGGGGCCGGCTCCTCCAGGGAGAGCTCCTTGCTCTCCACAGGGGACTCCTCCAGCAGTGCCTGCGCCCTCGGAGGCTCCACGTACGCTGGAGGAGCCTCGTCAGCCTCCTCTTCTTCCTCCTCTTCCAGCTCTGGCTCTTCCGGGATGAAGTCACTGGGAGAGTGTCCGACAGCGATCTGCTTGATGGTCTCCTCGTGCTCGTAGAGCGGAGACACCTCCTCCTGCATCGCTTTCTCACGTGACGGCGAAATGTCCTCGGGTGGGGAGTGAGATAGATCAGAGGGAACATGCTTGTCAAGGTCGAGGTCAAATGAGCCTTTGCCAGAGGAAGGGGCTCGGGGCTCATCACAGGCCTGAGACCCCGTCTGTCTACCCGTGTCCTCGCCAATGTCACCTTCACCTGGAAGGTCATCATCGTCTTCCTCCATTGGTTCCTCAAGTTGTTGAGCTGAAGGGGGAGAGGCAATTAGCATCAAGTTAGTTGCGTTAGGTTTTGCAGCAAGAGCAGTTAGTAGCAGAATCCAGTTTTTAACGCACGCAGGAGCTAGTAGCTAAGCGCTGACCGAGCAACGTCGACGTCACGGACTTAGCTTTTAGCCCTTCGACTCTGCTCTGGTGAGGTATGCCTGCTGTGTGGTTGCATATCCTTTAGTGGGATAAGTACCAGCAATGCTAAGCTTTTACCTACTCCTCTGCCTGTACTATTGCTCTAAATACAAGTCTCGGGATTCCTTGGCACACGACGGAGACTGTACTTCAAGCAATAATACGGTTTTGCTCAGTTTTTCAGATTCCGTCCACCCACCCGTCTTTTCACCTGTCTCCCCCACGATATCCGAAGTGACTGTCCTCAGAGAGCAAACTAAAGTGAAGTTAGAATTACAGTGTCAGAATAAAATTTTAAACAAATTATTGTTAATTATTACTAAATACACCATTTGTTTCAAACTTCACCACAGTCACTAATCTCTACGTGTCACGTTTAAGCCATGCACTGCACAACACGAAAAAGGATGTGGACACAGACAAAGCACGGAGCAGCAAGCTACTCAAGCGAGAATAAACATCCAGCAAATGCCTTGCCACCTGGAAAAGTGAAACCAAGCAAATTAAAACCAAAGCGGAGCGGTCGGTCAGCCCGAGCAGGCGGGCGTCCCGAAGCGGTTCTCGGATCTCTACAGTGCGCACTTTATCTCTGGGCAGGAGGCACATTCAACAGCGAGTCACAATGGTTTCGTTTTTTAAGCACTGAAAAGGCAAATGAAATCAGTGTATAGAATTAGTGGTTCTACCTGGTGCCTGAGGGTGGTGTCCCAGGGCGGCCTGGTCGGGGAACACTGTGTCTGCCTGATCGCCCGAGGCCTGCGGGGCCTCCCATTCAGAGTCTGTGCGGGAAGAAGGGTCCAAGGCAAAAACACAATTAGAGTCTCTACAAACCAGACCAGCCACTGCTCAACTTGCTTTGTCACTCTTACTGTAAGTGATGCACCGTTTCTATGGAGATACAGAAATCTATTAATGTACACGATCAGTTCTAGCATAATCTGTGCAATAATTGGGCGCGTGGTCAGCAATATGCGCTGTTTTTATTTTCCGCCCATGCAACACACTGCATTTGCAATGCGTGTTTGAGTTGGCGAAAGAGATACAGAGAGCAACGAAACACAGCAGTACAACATGCAAGGAAGAACCGAAGAGGGCTTTGCGGCAGGGAATAAGAAATCAAACTCCAAGTTACCACGAATCAAGCAAAATGGTGTGAGATAGAGTTGGTTCAATCAACTGAAATTGTTTCGAGCGACATGCCATTGAGCGAAGTGCCAACTGAAGTCACTACATTGACGAAGCGGCAACCAATCATGTGTGTTCCACTGAAACTGAAACTCCCCAGTCACCAATAGAAGGCAGCATAAAAGCAGCGGAGCCATAACTGCAACTGACGTGAAATAGAGGCTTATTTATTCACCATCAGTACCTTTGCCTTGCTGGCCGACAATATCCTCGAGGCTCGCCTTGTGCATGGTCTCGTCGGGGGACGAGAAGTGGCGTTGGCGCGGGCTGCTGCTGCCGGCGCTGTCCACGTCCTGCTCGGCGTCGCACGACAGCGAGCGGTTGAGCGCGTCGCTACCGGCGGACGCGACGAGCGGCTCCTCCTCCTGCCCGACGTGGTCCAGCCCCGACTCGTACGTGCCGTCGATGGGCGCGGGGAAGCCGGTGGGCGCCGTCGGCGTCGGCTCGAGCGTCTCCGGGGAATCATCCACGGGCGGCGCGGGCGGCGCCATCGCCGTCGCCTTGGTGAGGTCGGCGTCGAAAGCGTCGTACTGCTCGGCGCGCTCCAGCTCGTCCTCGGCCACCACGTGCTTCTCGTTCTCGGCGGCGCCTTTCTCCGGGTGCGCCAGGTCCGCCTCCACCTCGCGCTCGACGATCTCGTACTCATCGACGTCCTTCTCCTCCACGTCTCCAGCTTCCTTCTTTGACTCCGTGTACACGTTCTCAAAGCTCGACGACTTGCCGTTCTCAGACAGCCCGAATAGGTCCTCCTCGTGCTTGCTGTCGAATCGGTCCCCGACCTCGACCGTCTCGGGCGGCGGCCCCGGCTTCTCGGGCTTGAAATCCGTCTCCTTGTAGATGTCCTCGTAGCTCGACGACTTGAGGCGGTGCAGCTCCTCCAGCTGCGCCGCCACGTCCGGCGCCGCCATCGGCTCGTCCAGAAGGGCGCCGCCCTCCAGCTCGACCGGCGCCGTCGCTTCCAGCTCTTGCTCCACGTTCTCCGTCGACACGAGCATGCGCTCTTCGGGCTCCTCCGTCGGAAGCTCCGCGTCAACATCTATCAGTGGCTCCACTTTGGCGGCCTGCTCCTCCTCTTCCTCTTCACCCTTCATCTCAACATCATCTTCCTGCACCAACTCGTACGCACGCTCAATGTGCTCCGTCTCCAAAGTGTCAGTGACCATCGGCTCAGCGCTCAGAGCATGCATCTCGTCAAGCTCGTCAAAGTCAAGCGCAATGTCACCCACATGCTTCACCTCAACGTCACCGCCAGCCCTTAACTCTAGCTCATGCTTCCCACCCTTGTCATCATCACCATCAGGGGCCATTTCCACCACTTCAGCTTCTGCGGGCTGAGCCTCGAGCTCAATTTCTCTCGCAACAACGGGTTCGATGGTCTCAGCTGGAAGAACAGGTGAAGCAGATATTGTGGTGGTGGTGGTGGTGGATTCGTAGTGGTCAAAGTGCGAGAGGGGCAGGTAGGAAGTGGGTGGTGGTGGCGGTGAATCGGAGAAGATGGGTGAAGTGGTGTCGGGGATTTGCCCGTGGGCTTTGAGATCAATCAGGCCCCCTTCTGCTCGTGCGATAAAAAAGAGAAAAGGAAGAAGCAACAGATTAAGATACGTTCTCGATACCAGAGTTAGTAGGTTGTATGGTTTGGGTTAGTGGTATGTTGTGAAATGCAGTGTCGCTCGGCTCCTGTTCCAGGAGTCGCCTGTACCAAATTTGACCGAATCAAACAAAATCTTAAAATTCATAAAATTAACCTCTTCTTTTGGTGAGGACGAGGGCCGTTTCAAATTCGAAAATTTCAGGTTGATCCAAAGAGGAAAAGCTGTCTGTTCAATCCTCACACCGGGTTTCCACAGGATTCAAAAGCACCTTGGCGGACGACATTTCTGAAATTTTGGCCACAGTTTCACAAAACTGAACTTCTGCACAGAGCAGCTGCGTTCCGACACCAAGTTGGATCACAAAACACTGCACACCGAGCACATTGCTGCAGTGCAGGTCTGACAAAAAGTGAGGGGCACAAAGATGTCACAACAAAGGTAAAACCATCAACAGCATTTCTAGAAAAGGGCCCGAAGCGTTGCACTCTACAGTCCTACACTTGGGGAATGTAGGGTGCATGTACAAGCTACAAATTTGGTACAAGCGACAATTGGAACACGAATAAAATTCATCAAAGGTGGACCAATTTTGAGTTCTCAGTCAAGAGCTACAAAGAAGCAAAGGATAATCCACAGTTTTGGAATATGTACAAAAACAGTCCACAAAAAATAGCTTCCACTGGCATGTCAACATAAGACCAACTTGAAACGCATACAACATGTTTTGCAGGAAAAATTAAACGATACTCAGTTTACTTTGCAGCGCAATAGATTTTGTTTAGAAGTTTGGTCTTCACAACTTGATCAATGGGTCATTTGCCAATTATTGCACAAATGCGAAAAACAGCGCTGCAATTGAAAGCACCAAGTTAGTTTCACTCACATTAGAGATAAAGAAATGAGTTAGTTGTCTAGCTACCTGTCGTGTATGCTTCAGCACTGGGGTGCGGCAGCCCCAGGGGCGGCGAGGGTTCATAGGGGTGTGTTGGTGACACAACCTGGTCCGGCGAAAGCTTCTCGGCGGGGGCAGCTGCGGCCGCTGCCTCCTCGGCGTCGTCCACCCCAAAGGCGGGTTTCGGCTCAGTCGGGCGGTCCTCCTCCAGCTCGGGCACCTGGTAGCTGTCCAGCGAGATGCCGTCCTTGTGCGACGAGCTCTCTGAGTGCTCCACGACGAGCATGAAATCGGACGGGGACGGGGGCCGCTCGTCGCCCGGGGTGCTCGCCGTCGGGGAGCGCGTCTTCTCAATCGACTGCTCGATGAAGATCTGCTGCGACGTGTCGGCCTCGATGCGTCCCTCGGGCTCCCCGTCCGCCTCGCTCACGTCCAGGTCGTAGTCGGATGGCGACAGCGGGCGCTCCGAGCTCTCCACCATCACGTCTGTGCACGACTCGACGTCGCTCGTCGGCTCCGACCCGCGCATCGCTTCAGTGGACATGGTGGTCGTCACCTGGCGGTGCACGAACATGGCCTCCTCGAGGCGGCGGTCCTCCACGTGGAACTCGTCCGCCGCCGGCTCCTCGGCGAGCGGCGCGCCGTCGCCCGGCTCCCCGCGGTCCTCCTCACTCTCAAGGATCGCCGCCGCCTCCGCCACCGTCTCGCGCTCGTACTCGTCCACCACGACGCCGGAGAAGCCTTGCGGCACGTACTGCTCGCTGTCGGAGGACGGGCTCTGAGCCATGGGGCTCGCCGCCTGGATGGCGATCTCGGGCGCGCCGAGCCCGCCGCCCTGCTCCTCTTCCTCGCGGGAACGCTGCAGCACCTCGGGCTCAGCCTCCTCTATGTCAATGGCGGGGGCAGATTCCTCAACTGTCGTCACTGAATAAGAGATTTCCTCATAAGCCTCACGCTCTGCATCTGAAATATCAATGGAATGGTCTAACGCTTCGGCAAGGGCTTCGGCTGGCTGCTTCTCGTCCTCAGCATCTGCAGCAGCTTCTTCGGCCTTCTCCTCCTTGGTGTCTTCAGCAGTCGGCTCCTCCTCGGGGGGAACTGGGATGTCCTCCTCTGGCAAGAACGCGGACTCAAGCAAGGCTTTATCAGATTCGGGAAGGTCGTCCTCCGAGTCCTCGGAGGGGGTCAGGTGAATGTCCATGAGAGATTCGTGCTCGCTTTTCTCCTCGAACTCCTCTCGCGACGAGCACTCGGACGCCGCGTTGTCCGCGTCGCGATCGAAACGAACCTGATCCGAAACGCCCGTGTCGCCACCAGTGACTCGCTCTGGACTCTTGAGCGAGTCGGCCGCCCTCTCAGAAGAATCCATGATTCCCTTCTCTGACTCAGAATCAACCGACTGTTGTTGGGGTGGCTCATCCAACTTCGTTTTCTTTTCAGACTCAACCTCTTTTTCAACAGCTGTGTCAACCTCTTCTGCAAGACTCTTTTCAATGACCGACTCTTTGTCGGGCGCTATGTCATCGAGATCTTCCCCGCTGCCCCCCTCACCGGCGTCAGATATGTCTTCAATCTCCGCCTTCTCGACGAGATCCGAATCCTGACTCTCAACCTCAAGATCTTTGACGGTATCTTTCTCCAACTCCTCACTGACCACTTCTTCCTGTTTCACTTGACCCACGACAACGTCGCCCTCGACCTGTTTCTGAGAGTCCTTCACTTCGTCCAGAATACCAACAGCAAGTCTCTCCGCCAGACTCTCAACCCCAACCGCGACAACAGACTTTTCAAGTGATTCCACAACTGATTTCTCTTTATCCTTTTGTTGTTCGTCCACAGACTCTATCACAGACAGTTTTTCAAGTTCGTCTGAATCTTCAGGTTTTATAGCAGAAATTTCGTCCTTGGTTTCTTCCAAGTCCTCTTTCTCTGACCGGTCCTCCTTCTCTGATCGGTCTTCTTTCTCCTGATCTCCGCTCTCATCTTCTTCCTCATCACAAGGTTTGTCAGCTTCTTTCTCTTCAGAAGCATCTTCGAGTTTCTCCATCAGTTCATCTGTCGGACTTTCTGGTTTTTTGACGGCACGTGTTGGCGACAGAGCTTCCTCCTCCACCGGAGGAGGTGACTCTGGCCGCTCTTCCTCTTTTGTTTCGTCAAGTTGTCCTTTTTCTGGTTCCTCTGGTTTGTCCTGGAACTCAGCGGGACGAGGAGGCAGTTTGACTCGGTCACTCGCCACTGCAACAATTTCGTCTTCCATGACCTCTCCGTCCGCCTCCTCGTCCTTCAGTTCGTCCTCCACATCCGAAACATCTTTCAGGTCGTCCTCCTCCTTGACCTCGGTGATGCTTTTCTCCTTTGAGTCAACAACATCGTCCTCTTCATCAGAGGGAGGTTTTTGTGCGGTTTCGACATCGGGTGCCTCTTCGGCAGTGATTTGAAAAGTTTCTTCAAGTGGTTCTCCCATGTCAGGTTCTTGTTCTTCTGCAGGTTCTGGTTCTTCCTCTGGAACTTGGTCAGTTTCTTCAGCCTGCTCTTCAGTCTCCTCTGTGGTAACGTCCGAAGGAAGCTCCTCGACTGGCTCAACTTTTTCTTCTGCTTGTTCTGTTTCTTCTTCTATTGCTAAAGCTTCCTTTTCTTCTTGCTCTTTTGGAGCTGGAGCTTCATCTTCCACTAACGTCTCCTCTTTCTCATCCTGTTCAGCAGAAACAGCTTCTTCACTTGGCTCGTCCTGTTTTTCCTGCACTGGAATGTCTCTGTCGGCTTCTACTGTGTCGTCTTGCTCAATAACAACCTGCTCCTCTGCTGCTTCACCCGTCATTTCAACTGCGTCCGCTTCAGGTGCTTCACTTTCTCTCACTTCCTCAACAGGCTCTTCTGCTTCGACTGGAGTCTCATCTGGGGCTTCAGCCGTGTCTTTCTTGTGCTCTTCTGGTTCGGCCGCTTCTTCTTCCTCATCTTCAACATCGGCTGTTTTTTCCTCACTTTGGATTGGCTCGTCGGTCTGTGTTTGTTCTTCTGTCTCAGGCAAAGATTCCACAGGTTCTTCCTCTTTTTCTGCAGCAATTTCTTCTTCAACTGCAGCACTTTCTACTTCTTCGTCCTCTTTTGCCTCTTGCTCAGTAATTTCTGTGAGAGATTCTTGCTCTGCATCCTCGTCTTTGTCAAGCTGAGAGGCGATCAGGCTTCCTGCAACAGCTCCTACTGCCGCAGCACCAGCGACCAACAGTCCTTTGTCGTCACCATCAGTCTTTTCCTCCTCTTCATCAGGGTCGTTCTCTTCATCCTCCGCCAATTTCTCTTCCTCACCAGCTTTTTTTTCTTCCGCCGCAGCTTTTTCGTCTTCAGCCTTGTCGCCTTTCTCGATGACTTTTCCTTCTTCCTGCTCAGCAGCTTCCCCTTCCCCTTTCTCTTCTTCCTCACCGGACTGCCCTGCCATCTCATCCAACTTTCCAACCAACTCCTCTGTTGGACTCGCTCGTTCCTTGGTGACCTGTGTGGGGAACACAAGTTCTTCATCCACAGGCGGTGGAGATTCAGGCCTCTGTTCCTCTTTATCGTCCTCAACTTGTTCTTCCTCCTCTTCTTCTGGAACGTCTTCAGAAGGTGGGATGTCAGAGTCCGCAGTAACAGGGGGAGGTAACTTGACTCTGTCACTTTCTTTCGCAACGATCTCGTCTTCAACGACCTCTGCTTCCTCTGTCAGTTCCTCCTCCTCCTCCTCCTCTTGTTCCTTCTTCTCTACGTCTGAAATCGGTTCTTCATCTCCTTCCTTGTCCCAGAGAAGATTCTCCAGTTTGTTGAGAACTGCAACGCTCGCTGCTACTTTGTGCACAACATCAGGAACGATCACCTTTTCTTTCTTGTCCGCCCGTTTTTCCTCTTTCCCCTCTTCCTCCTCCTCTTCTGCGGGTGGAGCTGTTTCCGTCACTTCTACTTCCTCTGGTTTGATTTCAGCGTCCTCCTCTTCGGCCTCGACAGTTTGTTCGTCCTTGACTGGCGCAGCAGCTTCGTCATCTGAAGAACTGTCATCATCAACGCCTTTCGTGTCCCACATTGCTTCTTCGAGTTTCAGAGGAACAGTGGCCAGCACAGTTCGCTTGACCTTCTTCACTGTGATTTCTCTCTGCACGATCTCCACACTCTCACCAATTTCTTCTCGTTTCTGCTCCACGGTGGTCACTGTGGTTTCAATGTGTTCGTCAGCTGTGTCTTTCAGTTCAACAGCAGACTCGACAATTGTTGTCTTCACTTCCTCGACTTTCTCCTCGACTTCTTGTTTCAGATCTTCAATTGCGTCCTTTGCTTCCTCTTGTGTTTCTTCAAATTCTTCTGTTGCTTCAGCAAATTTTTCTGAGAGTTCATGTTTGGTTGTCTCAACTTGCTCCTTGATATCCTCCGACTGCTGGACCAACTCATCCCGAGAAGCCACTGCTTCCTCTTTGGCTTCTTCGACCCGTTGCTCGATATCATCAGCAACAGACTCGAATTGCTCCTGCGCTCTTCCGAACAATCCAGCTCCGAAAGACTTGACTTGACCAAAAAAGCCAGTGGCCTTTTCCTCCAAAGATTCTTTCTGTTCAGAAATTTCACGCTCAAAGTCATCCAGCTTCTCCTGTGTTTCAACTGCTGCTGACTCCAGCTGTTCCTCTCCTTCTGTCTGCAGGTCCTTCACTCCTTTCTGTATCTCTGCAATCTGTTCACCAGTTTCGGTGCGCATTTCATCAACCTGTTCGGTGATTTGTCCAACGATTTCTGCTGTTTCCTCTTCAATCTTATCTTTTGCAGCTTGGGCTTCAACAACAGCCTCCTTCACGCTTTCTTTCAAGTCTTCTATTTCCTCAACTGTTTCCTCAACATAATCTTTCATAACTTGGACTTCTTCTTTGGCCTCAGCAACTTTCTCTTCCATTTCTTCTTTGGCTTCAACAACTGTTTCCTCGATATGCTCTTTCACATCTTCAATTTCTTCTTTGACCTCAGCAACTGTGTCCTCAACGTCCTCTTTCACATCTTCAATTTCTTCCTCAGCTTCAGCAACTGTTTCATCAACTTCATCTTTCACACATTCAATTTCTTCTTTGGCTTCAGCAACTGTTTCCTCGATATCCTCTTTCACGTCTTCAATTTCTTCTTTGACCTCAGCAGCTGCCTTTTCCATTTCTTGTTTTGCTTCAGCAACTGTTTCCTCAACATCCTTCTTCACATCCTCAATTTCTTCCTTTGCTTCAGCAACTGTTTCCTGGATATCCTCTTTCACGTCTTCAATTTCTTCTTTGGCCTCAGCAACTTTCTCTTCCACTTCTTCTTTGGCCTCAGCAACTGTTTCCTCAACATCCTCCTTCACATCCCCAACTTCTTCCTTAGCTTCAGCAACTATTTCTTCAACTTCATCTTTCACACCTTCAATTTCTTCTTTGGCCTCAGTAACTTTCTCATCCATTTCTTCTTTTGCCTCAGCCACTGTTTCCTCAACATCCTCCTTCACATCTTCAATTTCTTCCTTGGCTTCAGCAACTATAACTTCAACTTCATCTTTTACACCTTCAATTTCCTCCTTGGCTTCAGCAACTGTTTCCTCGATATCCTCTTTCACATCCTCAATTTCCTCCTTGGCTTCAGCAGCTGTTTCCTGGATATCCTCTTTCACGTCTTCAATTTCTTCTTTGGCCTCAGCAACTTTCTCTTCCATTTCTTCCTTTGCTTCAGCAACTGTTTCCTCAACATCCGGCTTCACATCTTCAATTTCTTCCTTGGCTTCAGCAACTGTATCCTCAACTTCATCTTTTACACCTTCAATTTCCTCCTTGGCTTCAGCAACTGTTTCCTCGATATCCTCTTTCACGTCTTCAATTTCTTCTTTGGCCTCAGCAACTTTCTCTTCCATTTCTTCCTTTGCTTCAGCAGCTGTTTCCTCAACATCCTCTTTCACATCCTCAATTTCCTCCTTGGCTTCAGCAACTGTTTCCTGGATATCCTCTTTCATGTCTTCAATTTCTTCTTTGGCCTCAGCAACTTTCTCTTCCATTTCTTCCTTTGCTTCAGCAACTGTTTCCTGGATATCCTCTTTCACGTCTTCAATTTCTTCTTTGGCCTCAGCAACTTTCTCTTCCACTTCTTCTTTGGCTTCAACAACTGTTTCCTCAACACCCTCCTTCACGTCCTCAATTTCTTCCTTGGCTTCAGCAACAGCCTCTTCCATTTCCTCTTTGACGTCAGCAACTGCATCTTCTATCTCCTGTTCCGCTCCAGCAGCAGCTTTTCCAATTTCATCTTCCAAACTTTCAGCTTCCTGCTTGGCTTCTTCTCCTGCTGATTCTATCTTCTCCTTTGCTGTGTCAAACAGCCCAGCACCGAAAGATTTAACACCACTGAAAAATTCTGGTGCTGACTCAACAGCTTCTTCACGCGCTGCAGAAATGTCTTCTTCCACTTTCTCTGGTGTTATACCTTCAACTTCAATTCCAGAGATATCCTTTTCAGCTTCATCCAAGATCTGTTCTGCTTCCTCTTTGGATTCAGTTGCCTCTTCCTCAACAACAGCTTTTTCCTCGGCCAGTTCCTCCTTGATTTCTGACACGTCTTCGATTTTCTCCATCATTTCTTCAGCACCTTCTTGAACTTCATCCAAAGCTTCTTCAGCCTTCTCATCAGCTTCGTCCAATTCACCTTCAACATCTTTCGCAATTTCTGCAGCTTTGTCTTGACTCTCTTCCATTTTGTCCTGAACATCGTGTTTCACTGTTTCAACCGTTTCCTTCGCTTGACTGAACAGTCCAGCTCCAATTGATTCGACTGGTCCAAAGAAGCTGGCAGTGGATTCCTCAATCTCTTGCTTTCTTTCAGATATTTCTTCCTGGAGTTCCTTTTCCGTTTCATGAATTTCTTGTGCAGCTTCACCCACGAAACCATCGACCTTTTCTTTCGCCTCAGAGATTTCTGACTCCACTTCTTCTTTTGCTTCAGACACCTGTTCTTCCACCTCTTCCTTGGTGTCAGACATTTGCTCTTTCAACTCTTCCTTTGCTTCAGACACTTGCTCTTCCAACTCTTCCTTTGTTTCAGACACTTGATCTTCCAACTCTTTCCTGACTTCACACACTTGTTCTACCAACTCTTTCCTGACTTTACACACTTGTTCTTCCAAATCTTCCTTGGCTTCAGACACTTGTTCTTCCAACTCTTCCATGGCTTCAGAAACGTGTTCTTCCAACTCTTCTTTTGTTTCAGAAACTTGTTCTTCCACCTCTTCCTTCAATTCAGAAACTTGTTCTTCCAACTCTTCCCTGACTTCAGACACTTGTTCTTCCAACTCTTCCTTGGCTTCAGACACTTGTTCTTCCAAATCTTCCCTGGCTTCAGACACTTGTTCTTCCAACTCTTCCATGGCTTCAGACACTTGTTCTGCCAATTCTTCTTTTGTTTCAGACACATGTTCTTCCACCTCTTCCTTCAATTCAGAAACCTGTTCTTCCAGCTCTTTCTTGGCTTCCAACTCTTCTTCAAAGTCTTTCTTGACTTCATAAACGTGCTCTTCCAAGTCCTCTTTTGGTTCAGCAGGTTCTTCGGGCTTGGCTTCCTGTTCATCTCCTGCATCCTGTTCTGTTAGCTCCATCTCAGTTGGTTCTGCCTCCTCAGTAACTTTCACTTCCTCTTCCACAGCGATCGTTTCTGCAGCGACCGTGTCAGCAGACGGAAGAGGGCCCAACTCAGTGACGGCAGTCACAGAGGCTTCGACCTTCTCCACTGTCACAGATTCGAAAGTTTCTTCCACTATTTCTTCAGCCATTGTCTGCTCAATTTCTTCCTCTGTTGCAACATCTAGCTCAGCCTCCGCTTTTTCTTCAACTTCTATTGTGACCTCCTCTTCCTCTTGTACCTCACCTTCGGTTTCTTTTTCCTCAGCTTCAAGAGGTTCATCTGCTTGTGCTTGAGTCACCTCTTCTTTCTCAGTCCCAACTTCCTCCTCTTCTGTTTCCCTTTTCTCCTCTATCATTTCTTCAGCTTTCTCAGCTTCAGTTTCAACCTCAACAGGTTCATTTTCTGTTGCCACTTGGCTCGGCTCTGTGTCCACTTCTGGTTCATCCACTTCATGTTCAACTTCAGTCCGTGTTTCCATCTCGTCTTCTGTTTCAATAACTCTTGTCACTGCTGCTTCTACCTCCTCAGCCATCTCAGCTTCCACCACTTCTTCCTTCTTTGGTTCCTCGTCATGTTCAGCTGCTTCTTCCAATTGTTCCTGTTCTTCATCAGGCCCAATTTCTTTTACTTCTTCCACTTTCTCTTCAACTGCCTCTTCTGCTTCAGCCTCGACTTGTTCAGCTTCAAGATCAACAATTTCTTCAACTGTCTCTTCAGCATCGACTGTTTCAGCCTCCTCCCCTCTTTCAGACTCCGCCTCCTTTTTCTCACTGTCAACGTCTGTGGCTTCTGCTGCATCAACAGCCTCTTGTGTCACTGTGACCACTTCGGCTTCGACCTCCATTTGTTCCTCGGCTTCTCCCACTCTAATTTCTTGTTCATCAGCCTCAGCCATCCTCTCAGACCAATCTGGTTCTGCTTCAACCTGTTCCACAACTGCTACAATTTCTACTTGCTCTTCACCCACTGTCTCTTCAGCTTCCACCTCTGCCGCCTCTTGCTCCTCGACTTCTTCCTTTTCTTCACCCATCTCTTCCACTGGTTGTTCCTCTTCCTCACCCTTAATCTTTTCTGATTCGATTTCTTTCACTTCCTCAACCTCAGCTGCCTCTTTTTCTTTCCTCCCCTCTTCCTCCTCGGTCTCAGCAACTTCTACATGGACTTCCGTTTCAAGTTCAAGTGATTCTGTTATCTCTGCAACAGCTTCCACCTCTACCACTTTCTCAGTCTCCACTTCAGCGACTTCAAGCTTCTCAACTTCAAGTGTTTCATCAAGTTTTTCTTCCGTTTCTTGGACGATTGCCTCAACCATTTCTTCCTGCACCGCCTCTTCCGCGATGACACTTTCGATTTCTTCTGCTTTCTCAACTGTTTCAAGATCAACCTGCTCTGCTTCTTCTTTCAATTCTTCCTGAAACTCAACGGCTGCCTCAACTTTCTCAACATGCAGGGCCTCCACAACTTCAATCTCCTCCACTTGCTCTGAAACCTCACCTTCCACTTCTTTTGCTTCCACTTGCTGAAGAACCTCTTCAACTTCTTTCACCTGTTCCTCAATTTCTGTCTTGTCTATGATCTCAGCCTCGAGCTGAACGACCTTGGAGGGAATTTCTTCCCCGACCTCCACCGGAACAGCCTCAGTTTCCTCAGCGACTTGGGCTTCAACCACCTGGACCGTCTCAACGCTGACCTGACTCTCAACCGCCTCCTGCGCAACAGCCTCCACAGTCTCCTCGACCACTGCCTCGCTCTCCGGGGAACTCTCTCGCTTCACCACATCCAACTTCTCTTCAGACTCGTACCTCTGGATCAGACTCTTGACACTGACTGTGGGCGGGGTCTCAACTGTGATCATGGATTCTTCAGGCTTTGTCTCGGGCTCAATTTCGGGTGATTGTCCGACGTCTCGGGGCGAAAGTTCACCTTGTGCTTCGGCTCCCGCAGGCGCCTCTTGCGCCGCGAAATTATCAAGAGTTTCGTCCGAAAGAATGGGGACCTGCCCCTTCTCGAAATGTTCAATGATTTTGGTGGCTTTTGTCGTTTTCACAACGTGAGTTGCACTCGTCGTTGTGGCGGTGGTGGTGGCTTTCGTTTCTGCTACAAAAGCGGTTGGCTGCGTCTCCACCTCGGTGACGACGCTGGGGGCAGCCACGTGCTCCTCTACTGGAGCCGGCTGCCCGCCTTCCGCCGACGGGACCTGCTCTCTCTCTGTCGGTGCTTCCTCCAAAGGTTTTCGTTCAAACATAGAAACAATAGAGAAAACATTTTGTTGCTTTTCTTCCACTGCTTGACCTTTTGTTGTTTTTTTTTGAAGGGATTCAAAGTGCGGTTTGGGTTAGTTTTTTTTTTTTTTTTTTTTTTTTTTTGCGTTTGCATGGTCCAAGAGGTGGGGTGACAAATATAACAACATACCATCCAAGATTGCAAGTCCAAATGGTAGCATGAAAGAAAAGCAGAACAAAAAACACGTTATGAAAGTTACAGACCGCCGTCGATTGTTATTGGAAAAGTTTTCTGTCAAATTTTTGAAATAAAAGGTACAAGAGAAAAGCCCTTTGAAAGAGAGTGAACAAAAGCTGGCAAAGACAGAAGCGAAAAGGAAGCAAAGCAAAGCAAGCAGTACTGTAAACTGTCCAAAAGGGAAGCACCCGACATTCTGACTCACAACAAACACTCCTTATAGGTACACAGTGGGTTCACTGACGCACGTTCCTGAGTATAAATCCTCACACCTGCCCTGTATCACTGTCCAGTTTGCGAAGCTAAGCTGCGGTTGGTTAGTGCTGCGTGTTAGTACCTGTAGCCTGAACGTTAGGTCCCTGACTGCAAGTGTTGCTTCCGACAAGCTTGACGTGACCAAACCTCGGTGGAAAACGTGATGATGCATGACAAACGGGTTTTGCAGCAGAAAGGAAAGTCAAGGAAAAAGGGGTGCGGAGGCTGATGGGAAGAACCAAATGTAGATGATTGTTTTTCCCCCAACAGGATAAATTTTCAGCAACTTATGATCTAGTTGCATGTTGGAATCAAAGTGGTGCCCACAATGCAGGACGCACTCAGCATGCAAAAGGTAAGTCGGCACAATCTTTCAACCCAGATTTCTTGTGTACATCTGCACTTGAACACATGTGTCGGACAAACAAGACACTCTCATCATGAACATCCACCAAAACCGTTCCCAAGTTGTCAACTAAAATGCACTGAAAACTGAAAACCACCATGCTTCTCCGTTTATTGGTTAATGAAACAACGCATTTTTTTCGTAGAATGTACATAATAATTTTCAACTATTTGCAGAACTGGATCTAAAATCTAGAGAAGAGCACAAAGTATCAATGAAGGGAAAAGTCATGGTAGGTGGAGGTGCAGAAAAAGCATTGTGTTGGAGACTGGTGAAAACAGTTCGTCCATGCCACAAATGGGAGTGGGGGCGCCTAGCGCCGCGCTAGAGGAGCGAGGTGGGAGAAAGTCGTGTGGACCGGATGCAAAAACTTTCATCCTTATCAGTAGCCGCGTGGGAGTTTGTGTCACGGCACAAAAAAGAAGCCTGCGAGCGCATCAATCAAGTGAGCGGCAACGGGGGTGGCCAAAAGGGGCGCAGAGGTTGGCAGGTAGCGTGGATCTGCTGTGATTTGTGTGTCAAAAAGTGTTAGTAACTTGAGTACAACTCTCAGCTCAAACTGCACTGCACATTGCATGCTGCTCCTTTGTATCTTTTTGGTGGGCAAGGCTATGCGTCACAGCGACAAACTACCTTGGACGTCTTCCAACTCCAGCGTCCCTTCTGACGTCATAGTGGCTGGTGACGCAGATGAAATGTCTAAAAATGTCAGAGTTGGTTTCTCTATTGATCAATCAGTGAAAACAATGAGTCAACAAACGAAGTTCTCGCAACAAGAACGGACGTCACGCGTGGCGCGACCACGAAAACGAGCGAATGCAACAAAATCATTCTCGTTCAGGAATGCTGGGAGACTTTAAATCAACACCCTGGACTCAGCACCGCTGAGCACAAGTTTCCAAAACGGGCTCAAAGGGAAGAGATGAAGTTGATCCCAATGATGAAAATCTAACTCCAAACCAAGCAAAACCCGTTACATATCAAAGAATGAAAGAAAATGAAGGATGGAAACCACTGGAACATGCTGCTGTCCCTCGAAGCTGACAACATCGAACTGACCACAAGAAAATAAATTATGATTTCAACATTATTTACAGCACAATTTGTGGACCAGTGTTTCAGGCAACATCAGAGATTTGTTTCTGACCTTCATTTGGCCAGGTGAAACATTTTGAATCCAGACACTCCTGCAGCCTGAAATCCTTGATCCACAAAGCAGACAACGTTGCGTTGTTCAGACAAAAATGTGACGGATTCCAACAAAAGACGGAAATGTACGACCGCACGGCCATCGCTCAGCGTCTGAAACGTCACAACTGGGAAACGGAAAGAATTACCACAGCCATACTTGACAAACTGACGAGACTGGTGCTGGGCGAACTGTGTTCGACTTTCAACGACGGAACGGACAAATTTTTGTCAATTCTGATATTCTGTCCGTGGCACGCCAGAAACGTGGACATTTCTGCACGCACAAACCGTCGAAAGTCGAACACAGATCACGATGTGGAATCAAAGCCTGATAAGTGCGCGCCATCACGAACGAGTGTCCAACTAGAGAAGAGGAACTGCCACAGAAGACCTAGAACACGGAGTCCAACTCTTTATAGAGCAATAAAGAGCAGCTCCGTGGGAGATAATCAGCACTACCTGCTTCTGTATGCTTTTCTAATCCGTAATACTTGACAAAGTCATCTTCGTCAACAGGAGTGCTTAGATCTTCCGTGATTGTGATGGTCACAGGCGCGTTCTCATCCGAAACTGAAAAGCCAGCAAAATTGGCAGAAAAAAACAGAAAGAAAATGAGGATATGTTTCTTGCAGAACAGCAACAATTCAAAATCATGCGTGACCGAAACAGTCGCAAATAAAATTTCTTAGTAGACAATAAATTTAACTTATGGTTAACGTTATGCATTCGTCGGTCAACAGAACTTTTCAGACGAAAAAGTAACCGCGTGTCATTCGCAAATGATTTTCGCTGGATGTTTGGTGACAGACTTTCTCAGTCTGTCACTTCACACGCAACACAATCAAAATTTCATGGCACACACACAAGAAGAAATCAATGGTAAAAATAACTGCCAAGAAGTCCTCTTGATAGAAAAAGTCCAGAGATTACAGCTTTTGTGACCTAACCTACAACCTAGTTCCTATCGAGTCACGTGCTACTGGTCTATCCCACTCGAGATTGCGAATGATGGACTCAGAACTGCAGCCTGGGTTCACCTGTAACGTGTGCTCCTCACCTGTCCGCTCTCACACATGAACCTAAATCTAAAGCGTTATTGTGCTCGTGGATAGCTCTGCTCACGATCGTTTTGTTCCCTCAACATCTGCTGTTCGGAGAGACAAACACGTGGAACAGAACAGGGCAACTTGCAACACAAAACGTGTATTTTACACAGCTTCTCATTCCAGCGGATGTACGACTTTCATCTTGCACTTTGCAAACGAAAGAGCTAAACGAACAGAACACAGTTGCTGCGATGCGGTGACACAAACGCTTCAGGTGCAAATCGCTCAACCAAACGTGACTCCAGAACAACATCCACGATTCTTCAACAAGGATCGTCGGAATTTTTTGTTATGTGCTCGTCTGTACTTAGTTCCAAGTGCTGTGGGCGTTTGGTCTTCGACAAGTTTCATTCAGCCAGTGACGGAACATCACGGTTTCTCCCAGGGCAGTTTGATTGAGCGACAGACTTGCACAGACACACCCACCAACGTGAAAGCGACACACAGAAATTTGGAGATGCCAAAATGAACACATTCAAGTCTTGCAGCAGCAGAAGTATACCGCTCAGAACAAAATTCGTACAAAAAATAACCCAACAGATCCGATACCTTCTCGTTTGTTTCTTCCTGCAAGTTTGTTTTCGACGCACGCGCCTAGCTTGCTTTACCCCCATGATTTCGCGGATAAAAGTTCGTGCCATTGGGTGACGTTTTTATCACTGGGAGACAAATTCTTTCCAAACCACACAAACACGAATAAAAAAGACCAAACTGAAACGAATGCAACTTAAAAGCAGACATTTATTTGTTACACGTATGTACAAAAATCCATCAACAGGCGTTAAAAAAAATCAGTCCATTTACATTCGCAGAAGGCAGCGGCAAAGCGTGGATCACTCAGGGTATTTTCACAAGTTGCAAGGAAAGGCTGCAACCGACCAGTGGAACAAAAGTGATCCATACTTCAGACGCTTCAAGTTCAACTAAATTATCTGCACCACACAAACGCAAACAAAAAAGGATGAATCCATGCTCGGAATTTCAATGTTGAAGACGTGTCAAGCGACGGTGTACGATACAATCATGCATTAGTGCTGGCGTGGAAGAATTATGCGGAAGTTCTTTTTGTGGGTGACGGGAGTGCAGGGTAATGTTTGGACAACTTTGCCCCGTCTGTAATACTTTCAACAGGATACTGAGAACACCATAAATTTCAAGCCATCACTTTGTTCCGAATTTCGTTTCTCAAGTCCCGACATTACTTTTGTTTGCAGTTCTGCACATGCAGTGTTGGTGTAAGACAATGTCCACACAATCGATGAAAAATCACAACGACAAAGGACCAAAAAAGCGGGAACAACGAAGCTGTTCTTGGGCGTTTCGGAAAACTCCACACGAATAAAATAGTGTGACAAAACCCCTGGAGTTTTCTTTCGAACAAGCAGGCACAATCAATCTACATGCAGACAACTAAAATGTGCGTTCTGAACACAGCTTGAAAACGATTCCGACCAAAAATCTGGATAAAGTCAACAGCAAACAAAAATGCCATTGCAGGAATTTCCAAATGACACTCAACACGAGATAATGATTGAAATGTAGAAAACATGCATTTTCTTTTTCACGTGTGGGGCAAGTTCGCCATTTTCTTTCTTCTGGTTCCAAGAATCAACTGACCATGTTGCATCGCACTGAATCTGACGAAATTGCCCCTTGTCTGAGTTCAAGCTGATGTCAACGTTTTGTCGGTTGACACCATCCCAAACCTCGGGGTGCAGCAGAGGAGCAGTCAAAACTGTCGTTGTTTGCTTCTAAAATCACTAAAAACCACAAGGCAAAAGGGCCTTTCCCTGTGCGTTTGTCTGCTATTTTTCGTTTTGATAAAGCTTGGCTTAACGTTGTGACTGCTACTGCTGCACCTGTACGACTGTGGATGTGTCGCAGCTGCGAAACAGATAAAGCCCCCAAATTTGGGGCGAACAAACTTTCTTTTGAAACAGCATGTACGAGAAACGAAAAGCAATGAAAGGTGTCAAGCCGAGACACATCCACAAAGTAATATGATGAGAAAAATCTGGCACAAAACGACACAAAAACAAAAGAAAATGCAAAGTCCTTGCAACTAGTCCGACACTGGTCATCACCCATTAGCACTGTAGTCCATCCGCTGATCTTTCGAAAATTTCCCGTGTCTGTATTCCCGACGGTGTGCACTGTCGTGGGGGAGGGGATCTCGATTCCCTGTCTTCTACAATGTCTACGTATTGAAAGTTCAATATGTACCTTCAAGCAGAGCGGACTCGTCGGGAATGCTGACGTGAGGAGCTGCGTGCTGCCCGTCCATGTGCACAGGAACCTCTGCAAAATCCAAAGAGAAAACATCGACTGTAGAGGGCACCCAAACAGTCGTGTGGAAAAGCATTGAAAGGATTCATGTTTTTCCACAACAGTGACGTTCGCGCATCGGCGACATCACCACCTGCAAAGATGAGACAAAAGTGTCTTGAAGTTTCATGTTAGTGACTTGAAACAAGATGCGCTTATTCTTTACTGAACCCTACTGCGATTCTAGTGGGAACAACCATTGGACAATTAAATGTTTTCATTTCAACTCAACAAAATTGATGATTTCGTCTCTGATTGAAGCGCGCGTAAGTTTGACAGAATCAAGAACAGAACAAGATTTCCATGTTCCTCCCAAAGCAATGATTTTGGAAGCCAACTACAATCTACTGCAACCGAATGTTTACAGTAAAAGTGAGTCAATGTGCCTGAATCTTTCATTGGTCGTCACAAATCATTTTGACAAGAAGCATTTTTCAAAGAAGTTTTTTATAAACAACCGAAAAGACTTCTTTCGTCCATTTTGGCTTTCAAATGCTTCAGTCCCACTTTTCTGTATCTAACAGAAGCAAAAGAAAATTTATCAAAACACATTCTACAAATCTACCCCAATCACCGTGGTTATTGTGGAAGCATGACAATAAATGCACAGACATCCTTAGGTCAACGCGGATACTGCACTTCTATCTGCAATGTTCAAACTGTCGTGGCAAATCTTACAAGGTGTCAGACGAAAACAGCAGCGTGACGTTAACAGTAAGCGAAGCGGTTGTTAGTACATGTGGGAAATGGGAAACAACAAAATGGGATCTGAAAATGTACGAGATTGTTCGCAAGACTGACGCTACTATCTCTGGAAACGAGAAACCCATCGTTACGAAGTGCGCGGCGACGGGATAAATTGTCCGATTTCCCGGAAAATAGTTGATTGTCAGGAATGATGTCCCTCTGTCACCTTACCGATCTGCCGTGACATCATTTCTGCAACACACTATTTCCTCACCAAGACACCGCAACAGCATCAATGCAGAACCATACTGAAACCACACATCACCAGGAGCATATGAAACACGTTAATAAGCAGAGACAGAAGTGCAGTGAAGGAATGAGACTGCGCATGCGATCCACAGTTGGTTAGAGGTGCAGCAGACCGGAGCCACCACACGAGACGACGTTACCTGCTTGCGGCTGGCGGGCGGGCGGCGCGCTGTGCGCGTACTGCTGGCTCTCGGGCGTCACGGCGTCCTCATCGACGCCGTCCGTGAGGCCGATGACGGCGTCGGAGCCCTCCATCAGAGTGCGCTCAGTCTTGAGCTGCTGCTCCGTCTTGGTCGTCACCTTCTTCTTGACGACGGTTCCGTCGGGGAGGGTTTCCTCGAACTCCTGCACGTCGGTCGTCTCGACCGGCTCCGTCTGCATTCGGTCCGTGTAGACCTGCACCTCGGGGTCGAACGAGTCGGACGCGTTGAGCATCATTTGCGCCTGCTCCTCCGTCGTCGGCAGGTCCGACTCGGGTCCTTCCATCACGACGCGCTTCACGATCGTTTGCTTCTGTCGCGTCTTGATCACTTTGCGCTTCACGACGGTTCCATCGGGCATCGTCTCCTCAAACTCCTGCACGTCCGTCTCCACCTGCGGCTCGCCCTCGATCGTGTCAGTGTAGACGCGCACACTGGGCTTCTCACTGTCAATAGAATCGCTCGGGGAGGCGAGCTCTGTGGGGGAAGAAACACAAGGAATAGGTGAGACAACGTCCCTGGCCGACTCGCTCAGTCCTGAGCGGATACTCGACGTCTCCGAGATGTCCGACTCGGGCACCTCCTCCGTGAACACATCCTCGATCACCTCGCCGTCCGGACCTACTCTGCGGATCTTTTTCGTGATTATTTTCCTGACCTTCGTCTTCATGGCCCTACGTTTCACGACTGTTCCGTCAGGCAGCGTCTCCTCCACCTCGTCCAGCTCCGCCTGTGAGACGGGGACGCCGCCGCTGAGGGTGGGCACGACGGGCGGCAGGCTGTCCGGCTTGTCCCGCAGGTGCGGCACCACCTCGCCCTCATCCACTGAGCGCTGCTTGGGCGTGGGCGGCGCACGCTCCGCATCCGTCACCTGCTCTGGGACAATGTCGTCGTCGTCGACTGGGCGCGGCGGGGCCCGGGGCGGAGGTCCCGCCTCGGGCCGACCCATCTCCTCTGGAATGATCTCATCCGTTATTGCGTCGGGCTCTCCTTTCCGCTGCGCGTCCGACCCTGAAACAGTCTCGCGAATTACTTCTTCCTTCATACTACCGTCAGGCATGACTGTGACAATAGTTCTAGTGATGGTGGTAGCAGTGCGTGTGGTGATGATGCGTTTATTTATGACCGTTCCATCAGGCAGAGTTTCCTCAAATTCCTCCTCCTCCACATCCAGGGCATCCTCGGGCATCACCACATCCTTCTTTGGCGGCTGCAGTTGCGGAGCTCCCATTGAAATCTTCGCTTTCGTGGGCGACTCCCCTCCCTGCATCTGCTGGGCCGGAGCCTGGGCGGGTCTGGCGGTGATTTCCGTCGGTGGAGCCTGATCGGTTGATGACGTCACTTCGGTTCTGCGAATGATCTTCTTCACCCAGGAGCCGTCAGGCAGCGACTCCTCGAACTCCTCGACCGACGTGTCCGTTTCGAGCCCCTCTGCGCGCGGGTCGCGCACCCCGCGCGGGAGCCGCGTGATGTCCTCCTCGATGACCCGCCCCAGCACCTCCTCCCGAGTGACCCGCTCCTGCACACCCTTCACCATCCGCACCACAGGCACCGGCTTGATGTGCTCTGTCGTCGTGATCTTCTTGACAATTCTGGATCCATCTGGCAACGTCTCCTCAAAAGACTGAATGGTGGTTCTTTTTGCAACCTGACCTTCCAATAGAGGTGGCATTTCAGTTGGAGTTCCTGTGATTTTGGTTCTCTTCACGACGCGCTTTTCCCAGGTGCCGCTGGCCAGTGTTTGTTCCGATTGCTGAATGGAAGTTTCTTTTCCCAGGCCCGGCGCATCAGGATCAGTGACTCCCGCAGGCAGCTCGACGATATCTTCCTCCACCTCTTTGCCGACTGGCTTCAGGCGCGTCGTCTTCTGCTCCTTGTTGTTGACGACTCTCACTTCCGTCACCGGCCTCACGTGATCAACAGTCGTCACTTTTTTCCGCACCACACCGCCATCGGGCAGCGCGTCTTCAAACGTCTCCACATTGGTTCGCTTCTCCACCTCACCCTCTGTCACTTTGGCCGCAGAAGCAGACATTGCCTTCACCGTTGTCGTCTTCACAGTTCTTTTCTCCCAAACTCCGTCGCGTGTGGTGCCTTCGAATTCCTTCACAGCCGTCTCTGCCTCCAGCCCCTGAACAGTGGCGTCAGTAACTCCCGGTGGCAACAGCTTCACATCCTCCTCAATTTCTCTGCCTATCAACTTCTCTGTCACCTTTTTCTTTTCCTTTCCCTTGATGACCAGCACTTCCGTGATCGGCTTGACGTGATCAGTTGTTTTCACAGTTGTTACCTTCACTCCCCCATCTTTCAATTTGTCTTCCAACGTTTGCACGCTCGTTTTCAACACAGGGCTTCCCTCTATGATTGTGGGCTGCGTTTGTGAAGGGGTCGCCTTTGTTGTGGTAACTCGCTTGGCCTCCCAGGTCCCGTCAGGTAACACGTGTTCGGACGCCTCGACCGACACGGCCTTCTCGACGCCGTCCGAGTCGGGGTTCTCGACGCCGGGCGCGAGCTGCATCACCTGCTGGTCGATCTCGCGGCCCTCGAGCCGCTCCAGCGTCTGCTGCTGCGGCCGGCCCTGCACCATCACGGTGCCGGAGAACGGCCTCACGTGATCCGTCGTCGTCACCTTGGTGATGAGCAGCGTGCCATCCGGGCGCTTCTCCTGGAACGTCTCGACGTTGGTTCTGTGTTCCAGCTCCCCGGCCACCACTTGCGGCGCCACCTGCGACACGACTGTCGTTTTGTGCACCTTCTTCTTCTCCCACGTTCCGTCCGGCAGCGTCTGCTCGGACAGCTGCACCGAGCTCTCCGTGCTCAGTCCCTCCGACACAGGGTCAATGACTCCGAACGGCAACTCGGTGATGTCCTCTATCACCTCCCGACCCACAAACTGTTCACTCACGTCCTTCTCCTGCACACCGTCTATCGTCACGATCTCCGTGACGGGTTTGATATGTTCTATCGTTGTGATTTGTTTCAGCAAGGTGCCCCCGTCAGGCAAATGTTCTTTGAATGTTTCAACGTGTGTTTTCAATTGGATGTCTCCCTCTTCAAATTTGGGCGGACCTTGCTCCGGCACTTGGACAGTCTCAGTTTTCACAACCTTTTTCTCCCACGCCCCATTCGGAAGAGTTCTGTCGAACTCTTCCGACTTCGTGTCCGACTTGAGTCCCTCTCTACTCGTCACCCCAGGGGGTAACAATGTCACGTGCTCTTCTATTTCTCGACCTATCAACTCTTCGGTCACCTTTTTCTTCTCCACTCCCTTGACGACCAACAGTTCAGTTGTGGGTTTGATATGATCTGTGGTTTTCACATCAATCACTCTCGTGGTACCGTTGTCAAGTTTGTCCACAAACGTTTCGATGCTGCTCTTGAGCACCGGGTGACCTACGATGATGATTGGTTCGACCTGCACCGGCTTCACCTTCGTCTTGGTGACGTGTTCCTTCTCCCAGGCGCCGTCGGGCCGCGTGTGTTGGAAGGCGTCGACGTTCGTCTCCGTCTCGACGCCATCCTCGTCGGCGCTGCGCACCCCGGGCGGCAGCTCCATCACGTCGCGGTGGATCTCGCGCCCGACCAGCTCCTCCACGACCGGCTGCTTCTCTCCCTCCTTCTTCTCCGCAGGTCTGACGTGGTCTACGGTCGTTATTTTCGTGAAAAGCATCGTGCCATCCTCAAGTTTTTCCTCGAAATTCTCCACGTTCGTTCTCAGTTGAACTCCTTCCTCAGTGGGTGGGGCTTGCTCTGGGAGCTTCACTGTCGTTCTCTGGATTCTCTTCTTCTCCCAGGTTCCGTCCGGTAGGGTTCGGTCGGACTCCTCCACAGCCGTCCGACTCTTGAGCCCTTCAGCGTCTGTGACTCCGGGAGGCAAATCCGTCATGTGAATGTCGATCTCCCTCCCGATGAGATGCTCCGTCACTTTCTTCTTCTCCACTCCCTTCACAACCAGCAGTTCCGTGACAGGCTTCACGTGGTCGGTGGTTTTTATTTCGGTCAGTCTCTTGCCTCCTGATGGCAGGTCCTCCTCGAAAGATTCCACTCCAGTTTTCAACACTTTACTTCCTTCAATGATGGTTGGTTCTGTTTGAACTTTCTTTGTTTTTGTCTTGCTGATTTTGGTTTTCTCCCATGTTCCATCTTCCTTCACCTCGCTGAAGTTCTGTGTTGACGTTTCCTTCTCCACTCCTTCCTCTTCAGGATCTGTGATTCCAGGAGGCATCTCCGTGATCTCTTTCATAATTTCCCTGCCTTCGAACTTTTCTCTGGTTTGTGACTTCGGGACTCCCTGCACCGTGACCGTCTCCGTCACGGGTCTCACGTGATCCACTGTGGTCACCTTGGTAACGACCAGCGTCCCGTCGTCAAGGCGTTCCTGGAACGTGTCGACACTGACGCGGTGCTGCACGTCGCCCTGCGTCACCTGCGGCGCCGGCGCCACGACGACCGTCTTGTTGACCTTGTGCTTCTCCCACGTCCCGTCCGGCAGGGTTTTCTCCGACTCGTCGACTGACGTCTTGGCTTGTACTCCCTGTGCCAGCGGCTCTATCACGCCGAACGGCAGCTCTGTGATGTCGTCAATGATTTCCTTGCCAATGAAGTGTTCCGTCTGTTTCGGAGTCTGCACCCCATCGACTGTGACCACCTCCGTCACAGGCTTCACGTGTTCAATGGTTGTTCGCTTGGTCGTCAGGGTTCCCCCGTCAGGCAGCGGCTCCTTGAACGTTTCCACGTGCGTCTTGAGCTTCACCTGCCCCTCCGTGACCTGCGGTGGAGTCTGCTGCGCCAACTTGGCCGTCGTTTTCTTGACCCTCGTTTTCTGCCAGACTCCGTTCGGCAGGGTTTCCTGGAACTCCTCGACGGCGGACTCGGCCTTGAGCCCCGGCGCGTGAGGGTCGGTGACTCCCGGCGGCAGCTGCGTCACGTCCCGCTCCACCTCCCGCCCGACTAGCTCCTCCACCACGTCCTTCTTCTCGACGCCCTGCACCACGCGCAGTGTCGTGATGGGTTTCACGTGGTCCGTCGTCGTCACGTTGGTAATGACTAAACTTCCATCGGGCAGCTTCTCCTCATGAGACTCAACGCTGGTTTTCAGTTTCGGCGCTCCTTCAATGATGGTCGGTTTGGTTTCCACAAACTTCACCACGGTTTTGGTCACCTTCTTGTTCTCCCAGGTTCCGTCGGGCAGAACCTCGTCGTGCGCGTCCACCGACGTCTCCTTGTGCGTCCCCGGAGCGTTCGCGTCCCGGATACCAGGTGGCAGGTCCGTGATTTCCTCGTGAACTGCCCGACCTTCAAACTTCTCAACGGTGTGCACGTCTTCAGTTCCATCCACCACGGCCACCTCAGTGATGGGGCGGATATGGTCAGTCGTGGTCACCTTGATTCGCCGCAAGCCTCCGTTGGGCAGTTTCTCCTCCGACGTGTCCACGTGTGTTCTGTGCTCCACCTCACCCTCGATGATCTTGGGTGGTTCTTGCACCGAGACTTTGGTGTTGTTGATGCGCTTGCGCAGCCACGACCCGTCCGGCAGCGTCTCCTCGAAGTCGGCGGTGGCCGTCTCGCGCGCGAGTCCGTCCGCCGTCGCGTCGGTGACGCCGGGCGGCAGCTCGAGCACGTCCTCTTCCACCTCGCGCCCGACCAGCTGCTCGATGGTGCTCGTGTGCTGCGCGCCGTCTTCGTACGTAATCTCGACGATCGGCCGCACGTGCTCGACCGTCGTCACCTTGCGCACCACCGTCACGCCATTCGGCTGTTTCTCCTCGAAAGTCTCCACGTTGGAGCGCTGCTCCACTTCACCCTCGATGATCTGCGGTTCCTGCGACTTGGGGATGCCGACGCGTGTCCGCGTGATGTGGTTCAGCACCCACGTGCCGTCCGGAAGAGATTCCTCGAAGTCTTCGTTGCTGACGACCTTCTCCAGCCCCGGCGCGTCGGGATCTGTGATGCCCGGAGCCAGTTCGGTCACCTCCTGCTGAATCTCTTTCCCAATCAGTTGTTCTGTCATGCTCAACTTTTCAACACCGCTCACATCTGTCACTTTTGAAATCGGCCGAATGTGTTCGGTCACGGTGACTTTGCGTTTGACCGTTTCCCCATTGGGAAGCCGGTTCTCGAAAGTATCAACTTTGGTTCGTTGAATGACGTCACCCTCGATGATCTTGGGGAGTTTTATTTCGCTGCCGGCGGGCGCGGCGCTGAACGCGCGCGAGGCGTCATCGGGCTCGATGAGCTCCTCGAGCGGCGCGCCGCCGCCGCCCGCCCCGCGCAGCTGGGGCTCGGCGCCGGGCGCCTGCTCCGGGCCCCGTGGCACCGGCTTGTGAAGCACGCCCTCGGGACCGAGCCCCGCGGCGGCGCCCTGCTCCCACCCCGGCGGCAGTTCGCCGCGACCCCGCACGGCCTCTGCCCGCAGCTCTGCGTCTGCCCCCGGAGCCTGCTCTACTCGCACCCCTGTCCCGTCATCCACGTCTGCAATATCCAAACGGGTAACAATGACACGCGCTCCCGGACACAACACCGACGACGACACGACACAGACGAGAAGAACGGAACGGGGTGGGATCTACGCCATCAACTCCAAATGGTCACAACAAACACACCAGTGGCTCTGGAGCCAAAAGAAAATGGGCACAGAAAATAGCCTCTACGAGGGAAAATTTATCAACCAACAGGAAAACAACATACAGTTAGTTTCCACGACGACACATCACGGTATTCCAAGCGAAGGTGGAGACACTCCGTGAACTTGTTGATGAACCGGGAGGAGGTCACGACAAACAACCAGACTGTGCAGGAAGATCCACTTCAAATCCAGGTCAAGGCAGTTTCCAACGAGGCTCAGTTCAGATTATTGCCAGGCTCAGCGTTGCTGTTACTCGTTGTGAGGACAAAACACCAACTAAAAGACAGTAGCAGGAAATTTATCCCCTCACAAAAAGTCGTTTGTCACAGGAACATATCACCGATCGTCTCACTACCATTTACATCATCTGCAGTTACATCAAGAGACTGTCTCTAGTTGCTGTACATCAGTTGTGAAATGGCAAACAAATTCGTTCACAAGAACCAATGAGTTGTGATCAATTGCGATAAAGTCGGAGCACAATCCTCATTCACGCTTCAACTTCCTTGTTGGAGGTTATTATCCTGTCATCCTTTCCTGTTCAGCCATTTGTTGCATTTTCTTGTTTGATCCAGGTGGAAATGCTCCTTCAAAGCAACGTTGGATCCTTTGGTTTCCTCCAGGTTGAGTGCAAGCAATTCCGGTGTTTCACGATGCATCATTCACCACACGCTTCTGCTACTTTTCATTCGTGACTTCTTCCTACTTTCATCTCGATCTGCCGTTTTGTTACATTTCTTTTTGTCAGAATCTAGCGAAACTTGATTTCGTCAATGCCTGCGTTACATCACAACACACAAACGTCAATTTTCATATCGACACTGTGGCGACAAAAAAGTTTACAAAATTCATTTGTAATTCCTGCGTGGCAAAGTAGAGGTTTCTGAATTAGTAGAGGGAAGGAATTGTCTGGAATAAAAGGAAAACGCAAAAGTAAAGGCAAATAAATTATCACTCATTGAAGCCTGCAACAAAACATGCGCCATTCGAAAAATTGATCTTCCAAGTTCGTGTCTCAGAAGCTCGTGCCCGTGTTTCTTTGACCCGTCCCTCCCAACATTTGTCTGGCCTCGTTTTCAGCTGAGGAAACGACCTTTTCCAGCAGAGGGCAACTCTGAACTTTTCTGAGACATACGAGGCTCTATCAACTCAAAGTGTCTCTTACCATGGTTTGCCGTGATGACCGCGAGCAGCACGGCAAACCATGGTAAGAGACACTTTGAGTTGATAGAGCCTCGTATGTCTCAGAAAAGTTCAGAGTTGCCCTCTGCTGGAAAAGGTCGTTTCCTCAGCTGAAAA
>JAAUXT010051210.1_pt1 | contig 57717 bp, 59 predicted proteins | sample 7278171 | NCBI WGS metagenome assembly JAAUXT01 (sample SAMN14350112, study PRJNA611818) | marine sediment metagenome | isolation source: surface marine sediment (1.8m) | place: French Polynesia: Moorea | collected 2018-08
CATTGGCTCTCAGTGTACAATTGAGTTTTCTGGACCACCGATCTGGCAATTGGGGCACCGCGCGTTTGAAAATGAAGTGCTTGCTAAACCTCGCTACTGACCCACCCGCACACACACACACACACACACACGCACGCACAAACATACCACATACGCGTCCCCGACAGGTGAACCCCCCTGCGACTCCACCACCGAGATGACACTTCCACCGCTAAGTTGTCGAGCACGATCAGTCAACATGAAATCTCCATGTGATGAGCCGTTGGACTGGACGGGTCAAGCGGGGTCCGTCTGCTGAGCCTAATGGCCACTCCACCGGTCACTCGGATTGTCAGTCTGATGGTCAGTCTGGTGGTCACTCACAGAGACACAGGGCAGTGAACTCAACTTGCATCAGAGAAGATGGCCTGCAATGGTCACTGCAATGAAAAAGTTGGAAGTTTTTTGAGTTGCAGGTTGCAGAATCAAAAAGTCAGATCTGATTATCTTGTGTTGATGGGTGCGTCTTTTTGACGTCGAACACATTTGAAGGAAAACTTCGGAAACATTGGCGAACCTTTCCAAACCCTTCAACAAATCTCTCACTCTATTCTTCGGGTGTTTTTCCTTTGTTTTTTGCAACGTCAAACTTTCTGACAGAGGTTGTTGTAACTTTAAAGCGCCAACTTTTAGAACTTGTGTGTTGCTGCGAACAGTGGGCGTCAGATGTCACCAGCGCATCACACTGCAACACAGGACAACGATGCTGCACCTGTGAATGTGTCGGTTGATGTAGAATAGTCTGTACTGTGCGGCGCAAAAACATCCCCCAAAACAGAAATTTCAAGCACGAAATTCACACGCAGGCCTGATTCATACCAAATGCGTATGATGCCCTGATCTGCAGGTGACGGAGGTTCGGCACTTCGCGTGGACGCAAGGGGAGGGAGATGTTGAAATCTAACGCTCACGTGCGCGAAAGAAGGCATGACATGCATGGTGCCGTAGGAGAATGGAAAATTTTCGCCTTGGCGTGAACATCAAATGAAACTGCACTCAGGTGTGTGTGTGTGTGTGTGTGTGTGTGTGAGTGTGTGTCCATGTGTGTGTGTACGTGTGTGTGTGGTGTGTACGTGTGTGTGTGTCCATGTGTGTGTGTGTGTGTCTGCGTCTGCGCTGCATGATGCCAAACTTCCCAATTTTGAGCTCTGCGCTGCATCGACTGACTCCTGACGTAACACATACATTGTGTGGATCAGGTCAGGTCGTCACAGAAAATTGTCTCAATTGAGTTCAAAAGACCACGCTGTAAATGTGACAGAATTTTATGACCACGACCTCAAGAGACTGAAGGATCGACTTCGTTCCTGCGGAGTTACGCAACAACCAGGTTTGTTGTCCTCAACACACGATGTTGCTGAGGTGATACTTCTGATGGCAAGAAACGAAGACCTCAGGTCAGCTGAACCATTTCTTGCCAAACCGCCAGTCACACAGTCTTCACGAAAAGCTCACATACGTGTTAATGTTCTCCACAAAATGCTGTAAAAAATAGACATTTTCACGCTTGCTGAATAAAGAGTGATTCCGAGACCCTTTTCACACTGGATGCGCCGTGTGTTGCGTATGTTCTTCAAAAACAACGTCGCCTGACCCGTCGAATTGCAGAGATGCAGTGAGTGACGCATCCAGTGTGAACCAAGCCTCGCGAGTTCTCAGTCAGCCCTTCGATCTGCCCGCTGTGGGAAGCTCCTCGCGTGGAAACATCACTCAGAGAAGCGAAAAGTACTCAATGAGACAGTTCCTTTCGGAGGGAGAATACCAGAAAAAATCTGATTTCATTTCGGAAGACAAAAAAGATTTCAATCGACTACCCTGTTCAGTGTTGTGTTTCTCTGCATTCTGGTGCCTCTTTGGGATACTGTGTCCACACCGCCTCGAGAACCACACAGAAACGAGGGAAAGGTTGGTGTCCAGGAGAAATGGACGTGTTGTTCGACCTGGATATATCATCATGACATGACATTTTCTTCTGATGACAAAAAAAAAACTAGGTAAAGACTTTGGTTGAAAGGCATCACACTGAGCATGAACGCTAGATCTACTCAGTTCCAATCTCACACCAACTTGAGTTAGACTCCTCGATTTGAATTCCGCAATGAAAACACGTCCCCAAAAGAAATGGATATCAGATTTTGATGAGCACAAAAATGCGCTAACATTTTGCATTCCTCCCCAGCAGACTGATAGAGAATAGCTCAGACCCATTCACACACCTCGAGTTCAGCAGGAACTTGCATCACCCATAGATCACCACCGTCCCTCACCTCGCCTCCCTATCTCAACCCCTCAACACCAAATTAAACTCTTTTCTATCACCTGCTGCCCTTTCCATCGCCTCTCGGGGCACCGTGAAGACCGTAGAATTTGTCGCTATTCAGCGGGTGTGACATCCAGCGGGGTCGCTTTGTCCTCTCAATACCCCCTAATCTCCTCACAGGCCATTTGGAAAATCAGGTTGATTGTGGTTGTTTACAGCCACTTGACGTTATTGTAGGAAAAAGCAATATTGCTGTGAAGGAGGGCTGTGCGTCAGGTGTTCTCAGGGATCCAGGGGGTGGGGTCCCCCTGACCTTCGAAGAAAATAATTTTTGCCTCCCCCCCCCCCAAACACGCGTTTGGCGCTGCAGATACAGAATTTTGGGACGCCACTGTTTGTGTGTTTTCAGCCCCCAGCTCCGCTGTGGGACCCCAGTTGTCACCCCAGCATAACTGGGTCGCGCCCCCACCCTCGGCGGGTGAGTACCCTCCCTCTGATTCTGGATCCACCCCCTGACGTGCCCACGTGTGCAGAACCTTGGATCCCGTCAAGAAACGCGAACTTTGCCTTTGATGGTCATGATACGTCTATTCTTCACTCAAATGAGAACCTGATGGGGGAATGGACAAAAGTTGAGCCAAGCGCCTGAGATAAATTTGCTGAAAATTCGCTCACGTGGACTTGCACCTGAAGGAATTTTGGGAGGATCAAAGCTGGTTTGATCAGAATGGAGACTGCAAATGCTGGACCTATTGTGTTTGTGTGAGAGGGAGAAGAGTCAGAACAGCAGTGTTGTGTCGTGCGCCTCCTGGATCTAAACGGCCAGGAGAACCGTCTGAGGGAAGAAACGTGGGAATTGGTGATCAGTTTTAGAGTTGTAAGCTGTTGACTGGGATGAAAAAAACGTTGAAAAATTTGGACGTGAAACTCCAATGTGAAACAGTCGTTATTTGCTCTCGGATCCACTGTGTGGAACCATTCGTCTCAAGTGTGCATGTGCGTTCCCATGCACCGATGTGAGCAGTACTATCTCCCACGCACACACATGTACGTCAGCGAGCAAACACGAAATACGGGCTTTTTGTTTTACAATCAGAGGAACGATGTGACGATGAGGACCTGAAGGACACAGGGCTCGGCCACAGTCGTAAACGGAGTGAGGATTGCCCAGGGATCCCCACTCTCTTATCTCGGGGGACAAGACAGGTCTGGTTCACATTGGATGCGTGTTGCGTGCTGCGTCAAGCTACGTCAGTTGCCCGCTGGATGCGTCACACGTTGAGCGTGTTGCGTCAAGCCGTCGCTCAGTGACGCAAAACGAATCATAGCGAAACGCAAGTCGCTTCCAGTGTGAAATTGACCCGAGACTGAAGTGACTGCATGTTTCTGGACTCGTCACACGGGAGCGAGCAAACACACACACATCAGCTGGACACACTGTTGGATTCTCCGGATTTAGTTCTGGATGCTGGCAACACAGACACTAAGGTGAGTGACTGTCATTGCGTCCATTGTCACCCACATCCAAAAAGCAGAAGACAACCACGGGAATTCTCAGGCTGAAAATTTCTGGGCTCTTTTCAATGCTTTACTTTCCATTCAAAGACAGTAAAGTTTCTTTTTGTCATCCAGGGAGCGCTGGAATTTTCTTCCGTCAATGGATATTGTGTGCCTCGTTTCCCTTCCATTTGTGTAGTCTACCTTCCCCCTCTATTTCTCACTCTCAAGAACCACTTGAACTTTCCCCAATTGTTTTTTAATTCCACGTTTCCTGTCCACCCCAGCTAATCCAGTTGGAGACCCGTGGGAGGGAGGGGGAGTCCAGAACAGGGCTGTTATCAATCACCCCACCCTCCCCCCGCCGCCCCCGCTTCTCACCCTCGAGTTTAGGGGCAGGCAACAATACCCTCCACACACATCCAGGAAAACCCCTTTCAAAAAATTCTCAATCAAATGAACAAAAAATGGTCAAGAGCCCAAAGCCTTAATATGTTATTTCCATATTTGAACAGTATTAACTTTCCTTGTTGCTTTTTTGCCTCATTTCCTCTGGGTTTAAAGAGGCCCTCAAAGCCTTTCACAAAAACCCTTTGGATTTTTTTTTTCAAAAGCATAACTTCGCACATTGTCCCTTGAAGACGCGTACCGCTTGTTGTGAGTTGCAGAGTTTTGCATATTCACCCCATAAATCTCTGCGACACAAAAGCGCGAGAGGATATGACTTTTGACATTGACACTGCAAAGAGGCCGCCGCCACCAATGGTGGACGAAGAGACAGGTGATAAAGATGGAGCGAAGCCTCAATGACGGAAGAATTTTGCTGTGGACTTTTTATCACATTTTCACTGCAGACATTTTCAAAAAATTGCTTTGCGTTTTGTGATAACTGCAGCAATTCCATGTGATCTTCATGCGTCCGTGCACTGTGCTCCAAAAATTTGCGTTGGTCAACTTTTTTTTCCAGTTTCTTGTACAATTTTCTTTCGCTATCATTGACCATGATTCAGCTCTGCATGTTGGTGGAGTGTCCCAGTGTTTTCCTTCCAAGGCGAACAAAAACTGAACACTGGGCCACTGACCAAATTTGAAGGTTCGCTCGCTCGCTCGCTCCACTCGTGGAGATAGATGCCTGTGTGTTGTGTACAATGTGTGCAGAGATGGAGCAAATACACACACAGCCAGGGACGAACACCTGCACGGGAACAACCACAATACACTCAAAGCGACGATTCTCCAATCTCAAGCCGGGTTCACGCTGGATGCGTCAGGCGTTGTGTCCCTGCGTACGTCAATGGGCATGGCATCACTGTTGCCCACAGCCATTGAACATGCAGTATACCCACCAAGGTCTTTGGGTGGTGCATCCCTGTTCAAATCAATGGGCGTTGCGTCCCTTTGCCAGTCAATGGGTGCTGCAACCCCGCGGAAGTCAAGGAGCACTATGTCCCACCGAAGGTCCGTGCACCTTGCATTCCAGTTCTTGTTCGTGGGCACTGCGTCTCTGTCCAAGTCAATGGGCTCTGTGTGGACCCAGAAACACAGTGCCCACAGGGGTGCAGTGCCCTTTGGTGCATGGAGCAACGTTCGCCACTCGTATCGTACAGTGTGAACGCGGCCCAAGCCCAGCTCGCCACTCGAGAAGCGAGGCCGGCCTCTCCACGCAGGTGTCCCCTTGCAAAAGCACTTGTTTCACCGCGTCTATTAGAATCGGGGGATTGTCCAACGACTACACTGTGAAAACAGGCCTCAAGGGACGGTTTAGTCTGTTGTTGAAAAAGAGAAATCAGAACGTTGTTTTGAGTGTTTGGGTTCATGATCAGTTGCGCTTGTGTTGGGCTGAACACACGCAACATGGAAATATCTGCCAGATTCACTGCAGCCTCGATTCTCGTGTCAAGAATCTGAACGTCACGCAACCGTCAGAAGGTGCGACTGGATCAGGTTTTCTGATTTTTTTGTGTGTCCTGTGACGTCTGAAGCCAAGTCAAAATTCTCCAAGCAAGACCAACTCAAATGAATTTGGTCTCCGCGCGACACAGTTCTGAGAGCGCGGCGTGCGGGCTGCCGGGCGCTCTTCCCGGCCGGAGTCCCCCTCCCTCCCGCGGCGGGTCCCCCGTCTCTCCCGGCGGGGCTCCCCCGGCGCCTCGGCGGCTCGACCGCGCCAGACACCGCGGCGACCAAACAACGCTACGCTACGTAAAGTCTGATTTATCTGATGAGATGAGCAGATCTAATCTTCACTTCCGCCGTGTCTCGTAAATCTCGGTCTCCTCGCCCTTATTGACTGTCTGAAGAGTTGTGTGTCGAAATAGGGAGAAACGCAGAAGGGCAGATTGAATGCGTAACATCTGAACAGGAGCGAGCTGAACGTTTCGCCAATCCCAGTGCGTGCATTTGTTCTGCAGACCAAAAGTCTGAACGCACAATTAATTTTCTGACACAAAGGTTTTTCTGATGAACAGGAATCAAACTGAACAAGAGAGATTTTTCCTTTTTGTGCGTGATCCGCTTTGCACACCTTTTGCAGCCGTGGATAGCAGTCACTGCTGAAAATATCAAGCCTGTTCTGAATCATATCTAAGACACAGAAAATGTGGGTAGAGGAACCTGGCCGCCTTGGTTCAGGGTTCAGCAATGGTGGTGGAATGTCCATCCCTTTCTGGATCCTTGCTTTGGACAAGGGACCAAACTGGTCAATGAAATGCCAAGTTGTGGGAAAGAACTTAAGCTCCGTGGGTCCTGCTCCTGAATCAGATACCGAAATCCTGTAAGCGCCGCCGCTGCCTTTGTCGTCCAGCACAATGTCCGGGTGTCGCATGTGCAGGGTCGACAAACTCCGTTCCTTCACTCTGAGGCGCCAGTCCCAGCAGGCCTGATTCACACTGGGTGCGTCGTGCATGAGGTTCATGAGCAAGTCTTGGGGGGCTGCGTCAACGCAAAACAGGGGGTTTTAGCAGCCCAACAGCGTCAACGTCAGCGTGGAACGTGGCCCTGAAGCGCATGTCTACGTCCACGCCAGCGTGCAGCTGAAAGTCCACGTGATTTTCTTTGACGTAACACGTGACGCATGCAGCGTGAACCTGGCCACATTGCTGTTTGGTTCCTATTCTACTATGTCCCAATAGCGCATGGGTATTGAATACAACTTCAAAGCCTCAGTCACCAATGGAGCATTCTGCGCTAAATTTCAATGCATTTCTTCAATTCACACACACCACGCCAAAGAAAACCTGTTTACACTTGGCTTGAAACTTCATTTACATACTCACTAACCCCTTCCAACGTAACTCAGATAGACGGACCATCAGAAATTAAAAGTTTAAATCTGGTTGTTTGGTGTTGGTTCCCCCAGTGTCCAGTGCGCGGTGTTTTTGTTCGCGATAGTGTTTCGGTGCAACTCAAAGGCGTCGCTTGTTCGTAAACTTCTCGCTCACCTTTTCAATTGTGACTCTGTCAACACGGTGTTTCTTGACTCAGGCTCCAGTGTGCGATGTTGCTTCACACAGACCCGTCTTTGTGCGTGGAAATCTCCAGGGTCAGAAGGGTTTCCTCCTCCTCCTGTTTGTGTGACGAACCGATTTTGCAAGAAAGAGTAAAGTTTGGGTTTTGGCAGAAGTTCATTCAAGTGCTTTGGTCAACTTTTGCTGCCTCCCTGACTGTCTGTTTTCACCACAGAAGCTACAAAAAGCTCGTCTCATTGCATTGGTCTGAAGGTGAGAATTTGCGTGGAGAACCTGACTCTCCCCCTTCCCGTCCAAACTGAGAGCAACCTTGTGTGCTCGTAAAATAGATCAAGATAGGCTTGGCATTCGAGGTCAAGGTGAAAACTTCTTGGTTTGGTGGTTTTACATGAACTCTGTTGTGAATTTGTTGATGAGGAATGTTCGGCACCGCTCCGGTTCGTGATCAAATGACCTGTCAAAACGATCATCATTCCCTTCTGTGTTGTGGGCCAGGTTCTGTTGTTCCTTGCGCTGACACCCCACGGGACACATCTTTTCATGCAAAGAACTCAATCGAATGTCCAACGGACAGAAAGCCCAACAAATATGACTTGAGGCTGATGACTTTGGAAGAACCCCATATCAAAGGAAGAAACCATGGATTCCAACTTGAACAAGGTTCTTGCACCAACGGGTCAGACAAAGGAGGGCGGTCACCTGGATGGGACACGTCTGAAATCCAGATTGGCTCAAACACAGGTGAGTCAGGCTCCTGGAGAAGGACGCACTACCTGTCTCATCAATGCGCGTGTCTTCTGCAGACTGCAGTGCTCGGCGCCACCAGCAACAGCGAGGTTTAGAAGCATTATTTTCCCCGCTATTGGTTGGTCTGGTTCATGCAGAAAGTATGTTGCTGACTCTGTGTGCTTCGGTGGTCCAAAGACAGGGAAAACAGCCCTGCAGTCTTCTGCGATACTGTCGTTGTAGCCCCACATGCTCAAAACTACCAGGACTCGTCCAGGGTGTGTGTGTGTGTGTGTGTGTGTGTGTGTGTGTGTGTGCGTATGTGTGTGAGTGTGTGGTATGAGTGTGTATGAGTGACAACTCCCAGGAAGCACACTCAGTGTGGAACCACAGAACAAAGCCACACAACAGAAGCAAAGACACGCTGCCTGTGACGCATCCTGTGTGAACCAGGCCCCAGGTATGCCGCCTCCCCTTCTTCCATCCTGCAGATACCTCCTGAACGAGAGCAGCCAAATGCTGAATCAGGGCCTCTCAGTCAGGAGCGTCTCCCTTCAACAACCGGCTCTGTCTCCTGGGTAATGAGCAGCTACTCTTGATATCAGGCTCGGCTTGTGTTACTATGGAGAGAGGCGGTGAGATAGCCACTCTAACTGCAGGGAGAATCTCTCGGCAAACATGGACATCGGAGCCGGGGGCTTCCCACCATTGATCGTCAGTAGAAAGTTTCAGAATGCCTCGGAAAGTTGAGCAGGTGTGAGGCGTGGTGGATTCAACGAGCGATCTGTGTGTGTGTGTGTGTGTGTGTCTGTCTGTCTGTCTGTCTGTCTGTTTGTCTGTTTGTTTGTCTGTCTGTATGTGCGTGTGGGGGTGCCTGTTTCTCTGTCAGTGTGAGTGGTTTCTGTGTTTCTTTCTGCTTGTGTGTTGCCTGAACACTGTGAGGGTGTGGCCTTGTCTCCTTCAGAATAAAAATCTTTTTGCTTGGCTGCTGAGAAGCTCGTGAGGTTGGGTACAGCAGTGAACATGTGGTCGTGACATGACAACCAAACTGAAATTCAACAGTCCGTAAATCAAGCCAGACGCAGACCAACAGGAACCCTGGGAGATTTTTTTTTGGGGGGGGGGGAGACCCTAACAAAAGTTGGTCAGGGGAGAGACCAAGAGAACAAGTATGTTTGGCTTGATCAACCAAATTTGCAACACTTACAAAACGATGGTTGACATGTTGTTGAAAACTGTTTGGATCCAAAGTTTCACAATGACTCACATAAGAAATAAAGCAAATCTCTTCCTCGCATCGCTACCGCGGCACCGGTGGTGACGCACTGTGCTCCACATACAGTACGCATCAATAGATGTGCGTGCGGATACTGCATCGCACCTCCCCGCGAGGTCCTGCCCCGGCCCGACTCACACAAGACACCTCTCTCCATCTCCATTAAAAATCAATGAGAACCCAACGAGTCAATAGCATCAGATACTTACCTTCCACTCTTATCAAAATTCGCAGGTGGCGAAATTGTTTTTTTTTTCTTGAAGTCATGAGACAAGCCGCCATTGTGGCCCCTTTGTCTCCAGAATAGTGATCAGAATATCTGAGGTTAATTTTAGAAAATTGATCTTTCTGTGGTCATATGTCCCCGCATAAAGTATCCTCAGTCTCGGGTGAGTCCCATATCTCTGTGCGCACCGGAGGAGGAAGATCCACCGTTTTCCAAGAACCCCTCTGGACAGGGTGGTGTAATCCTGCATTAAATTGGCTGTAGATCATTTTTGCTGAGGCGTTTTGAGCAGCGAAGACGTTTATCGGGTGAAGACGCCAAGTGACCACAGGAAGACGGAGGAGAGGAGTGCGAGGTGACGGGAGCGAGGCGCTACTTATACAGGACGGAGCACGTCCGTGGCCATTAAGAACGTGCGATATCCAGCGATTTGGTGACACTTTTCTGATCGTTTTGTTCGTGTTTCGTGACCATTGTGAGTGGAGGGAGGGAGGGAGGCGCGGGGTCGACCGGTCGTGCGGTGCTGGCGCTGTGGAGATAGGAGGACAATGGTGGAGGTGACGAGGCCCTGAGGATCGAGTCAAAGGGCCGCGGCGTGAGCCGTCGCTCCGGGCGGAGGAGGAGGAGCGGCCGCGGCGGAGGGTCCAGGGGCGGCCGCGGGGACACCAGGACCTGCTGCCGGGGAGATTCAGGGACCTGACGCGGAACGGAAATTGGGACATACAGGGTCTGTCACATTCTGGACGAGACCAATTTTGCCTTGATCCCCTGAGTGAGTTCTGTCTTCTGGAGAATGAGGGATTCCTGCTGCAGACAGTGAGCCTGACCCACTCCAAAAGAGGCCGATTCCCATCCAGATCCCTTAATATTGAGACGAATATTGAAACAGAGGCTGACAGTTCATGACAGAGGAGAAAAGGTCCCAAACCACCACGGCCCTCTGGCTCTCTGGATGACAGACAACGTGCGCGTTGTGTGTGCGCAGTGACTATGAACAGGAGTCAGGCTCTGATCACCAGTCAAAACACGTGTACAGTAGAAACCACCAAAACACACGTGGTTTTGCTTGACTTCTTTCTGTCCGTGGCCTGAATAGCCAGTGGTCAAGTGGAAGCTGAGACCTCTCTTCACACCTTGGCCACTTCACAGTTTGCTGACTCTGAATAGGCGTGGAATTTCAACCGGCTGTTTGCAAGGATCCAAGGAAACCTGAAGTGTCCAGCAGTGACCACTTGAACGTTCTTTGAAGCATCAAAACAAATTCAGCACAATGGAAAGGCAGTGTGTTGGTACAAGGAGTCCAGGAACCCAGATATCTGGCCCAAGTCTCCCTGTTTTGGACCCCCGAACCTCTCCTTCAGGTCCCCAGCCCCCTCTTGCTGGGCCTCACACCTCTCCTGCGGGGTCCGGTCCAGGTACTCCTTCCGTGAGCCCCCAGCCCACCACTACGGTCCCCAAGGCCCCAGCCCCAATCCCCATAGACCTCGACAACATCGAGGATATGACTCTTCTCTACGGCATCAGGTGAATACACAGTGATTAAGGCTCCCAACACCTGATTCACACTGGATGCGTCATGCGTTGTGCCCTGGTGCAGGTCAACCTAAGGCCGCTGGGCCGACTTGGCGATGTACCACCTTTGCAGTTTTCTGCAGGTACCCAACGCGAGGCGCACTCTGTGTGAAACAGCCCCAATACCACCACACACTTTGATTGCACACCTTGTGAAGGTAATTTCGTCATCGAACTAAAGCTGGCTCATGTCAGGACACATTGGATCCTTGCACAACAGCACTTTCTTGCACTGAGATCACCAAAAATGACTCATTTGTTTTCCTGTCTGCGAGATTTGGCGTCTGAACTCACCCTCTTGATTCTAGAATCTCAAACTCCCCCCCCCCCCCCAGATGGACATGTCTCTTGTTTCCATGCTTGTCGCGTGTCGCAAGTGTTGGTTTGTCAATTTCACTTGTCGTGTACGAAAAGTTTGAAAATCTCTAAAAGTCTGGTTTTCCGTCCCTTCAAAAAGTAGAAATCTAGGCGTGCCATTGTCATTGAAAAAATAACCCCAATGACGTGCGATTCAAAATTCACACGGTTTATTTGCGGACAAATGTCGAGTTTGTGTCCCTGTCGGGAGGGGCGCTCAGCTATCTACGGCGTGTCCGTGTACTGCTTAAGTCAGTACACACGCTGACAGCTATCGCCTTACACGGGGTGCCGTGCACTTTATTCAAAGCCCCCTGAGGGTTTTTCTCCCGCCGAGTTACGGGGGACTTTTGTCCAGCACAATGAATGCGAAGCCATGTTTCATAATCAAGTGTCTGCGACTCTTTATGGGCCATTCAAAAACTGTTATTATTGACAAAGCCCCGCGAATGGCCCTCAAAGAGACTTGTAATACTCCTTTGTACAAACTTTCTACAACACTTTGTGATTCCATTGAGATAAATTGAAATCTCCCCCCACGGAGGTTGTTAAGATATTCGCGCGCACGCTCGGTAGGTCAGAGTAGCACCTTCGCCTTGCCTCGCGGCAAACAGCCGTTGTGTATGTGGCCAGGACTTATCATCCACTTCTCATGTGTTTGGATACGTATTTGGAAAGTACCATTAGGTTTCAGGGCACAGGATCTGTATGTTGCCACTCTGATCTCTTGCGCACACAGCAGGGGCGGATCAAGGATCAGGATTTGGAGGGAGGAGAAGCCCCTGGACGTGGCTGATTCCAAACATGGGAAACAAGACCCTGGAGTTCTCCTGTTTGAAAGAAAATCAGAATTCAGGGGTCTGGGTCCCAAGAGCCCCTGGTTCTTGTATTGCTACAGCACACAGATAACCTTGTTCCTCTTGGGAAATTTTCACCCCCTCATTGTGTGACGTTCAGGCAACATTTTTTTGCCTTCTTTTTCTCAAGTTTATCAAAGTCTGTATTCCCCCGCCCCGTCCCTCTGGCTGAATTCTGGATGACCCATCCCCAGACACCCACACCCCATCTTTGACACAGGGAGCATCACCCTGTGAGGGGCAGATTATGTCGAGTCACTTTCCTTCGGAACCCTACCCGTGTCAATCAGAGCCGGAGACACAGGTTCCTCAGCTCGAGTTTCTCTCCCTTTGACAGACGGAGAAATAATTCAGTCGCACCCCGGGTTGTCTATCGTCTGAGATTTCTGGCATTTTTTTGCAATTGTCAAAGAAGAATCGACTTGGTTCACAATTTTGAACACATTTTTTTGCAAGTTCGCACACTTCTCTAAAAGGGCGCATTTTAATGATTTGTTTGCGTTGAATAAGAGCAAAATGGGTCAACTTGACCGACTTTGGTTGAATCACGCAAAAAAAAATTGTGAAATTGGCAAATTGTTTGTGTTCTTTTTGTGGATCCATCAATTCGAATGGAAGATCCCTCAGAATTTTTTGTCAAAAGTTTGAAATGATCAGGAGACAAATACAAACACTTTTGGACAATGGGTGTTTTTGCGCGCTCTGTGGTTGAGCAGGAGGGGCTCGGAGGGAGTGAATGGTCTGTGCGCAACTTTCTGCGCAGCTTGCACCGTCACCCGATCCGGGTTTAAAAGCTTCAGCGCATCATGAGTTTTTAATGCCATTCACAGAAACAAATGGCCACAGCACAAAACCCTGCTGCGTCGCGCGAGGTTGGACATAGAATTAAATCGAGCTGTAATGGATATTGGGGCCCGGGAGCCTTTTTTTCTGGGCGATAGGGGGAATTTTCCAGGTGGTATATTGGTAAATATTGGATTCTCTGCCTGTTGTCTCGATGGAAAAAAGTCCTTTCTCCTCGGTGGTGAGGTAAAAGCGTGGTGCACTAACTAAACCTGGCGGAGTTTGCCGTGTCAAAGACAGGCACCAGGGACATGACGGGACAATGGAGAATCGGCGGCTCTTGCACAGCGCGAAATGTTGGGTTGACGCGCTGTTCACGGCGCGTGCGTCGCGCGCAGCGTCTGTTGCGCGAGGCAACGGACGCCGTGACGCAACGCGTGACGCAGCGTCCGTTTGCGCGCGCAGGGACGCAGCGCGCGACGCATCCAGCGCACCCCCGGCCTGGCAGCGGCTGGAAAATCAAACTATTGTCATGGCTACTCGTTTGTATGTGTTTAACTTCGGCGGAGAGTGAGTGCTGCTCGACGAGGAGACGTGTTTGCTCAACTTGTCTCCTTTTTCTATCTCATCTCGCGGAGAGAACCGTCACACTGCGCGGATCCACAGGGAGGAGAAGAGCAAGGCAGAGAGAGGGAGAGAGAGAAACAGGGAGAGAGAGAAAGAAAGAGAGAGAGAGGGAGAGACAGACAGAGAGAGGCACACACACACACACACACACACACACACACAGAAACACACAGTTTTGGTTCTCGTATCTATTGTGCATCGTTCTGGGGTGGTCGCGGAATACTCACCTGCACCAATTAGCCCTAACAAGTGTGAGGACATTGACATTCCTGCCCCAACCAAAGGGTTTGTGCACAGAAGTACCGAGCAGAGAAATTTGGAAACGGGAAGAGAAGTTTTGTCCCTTTATATTGCGCTTTTATCCTCACACAAAATGGCAAAACTGTCCATTTGAAAATGACGAGGCACCAAAAGTGAAGCAAAAGTGAGAACGCCAAGTTGGACGAACGATCTGCAAGAACCAGAAGGAATCGATTTGGGTTTGATGTGCAAAAAAACTAGAACTCGGTGCTCGGTGTTCATGCACCCCTCCCACCTGTCTCCCCACCCTGGATCCACCCCGCTCCTGTCTCTCCATCTCCGTCTCCCCGATGGAAGTTGATGAAGTTGGGAGGTGTGCGCGGATCTGAGCGATCCATACCACCGATCCATACCCCAGTATCTACTCTCTACCTGTGTCCCAGTCATACAAGAGAAATGTGGATCAGGACATTGATTCAACGCACCTTTGTGTCCCACAAATCCACGAGTCGCCCAAGCCATCTTCCACTTCTTGTATGTGCAGTGAAATGACCATGTGGATACGCCAGGCCCCGAACTATTTCCGACCTTGTCTTGGACCTTGGAATTTGCAAGAATTCTGAATGACGCAAGATTCCATCTGAGCCAAAAATAACTGCCATGGCACGAAGTTGTTCAGTTTACGAACTGGTTGAGTCTGAATTGGGTGTGTGTGTGTGTGTGTGTGTGTGTGTGTGTGTGTGTGTGTGTGTGTGTGTGTGTGTGTGTATCTTTGAACTTAGGAATCGTTGCGCCCAATGAAACGAGAATTCAGATGTTCAAAATGGCCAGATGCCAATACAAAGATTCTTTCAGTTGATGGTTTGTGTTGCGCAGAGTTTGAGTCCATGAAACTGCAAAGCAGAATTGGAGACCTGAGGTTCACACCTTTGCGGTCCAGTGTGGAGGGTCCTCGATGACACAAGAGCAGAAAAGTCATGTCGGCCACAGAAGCACCATCCACATTGCTGTCAATTGCTACTCAAAACACCAATTTCTGGCTCCAAACTGTCTGGCTCGACGCGTCTATATTCGGAGGGAGGGAGTCCCCCGTAACTTCTCAGAACAGCCTTGTGTTTTTGTACCTTGTCCTCCTCCAATACTTCATCTTGAGTTTGGCTTATCTCGTGACGCTGGAAACGACAACACCTCGGGAGTAGCCCGCCGAATGAAGAACTGACTTTTTTTCTGCATTGTTGTTCAGTGTGTTTGATTGATGAAGTTTGTCAAGGGGATAAACTGGGGAAGGATTCAGGAGTTTGAGGCTTGAGGAGAAAGGTGAGTTTTGCACGTGTTGGTTGGTGTGGAGTGGGACCATGAGGCCTGTTTCATGGTGGATGCGTCTTGCGTTGCCTCTGTCTGAATCCAGACTGGAACAGACCTCAGAAATTTTGGTGCAACGCGTGAACGTCTCGTTTGAAGCAAGAAGAGATTTGTTTGAAGGCTGGACACACTTGGATATTAGGTCTCGAAGTAGATCAGACATGCACAGAAGCGCTCGTGTGGTCGGTACCTCAGTGTGGTCAAGTAAAAATGTACATGTCTGGAACACCTGCATGGAAGATTGTCAGGTTTCGTGATATGAGGAAATCCTGAAGAGAAACCACGTGGACACAGTTTGACTGAGTCTGCTGAAGACTGTGATCGACAGTACTGACAATCAGACAATCTCAAAGTGCGTAGGTACAGAAATGTCATCACATTGTTTTGATCAACTTTTCAAAACTGAGGTATCAGCGGTCCAAGGAAACGTCTGGACCTCATTCCAAAGAGGTGTTTTGTGGCGTGTTTTGCCTGTGTCACATGGGCGTACCTGTCCCAGACTTCTGGGGACTGTTCGCCGGCGGATTTGGGCACGAGAACTTGGGCAATCACCAAACTTGCGAGCTCCCTGGTCCCCAGGACACGGGATGAGGCACAGTGAGGTGAGTGGCGCTTGCTGGTTCTACCAGATCCGCATCACGCCGAACAAAATCAGTGAGACCATCCAGACTCTTGCACCAGAGCGTTTTCTGGGTGTGGGTACGAAGGTTCTGGCTCCTGTTCGTGAACCACTACAGAGCACCCGCTTGATGATGTTGAATTACGGCCAGGTACCAACGCTTCTGTCACAAGTCTCAACTCCCCTATCATCAGAGACAATCCCTACCAACGAAGAGAATGCTCTCCCTTGTCAGGATGAGCTCCTCTTACTTACTGCCGCTTTTCTTTCTGAAGGGTGGGACTTCCCTCCAGATTGTTTTGAGGGACCAGGATTAAATCGTCCTTTTCCACAGGAAATATTCTCAACGACTCGCAGAAAACCTTGCAAGAAAAGGCCGACTGTCTTCTTTGTCTCTGCTTGTCTCTCGTTCTCTCGTTCTTTCGTTCTCTCGTTCTCTCGTTCTCTCTCTCTCTCTCTCTCTCTCTCTCTGTCCTATTCTCTCACACGAATGGTCGGGTGAAACCCCCCACCAAACCCACGAAATGGTATTTCCTGAAAGTAGAGCCCTCAGAACTGAAAGCAGATTCGACTGGAGGCAAGGGTATATCCCCTGTTCCCCTTTCTGTTTGCGCCCAACTAAAAGTGGAATCGCTGCCTGAACACTCCCTGAACAAATCCTGGATCCTGTGGAGGTGAGCCCTTCTCTCTCTGATACAGGTCGTTTTGCTCTTATCTCAAGAGGCTAATACTACACGATTGGTTTATCAATTATTGCAGGTGTCAAAAACTATTTGAACAAGAAGCAATTCAGCTGATAAGCGCCTCTAAATGAACCGATCGTGTCATAACACACACAGCACGTATTTCTACATGTTTTCGTGTCTGCAAATTTACAAATGTCAATCCAGGTACTTGAAAATGCGCCGTTGAAGGAAGAGAAACAAAAAAACTGCAGTGTTGCAAAATGTTTCAATTTCAACAGGCTGATAAAATCGCGAGGCAAATCCAGGACTTGGTCTCGGTGTGGAGGGAGCACACGACCCCCAATAAAGCTCAAGAAGGCCTTGATTTACGCTTTGGACAACAGCAAAGAATACAACATGTTTCGAAGTCAGGAGAATGGAGCAGAAATGTCTTTCAGTGTCCATTCAAACTTGTGTCCAATTGCCTGGATCTGCCAGACACTCATTCAAAATTCAATTGAATTTTTTTGAACAGGACCAAAAAACAACTGCCCATTGCCCCAGGGACCTTCTGGTCCGAAGTCTCTTGAACGCCAAATGTGTTGTTTCCCGTGCCGGTTCTCAAGCGCTCAATTTGCGCGCTTTTGTGTGTCCCCCGGGTGGGGCTGGTGGCCTCACTCACAAACTGACCACTAATTGACCGTTGTCTTTGTCCAGTCTAAATTGGCCTAATTTTCCCGGACTCCGGGGTCGGGGGGAGGGAGGGGGTCCGGGCGGGGGCTGTGTACCTGCGGTAACTGCGGCCCTCCCCCTCAGCGGGGGTCGCGCAGGTGAGACGGGCAGCGAGGGAGGGTCCGCCGCAGCCGCCGCAGCGCATTTTAGCTTTCGGGTGGATGGTTTTGGATCTCCATTGCATTGTTGAGAGGATGTTTACGTCGTTGAGGTGATCTTGCATTCTCCATATGCTGTTGTGTCTGCATTGAAACGAAGATTCTCAAACCCATGGAAAAAAAAATTGAGGCTCTGTAGAGAACGAGAGTATGACAGACCAGACTGACCAAGGAAGCGCACTTTGACGCAACGGGACAAATTTGCCTCACCGAGTACCTGTGTCAATTTTCTGTTGTCCAATGGTGAGAAGGAAGTGGCTTCAGATTGTCACAAATCCTCAAACAAGAGACCAGTGCGCTCCACATATGACAGACGTTCTGAATACTGAATTCCCATCCATTGCTTGGCATACAGAGAAAAACTTCAAAAGCTGCAGCCCTTCTCACAGAAAGTAGAGACGCAACACGAAACAGATTGCAAATACAAAATCTCCACAGATACAGACACACAAAACTTGAAAGCCTCGTCCGGCTAACGACCACAGGTGAACTTCAAAGGGACCCCGCCGGCAGGTAGAGCAGGGCGGGGCCGGGGGTTCTGGGGGCCCCAGGGGCCTCCTCCCTCTCGTCCCTCACCCGTGAAATCAGACAGCATTGCGGCGCATGACCCTTCATTGAAATGAGTGAATAGACCTCGGGGGGCTTGTGTCACACTGGATGCGCTGGGCATTGGCCCCTCCACATCCAACGGAAGCTCCAATTGACCTGCACAGAGACGCAATGCATAACGCGTCCAATGTGAATGGGGCCCTGTACCTGAATTTGTTGAAAAGGCCTATTCCCCTCAGGTGAGCGGCTGAAGTGGTGCTCGTTGCGGGATTTGTTATTGCAATCGTGGATTAATTTGTCCCTTCATTATCTGGGTCTAATGAAGCAGCGGGAAGGGCTCTCACTGATGTGCGCATCTCAAAGCCGAGCGAGGCAGGCACAGACAGACTCCACTCGCCTCAGGATCCCGAGTCTTCAAAACTTTTCCAGTTTGCTTTGAAAAAAGGTTGCGTGGGCGCGCTCACTGGCATTGTTCAACTGAGAAAGTTTTGCGTCTGTCTGTCTGTCTGTCTGTCTGTCTGTCTGTCTGTCTGTCTGTCTGTCCCTTTCCCTCTGTCTCTCTCCTTCTCTCTCTGTCCCTGTCTCTTTCTCTCTTCCTCTCTCTGGCAAAGAACGAAATGTGGAATTGTACTCGTCTTCCTCATATTACAGCTCTGTGTGTGCGTGTGTGTTTGTGTGTGCGTGTGTGTGTGTGTTTCTTGGGTTGGCACAAGTACGCACACGTACATTCTGCCCTGGACATGACCAGGAAGACATGTCAACAAGCACGAGGTTACTTTTGGAAAACTTTCCATTTTGGGCCCTTCAGAAATTGGAGGAATCGAGCAGAAAGTTACTTGGTGAAAATTGAGAACACTCAATCACTGTTACCAAAACATGAAAAGATGCCTTGCCGAGGGGAAGACAGTCTTCGGGTGGTGTCTCAAATACTTTGACCGCCACATCTTGTCAGGCATCAACTGCACAAGTGAGCGTGTGTGTGCATGTATGTGTTCTGATTGTGTGTGTGTGTGTGTGAGTGTGTGTGTGTGTGTGTGTGTGTGTGTGTGTGTGTGTGGTGTGCTGCTGGCCACCCAGAATTGAGTCAAAAGTGTTCAAGTTTAGATTGAGTGGACAGGGTTGTTATGTACAGTGAACTGAAAAAGTGTTCTCTCGGGGAACTCGGGGTTCAGAAACAACAACACTCCTCATGATCACGTGAAACAACGGACTCAAGCACCTTGACGAAATTCATCGCCCAATATCTGCGCAGAAACTGTGCAAGAATTCCTGCGTCCTCAACACGAAGGTCAAAAACAACAGTTCTCGAAGCAAAAATCCCGACTCGCGTCGAAACCAGACGCAAAATCTCCTGGATTTACCGTCCTTTGTTCGTCTGATCCGGAGCTCCCCTCTGATTGGCTGTTGGCCCCAGCCTCCTCCGGGACTCCCGGCCAATGAGAGCGCGGCAGCTCCCTGCCTCCAGGGATGAGTGGCACTCACCGTGTTTGCCCGTCTTCAGACAGAACGGCCTTTATTTCGCGCCTGTTTGCACGCACTTGGAAGCCAGTTCAGTTTTCACTTGAACAAATGTGTTTGAAACTCGGATAACGCGCTGGTTAAAGGTGTGAAGGACCAACAGAAGCAAAAAAACGCATTCGGTTGCCTGGTTATCAATAGGTTACTATTCTAGGCTTGTCAATCTATGGGTCCCTGTCGCAGCTTCAAAATTCCTACTTTTTGAGAAAATTAGCTTTTGCAATTTGCAATTGAAATTCTTTCCAAATTTGTAGCCAAATGAGGGAATTTACGACAGTGACGTCCTTTGGTGGTTGGTAACTTGTTTCAGAGACTGAAGTGAGAGGTATTTTTATGATAATGCCAGGTCATTGTTCAGCCATACATTACCACAGCTGCAGTGTGAACACGTGTGAGTTTCACAGTAATTCTCCAGGTATTTTCGTTTCGTGGGGTTGACTGACTTTGTCACGTGTGATTGTTAAGAAATGAAGTGAGAAGTCTCAAGAACAGGCGTGCACGGAACAATGGCCTCACGTTGTGGTCACAACGTGCTGTCGTTCAAAGCACAACACGTCGCACGTCAGCACGTTTGGTGGGTCTGTTATGAACGTGACAACGTGATGGGTCCAGTAAAATGAAAAACACACACGCACACACGCACGCATACACACAACCAGACAAGCGTGTCGTTACTGCAAAGAGGGTGAGGTTTGAGAGTGAAGCTGTGACGGCGGGGGGGGGGGTGAGGAGGGAGGGGGCCGGGCCCCGCCGATGCTGCACTGCGCAGACTCCGACACACGTGACGCATGAATAGCGATGCTCACGGCACGTAGCGATTGGGTGACGTGCCGTGTAGCCCGCCTCGCCTCCGCGCCGCGCCCGCTGTACGTGCCTCCCTCCCCCTCCCCTCCCGCTCTCCCCGCTGTGGCGCTGCCATCTCATCTCATCTCCAACTCTGCGCTGTGTGTGGCTGCGAACCCAGAGCTCGAGGCACGACACTCACCACGCCGCACGTTCCGAGTTGTGACTGGAGATAAGTTGTTGATTATTTTCTTATTTTTCCAGACCTGGTGACACATTCGCGACAACTGAAGATTCCTCATGCACGGACAATGATGAAAGGTAAAGTCTGTGACTATTTTTTCATTTATTTTCGCTCACTGAGTCGCGCTTTTACTTTTCGGGTCATTTTGTCTCGCGCACGTACCAACTTGGTTCCATCGTGCCCTATCGCTACGAAAAGCGGTTTTGAAACGATGGACATAAAAATCTAGAATTCTACTCACTCGCGCACAGTTTATTAACGCGGTTCAATATGCTCGGTCAGTGTGTTTGGGAAGTCAACAGAAAACCTGAGTCGTTTACATCTGGACAAGGATGCGTGGTCAACGCTGACAAGAATTCCACACACAGTGAAATGGAAAACGGGAGACATCAGTGTAAAATGGCACAGAACCTGAGATGGTTCAACCGGAGCGCGATTCCCTTCTCCAGTGACGGAGAAGTCAAACTTGACGCTGTGGATTTACAAGTGGCGGATGAAGCGTGCGGGCCCGACTCCCGCACCAGGGTCGGGGCGTCACCCGAGCAGGGACCCCCGTCACCATTGTGCGAACGCGGAAGTCGTGGAAATGAGGGAATTTTCAGCGCTGGAGATTAAGGAGCCACGGCTGTGTAGGGGGCCGGGGTGAGGGGGGCGTCGTGTTTGCTGGAACCCGAGAGGATGACGTGTCAGCGCGCGGGGCGGCGGCGGCGGCGGCGGCGGCGGAGGGGCGACGGTACGGAGGGGGAACAACCCGAGTCCACGGGCCCGGGGAAAGTGCGCCAGGAGACACCCGCGCGAGAAAATGGACGGGACAGAGTGCGTGAAGACGTGGAGTTTTGACGTACTAACGTAAGGTGATGTGACGCAACGTGAAGACGCGACGTCATGAGGCGACGTGAAGACGTGAAGTGACGTGACGCGGAACGCGACGCCCGGACTTCGTGATATGGGAGACGAAGCCGACGCTAAAAAGACGCGACGCGATGCGACGGGGTCACAGAGAACGCTTTCAACCATTTTCAAAATTCATGAAGGTAAGACGAGCAGATTTTGCAAAAGTTTTCTGCTGGATAGAGAGAGTATTGGATCGTTCCAAGAACCGTGAGTCACAAGCATCTCCAGAAACTCCAGTCTCAGAAGTGACAGAAATTGGTCAAGGTGAGGGACGGCGACTTTGATCATTTTCCACAAGGGCCGTGTGTGTTTTGCAACAACGAAAGTGATCTGAAGAAAAGGAGGAGCCTGAAAACACACAGATTTCATTGCAAGAAACCAAGTAGGATCTTCTTTGCCGTGCGGAAAGAACTTTGTGAAAATGCAGAAAAAGATATTTTCTTTTGCAAGGCTTCACAAAAGGGAAAAAAGACAATTTGGGGGACTTGAAAGTGAACATGAAATTTTATCAGTGTGTGTTTGACTGGAGAGGATACCGTCCTCGGGTGCACCGGACGACGGACCGGCTCGGGCGACGGCTCCGGCGGGAGGTGGGGGCTCCGCCGCGGCGAGGCGAGCTGCAGCGGCCGCGGCGGGCGACGCGCCGGCGGCCGGGAGACGCGAGCGCGCGGGCACACGCAGACTTCGCAACCAACGAACACACATCGTTCATAATCCATTTCTTCCATTTCCCGTGAAGCTGAAGAGACTTTGGACAAGAATCTCAGAATGTTTGTCTGAATGACACGCACAAAACCGGAGAGAAATGTAACACGAGGCAAACGGTGGACGGATGGATGATTGATGCAACCCAACTGGATGGACAAAGTCGCTGCAACAGCAACACCGAAAGAAGTGGGACCCAAAGAAATTTTAAAACTCCAAAGGAATCCAACTGGAAACCAACTATTTTTGCTGCTTGGAAATGTTTCTGAACAAAAATGATTTTCTGATGGGCTGCAAAATTTCGCCGCCAAAGTTTCAGAACAAAAGGACTTGAAGCATCACCAATCATTGCGAGAATTCGACCAAATCCGGCTGAAGTTCTCTGAGAGATGCGCGAGTGAAGAATCAGGTGCAAAGCGATTGGTTCTCCCAACAGGATCTGTCTGAGGAGGAGCGAACCTCTCCAAGGACTGAAGAAGCTTGGTCTGAACAGGATACACTCGAAAATATTCTCAAAAAATTGGAGACAAAAATGCAGAATTTTCTTTGTCATTTTGGAGCACTGTTTGTGGAAGGGGACAACTGAAGGTATTTATTTTGAGTTACTTTCAAGATATTTTTGACATTTGGTTGTGTTTTGCACACTGTGTTTGTTGGGGGGTAAACTCGGATTTTCGCTTTCCACAGCAATGTTTCATGCCAGTGAATAGGGTTTCGAGATGAAAAGAAACTCACGGCTGGGCAGGGATTTTGAAGTTTTTATCAACACATCAGCGGGTATAAAACATGACTATCGGGCAGTTCCGCACATTTTCACACGTTAAGTGACTTGTTTTGGCTCCAGGGGTCAGTGGAGAAGTAGAGGCCTGACAACCCATTTAGATAACAGTTTACTCTGGATTACTCACGTTTGAATTCGCAATAGGAAAGCGCGGAGGGTGAATGTGATGTCCAAGGGACACAGTTTGTTGACCAGGGGTCTCAACCCAACAAGAACCTCAGTCACGCAAATCTCAAAGTTCCACAAGCAGTTTTTCAACCCCATCTTTCAACAAGTGGAATGCCGGCGGCTTTTGCTCTTTGACTTTTTGACACAGCGCTTGTAATGCACACTGTGCTGTGACTCAATCTGGGCAGCCAATACCCCCGGAGAACAACCTTTAAACCGCAGTATCACTTTCCCCTGGTAAGTCAAAGCCAATTTTCAAACAGGTTAAATGGTTTGCTAACAGCGGTAAGCACAAAATCACATTATATCAATCGGGGACGGGAAAGCTAATCTCAGCTCCGCATAATCTACGATGTTTTTGCAAACAACACAGAAGCAAACGCGTTCCCGAACACAAACGTTTCAGAAACTGGAAAAAAATTCCCAGGGGAGAGATGTTCAAAAATAATTTGTGCCAATTTCTTTTTCGGTCAATTTGTCCTTCGAAGGACAACTGGTGTCAGAGTTACATTTCATGATTTTTTCTTTTCAATGCAACATTGGATTTTTGTTTTGCTGCGCGTCAAAATGGCGACAAGTGTTCCACCAAAATTCTCTTCTGTCCTCTGGGCAACATGTTTTTACCTGTACCTGTTCTGTATTGGAGTGGTTCAAGGAAACAGAACTGGTCGGTTTACATTTTCTGAGTGGCAGAGAATCTCAGGCCCACTTGCCTTTCACAGGTGTTGTGGTTTACAAAACTCGTAGATCTCGAGTCAAGGGCGAATTCATGTCTGTCATTACAAAGCGCCGTTGAAGAGGAAAAGCCCTTGAAAAGGGGGAGATCGGAGACCCGGTGCCCGTGAAAGATCCAGGATGTGGGGTTGAGGGAGTGAAACTTGGACAACGGTCCAGCCAGCGCCCGCCTTGGAGGCTCAAACATGAGTTTTATTTTGAGCGAAGGGCCAGTGGGCCAAAATTCACATTTCAAAAATTCAGCAAAAAATCGCAAAATAATGTTGACGCTCGCAGTGCCAAAATAGTGTGTGTGTGGGGGGGGGGGAGGAACGGGCTACATCAATTTTGGTGGGGGAAGGGGCTGACACCCCGACCCCTGGATCCACGCGGCCGGTGCTCATGGCTCCAGCCCCGCGCAGGTGAGGAATGCAATTGAAACGACATTCAACTCGAGATTCAAGGCACTCGAAGAGGCCCAAAGTCAGCGGCGCAGCGGCGGTGAATGGGTGCGCAGTGCGAGAAGTGACGGAGTCTCCTCCGCAGTTCTGGTCCGTCTCATCCGACTTGGAAAGAAAAAAACAAACAGCGAAATTTATTGACGGTTTCGCACTGACGGGCGTGGAAAGTTTCCAGTTCCATCTCAAAGCAGACTCGAGCAGACTCGACCGTAAGAGTGGCTGTATTGTCCATCGAGTTTTGTTGGCAGAGGAATTTTGATGTGAAACTCTCCTTTGAACAGGTTCTCCTTTGACAGGAAAAACGAAACTTTTTTTTTTTTGCAGAATTGAGATCGGAATTTTTTTGAGGTGTGTCATATTTATGCTGCCAAGCTGTTGGTCTCCTGAATGTTTTTTTCAATGTGCTACCCCCACCTCGAGTGAGCCATTTTTGTTGCGGAACTTTTGCCACATTATCCGGACTCGAGACATATTGAGATGTACAACGCAGACGAAGGGGGCGATTCGGTCCGTTCTGTGTGCGGATTATAGCGCATGTGACACGCCACAGTTTCAACTGTCTCCGAAACGCAACTCCAGGTGGGAGACGAACTCTCAAACCTGCTGTGCTCTCCACGTACACCTGCAGACGCCATTTTGCCTTGTTCTGATGACAAATGCAAGAGATTGATGTTTTTCAATGGTGATTTACTTTGCACGTGCATTTTGAGTGGGGAAAAAGTTTGGAGTCGCGGGTATTGAGGGAGAGAGGCAGGGAGGGAGAGCGAGCCGTGTTTCAAATGATGTTTGATCAATTCACTGACCTGGCTGTAATGCCCGGATTGGGTGAACTCGGCGTCTCTGTGTAAGCCGCGTTGCAAAACAAGTGTTCGCGTTGGGAGGGCTGCAGCGCCGTCCTCGCAGGGAGGGATTTGACGCTGTGGCGCCATCCATGTGGCGTGGTCTGAGATGTGTGTGTGCGTGTGTGTGAGAGAGTTGAGACAAATGAGACTGAAATTTCAGTGCAGCGACAAATGTTTTGTGATCACATGATCGCTGGAGTTGCGGCTTGTGGCCTTTGCGTCAAGGACGGCGCTGAAGCCAGATTTCCACGCTGAACCTTTTCTGTGCCAGCCAAAAAAAGTGGAAGCAACAAACTGCACCTGAATTACACTCACTGAACACAATGTTCAAAGTTTCCGCGCAGAGAGTGACACCAATCGACTCAGTTGCAGAAGCGAACACCAGACTCAGATCTCTTTTGCTTTCACGAGGTTACTACTGAAATGAGTGGCACTGAGAACACGGCACTGTCGCCACTTTTGTGATTCCTTGGATTGACACCGAAGTCTCAGAGGGTAAAAAGACACAGCAAACAAAGTTCTCGCATTGAGAATGCAGCGCCGGCCGGGACTGAGGGTTTTGACTCTGAAGAGGGGAGCGACAGTTTGTGTGCGCAGGACTTGTTTCTCATGAGTACACGGAGTACTAGGCGCGGGTATCAATGTTCAGTACACCTTGTCGCTTTCACTCAGTACTCAGGTGGACTCTTCAAAAGTGGCAACATATGGACGACGGGGTACTTTTCCCGCGTGTATTTCTTCGGAAGATACTTGTGTGTATCAGGCAGGGGATTTTTGTACTGCAACCCTGCATGATGTCCTGAGTCTGGGAGAGTTGACAAAGCGAAGTGTCATGGAGTGCATCGGTGACTTGTCACCAAGGGCCAAGTCGGGTGACGCAAACTGGAGTGAGAAATGTTCCAATGTAGCCGGATACCCTGCTGCCCTGGATAATTTTTTTTTCCTGTATGCGGGGAACTCGACCCCAGATGTAGCGGGTTGAGTACTCAGTGACTGGAGGCTCAATATGGATCAGTTTCACAACGGTAAGTCACTGATGAAAAATGCAATCAAATTGTAAATTTTTGCGGTCATCTCAGGTTACTTAACCTTTCTATTCAGTCACCTCGTGGACCGCAAATCTATCAACGTACGTAGGGAATTTGATAATTCGCACACAAAATAAGCCAGCTTGTCACACACCTGCCTCGGTTTCACACGGTATCTGTGTCAGTACAAGCTGCTCTGGAGAAACCCGGGACGGATCCAGGTTTGAGGTCGGGGGTTCAAAACCAGATGGGGGGACTCACCCCTCACCATCAAAACACACAGACACAGACGCACAAACACACGCACACACACACACACACACACACACACACACACACACACACACACACTCACACTCACAATTTTAAGTGGATTCGTGGAAACTTTTTGCTGCATTCACGATTTTTTTTTCGGAATGGTTGCTGGATTTTGGTTGAAACAAACATGTGGCTCTCTGGATCTGCAACCTTCAGTTCAATGTGGAATGGCAAGTGCATTCTGGCATCTGCAACCCTCATAAGTCAGGATGGTGGTCGTCTCGGTTGGATTGGGATGAGTTGTGCTCAACGAGAAGGAACAAAAACAGCAGAAGACACGCCAGGCGAGGACAGAACCGTCGTTGGGATGAAGATGGAGAACATCGTCTTTGATACACGACACGTGACACCAACGATGGAGAGTGAAAAACGAGCGTGGACGGAGTGAGAGACAGCCAGACTAACGAGTGCGCCAACAAGAGAGACCAGTTCCCGTTGTCGACGGAAGCATTCGTTTGCTGCTGCTGTTGCTGCTGTTGCTGCCATTGCTGCCATTGCTGTTGTTGCAGATCTTGGAAACTGAGGTTGAGGCTGCAGAGCCGTCGCATCACAAAGTGGGGGAAAACAGACAATTGCGTCAAAAATTTCTTTCTTCAAGACACGAACAAGCCAGGATTGTGAAAAATCGGAATTCAACCACAAAACACACGGCACTTTGTTTTCTCGCACCAAATCCTCACTAAACGGTAGGTGTGTCGGAACAGTTTTGTCGCTTGAGAATTTTTCTGTGTTGAACAAATGCTGCGGGAGGAGCGAGCAAATAGCGCTGAAATCCCTGCGCAAACTGAGCGGGGCCCAGGCGGCGGGGCCCCGGGGGGAGCCAGGGGCCGCCCCGCCGCAGGCACCGGGGTGGTCCCCGTGGGATCAGACCTCCCGGGACAGCGGGGACGAGCAAACACAGGGACAAAAGTGCGACGAGCTCTTCTCAATTTGTGAAAATTTGGGTTTGGTGCAGGGGTGGATTTTTAGGGGTGGATCCAGGGGTCTTAAGGGGTGGCGGATTTAAACTTTGACAAATTCAACAAGAAAGGGAAACTTTTTTTCTCCTATTTGCCACTCTGTGATTTGTGGAAATTTGAAACTGTTCCACAGTGGGTGCACCATTAGTTGCGTTTCTGCAGTGGGTTTTGTATCACAGTCGTCTTGATGTGTTGATGGTATGAATCAGGTTGGATGTGGTGAAAAAGATCGCCGTGCTCTTTGATCTGGGTCTGCATGCTCGGTGGACTCAGTTGCCAGAGATCCAGGTTGAAAAACGAGCTCTGAATTCAGGGTCCTATCTTCTGTTCCAATACGAGTCTTCCAGTTCTGTACCAAGGCGAACAGTGAAACTCACGAATGGATTGTCCAGGATTGACTGGATTGGCTCATTTCATGGGACATTTGGACAGAAACATGTGTTGTGGTCCACGAGTCATTCATGAGTCGCATCAATTTACAGTGAATACGATTTGTATTGGACACTGAAGAGATTGACCCATTGAGGAGAATGGATCAATTCTGGGCCTGCGACACACAATGGAGGCGGGTCTGATCTGTTTGCTTTGGTCTGTGCACAGCTCTGCCGTGTGGTCAGCGTGCGGTCAGTTACAAATCCCTGGGATTGGGAGGGGGATTAGGGGAGGAATGTGTGGTGAATGGGGATATGATCGCTGTATTGTGCGTGTGTGTGAGAGAGTGTCTGTGTGGTCCAATGATTTGATCATTGATGGGAGTGCACGTGATTCATCTTGCAACGCAAAGCCACACTTGCAGTGCCGTTCTTGCAGCGCTGACCTTTTTGTGTCATCCATGCAGGACCATTGCTTTGGCACCAACTCTGTCTTGAGAGATAACACGACATTTGCACCTTGAGCTGATATGGCTGACATTGGTGCACCATATGGTGGACGACACCAACACAACTGTCCAAGCAGTGACTGTTTTAGCCGGAATGGGGTTGCAGTTCCCCTTTCGCTCAATCCTTTCCCTTTGCGAGGACATTGCTGTGAGGACGGCGCTGCAGGGACGGCTCCTTCAGGACAGGGACGACAGACTGTCGCGACAATCATCCTGTGTTACTGAAAACAGCTGCTCCTGAGTCACTCCCCTAAAATCTCGTCGTCATTCTAGGGAAAACTCAAAAAGTTTATTTTCTCGGAAAGGGCGTGATGTTCGTGTGATCCAGTGTTGTGAATGTCTGCATCGAAATCGAGGGGTGAGTGGGGTGTTGACAAGATTCAGGTTGAAAAGTCTGTCACGACCAAATCTGATGACAAACTGAGCCCCTTCTCGACAGAATACATTCAGGGCCTAAAGTTGCAAAGGGCAGCCAGACCTCCAGGCCCTCTGGAACCAGCCCCTGACAAACGAAGCTGAGTCCAGGAAGAAGAAAACCAGGAAGTGTGAGCGAAATTAGTGTGCAAATCCGACAGTGAGACAACCCGAGTATCAAACGCGTGTTTCCTCTTCACCAGTCTCCCTCTTCCTCTCTCATCCGACAGGCTATTTGTCCCTGGACAAGCAGACAGTTTGCATTGGTAAATACAACTGTACTTATTCAAGCCCGTTTCACACTGGATGTTGCGCCCTTGTGCAAGTCATCTGGTACTGTGGTCATTCACGAGCTCACACAGGATGCGTCCTGCACTGAGAAACATTACGCAACGCGATGCGTTCAGGTTGCGCTATCACTTGCAATGCACCGTCTTGCTGCAACGAATGATGCGCACTAGAACTGGTCTGAAAGTCCAAGTTGTGGAACTGGTGACACAGCGCAGCGATGCGACCCCTGACTCACCCAGCGTTAAATGTTCCTTGGACAAGTCTGCAGTTGCATGCGCAACTTGTGCACGACTGCAACCGACTAGACATTCAGTGTGAAACAGGCCCTGAACTCGCAGTGAACATGAAGTTGAAGTTGCACTGAGTTTGAGAGAACCAATCCATTCAGGCTGCCTGCGACACAGCACCGCTGCGACGCAACGCCTGACGCATCCCACGGGCCTGAGACTTCGCACTTGAAAGCGGAGTTGGAGTTGTACTGAGTTTCTCACGCGGTGGCTGGTGTACCGGACCCGTGGCACCTGTGCGATAACTAATCAGCCGGATTTGTTTGTTCGCAAGGAGATTAATGTCCGTTTGATCGGCGGGAAAAACAGCCATTGGGGACTCGACTTGTGATTTATGCGATTTGAGGTGCTGGGCTGAGGAGGAAAAAGTGGTCCCAGGGTCGGGTTCACACTGCGTGCGTTTCTGTGGACCCAGCGTTCGTGCCCACCGGCCACGTGTGTCATGTGTGTGTGTGTGTGTGTGTGTGTGTGTGTGTGGTCTGGATGCTAGACACTGGATGCTCCTGCCTGAGACCTCCCTTCACGTCGGTCCACATTGCGGGTGTTCCTGTGGACCTACAACGCATCTCCTTCCGTCAACGCAAATGCAAACGTTGTCTGCAAAGAGGTACATTTGGCAACGTGTTCATCAACCACACACCATCATCCAATGGGAAACGCCTCACGAGTTTGAGGTGTGACATGGTGCCCCAACGAATGACGCCTACAGTGTGAAACGGGCCTCAAATGTTTGAGCAAGATACGGTGAGGAAGAGGGAGTCAGAGTTGAGCATCGGCGTGTGATAAAAATAGCGAGAAAAACAATGCTCGTTCTAATGGCCATTACGCTGTGTTCTTCACACCTCTGAAGATGTCAAGGGGACTCAACTCGAGATACGGTCTGTTTCATGCTTCTCGCTTGTTGTGAGGAGTTATAACACACAGCAGAATAACAATGGAAGCGGCAGAAAGCAAGTGAGATTTTTTGCAACAGACGCAAATTTTTTCATGTGGTTTCGCCATTTTTGATTGCAGTTGGTGCAGTTCCACATCACGCCCTCTGAACTCTGCTGACGCAGCAAATTCTCGAGGCACAGTTCTCGCAACAACACGTGCACCCGGTTCTTTCCCAGACGGCGTTCCCCGCCCGGCACCCGCTTCTCTCCAAGGCGGCGTCGTTTCCAACTCAGTCCTCGGGTCCCTCTTGACTCCCGACGGCGTTGACATCAGCAGCAGTTGCCCGGTCCCCAGTTCCTTCGTGGACGGCGTTTACAGCCCGACACCCGGTTCCTTCCCCGACGGCGTCGTCCCCGTTCCCGGTTCTTTCCCCTGCGGCGGCGTCGCGATGAAGGAGAAGAGCAAGAACGCCGCCCGCACGCGGCGCGAGAAGGAGAACGCCGAATTCTACGAGCTGGCGAAGATGCTTCCGCTGCCGTCGGCCATCACGTCGCAGCTGGACAAGGCGTCCATCATCAGACTGACCACGTCCTACCTCAAGATGCGCGCCGTCTTCCCCGATGGTGAGTACTGAACATACTTGTGGTACTGTCTTCAGCGGATTGAAGTGGGATCAGGGGGGGGGGTCAGGGGGGCAGCTAAGAAGAACAAAAATTCAAACCTGAAAAATTGTTTGTGCTGAGGTGCAAAATTTGACCAGGCCCATTTTAGGCTCAAGCATTCAGATTTGTCATTGCGTGCAATCTCGTTTCTTTTGGCTCTCTGCTGCTTTGTGCTGGAGCGTGCAACTTTAGAGTCCGGTTCTGGACGTCCCGTTGGATTCTGCTGAAATTTCTTCTTGGACCTGACCGGAGTGGTACCGCACTGACTAGTGACACACACGCACACACACACGCACACACACGCACACGCACACACACACACACACACACACACACACACACATCAACTCGCCAGCTCTTTGAATCTTGCTTGAGTCGGCAGATTTTCACAACTGGGTTGATACATTTGTGATTTCCAAGAAAAGCGTCTCAGACCGAGTGGACCCAGTTCAATCCCACAACGTTTGTGTCAGACACGACATGGGAAAGGTTTCGCAGACAGTGACACATCAAAAGCCAGCGTCAAAACAAACCCTGCAAAACAAATGGCAGTGCGTGACACAATGAAGCTGTCAACGTCACAAGAATTCCCCGTCTATTCTTCACGCCTTGTGCACGGGTGACCGAGCGATACCCGACGACAAGTAAATGGACCTCCGAAAATCTGTTTTACGTGAGCGATAATAGATGATTGTCACGCCCCTGGAACGGCTTGGTTATGTCTCCGGGTCACCATGGTTTGCAGCTGTATGCACGGGTGGGAAAGTTTGGTGTTGTCACCGAGCGTACTGTACATGTAGTCGTGTACGTGACGAAAGACAAGGCACGGTTGGTTCAAGGGTCTGTGTCTGTACCACCGGGGCCATCGTGCGCCGTGTTGGCCCGACACGAGTCAATTGGTCCAAAAAATCTAGAGATGCATCCAGATTGAATGACGCATCACGTTGAAAGGACAATTTTGAAACGTGACTTCAAGTGCGGACTCTTATTTGCACCAATTTACGTGGTCAAACTTTGACCCCTAAGGAAAAAAGAACCTGTTTCCATTGGACTCCACCGAAGCGTTTTCTCTGTTGGATGAACACGGGATCTGGGAGGAATTGTGTTGTGTTGGGTACCACCACCAGCAATACCTCCCAGCATCGAGGGAGGGACCACCGGAGCGGGGGCTGCCCGCACCGCAGCGCAACATGTTCAGTTCCGCTACTCACTTCCAATCAGAGCCGCTAAGGTCAATGCGCCTCCGAGTATCAAGAGTACTGAGCTGATGAATACTGAGCCGAGTACTGAGTCGAGCGAGTACTGAGGTCTGGTTCATACAGGGTGCGTCGTGTTGCAACATGGCGCAGTGTGGGATGCGACCGACGCTGCGTCACGCGCTGCGTCCCTTGCGTCACAAGTCACCAGTGAATGGACGCAGCGTCATTGCGACGACACAGCGCCAAGACCATACAGGGACGCAACAGCATCTTTCGTCCAGTACAAAACAGATTCAAGAGCTCTGTAACTGGGAGGCAAATTCAGTGTTGATTCTGCTTCTGCATGCAAACGAGCATTGCGACTGAACAGGTATTTCACATGTCTTCAGGTGCAAAGCCCCACCGAATTACAAAGTAGATATTCGTGCAAATATTTTCACCAAATCAATTTCTACAAACACTGTCAAACTGAACATGAATAAAACATGCAGTGTTTGGCTTATTGTGTCAACGCAGGATCTGCATAATAAGCGCCTCAGATCGGGGCCACAGGAAATTGTGTCAAAGTCTCGTGTCAATTGTGACGCGCATGCGCACACACATCATCTCCGTTCGGCGTCGGACCAGCGTTCGCAGATTGTTGAGAAATTTTAGCAAGGATTTTTTTTCCTGGGGTTTGTCATGCTGGGGGGGGGGGTGGAGGCGGGATGGGAGATAGAAGACTGTTTCACGCCTGTCGCGTTTGGCAAGAAGTGCAAAGCGTTGTTTAAATTATAGAGAGCGACCGCCACAGTGCGCATGCAGAGTCGCACCACGTGAAGCACGACATGGTGCATCCAACGTGATGCACCTTGTAATGCACAATGTGATGCACTGTGTGATGCACCACGTGACACACTGTGTGGTGCACCACAGGGTGCACCCTGTGACACATCACATGATGCACCGTGTCCGTGTGACGCACCGTTTGACGAGCCCAACGTGACGCACCATGTGACGTACCACAGGACCACGTGACGCTTCCAGCGTGACCCGAGCTCACGAGGTACTCGTATTCCCGTAATGATCAAGCATGATTGTGCGCGGCGGCGCATTGGAGAGTCTCTCTCCCCGTCCCGTGCTGCATTATGTAACGGACAATGCAGCGCAGCGGACCCCCGCGGGGAGGGGACGAGGGCCGGGCACGTGGCATTGTGAGATCCGCCTGAGAGAGGACTGGTGCAGGGAGACGTTCTGACGCAGAGGCTGCAGCGCCGTCCCTGCAGTCACAGGTGTGCGTTCCTGGAGCGGTGTCTCTGTGGTTGATACGAAAGTCCGCAGACAGAGGTTGCGCAAGACGTTGTTGAGTGCTAGTCAATGCCAGCTGCATGTACTTTGGGGTAGACGGAGGGTATGTGTGGAAAACAGAGAACATGTTGTTTCACTACAACGTTGCACGTCTTGTGCGCTTCCTTGCCCATCTCATTCTACGCCCTGCGAGGACGGCGCTGCGGTGTCAGGTTCACGTCGCCTCAGACCTGACGCTCGGGAGGCGGAAAACGCGATACGACGCTCCGACGAGTCTCAATACGCGCAGCGATATTGCACCTTGCGGAGTGGATGCGAGGGTGGTGCACGTTGGACGCGCCGAGCGCTGCGCACAAGTCTATGCAAGTCAATGGTGAATCTGAGCAAACGGCCCACAACCTGGAAACGCAACCGCAAACGTAACTTTTGACTATCACAACGTACCAAAAGTTACGTTTGCGTTTCCAGGGTTGCTGTTTGCTCAAACTCCCTGATGTGTGTTGACTTGCTCCGCGGTGCAAAGCGTGACGCATTCAGTGTGAAACAGACCTGAGAGAATGTACTGGCGCGCAGAAATCGCGTTTCGTGGAGCAGCTCTTGTTTTTGCTCATCTTGAAAAAAAATTCTGGTGGAAATCCAAATTTCTCACGTTTTCCCGCTGAGGACCAGAAAACTGTGCGAAACAATGTCTTTGCAGTGTTGCATTAAGCTCGCTTGCCCCGATTGAACAACCAAACAGAATCACAAGACGTTGCAGAGAAAAATTCAGAGGAACCTGATCAACGTTCAACATTGGAAAAAAAACACTCCATCCACTTCACAAAAACCCACAATAGAAAAAGCTCCCGGATTCCCCATTCCCAGATTCCCCCTCCCATCTCATCACTTGTCAGCAGCGGCAGCAGTCAGTTTGAAAGGAACAATACGACAATGGAGCCGATACTACTCCATCTACGCATCTCACTCCTGCCCCCGCCCCTCCCCTCCCAGCAAAAAAAGATGTCAGGCATTGTGCCCGTGTCCCCGGGATTCCAAGGCTCCTTCGAGCAAAAGGCCGCTGTCAGAGCCTAATTACTATTTTTCCCGGGGAATCATTTGCGGCGGAATTGGCTTCGTTTGTCGTTGTATTAATAGGGGGACAATGCGCACTGATTTTCCCCGGCGGTGGTCCCTGTGGGTCCCCGGGGGAGGGAGTGACGGGTCCCCCGGGAAGGAGGGCGCCGGTCCCCGGGAGGAGGAGGAGGGTGCGCCGCGGCGCAGGCAACAGGTTCCCCCGGGAAGAAGGGGGGCCGAGCTGCCGCTGCCTCCTCCTGCTGCTGCTGCTACTGCTGCAGTCACTGTAGTGAGACCTTGACAACGTGCATGTGCGGAGGATTTTCACCGGTTGAGCTGAAAAACGTTGTTTTCTCCTGAGATATATAGCTGTCAGCTGCCGGATTTGTTGGTCTGTCACCGACTGTTCCGTCAAATTTTGAGACCACCAAATAAGACTTGACAATTTTAACCCCATATTAGCATGTTATCTTCTCACCAGAATATCTGGTGTGTTTTTGGCAAATTGTTTGCCCCCTCGCCACGGCGGTCTTTCCCCAAGAGACTCATCTCACACAGGAAATTGTCCTCACGGTGAGAAAGGGAGAAACTCTTTGATCTGACACCACGTGATCATGATTCAACGTTTCCATTCACAAAACTGCGGTGAGAAATAAAACTCATCTTCGAGCCTTGACCACACGCAGCCCACTGAGAAACACTCATCTCTTTACAACGTCGCACCCATAAACGGTCCAACACAACAAATCCAAAGAAAATCATCTTGTTCTGCAAAACAAACAATACAAATTTGCTCAACATGTTCATTGGAATCTTCACTCCAGGTGCGTATTGCGTTCACACTGGATGCGTCCTGCGCTCCGCCCTCCACCAGTCAACGCTTTGCGACGCAGCGCATGCATTGCTGTGGGACTCAAACGCAAAACGCTTTCAGTGTGAACCAGGCCTGAAATTCCCACACAGATCAAGAGTTATAGTGGAAACACCTGCGTCCAATTTGAGCGATAATTGAAGCACTTGAGCGGCGGTGTCGAGTGCCTTGAGCAGCGTGTATCAAACGATAAATTATCCGCAATGTTGTTTTGTCAATGTTGTTCTCCTGGACCAGCAATGATGATTTGTTTGTCAAGAAAAAGAAAAGTTTAACGCTTTTGTGGGTCAATTATTGCGGTGAGGTGAACGAGATGTGAGGAACTCACAAAGCTAGAACTTTGTGGAGGAACTGGAAATACAGAGGAGCCGCATGCAGGGGTGGGTCAAAGATGTGGTCAGACCACAAACTCAACGTTTCTCAAGATGTATCAAACTATTCCAGGGCAGGAGGGCCTGGCTTATTCTGTCTGATGGATCTGTAACTGACTGGCAGAGATACTGAGAGAAGAACAGACAGACAGACAAACAGACAGACCTAGAGAGAGTTAGACCTCCAGTGGATCTTGTTGATGGTCGCGTAGCCGGCCATCTAGGTGCCGCTGTTGGCTTAAAATCCCTTAGCATTCATGTGTGCGTCTGTCCACACTTTGGAATGTAACCCCCCACTTGGGTATCTGCACCTGTAAATGGAAAGAACATCTGAAACACAAAACAGGCACTGGACCTCAACAATCAACAAAAGATCAGTGTCAGAAAGTGTCAGGCAAAAATCAAATAAAAAAAGAACACTGCCAGCAAGTTGTCACTGGTTCTTCTTTAAACTTCCATCACAAGCAGAACATGGACCAAATTTAGGTGTGTTCTTTGAGCAAAACAAACTTTTGGGTTTTTACTGGTGGCAAAGTCCAACATCAGGTGAAAACCTGTGTTTTGACTGTGATGTCAAAAAATTCACAAGAACGTTTGAATGCAGAATCTCTATTGCATGAGGCTGTGTCTGCTGAATTCAACAGGTGCTTGTTTTCTCTAGAAACAGGGAGCAAAACACCCTGTAGATACAGCTTCCCACTTCATAGAAGGTCAAATGCTTCCCAAGATACAGTTGTGAGTTGTCCAGTGGTGTGAGGAATGTAAGGATTTACAAACAAGTCAGACATTGTGTCAGCCACAGATCTGCAGTGTGGCTTTTCTTATCATTGGTATATTTTCTAATCATTGGTATATTTTGGTATTTCAGGCATTTATATACACAACAGAAAACTTCAGGTTGTCAGACTCAAGACAAATAAAGAGCATTCTCTACAGGTGTGTTGATGGAATGGACAGCTGAAGCTCTGAGCTTATCTCACAAAACCCAATACCTTCACATACTGAGGAAATGTACACAACAATATGGTACTAATGCAGAAACAAACCTGAGAAGTACATCTTTCTTTGTCGAATGAAAATCTTGCTCCTCACGTAGATGAGCTTGGGGAAAACTTTTGCCCGTTTCCACAAATTATACAACACACCACAGACATCATACCCTGTTTCTATATTGATATTTCTTTCAAAGTTCAATAAGACCTGGTATTGGATTCCTGAGACATGAGAACCGTAATTTTGATCCATATGGATTATATTTGTCCCCAAATAATTCTAAATTTGGCCAAAAGATTTCACTATTGACTAAACAAGGGAGTAGACTGATCACCAAAGTGGACTTCATGTAGTCCATGAAATCTGTGAATCTACGGTTGGTAGATGGAGAAGCTCCTTGTCACTTTGTGTCTTCAATGCCAAAGTATCATTTCTGCACAAGAGCTTTTCTGCACATGTATGGTTCCAACAGGGCTTCTCTGCATTGTTCATGATGTTCCGAAGGAAAGGTTGGCAGCACATGCAACATCAATTGGCTTCAGGTGACATTTTGATTCCAGAAAAAAAGTAGTTTCAGATATCCTGTGTTGTGTATCTTTGAATTCAGCCTGGAAGGTTTCACCAGTTTCATGTTCCTATTTAGAGTCACACTCTTTGTGAAGTGCACAATTCCTTCAGAAATCTGATCCTGTGAGGAACCTATCCTTGACTGACAATTGTTTTTGAGCCACAGGCCTCTGACATTACCAGAACAAGCAGAGACCCAGAAAGTGCAGCCATAAGGAGAGAGGGAGAGAGAGAGAGAGAGAGAGAGAGAAGAGAAGAGAAGAGAGAGAGAGAGAGAGTGCTCGCCTTTGCTCCAGGGGATGGGTATGTGGAGACTGTTCACCCCAGGGGCTAATGGTGCAGAAAGAGTTTGCCTATATGCCAGGGGCTGGTGGTGTAGACACTACTGTGCCTGCCTGCCTGCCTGCCTGCCTGCCTGCCTGCCTGCCTGCCTCCCTCCCTCCCCCCTCCCTGCCTCCCTCCCTCCCTCCCCCCGGCAGCAGCAGGTTGTTGTCGCCGCGGGCGCTCCTGCAGCTCCGGGGAGAGTCCCGCCACTTTGCGTCGCCCAAATAGGCTTCGTTTGACGCGATCGCTTCTCGCGCAAATTGAGGCAGGAGCTGATTCGGTGGGGGAGGGGGTGATCCGGCGAAGGAGGGGATGATACAGGGGTTGATCATGGTGGAAGGGGGGGGGGCTGATTCCTGGGAGGGGCTGAAATGGGACAGGTTGGCACAGGGGGTTGGGCAGACTCGGGAACTGAAATATTCAAAGGGTACATTGTTGTCAATTTGTTTTTGCGTCAAAATTAGATCAATGAACATGCAGAAGATGTGCGACGCGACGCAAGACGCAGCTCGTGTAAAACTTCTGTTGATGTAGGCATCTCCATGGGAACCTGTATCTCGGGAACATCACGTGATTCATCTTTCAAGCGTTTTGCACGCGCTGATCACAACGGCTTGTGCCTCCATCAAGTAGGTCGCAGGATTAGAAACACACCTGTTTGATGTTCAACATGCTGTTCATGTTTCCTCTGAAAAACAGAGACAGCAAAGGAAAATTGGCCAATTTGGTAAAATCCAGAACCAGGTTCTAATTCTAATTGGTTGAATCCACCCCTCCCACGAATACTGTGGAGAGGCGCCACCTCTCGAGCTGTGTCCAACCCCCGGAGACTCACAACAGCCGGATTGAAACAAGGGGACCCGCCCCCTGGCCCCTTTGGGCCCCCTGGCCCCTTTGGGTCCCATGGCCCCATTGGGCCCCCTGGCCCCCTGGCCCCCTGAATCCGCGGGACTCGATCACTCGCGACGCTTGACGCCCGTTGAGGAGCGGCTGACGCTGCGGAAGTTGTGCGCAAACCGTCCCGAGGACCGCGCCCCTCGAGACACGACAACAGCGCTCCCGCCCTCCGCTCCCACGAGAACAGCTCTGTCAACCGACTGAGATAAGAACACGAGGCGAGAGGTGTGAAGATTGGTGTCGCGTGGTGTCAAGACATGTACGAGGTAATATCCAACCACAATGAGATGTTCATCTGTGACCGTTTGGTCACTGTCGCAGAACATGCTGAGTCTCACCGTGGTTGGATATTACCTCGTACTCGTACAGTGGATGTTGTGGGGAGAGGGTGTGTGTGTGTGTGTGTGTGTGTGTGTGTGCGTGTGCGTGTGCGTGTGCGTGCTTGCGTGTGTGGAACATTGCCCGTGACTGAACTGCTTGTGTTGCAGTTGGTTCACCTTGGGAGTGACAATTCGTGGCCAGGTGGGTGGCAGGGTGACAGATCCCGTCGGGCTCGGTGTCTCTCGTCCTCACGTCTGCACCGCGAATCACTTTTGCCCCGACAAAACACAAAAGTAAATCTTGCACTTGTAAGAAATTCAAAAGTGACTTCGGCAACCAGTGCATGGTCAGGTGGGTGGGTGGTGTGGAGAGGCCATGCTCAGTGTCTCCTGTTCGCTGTCTCACATTGAACATCATTTGAACTTATTTGACACTCTTCTCCCATCTCGGGTCATCTTCACTCAGATCACATTGAGCAGCATTCCGCATTCCCTTCGCATCGGATCCTCTTTCTCAGAACTGTTGACGTTCTCCACATACCGCAGCCAAATGACCACGTATTTGTTGCCAGCGCAACAGGCTCGCATTGTGTACTTGTTCAAATGTTTGTGTCGGGCCACAGCGCTGAGGGGAGGTGCTCCTCACGGCAAACACACTCGGGGCTTCGGCTGTCGTGGGAAAAATGATCCCCTCGCAAATTGAGACAGAGCGAGCGGTCGTGGCGCAGGCGGGGTTCACACTGGATGCGTTTTGCATGATGACACGGCAACGTCAATAGATGCGACGTCAAGGCTTGATCACACTGGAAGCGTTTTGCGTGAGGTGACTGGACACGTCAAATTGTGTTGCGTCAAGGTGCATACACACGGGATGCACTGCGTCCCAGCACGTCAATGGCCAGTTTAGCTTAGCTGACGCCACACACCCCTCTGCGAAGGTTGACTCTTGCTGCCAACGTTGGTTGTGCAGTGGGGGGGGGGGTTGACGTTTGCGTGCGTGAGCCAAACTCGAACGACCCAGTGGGCGCTACGCTGACTCAGCAATGCAGATATCACTGAGTTACATGGGACGCAAACGCCTGACGCAAGCAGTGTGAATGTGGCATCAGCAGTGTTTTCACGTGGAACATTGGTCCATGTATTTTGGACCTTGTTTGCTACAGTGTTTATTGCCATTGCTGGGTGGAGCGCAGAGTGCCTATTGTGTTGGAATCCATTAGAGCGAGTTGTGATCAAATTTGGACAGAAATTTCAGGTCCTGTCTTAAGTGTGGAACTTTTGTAATGTTTGTATTGAATGAGATCTCAGCAGGATTTTATTTTCGCAGTGATGAATTTTGATCCGACTTGGCCTCATTTTGCCCACAATTTTTGTCGGTGGCCATTTGGACAAGTGGTATCAAAGGTTCAAAGTCACCAAAAAATATTTTCACAGACACCAACTCCTCTGCGCTGCCAATTTCACTTTTGAAACGAACGTGCAGGTTCAAGCACTCCTAATCACAAATTATGTTGTATTTACTGGTGACAGTGTGTGAAGGCTTTGGGCGCGAAATCCAGACACACTATCTCTGCACCCCAGGGAGGGGGCAGTTCGACAGTTCCGTCTGGCGGCTTCTGGGAGGTTCCGTCCCCCAGTCACAACCGACGCTTAATTTTCCGCCAAGACACGGAGATTGGGAACAAAATTAATGGTGCGGGAAATTTATTTAAATTTGTCTCGTCCAATTTGTAGCAGTTCCGCAAGTACAAACACGTGTACTGATTGAGTACACTGCGCAGAGCGGATACTTCTTGGGTTCAGACGGGTTCCTCATTCACCCGCCACTCAAGTTCAATTAGAATCAAAATTCATTCAGTGAGTAAGTGAGTACCTCACTGTGCAGTGAGTACATTTTTGATACTGGAACGACTGATACAAGTATTCAGGTACATAAGACCGGTGGTTCTGCCGTCAAGTTTGAAATTGGTGTGTTCTCGGTCCATCTGTGGTTTCAAAGCGGTTGAGAAATTTTCCCTCAGATAGCTACAAAAAATTTGAATTTTTCACAGATACATGGTGACTTGAGAGATAAGTTGAATTTGGGAGGCAGTTGGTGCAAAGTTTACCAACCAGCCATCAAGATGGGTGAAAAGCCATTGAAAGTGTGCGTTTGAAAATAACTGATGGTGTTCCCCAGTGTGTTTTGCACTTGTATAAAGCATGACTTTGGATACATTAGAGGGGCTTTGCTGCTGTAGCGCGATGCTGAGCCCATGAGAGACGACTAAGTGATGCCGGGGCATGCGCGTTCGTGTGAAGGCCTCTTGAGCCAGAGTCAAGGGTCAGGACTCATGCGCGCGAAATCCCTCAACCCGAACCACATCCGGGGGGGGGGAAATTAGGGGTTCTGTATCAGGATTGAGAAACTCACGGGGATTTGCACTGAGAGTGTGAATAGCACAGCTGATCAATAAAATTGGGGGCGTTGATACTCACCCGCATGTGTGGATTTGGTGGAAGGATTTGGTTTTCAATGAGCTGATCGCATACAGTGAGTCAATTCAAAAAGACAAAATTTCCGCACCGCAGATATGGAGGTCAAGGGAGGGAGTCTCACGATAATTCTTTGGAAAAAAAGGTGGAGACCAGTTTTCAAAAATGATTTTGGCGTGGACACAAGAAAATGTGACATTTTTGAGCAAAAGTCATTCAAAAAGCATTTTTGTCACAGAACACAACAACTGAAATGTGACGACATTTGCCATCGTCACAGATCGACCAGATGACGAGAGCTCAATTTCCGTTTTTCCCATGTTGTCAATTTGCATAAATGTCGCGTCTGTTTGATTTGAACACAAAATTTCTCAACAGGAAATGCGTGAATGTCAAACGAGGTCAAAAAAAGCGCTTCGGATGAAAAAAGTTACCGTATCATGTCGCAGCGCAACGGAGTCCCAGGGGTGTTCACTCTGGATGTCTCTTGCGGTGCGTCCCTGCGTGTGAGTACTGCGTCCCCGCTTGCAATGCACTTACATTGACACGCACAGGGACGAATCACACACGTTCCAGGTGTGCACGAGCCTGCCCCCCCCCTTCTGTTTCCCTTCGCATCAGAATCTAAATATGCAATCGTATTCAAAAGGCCAGGAATGCGAAGACCAGATTCACACTGAGTGAACCATGCGTTTCTTCCTTGTTCTGGTCAATGCACAAAGCATCCCAAGCAGCGACGCAGCGCGCATTGAATTACATGTTGATGCACTGTACACGCATTCTACGTGAATCCACTCTTGGAGCCTAAAAGCCTTTTGCACTTCGACAATGGCTGGGATGAATTTTGATGCATAAGCCATTGTTGCTGTGGTTTGATTTTTGCGCAGGGAATGGGACAGAGGAACCAGGGGTGGATCCAGGGTCCAGAGGCGAGGGGCCTCGGTCTTCGGAAAGCCTCAAACTGAGATGAATTTACGCAGGGTCAAACAATTTTCAGACTGCCTTTTCCTTCCTCGCTGCAACTTGCTTTTTGGATGCATACACAGTTGAGTTCTTTTCCCGTGGTAAAATTTAAAACGAATTCTGTCGCAAGAAGAGACCCAAGCAGATGGACAAACTGCGGCCAGAAACACGATTTCTACTGGCGTTTCTCAATGATGGATCCCAAAACAACAGCGGCGGCGGCGACGCCCAGGATCCGCCGGGGACCCGGCAGTGGGACGGGACCCAGGGAGGCAGCGGCAGCGGGAACACGTGGTATCGGGTTCCCGTTTCTGAGAGGAATATGCGATGACTCGATGTTGTTACCCGCGTTGACAATGCGTCGCCTGAGCAGCATGGCTGATGGCGACACTGTAAACCCAGATTTGTGGGAGAATTATGGTGTTTATTTCATAACTGCGCCCCTGGAATACTGATGATGTACTCAAAGCATGAAACAAGGAGAGACTCGTGTTGCTTGCCTTTGCAAAATGGGGTTTGAGTCAGTGAATTTTTGCTGAAGTGGAGTGCATGGCGATCACTATGTCTTTGCGTGACGAACTGAGGGCCCTGGGCACGGAAGGGCCTGACCCCTGGGACAAAATTGAACTGAAAAGAACAATGCACATGGACAATTTGAGAAGCATGTCACACACGGTAGGCAAGCTTGTGCGTTTGTGCGTGTTCGTTTCCAGTGAGAGAGACAGAGAGAAAGAGGGAGAGCGAGAGAGAGCGAGAGAGCTCGTGTGAGTGTTGTGTGTGCGTGCGTGTGAATGGTGTGTGCGTGCTTGTGTTTCCCAAATGAATTGCTTTTGCAACTGATCCCAGTACAGATCAGGGTTTCCCCTCCAAACCTACCCCAATTCTTGGATCTGCTGGGGTACAGTAGGGACCAGGGTCTCTCTGCTCTCTGCACTGCCAAAAACAGCCTTTTCTCCTTTCAGTCCCATGGATGGACGTCATCTGAAGTGCGTTATTCACTTGCTGCGGTGAACGAGTTTGATCCTCCATAAATATTTTGGCAACAATTTGTTTGTTGCAATATGGACGGCAACAAATCAGCCCCACTGACGGGTATACGACCGTCAATTTATCGTGAAGTTTCTTGCAAAGGGGCGAAGTGATCATTTTATGGCAGCACTTGAGGTGCGAAGTTCGTTTGAGGTGCCAGAGTTTTGTCCCGACTTGTTTTCTGAGACGCAGAAGAATATGGCTGAGATTATCGCTCTGGGATTGTGGGAAACGTGTCTCAGATGGAAACAAATTTTTTGGCCAGAAGTGTTGGAAACTACATGAAAACAAAACACACACACGCACACACACACACACACACACCTCAAACTTCTGCGTTATGTCGTCTGCAGCTTGCAACAACCCCGAAATCCCAAAAGGTTCATGGAAAATCCCCCACTTTGGCACTGAAACACCGAATCGAGGCAATACTCGTACACGTACAACCCAACAGTCGAGTCTGCACAGAGAACCAGCCCTTCTCACCTGTGTCCCCTTGGGCAGATCCTGGATGATACAATTCCGGGCGGGGGTCCTGGGGGCTTTCTGAGGCCTAAAATCCTTGACTCCCTCACTTACCCCATCAAATTTAGCATTTTTTGTCCACTTCAAATTGTTTCAATTTGGAATGGGGTCACCAGGAGGTCAAGGCCCCATTGACCCAATCCTGGATCCGCCCCATGTTCCTCGCACCTTCAAACGCCGTCCGCCATTACTGCGCAATCGGGCGAGACGACCCGCGGGTCGGGGTCGGGGAGGTTTCTCGGAGAGTTAAGCGATCGCGGTGTCGGGTTGAAAGGTGCGCACCCAACTCTGACTGACTGTGTTGCGCGGGAGTTTGATGGAGGGAGGGTTGTCGCCCCAGGGCTGGAGTTGTGTTGAGTGGGTGAGGGTGGAGCGGCACCGTCCTTGCAGCGGCGTTGGGAACAACACAGCTGTGGATTTGATTTACAGAAATTCCCCAGCTACCCTGCTGCACTGCCCAACAAGTTTGACTTGACTTGGTTTGTGGTTCTGTCGCTTCTTGCTGCAGCACGGTCGCAGCCACACACACACACACACACACACACACACACACACGGGTGCAGCAGTGTTGTTGTCAGAGGTACACGAGTCTGAGAGGGAGGCAGATTGAGTAGATGTGTGCACATTTGAGGGACCCTGAGGCCTTCCCAATTAACATTGAGATTTTTGGGCTCCGAGCGGTGCTGGCAAATACAAGAGGCGGAATTTCCAATGCTGTTTCGCGTGAAACAATGTGAATGGAACCAATGACAACAAAATGGAAGAGAATCAGAGAGACATAGAGGCAGAACCAGACAAAGAGACAAAGGGAGAAGACCGAGAGAGAGACAGAGACTGAGAGCAAGAGACACAGAGGTTGGCATTAAGGCAACTAACCAGAGGAAACGTGTTCGTGTCGTACGAGTTGTACATTGGAAGCCGGAACCAGGCGGCTGGGAGACAGGTCAACGACATCGAATCGTTGCCGTCAAGTTCGTTGCTCAGAAATCAGGTTCTGGAAATTTCAACCAAATTGAAAACATGGGAACCTCAAAGCCTGAAAACCACCCGATCATTAAGTTGTTACTTTGATTGTGCGTGAGTGAGTGAGCGGGAGGGGTGGGTGTGATGGGAGGGTCAAAGGACCAGAGCCTCGAGCCAAACTCTGGAACAACGCGAGGAGATCTGCGCCCTGTTCACATTGGATGCATCGCCCGTGTGCAAGTCTTTTGGTGGATGCACCAAGCGACGCAGTGCCCAAAAACTTTTTCTCAGACGCAATGTCTGTTGTGTCCAGCATTGGTGAAGCAGTGGCCATTGACTTGTGGAAGAACACACAAGTCATGACCTGTCCAATGTGAAGTGTGTGTGTGTGTGTGTGTGTGTGTGTGTGGGGTGTGTGTGTGTGCGCGTGTACGCCTCTGTGGTGTGTGTGTGTGTGGTGTGTGTGTGTGTGGTGTGTGTGTATGTGTGTGTGTGATGCTGGGTGATGTCAGCTCCACCATTCGCAGTATCCCATTGACTTCTCTGGTACTGACCGCACGGCGCACGCAGCGCGCACGCCGTCTGATTGGGAGCAGGTGCGGCGGCTCCTCCTTGGGCCCCGCCGGGACCACACGTTCCTGGGAGGGGCGAGCAGCCCCCGCTCCCCCGCTCCCGTCATCAGGTCATTCCGCACGTGACTCCGCTATCTCAGAACAGGTGCCACGAGTTTGAACTCAGACGAAGATGCTCCTTCCAGGGTCTTGGAATGCTGCTCAGAACAGTGAAGTCAGATTCAAATTTTGTTTCGGTTATCGATTCCAACAGTTCATCTGGAGTTTGTTTCAGTTGCAGGATCAAGTGTATGTTGTCTCAATGATTGCCAATTCTAGCACAGACAGAACACGAACAAAAGTTTGTCAGTCGTTGTCAGTTGATCTGGCAACCAAGACATTCTTGGTGCACAGAAGTAGAGCTCACTCAACATACAAAGTGACAAACTTCTCCTCGAACGTTGACGTCGACAAATTTTCCCACCCGTCAAATTTGCTTCCCAGGTGGACTTGTTTGGCGTATTTCCCACAGGCTGGTTCGGTACTTGAGACACCATCGCAGCAGACAGGACTCCTCCCAAGGACTCCCCAACAGGGTGCCATTCAGGGCGCCAGGACCCACCCTTCTCCACAGAAAATCAACCTCCCAAAATTTTGCGCCAACAATTGCAATTTTTGTGCTTTCTTGAAAATGCTACGAAAGTCATCCACCCAAGGCCTACGTCACAGACACATGGTATTCTTGACATATCTTCTGTTTTTTTCCAACGAAGCAATGGTGCCCCCGAGCCTCAGCTCCGCCTGCCCATCTCCCGGATCCTCCCCGGTCCCCTCCCTTTGTGCTGTCCGCAGGTGATGCGGCCGCCGCTGTCAGAGTCTGCGTCAGATAAACCGCTGACAGCCCCCGCTGTTTGAACAAAGAAATGAGTTAAATCTTGGAGCTCAACATATAATCATTTGTTTTGAGGCGCTTTCAGCGCGCGATGGGCTGGACGTGACTCTGGACAATAGACGCCGCAGCGGCCCCTCGGTTTGACGGTTAACGTACACACTTGAAACTCAGCCTGGATTCACACTGGATGCGTCGTTGCTTTTGCGTATCTGATGGAGTCAATGGGTGCTCTTTGCCAATCCAGGGTTGGGGGAATGACAACGTAGTCTTGGTTGCAGTTAGATCCTTTGTGCATAAAGGTGACTCCTCCAACTTTAAATTCAGCAAAACATTTGTGCCTGTGACGCAAAACTCGTTCAGTTGAAATGTTGCTTTGTGGAGGTCAGAGTGACCAGGCTCCGACCCCTGGATTTACTGAATGTTCCGGGGAGGAAAATGGACGCAGCGTCCATTGACGCGTCCAGGTCAGGGACGCGACGCGACGTGCGACGCTTCCGGTGTGAATCTGCCCCCCGCTCCTCTCCAATCCCCGACCCACCTCGAGGTCCGCAGCCAAACCCGCCGGACTCGAGTTCAATTTGTCCGTTAATGGGCAGATTTCTCTGACACAACTGAGGAAAGTGGTCGCCGGGGGTGGATCCAAAACTCAGGCGTGAGGGCCTGAACTTTTGAAAAAATAATAATTCTGGGGATGGGCCCACGTCCAGGCACTGACCGCTTTTTCGTGGCGGTATGAGGTGCATTAGTGCACTGTGTACTCGAGTACTGTGGCCATGTACAAAGAATGAAGCCGTGGACACTGATCTGACTGGACAACAGGGTGCGTGCGCACGCACTTCATACTTTCTTCACCTGAGTTGAATCTGGACTCCCTCCCCCACTCTAAACAATGTCCGTCTCACATTTCCCGCTATTGGTCCGGTCAAGCGGATTACCGCTTCCCGGACATCGGACTCTCACCACCCCGGCGCCCCCCGCCCCTGGGCCCTCTCGCCCCCCCCCGGGCCGGCCCCGGGCCCCTCATCCCTGGAGTCGTATTCCGCTCAGGCCCCGTGTTTCTACTGTCCGGATAATCCATCTCACTCCCGACTCATCCCCCACAAATCTCATCCACGAGAATCTACGGGTGGATCCAGGGGCGTGACGCACTGGACTGACCCTTGGTCCGGGCTTGTTTGGTGGTGCCACCGACCCTGGACGCGGTGGCCATTGGCGTCAGAGACTTCGCAATCTGTCCTCACCTCAGATGTGGCATGTCTTGCCCCAGATTCAACTACAGACCAACGAACAGGAGACTGGCTGAAAACAGGCTTGTCTGCAGGTCGCAAGATGTCAGAGGCAGAGGTGACAGCCATCCAGTTCCAGGGTCGCATTTCTGGACTCTGGTTCCACCCATCGCAGAACGCAACCGTTGTTTGTCGTCGCTGTTTCCCTGTCAAAACTGGCCTCAGCTTCCACGGGTCATTTGGGGTACGAATCCTTATCCTGCCTCCCCAAAACGAAGACGAAAAGTGCCTGAAGACGTCACATCCGCATCTGCTGAAGGAGGGGAATAAGAGACGTCGTTTGGCCCCAATAACCGTCAATCGAGCGGGAGGATCAGGGTCATAAAGAGCGGATTTATAAGCGGAGATGTGATGGATGGCCCACTGTCGTCCGCAAACTCCTTGAGCCCAGTTTTCTTCGTTCACACTGGATGCGCGGTGGGTTGTGTGCGTGTTTGAGACAATGGGCGTTGCGTCGCTGTGAAAGAGCGGGTATTGTGTTGCCAGCGCCAAGTGTATGACAGGGGAACATGGAGCCAATGCGACGGAGACTTCCGCAAAATTTGGACACAGGTCCAGATGTTGATGTGGACACAACGAAACAATGGTGTCATGTTCAAATCTGTTCCCAAGTGTTGCTGCCTCTGCTTCCTTGTTTTAATGACAAGTCCAGGTTTTTCTCCCGTCAACCATGTGCAACAGCCTTGAGGTTTTCCTGTCTCAGACTCAGAGAGAGAAATGTGAAGTCAAAGTTGCGTCTCCACCAGATCCAGAATAAGGTTTTGGAAGCGGCAGCCAGACCAGATTCGCAACTCAAAAACTGCGAACATGCAAAAAAAAAGTGGCCCAAAATAGGGAGTGAATTAACTTTTTGGAGGTCAGTGGGGCCAGCCCCAACGCACGGCGCGTAGTGTGTTTTGATAGGAACTGTTTGCGTGTCCGCTGGGCTCGGTTGATGTTGCTGTATTTTCCCATCAAGGCCCCGAGTCGAGACGTTTTCGTGTCGCCGCATCGCGAGGCGAGATTTGCGCTTCAGAGCGACATGCAGCGTGCGCCTTTGTTGACAGACACTGGAAACCATAACAGTATCAGCAGCACCCACAACTCAAACTCGCGTTTTAAAACGAGGTTCATTCACGCAGGACGCGACGTGAGTGGTGTCCCTGGCCAAAGGCTCAAACACGCTGGATGTGTCACGCGTTCTTGAAGAGGTCATAGCACAGTGCTTTTCAACCTGGTTATATAAACTGCGTCTTGCGTTGCGTTTCCGTGCAAGTCGAGGAGCCACGCGTCAAAGTGACCTTGTGCGAGCCGAGTAGTCCCAGAACACTAGACCTGTCATGCGTTTCTGATTTGAGTGGCGAGCTACGTACGGCCATAGAAATGTGAAAGGCGTATACCGCTTCCAGTGTGAATGAGCCAGATTCTTTGAATGCACATTTTACTCACAAATCAAGCCACATGAAATGGAAAATACGGTTCTGTTTATTAACCCCCCCCCTCCCCTCCCCACAGGCGCAGTACGCATCGTGTGTGGAGATCTTTCATTGAAGCCATGGATTGAATCATGAATCTTTCAGCCCAATGTTCCACACATTGATTTGTGGTTATTTTTGCTTTTGATTTCAGCTGGGTGTCTTGGATACAGGAATTCAGCGAGTGTGCACAGCACAAGAAATAAGAAATAAGTGCTGTGAAATTGTCTGATTCTTTTTGTTGTGGGGTGGTTTCAAGAAATATTACCCCAAAAATTTCTGCTTGTTTTTGCTGAGTCCGTTAATTTTTTTGCAGATGATTGTGAATTTAAAATTTAATTCTGTCCTTTGTGTCCACGTAAATGTTTGAAATCATATTGTGCAAACTTACAAATTTCTTCAGTGAAAACACGCACACAATTTTGCTCCCACGGGACACTGAATCTGTGATGCGTCTTGTCCCTGTGCAACAGAAGGTGCTGCGTCCACACAGAATGTCGCAACACGAGCACCTTGGTGCGCAGTCGGCACTTTGAAGTTTGTGCGCCATTATTCTGACCTCTTCTTATCACAAATATTGTCCGAGGTGTCTGCCACACCTGACCAGGCCATGACACGTCGGGGGCTGACTGTTTAACAGAAAAAGATGTGGCATCGTCTTTGACAGTAGCTTGAGTGGATTCAGTGGTGGACTGGACCAGGACCATGGGGACTTGGGTCTCAAGGGGGTCCCTGAATCTCAGCTTTCAAACACAAGCCGCAAAAGACCTACACACACACACACACACACACACACACACACACACACACACACACAAAACCTCAGTGCACTTGAATTTGTTTTGTTTTTTATTGTTTGACGTGTGTGTGTGCGGGGGGAGAACACACAGTCTTCTGGCTCCCTTGAATCCGCCAGAGAAATACCTCCTCCACCAAAGAATCGTTCGGCTTCTGTCGATGCGTGAGACAAACAGGCGCGAAGAACCCATCGAATTCTTGTAATGGTTCTGCCCCCTGTTCCCGAGGTGAGACACTTCGATTTTTGCAAACACCTACTGTGTATGTGAACAAACTTAACACCCTTTCTTTTCACTTATAATTGAGACAGGAAAAGCAAACAAATGGGGAAAACGTCCCATCTTCGCGTGAGTACAAAAGAAGGTACTCAGAGGTGTATGGATTTTTTGTGTGTCTCAATTTTACCTGTCAATATCAAGAAGGGCCTTCTCAGAATTTTGTACACAGGAACAAAGTTCGTTCAAACACCGCGCATCAATTAGCAGATGCGACGTTACTTTCTCTCTCACCCACGCAAGAACTCGGTGGTGACTCACCCCTCAAAATTTCGTTCGTTTGTGTCAGCCATTTGGTCAGTCATCCACGCAGTCATTCGTTCAGTCAGTCAGCCAGTCCAACCAGTCAATTAGTCATTCAGCCAGCCAGCCAGCCAGCCAGCCAACCAGTCAGTCAGTCAGTCAGTCACTCACTCATTCACTCATTCACTCACTCACTCACTCACACACACACTCACCTTGTCACTCACTCACTCACTCACTCACTCACCCACTCACTCATTCGCTCACTCATCCAAAACCACTCTCCTTTCCATCCACACGAGAACCCTTCTCTGCAGACACAACTGCTGTCACTTCTCTCTCCCTCCCTGTATGAACAAGGATACAAACTCCACCACCACATTCACACAGCAATCAAACCTCTCCTCCACAGACTCCCCTCCACTCCTCCCTCCCGCTCTGTTTGAACACAAGGACTCTTCGCACAGACTCCCCGCGCCTCCATGGGAGGTGGCAGATTACATTTTGATGTTTTACATGGATTTTCTTACATGTCAATTTACTGGGATTACCCCTTATGTTTGCACTCCTCGGAGGAGCGAGGACAGACGAGACATTGTTTCTGATTTTGCAAGGCTCCTCTTGCAGCTGGTGTTATGAATTTTGATGGGGAGCAGTCATTTCTCGATGATGGGTTATCTCTCAGGGAGCATCGGCTCCGACTCAACAAGATGAACAATATTTGCTTCATTGTTTCGTCCCCCAACTGGGAGATGGAGGGAGGAGGGAGGAAGATGTGTTTGCGTTGTCCTTTAGATCTGTGTCAGTCCGAGCTTGTTTTGCTCGCTGGTTGGTGAGGCTCTGTGTGGGAATGGTCACAACTGCTCAAGGAACTGGGTGACAGAACTTTGCAGATAGGAGGTCAAAATCTGGTCACCCCATGAAAAATTATTTTTGAAAGTTGGGAGGGTGAAAGGGGTCCTTGGTCCGGAGGCACCATGGATAGTCCTTGTGGTTCTCGCTCTTGAAGGCTATGGCTTCCAGTACCCCTGGGATAGACCCTTGGTCCAGCTAGCCGGCTCCTCCTTGAAGCATCACGTGCGGCGAAGAAAGTAGCCCAAAGTAGCGCGTCTCTGTCGTGCCATGCAAGGTGCGTCTGCAAAGTTTATTTTGCGCAAAGCAGATTTGCAGTGATCATGAATAGAAAGTCCCAAAGGGAAGCGAGGTGGGCTCCGTCTCTCCAGCTCCGCTCCTTCCTCACTGACGGCGTTGTTTTCGCTCTCTGCCTTTTTCTGCGGGTGTTGAGTGGAGGCGTCGCCTCGGGCGACGCGTCGCGTCCGGCCGGGATCGGCACGTCCGAGTGGGCGATAATGGGCTACTTGACGGGCCCTCGCGCCAGCGTGAGATAAGCAGCGCGAGGCGTCTTCATTAGACGTGGAGACGGCGCTGACAGGAGGAATCGCAAATTGGAGGCTGATGGATCAGTTGATCTGAGGAGAAAAGTGACAGATCTGCAGATCATCAGCTCCAGTGGATCCAGGATCTTGATCGAGGAGGAGGCTCAACCCAGGTATCTGTAGGAGCCTCAAAATTATGGCGGGGGGGGGGTAATTTTGTTGAGATTAGGGACGCAACATTGATCTGGAAATTTTACCTGCAAAAAGTGAAAAAAAAGTTGCACATTGGGTGCAGAATGTTTGTGGGGCAGTGGGAGAGGAAGGGCCCTGGGTCCCTTGGATGCACTGGAGATTAGACGAACCTGTTGCCTAAAGTCACTTGGATGCATTACGTGTGTATTCTCATGCAAGTCAATGGGTGTGTCCAGAGGGGCCATAGACGTCGTGGGCTCTTCAGCATCAGATGGATCCAGATCCAGATGCAGCAGATTTTAAGTTTTCTCTCTCCATCCGAAATCCGCAAATTCCAATCGCGCACCAAAAAAGGCTCATTGGCAGTTGCACTGTCTGCAGCAAAATACTGTTTTTCAGGATTTTCAAGGAATGATTAAGGTTTTCACCATCTACATCCGCCCCGTTTCAAAAACTGCTTGTGATGCCAAACGTCACTTCCCCAATGAGACTCACGAGCTCCTGCCTGCTGAGTGACAACTGAAAACTGCAACTGCACAATTACTTCTGCGTGAAAGGCTGCGACAGTGTAAAACTGCAGTGTCTCCATCACCCCCTGCAGGACCCGGCCCCGCCCCACCAGATTTCCACAATTAGGAACAAATCGCTAATAACTCGGCAATTAGAATAATGACAGATTCAGGGTGGGTGATTATGAGTGACGTTTCCATTGCGACCGGGTGAGCAGAGGATGCGCCATGTGGTGCGGTGCGCATGCGTCACTGTGTGTGTGTGTGTGTGTGTGTGTGTGTGTGCGTGGGTGTGTGTGCGTGGGTGTGTGTGTGCGTGGGTGGGTGTGACTTCACCTGATCCAGGATTGGAATTCAGGTGGGGGCTTCAATTGCAAGTCTGACTCTGGTTCCAACCTTTTTGGGGAAGGGACTCATCTCCACTCCAACCTGGAATGTCTACCGTGCAAAAAGAAAAACTTGCGAGGTACAGATCAGGGTAGGCTGCGGACACTTTGATCAGCTGTGACACTGAGATTCAAAAAGTGAGAAGCAGCAACCTTTTAAAGTGTCTGGTTCAAGCTGAATCCGTGAGAGATAGAATCTGGAAAGAGTTTGATGAAGGTCCGACAATCACTGGCTCCCTGCTGCGATCGCTATGGGACTCCAGTCGTGGGTCATAAAGATGTGGTTTCTGCACCGGCCATCAGAAACCGCAGTCGCATGGCGTGGACAATGGGCCCCTCATCACAAGCACGAGGAGGGTTAGACGAGGTTGTTTTTCCTGATCAACCCTGCTGTGAAGACATCGTGACCAGTGGTTGCGGCTCACCCTGTGGTGGTTTACGCATTGGACATCAGAACCCACAATCAAAGCGGCGGTGCCAAGGCGTGGCGTCACCTCACAATGCAGCTCTTGTGTCCAGTTCTGATTCTTGGGGATTTTGAAAGAATGGATCTGAACCACATGTTGCTGACGTAGTTCCTGCTGAAATTTCGAAATATTTGTCTTGCGCATCACGCAGAAACTGTCTGAACTTGCAAAGGAACAAAGGGTCAGTTTGGTGCTCGTTGTTCAAACTGTGTCCAGAGTTTGGGCCGTTTGATAGCATCACACTGGAAACACCACGTGTGGCTATGAGTGAAACACAAGACAAATTGTGGGCCAAAGGTAGACGGGAAAGTCACAAGAAAAAATGTCTGTCTGAGAAGCAGAACTCAAGTCGTCCAGTGCTCCCAAGTGAGCGATTTGAATGAGTGACAAGAGATAAAAACTCGATGCTCGCGTCACTGAACCGAAACTTGTTCCAATATCACTGCCACGACCCCATGCAAAAACCCGATTACAGGCTCCATTCTATTTGTAATTGCAAAAATATTGCTGTATTTCCCCTCTTTATCTGTTACAAGTTTATCCTACTGAGCGTAGCCCGGGGGAACACAAAGGGGAATTATCAATGCGTTTGAATGAGGGCTTTTTCTGGGGTTGAAAGGGTTTGAAGATGCAGGGATTGAGGCTTGGATGTGAGGCCGGAGGCCGGGGCCTGCGGTGCGGGGTGTGTGTCGGAGGGTAGAGACCTATGGAGAGGGGGTGGGCCCCAATTACACGAGTCGGCGGGCCCGCCCCGGGGGTCCGGTACGGCACCGGGCGGCCCCGCGGGCGCCTCGCCGAGAGACACGCTCCGCCGCCCCGGGAAGCCCCGCCGCCCCCGCCCGGGAGCCAGGCAGCCCCGCTCCGGGAAGAGCGGATCCGGGATTTTGGATCAGGGGGCGGGGGCCCAATTTTACTGCTGCAGAAAATTCTCTTTCTTCCCCTTGCCGGGATGCCCAAAATTTGCGGAGTGAAACAGGCAGAGTTGAGTCCCTGTTCCCCCTGGATCCGCCCCCCTCCTTACCCCTCACAAAGTGATTGATGTCGTACGAGCCAATTTTCCGTTCTCATAAACATTTCTCGGGACCAATTAAAGCCTGATTAATGTTAATTAGCAAAGAATAATGATTGCTTAACTTTGGCGCTTTGGTTTGACTTTTTGATGCGCGTTGGCAATTTGAGACGCGCTTCTTTGAGTGAGTAGCGTCAAATTAAAGAAACGTCGCGCGTCACTGAACGCGACGCTGTGGGGTCCGGTGCATTCTGGTATTTCAGGTGCAAGTTTCCACCAAAAAACCTGAAACTGAAAGTGAGACATTGAAAGTGAACATTTTGCATGAAAATGACCAGTAAATGACACAGATAATGAATGAAACATGGAATGGATGGAACGGAAAAAAATTGCATGAAAAGAATTCAAATGAAAATGAACACACACAAAGTGAGGAATCAAGCATTGTGAACATTGTTCAAAAAGACAAAGTAAACTGGGAATAATGGGGGCCTGGGAAAGGGTCGGTGTGCCACAATGCCCCCGACGCCTGTTGTGAATTTAGCTCAATCAATTGCAACCCCCTCCCCTCCCACCAAAAATCAAATGAAGATTCAAAACATCTGACGAAGTCAAGTTGTGTCGCTTTGTGCTGAAAGCGGCGGTGTTTGCGCATTTTGCGTCTGATGAGTTCTACACACAGAGGGAGGGAGGCTGGGACCGTGATGTTTGTATTAAAAACTGGATTTTAGTGGAAACTGTTGTCTCTAGTTGATCCCAGATAATTTCTGCATGACTTCTGAAACAACACAGACGTTTAGTTCTTCTGGCAGGATGTTTGGTTGAAGGTTGTGGCCACAGAGTTTTCAAAACAACGAGGAAAAGGACAGCAGATAGCGAAGTTCATCTGCAAAGCCGGTGGCGAGGCAACCACGCTGGTCTGTTGTCGCACAGGACGTGAATTCACCCCAATGTACTTCAACACCACTTGAATTGCAAGACTCCACAAAAATAACATCTACAGGTACGAGTATGTGTCTGTGAATGAAAAAGGCTACCAAATTGTGCACGTCTTTCCGCATGAAGATCTGACCAAGTGAGCACGCGTGTACATGAACGCAGCAACCCTTGAGAACATGTGCCACAAGCCCATTGTAGAATCCTCGAACAGAAGCCACAGATCTATCTACAACGCGTGCGTGATTCTGCCTCGAAAATCAAGGCACGAAGCGAAAACACAAGTTGAGTGTCAGTGTACGCGTTTGTAGTGGAGGCTGATTCGGGTCTGTTTTACGTTGGAAGCGTCACGTGTTCAGGTCTCCGTGCGAGTGCAGGTCAGCTGACCTTGCGTCTTCGTGTGCGACGAAGCGCTTTCTGTTGGGACCAACGCTGGTCGCATCCCGCGCAAAACAGAGACGACGCCACAATCAGCGTCCTCTGTTAGCAAGCGACAACGCAGCGCCTGAAGACGTAACGTTGACACACGTGACGACGGTACAGCGCCCAGTTGCCCCAGGAACGCCACGCGCGACGCATCCTGCGCCAGCAAGCGACAACGCATCGTCCTGTTCAGTGACGCCATGCGTGACGCATCCCACGTAAACCAGAGTTGACGCAGCCCCCACTGACCTGCCCTGACGTCACGCACGACGCCTACGGTGTGAACGCGGCTTGAGTTCCCCCCTCATGACTATGCACCGTCAGACCCGTACCCGAGCCCCTATTCTCCCCACACTGCGACTCCGCCATTGATTGGTTCGTATCAATATTTCCACCGCCGAAAAAATGCTCCAGGGGTGAAATTCCCTGTGAGAAGCGTTTTGGTGCAGTCGGTGGCAAAAGTGTGTTGGAATGGCTGAAAGGGAAAAGTTGGAGGTTTGACAGGGTTTTGAGTGACACATTTTACACAGAGTCAAGTTCTGGTTCAGGTTGTTGCAAATGAGGATTCAAGCTGTCTCGGTTTCACACACACTCGCACGCACACACACGCAGACATTATCATAAAAGTGTGAAGTGTGTTTTCACACTGAAAAACGCTGTGCGTTCTGTCCCCGCATGTGCAGGTTTTGGTGTGGCGACAAGTGCACCTTGCATTGTGAAGTTGGTTCAAACCTGCAAAACTTATGCTTTTGTGTTGGGGGATACGTAAGCGAGAAAATTCAGACTTGTTGGGTGGTGAGTTGTTGCAAAAATTTATTTGACAGATCATCAGATGTAGATTACTGGCATCACAGAGAGAAGGAAACAGTCCCAGAACAGTGCAGCTCAATTGGGTGGAACAGATGAGCTGCAGAGGAACCGAGTCCAGTTCACGCTGTTTTGGCCCAGAGAAATGTGAATGGTTCATCTGGGTTCTTCCGAGGGTGCAGGATTCAAGCTGGGTTCGCAGTTCAGACTAGGTACTGGGTGCACCAGGCTTGATTTGCGCAGGCTGGGCACGTTCAGACTGGGTACCCCAGGCTATGGTATAGTGCGCCCAGCCCAGACGGTACGTTCAGACGGGGTACACCAGCTGGGTACGCACTGGATCCTCCAGCAGCTCCTGGGTGGTGGCGTTACGGGTCGGTGCTGGGGTCACACAGGAAGCTGGAGCTGATCAGTAGTAACCACATGAAACGGCGCAAAAAGTGCAAGCAATTTGTTCCCCATTTAATACCGCAAAAAACCTCCGTGTGGCTTCCCACCAGAGATTACATAAAATTCTCACAAGTGGAACGGACTCGAAGAGTTCCTGTTCAATTTTCTTTCTCTCCCCTGGAAAGTTGAAATTTTTGTCTTCCCCACAATCCACCGAGCTACTACGTACAAACCACAGCCACAAACAGAAAAGACCCTGGTGGAGCCACTGCACCGTATTTTACTGTTGTGCTTTGCAAGGTGTGGGGCTGATTGCAAGTTACTCGTGTTGGGAGAGCCACCTGGGATCAGTTTTGTTGATCTCAGGTCGGATCTCGTTGTGCAGTGATCTGTGACGGAGGCGGCTGCCGTCAGATCTGATACCGCGCAGCCAGACTGAGGAAATAAACCACAGGGGAAACCAAACACCAATGTTTCTTCCTCACCTGGAGAAGAACTTTGGAAAGTGAAAGAAGGGAAAGTCAGGCAGAGACAGAGGCGAATGGGAGAAACAAAAAAGAGACAGAAATATATGAACAGAGACAGACAGACAGACAGACAGACAGACAGAAAGACAGACAGCCTGCGAGCATGTTTTGCGAGTCAGACACTGCAATTCGCACCTGCAATTTTTGCCACACCATGAGGTCAATCTGCCCGTTCAATGGTGGAAAAAGCTTGAGCCTCCGTTCTCGTTTATTGTTGTCTGCTTCATCCTACGAGTACCGTAAAATCCCGTGTATAAGACCCCTTCGCGTATAAGACCACCCCCCTTTTTTCAGCCATAAAATCAGTACAAAGCTAATTTTTACATTTTCAAGAAAATAATTTACACATGCAAATTTAAAGTTTTTCTGAATCAAAACCTAAGAAATTACTCTTAAAATTACTTTTTCCAAATATTTTTTTCTAAATAATAGTAAGAATTCTTATTCCAAAAGCTATAAATACTACTTTTTGGGCAATTTATTGATGAATTTCCCTTTTATTTGCTCAACTTTAATACTCCCTCA
>JAAUXT010004983.1_pt1 | contig 57714 bp, 51 predicted proteins | sample 7278171 | NCBI WGS metagenome assembly JAAUXT01 (sample SAMN14350112, study PRJNA611818) | marine sediment metagenome | isolation source: surface marine sediment (1.8m) | place: French Polynesia: Moorea | collected 2018-08
AACCCCGTTAACGCGGCGCTCAAAATAATGATGATGACAGCGCCAACGCTATAGCCTGCAAATTGAGGCCCCAGCGTAATGCCGCCCATCAACGCAAACACAAGGGCTGCGATGGGTCGTGAATAAACCTGCCCCGGCATGGTTCTGTCCGTTGTCAGTTGTCGTTGGTTTGTTGTGCTTGTTTAAGTCAATCCCTATATATGAGGAATCGGGCGTTTGGGTTGCTGATACGCTGTTTGGTATATGTGCAAAATGGTTTTTCGTAAAACTGAATATCGGTATTAGCTGGGGCCAAAGGGTGTTTTTTTGCCAGACAAGATAATCTGCACCGTGCTGCTTAACGGCACCATTTCCCAACATTTATGGCGCGCGCACACGGCGGTGCCTGTAGGAAGCTGTTTAGCCGGTTGTGGGCGGGTACAGAGTCCTTATTGAAATTTTGGGTGCCGAATAGAAGCCCAATCAATAATTATCTGGTATCTTGTCCGCAAAATAATACCCTTTGGTCCCAGCGATCCAACCAGACCCAACAGTTATTTAATGCGCTTAATGGCAGCGCCCAACTGGCTGAACTTTTTTTCAATGGTTTCATACCCGCGGTCCAGATGGTAAACGCGGTTGACTTCGGTCTGGCCTTCGGCTACCAGACCGGCCAGAATCAGAGAGGCGCTGGCCCTTAAATCGGTGGCCATGACCGGGGCTGCCGATAACCCGGACACACCTTTTACCATAGCCGTATGGCCTGATATTTTTATATCCGCCCCCATGCGCTCTAGCTCGCTGACATGAATGAATCGGTTTTCAAAGATGGTTTCCGTAATCATGCTGGTCCCATTGGCAACACACATCAGCACCATGAACTGCGCCTGCATATCCGTTGGAAAGCCCGGGTAAGGCTGGGTTTCGACATCGACACTGGTAATTTCATCATTGCCGTGAACATGAATGGTGTTTTCCTCAGTGCTAATCTTGACACCGGCACGTCGCAGTTTATGAATACTGGCGCGTACATGCTCCGGGTTACAATCGACCAGTGTCACGTCACCGTGGGTCAACGCCGCGGCGATCATAAAGGTGCCCGTTTCAATGCGATCCGGGATGATCTTCACCGATACCGGCTTTAGAGAGGTTACCCCATTTATGGTCATCACGGCGGTGCCAGCGCCCTGGACATCAGCACCCATTTTAGTGAGCACTTCGGCCAGCGCCACAACCTCAGGCTCACGAGCGGCATTGCGTAAAACAGTGGTGCCCTCAGCTAAAACAGCCGCCATCATCAGGTTTTCGGTACCGGTGACCGTGACGGTATCAAAATAGATGTCTGCCCCTTTTAACTTTTTGGCTTCCGCGCGGACATAACCATGCTCCAGATGAATGTCAGCGCCCAGCTGAGCCAGTCCTTTTAAATGCAGATTGATCGGACGGGCTCCGATGGCACATCCGCCCGGCAAAGAAACAGTGGCCTTTTGCAGGCGCGCCAGCATGGGGCCTAAAACCAGAATGGACGCCCGCATTTTTCGAACCAGGTCATAAGGCGCTTCGTAGCTGAGAATTCGACCGGTATCTACATGGACCGTATCACCGTGCCCCTCCGCGCGTGCTCCCAAATTGCATAGCAGCGCTTTAATACTTTCGATGTCCTGCAATTGAGGCACATTGGAATAGGTATTGGACCCTTCGGCCAGCAATGATGAGACCAGAATCGGCAGGGCTGCATTTTTAGCCCCACTGATCCGCACCTGCCCTTTCAGCGAACGGCCGCCTTCAACAATAATCTTATCCATCAAATCTCCTCATCTTGGCGATTACAAGGATGGCATTTGTTAACCACAAAGGCACAAAGAGCACAAAAAAACAATTAAAATTCTATTTTAAAAATCTTTGTGAACTTTGTATCCTTGTATCTTTGAGTCTTTGTGGTGAAGTTTTTGCAATTCGATAGAACATAAAAAAAGCGCTCCCCTATTGGTTTGGGGGCAGCGCTTTTGGAGATTTATCGGTATTTAATATCAGTGGTGACTATCACCGTTGCCTTTTGCGGCTTTCAGGACTGCTTTGATAATACAATATGTCATACCCAGACCGATTATTGTCAGGGCATACCACAGCCCCCCATGAAAAACCATATGACTCGCATCCCAAATCCATTCAAAACTAAACGGAAACATACATTTCCTCCATTTTTACTAAACCTTTGTGTCCTTCGTGGTGATATTTGTGCAACACAAACCACGGATTGTAAAGTCTGTCAGTTAAGCACCTAACAGCACTATGACTCCGCCGGGCTCAATTCCGGTTCCGGTCCTGCAGCATCGGGCTCCGGCTCCGAGCTGGTTTCAGCAGTTGGTGCTGCAAGTTCGTCAATCGGGTTCAATTCCCTTTCCTGGGGAAAAATCGGCAAATAGCGGTACGATATTGAAATCATGATCACACCGTATGCCACCGGTAAAATAGTGGTGGCCACTTCCTGCCAGCTGGGCAGATAGGCAAACCAGTCTTCAAACGGCAGCACTGGAACAGCCAAGGTCTGCAGCACCATTACCCAGCGGTTTAAGCTGACACCCACAACACCGCAAAATACGGCAATCCATAGCAACGCATTTATCCTGCGGAGCCTGGGGATAATTAAAATGATCGCCGGCACCAAACCGCCGATGACCAGCTCGGCAAAGAGAATCCAGAGACCGTACCACGAACCTGGGCTGGAGGTATAAAATTCCATAAAGGTGAAGCCTCTGGCGGGGGCGGTTTGCGTGGCCCACCAGATGGTGTCGATGGTTTTGGCAATCAGATAAGTAAATATCATCCAGCCGGATATTTTAGCCAGCAGGTCGATGACGTTGTCTTTAACCAGCTTTTTGCGGGTTAAAGCTTCGGTGATTTTGGTAATAAAAATGGTAAAACAGGGGCCAAAAGCCGCAGCCGACCAGGTGAACAGAAAAAAGGTCCAGGGCCAGACTAAGATGTGTTCGCGAAAACCGAACGGACGCCCGAACATGACACCGGGCACACCGCCCAGCGAGCCCTGGTGAAAAAAGGACAAAAAGGCGCCGGTGGCGGCAAACACAGCCATGATTTCATGCATGTTGTGACCCAGGTGATGAAAAAACGGTATTTTATCGAGCTTGCGGTTTTCCAGCACCATGGGAATATACTCGATGATCAGCACACCCAAGTAAGCAGAGAGACAGAATGCCACTTCAGTCAACATCGAATGCACATTGGCATGCCAGAAAATAAACCAGTTCCGCAGGGGTTGGCCGACATCGAAGCTCAGAATCAGCAAGGCCGAAGTGTAACAGATGACGCCGATGAGAACGGCATAGTTGATAATGTTTTTGAGTTCATCTTTACCGACCAGATATCGCAGAAAGCCGGTGAAAAAGGCACCGCCGCCCAGAGCGATGACCGCCAGGTCGGCCCAGATCCACAACGCAAACCCGTAAGCGTTATTCATGTTGGTCTGGTTGAGTCCTTTTATAAAAACCAGCAGCATGGCAAAAACACCCCAGGCCAGAATCAGGCCATTGGCGCAAATCCACAAAGCAAATTGCCAGATCGGGCATCGTTTAAGCCCTTTGGGAATTAATGCAGCATCCATAAGTTCCGTGCTCCTAAATGAAAATGATAGCTAAGATTAACATCTGCGTTTATAAAAGATTTAGCTGTGTGCTTTACTTTTAAATTCACCCTCCAGGTAATTGTCACCGGATTTGCGAACCCATTCACGGCTGGTCAGATAATAAATTTTGGTATTGGTGCCCAGACGTTCCAACAGGCGAAAGGCTTTGGGGTTCTTGGAATGGCCGTGGTGCGCCGGATCGGGCTTTGCCAACTGATGAACTTTGTGGTCAGGGTTATTCAAATCACCAAAGGTGATAGCCCCTGACGGGCAGGCCTGGGTGCAAGCTGTCTGGTATTCATCCTCTTCGATCTCGCGGCGTCCCTCCACATAGGCCTGGTCCATGGCCAGCTGGTAACGATGTATACAGAAACTGCATTTTTCAACCACGCCTCGCATGCGCACCGATACGTTCGGGTTGAGCAGTTTCTCCATACCGTCTGGCCAGATCGGATCCCACCAGTTAAACTGGCGTACATGATAGGGGCAGGCCCCCATGCAATAGCGGCAACCAAAGCAACGCGGATAAATCTGGCTGACGATGCCGGTGGCCATATCATAGTCGGTGGCGGTCGCCGGACAAACCGACACACACGGTGAATGCCCTTCATGGCCTTCACAGTGCTGGCAGGGACGCGGTAGAAAACATTCTTCGTAATCCGGGAAGGATTTGCCGTTGTTTAGTTTGTATACGTGCATCCAGGAAACACTGAGCATCTTGTCAGTTTCATCTTCGCGAAATGGAATGTTGTTTTCCGCATAACAGGCAACCATGCAGGCACCGCAGCCGGTGCACTTGTCCAGGTCGATCACCATTCCAAACTTTTTGCCTTCTACGTTTTTCATCAGCACCCCTTGGTTTCGATAAAATTCCTTTTCTTAGAATCAATCAGTTTTCTAATTTTAAACATTCCACTTAGGCTTTGGTGAGCTTAGCGCGTATGCCCCATGCGGCATTATAGCCAGAAGCCGGGTCGTCTGCGGGGCCGCTCAACCGATTGTAATTGATCCCTTTGCCGGCCAAAAATCGGTTATCGGCTGTATGGCCAAGACCCCTCGGGACAGCGATGACACCGGGCATAATCCCATGGGTCAGACGAATTTTCACCTGGGCCGACCCTTTGGGCGTCGTCAGAGTGGATAGCCGGCCCTCTGTCAGCCCCAGCTGCTTGGCTGTGGCCGGATTAATTTCCAGCAGCACATCATTGCCTATTAGAATCGTGTCTTCCAGCGCTTTGATCATAAACGGCGGAGCGCCGGGTTTACCGTCGGCATTCAGTCGCATACTGTCAAATGGCACCAGTAGTAATGGGTAACCGGCTTCGTCCCCTTCGGGCTTGACCGGTTCGTAGGCCGCCAATGTGCGGATATCAGCGTTGGTAAATTCAAATTTGGTCGAGTCGGTCTCAAAGGCTGTTGCCCATTGCGCACCACCAAAGCCCTCATCCAACCAAAAGCCGTTTTCAAGCAACCCATCCCAGCGATCGCCCAAGGTTTCTTCCAAACAGGCGTTGTAGTCATCCCATTCAAAAGCAGCGCCAACCGTATGACCCAGTTCTTTGGCCAGCTGAATGACGACATCGCCGGCATGGCGGGTGTTGTAACGCGGCTCGACAGCCGGCTGGGCCAAACTGATAATGGGCTTCGGAAACCCACTGGCCCCGACCACATCCTGATAGCGCTCCAAGAACATATGGTTGGGCAGCAGCATATCTGCCAGCTCGCTGGTTTCATCCATATAAGACGAAAAACTGACGACCAGCGGAATTTTTTCCAATGCTTTGGCAACTGCCGCCGTGTCCGGTAATGAAAATGCCGGATTGGCATCGGCGATAAAAAGCACCTGCAGCGGGGATTCAGCGCTGGCATTGACGACCTCCGGCAGTCGGTGCAGTAGGTATCTCGCATTGGGGTGGCGGTAAGTGCCGGCCCCATCAATACGGGGTTGCTGCAGGCCCTTAGCGGCAACCGCATCGATTTCCAGCTCAGGCCACTCAATGTAGTCAGGCTCGGGCACCGCCCAGATACCACCGGGCTGGTTGATATTGCCTACCAGTGCATTTAGGGTGTGCACCGCCAAAAAGGTCTGTAAATCTCCGGGCAGATGCCCCTGCCCCTGGCCGCAAACTGCCAGGGGTTTGCGCGCAGCTGCAAAGTCTCTGGCAAGGGTTAGAATCGTGCCAGCACTAATGCCCGTTATCTTGGAGGCAATTTCCGGCGGAAATCCGTCAATGACCTGCTGAAAGCGGTCAGATAGCCCCGCTGTGTGGCCACTGACAAAATTCCGGTTGTACAGCTGCTCTTTGATGATCACATGGGTCAAGCCAAAAGCCAGCGCGCCCTCGGTACCGGGGTTGATCGAAATCCAGTGGTCGGCCTTGGCCGCTGTTTTGGACAGACGCGGCTCAATCTGATCCATGCGACCGCCGGTCATGCGCAATGTTGATTTGGCTCGAAACATATAGCCGGGCGAGCCCCAGCCTTCAATCAGACCGCTGCCGAAACTGAGCACAAAGTCTGAATTTCCCAAATCAAATCCTGCCATGGAGCGTGTGCCCTGGGTCAGATACAACGCCAGCTCATAAGAATCCCACATGGATGGCATGCGCCAGAAGTTAGGTGAGCCGTAAACGCTCAAGAATCGGCTGAAAAGTGCCGGGATGGTTCCCCGATCGGATCCGGAAATCCATCCCACCTTATGGGCTGAGCCATCCGCGCGCAGCTGCCGCAATTGGGCCGCAATTTCGGTAATGGCATCTTTCCACGAAATATTCTGCCAGCGGCCGTCGACCTTTTTTAAGGGGGTGCGAATACGCGTTGGGCTATAGAGGAGTTGCGCACCGCTATTCCCCAGAGGACAAAGACCGCCATCGTTGACAGGATGACCTTCCAGGCCTTCAATTTTAATGACCCGTTCATCTACTTTTTTCACCGAGATCCCACAGCCGCCAGGGCACAGGGTACAAGCAGAGGTTACCCGGTTGAGCGCACCTCTTGCCGGAATTGGTGTCCAGGGCCAATTCTGGCTCCAGATTGCAACGTCATCGGTGACTTTCCAGGGTAACGGAGACAGCGCCGTACCGGCAGCACCGCCGAGAACAAAGGCCAAAAAACTTCTGCGATCTACTTTCATTTAATTTTCCCTGCTAAGACAAGCACGTTAATAATTAGCAAACACAACCTGCTATCGATCGAAGATCCAGCAGCCACCACTGATCAATGGTGGCACACAAAACAGCCCCCTCGATGGGTTTGAACGCTGTTTTGATTCACACCTTCCCGGCGGTGACAATCCGCACAATCATCCATTTTCATCCGATCCCAGGTATTGCGTTTGATACCGGAAATCCTTCTGCCCCAAATATCGATACTGTAACCGGATATGCGGTTTTCTTTATAAATCGGTAAGCTTTCCGATTCCCCGATATGCCCGTGACAGACCACACAGTCAATTTCTCCCATTTTCACATGCGCTGCATGTGAGAAAAACACGTTCTGGGGTTGCCGCGAATAGATCAACCAAGGCACTTCCCGGTTATTGGCCACAAACTCATTGACAAAACGGGCTTCCTCGGGATCTTCGCCGTTGACCTCTTCATGGCATTCGATGCACTGGTCCAGTTTAGGGACGCCGTGATAGGAGCCGTCTTCTCTGAAAAAGTGACAGCTCTCGCAACCATCTTCCACCAGCTCATTGTGCAAGACGTGGTTGAATTCAATCGGTTGATTCTTTTGAGAGTAAAGCAGCTTGGGGAAAACCACCCATCCGACAATCAGGCTGGCCGCCAACCCGAGAATAAAAAACAAAATAATGGGTCCGCCGGCGCCGCTGGCATCGGTTTCGCCGGAAGGGGCTATTTCAGGAGAGGGTGTTGAGGGTTGCTGATCATTTGCATTGGCCGCATTGGCTTGTTCCTCTTTTGTCATAAACACTCCATGGTTATCTGGGTTGATAGAAACAAGTCTTGAAAACGATTGCCGCCTGGCACAAATAATTACCGGCAACAACCTGATAAGTTAAAATTTATACAATTACAGTGGGTTACACGATAAGCAGCTCATCTTACATGCCAGCAAAGGTGACTGTATTACCTTAATTGGCGCGATTTTGTCAAGCAAAATCATTGGCCAAAAGCCCCGTAACTGTGCAAACCGGGCAGCAAATTAACACCGAAATAGGTGAATAAAACCGCAGCAAACCCCACCAGCGACATATAGGCAATTCGCCGCCCTCGCCAGCCGCGCATCAAACGTGCATGCAGCAATGTGGCATAGATAAACCAGGTAATCAGAGACCATGTTTCTTTAGGGTCCCACCCCCAGTATCGCCCCCAGGCGGAGTTGGCCCAAACGGCGCCGGTGATAATACCGATGGACAAAAACAGAAAACCAAAAAGGGTGACCTGGTAGCCGAGTTCATCCAAGATGGCCGGTTCAGGAAACACCCCCAGCAATCGATCTTTGGTGTCAGCCGGCATTCGCCGCGCCAGCAGGACGCCAATATAAAATATCAGGCAAAGCGGCAAAGCGATTATAATTGCCATGCCCCAATTTCCAACCAGCAGAACCCGGCTAAAAAGCAAGACAAAAACAAACAATGTCAAGGGCTTGGCGATATCCAGCCAGGTAACTTCTTCCTCTTCACGTCCTTGTTTCATGAGATACATCGCGCCAATGCCAAAAGCGGTGGCAAAAGCGGCATATCCGATAAAACAGGTGATGACATGGGCGATCAGCCAGTTGCTTTTTAATGCCGGGATCAAAGGCTGAATTTCGCTGCTAATGCCGGTTTTTAAAGAAGCGTAAGCCATTGCCAGAAAGGCGAGCGGCATGGTAAATGCACCGATAATCCGATTGCCGGCCTTACGCTCGACCACCAGGTAAATCAATGCAATCGTCCAGGCAAAAAAGACCAGCGACTCATACAGGTTGGAAAACGGCGCATGACCGATTCCCATGCGGTATGATTCCACCCAGCGCAAAATGATACCAGCCGTATTGCCCATCAGACCTATAATGGCCACCCAAGAGGCCAGCTTGCCGGCGGCGGGTCGTTTAAATACCCATGCAAATATGTATAGAAACCCGGCCAGTGCGTATACAAATGTAACAATTGATAAAATGAGGGAACTGTTCATGATTTTCCTCTAGCTGTCCATTTATGATTGTGATATGTCATCCATCCGATATGCAAGGGGCATGTCTATTTTCCAGGAGATAGCTTCGCCAGTTGATCGGCTAGCTGCGCCACCTTTTTTTGCATCCCCATTTTGTTTTTATTGGAAGTTCCTGCAACCATCACTTGGTTTTCTGGATCCTGAGCTGTAATCTCAACACAGATTTGCTGATGAGACATAAAAAAGGTAATGTAAATTCCGATGATCATCAGAATAAATCCAATATATACCACCCAGACACCGGGATCTTTGCTCACCTGCAACCCGGTATAATACCGCGGCACAAAATCGGCGATGGCGATAAACACCTGCCCTTTTCGCATTTTATCGAAACTTGGAAATTTTATCGGCAATGTTACCTCAACCGGATCGCCGTTCTGGGGTGCTAAGATCCCGATAAATGCCTCACCGATCTGATGGCCTTTAAATTCTGCATTGCGCGTAAATTGTTTTAAAGTAAATGTCCCCAAGTTTTCGGGTATCTCAACCACTGAACCAATTCCCGCCTTTTGATTGTAAATCATACCAGTGGTCTGACTGGTAAAATTTAAAATCACCTCTGTGGGTGCCAGGTTGCCGTAGCTGGCCTGAAAAAAGCTGATGCCTTCATAGCGCAAGGGGTCATTGACGATGATATCTTTTTGTTCGATGACTTTTCCGTCTTTAAGGATAGATAAACTGGAACGGAATTCTTTGGGAGCACCGGTATCATAGAATTCAACCTTAAAATCATCACAGCGAATTTCAAAACCCAGTGGCAGCATTTGATTGTTATGCCGCAACTGAATTGAATGCGCCGAATCACCGGGTGCCAGATTGATAAAACCTTCATAGCCGAATATGGACCCGATCAACCCACCAATCAACAGGACCACGACACTCAAATGGACAACGTATACCCCCAATCGCGTCAGGCGACCCTTTTCAGCGTAGATGGCATGTCCCTTATCGGTGTCTTCAATACGATGATATTTGAAACGGCGAGAAATGATCGGCAGATAGCGGTCTTTTAGCAGTGTCGCGTCGCCAGCAGGGTTAAATTCAGATTTGTTCTTGATTTGGCGGTAACGCGAAACGTTAAAGCGTGGATTACGGGCAAAAATGATTTTCCACATCGCATGCAATCGATCGATGGAACAGACGATAATATTGACCACCAGTAATAAGATCAAGGCCCGAAACCACCAAGAATGGTACATATCGAACAGCCCCAGCAAAGAGAAAATCCGGTATAACACTTCACCAAAGGACTGCAGATAGGCTCCCGGCGCCTCATTTTGCGGAATCAGCGTTCCGATGATCGACGTCGCTGCCAGACTCAGCAGCAGGAAAATGGTCAGTTTAACAGAGGCAAACGCTTTCCATATGCGATCCATAGCAGAGAGATCAGCAGTGCTCTGCTCAGAACTCATGGTTGATCCTTTCCAGATAAAATTGAAACTTTGTTCATAACAAATCGCGTCAAATCAGGCAACCATCAAAAAATCTTTCTTGATTTCAACATCTTCAAGAATTTATCCCTACAACAAGTCCCCTTTGAAAACATCGGGCTGTATTGAAAAGACCCTTAGAACATGCTAGATAAGGTAAAAACGTGTTGCCAATTCATCAGCGGTGTTTGAGAGGGGTGGCCCGGATTGATTAATGGATTGGGATGATTGATGACTGGCCGACTGTGAACAAATGATGACCTCAAATTGCGCTGCAGACGCTGGGTTCAGGTACCGCACCCGTTTAGCTATCCGAGGAAAATGCGGCAAAAAAATAGTCTTCTGACACCCGTTGCATGTGGCGGGCACACAGAAGACTATTTTACTTAAATAATTCGCTTCTTCGGCAGCGGCACGAATCAGCGCTGTTTATTTTTTGACATAGTGGCCGCGTGACTTCGCACGCACCATACGTTTTTTGGAAAGCTTATACAGAGCGTTACTCAACTGCCGGGAGTCAAGGCCGGTTCTCTTCTTCAATGTGGCAATGGTAGCCCCATTGGGACTGCGACGAATAACGCCATAGACCTTATCCAATACAGTCTTGCCCCGGGCAGTCGATGTTTTTCTGCGTGCGGCGGCTTTGCGAACGGTTTTCTTACGACTGGCCGGTGATGCCTTTTTTTTCGATTGAAGTTTGTCGACTTGTTTGCTAATTCGATCCAGCTGTTTTGACAGGCTGGTAAGAGATCTAGAGATTGTATTCAGTTGGGTTTTTATTCTCTTCATTCTATTTGTCCCTCCATGTTGGAAGCATTTGTTTTGAAGATCAGCTACTTGAAGAGTAAGACATCATTGCTAAAAGTCAATATTAGGGAAGATAATGGAGAAAAGACATATTGATTTCAAAAAACGATACGCCGAAGCGTTGAATCCAGACCAACTTGCTGCGGTCACCAATGCAGATGGGCCGCTGCTGGTTATTGCCGGTGCCGGTAGCGGAAAAACAAGAACACTGACATATCGAGCGGCCTATCTGGTAGAAAAGGGTGTATCGCCGTCAGCAATTCTTCTGTTGACCTTCACACGCAAAGCTTCCCAGGAGATGCTTCGCAGGGCATCGCAACTTCTCGACGAACGCTGTGGCAAAATTGCGGGTGGTACGTTTCACTCCTTTGCCAATACAACCCTACGCCAATATGCTTCCCATATGGGTTTGGATCCCGCCTTTGGCATATTAGACCGCAATGATTCGGAGAGTTTGATTGGTCTGCTGCGACAAGAACTGCGTCCGGCAACCCAGCAGCGATCCTTTCCCAGGCGTAAAACCTTGGCAGATATTTTCAGCCGAGCCGTCAACAAAGCCTTGTCGCTCGAGGAGGTCGTTGAAACCGATTATCCGCATTTTGAATCTCATTTGGAAACCATCAGCCGTCTTTATCAGCTGTTTAAAATTCGTAAACAGGAGCATCACTTCCTCGACTATGACGATTTACTTATTTACTTACAGCGACTATTGGCTGATTATCCAGATGCACTGGATCGCATTTCGGCACGCTACCATTATATTATGGTGGATGAATACCAGGACACCAATACCATTCAAGCAGAAATTCTATACCTTCTGACCCGCTCAAACCAAAATATTATGGTCGTCGGTGACGACGCCCAAAGCATTTATGCTTTCCGGGGAGCCAATTTCCGAAATATCATCGACTTTCCGCAACGTTTTCCAGCCACCCGCATCGTATCCCTGGAAGAAAATTACCGCAGCAATCAGCCGATATTAACATTGACCAATACCATAATTGAAAGAGCCCGAGAAAAATTTACCAAAAATTTGTTCTCCCAAAAAAAGAATGGCGCCAGACCGGTTATGGTGAATGCCGAAGATGAATACAGCCAATCCCGCTTTATCATTAATCAGATCAAAGATCTTCAAAAACAAGGGGTGCCCATTAATGAGGTCGCCGTTTTGTTTCGCGCCAGTTTTCATTCCTTTGATCTTGAAATTGAATTGAGTCGTGAGGGCATAGCGTTTGTAAAGATGGGGGGTTTTAAATTTGTTGAGTCGGCGCATATTAAGGATGTCTTGGCCCATCTGCGCGTAATGGCCAACGTCTATGACCGCATCAGCTGGTACCGAATATTGCTGCTGATCGAAAAGGTTGGCCCCAAGACCGCTCAAAAAATTTATGAAGCCACCCTGGCGGAAAAAGCGGGTTATACCGGCTTGCTTTCAGCTGAGGTCGCCTCTAGCAAAGGGCTCGAACGTTTGAAAAAACTCATATCAATATTAGATAGCGAGCCGATGACGGTCAGCGAAATGGGGGAAGCAATCATCGAATACTACATACCGATTTTAAAAGAGCGCTTTGATGACCACCCGCGTCGCGCAAGGGATTTGGAGCATCTGGTTGAAATAATGGAGCGTTACAAACGTCTGGATCTCTTTCTAACCGATATGGCCCTCGAACCGCCAAACACCAGTTTTGAGAATTCACTGTACGCTGACACGACGGGAGAGGACCGCTTGACGCTTTCAACGATTCATTCTGCCAAGGGGCTGGAGTGGCATACTGTTTTTATCATTTGGACGCTTGACGGCAGGTTCCCCTCGGTGCATTCATTGCACAAAGAAGAAGAACTGGAAGAAGAGCTGAGGCTGATGTATGTCGCCGCAACCCGTGCCAAAGACCATCTGTTTTTTACCTATCCGAGCAATGTATACGACCGTAGTACAGGATTGATATTGAATCAGCCGTCCCGTTTTCTCGACGACATACCTGATGATATCCTTCAGAAGGAATATGAATACCGCTAATCTTTAAAAAATCCCCACCAAACAAATACGACAAACCCCACGATAGACACGATTGCAATGAGGTAGCCCGCCCAGTCAAAGGGTCGTGTCGCAAACCCGAGCTTGTCTACCTCACCGAGTTTGGTCTTACACGATGGGCATTTGGTCGTATGCAGCGGCAAATGCGTGTAACATTCAGGACACTTTTTGGTCATGAATCCGGATCTGCCGGAGCGGCCGTAAGGGGCATCATCGTGCATCTGGTTTCTCCTTTGTTACCTTCATTTTGCATGAGTTTTAATGCAAGATTCAGGTATGACTGCTTAACCCACCAATCGTTTCAACTTTTCCAGAAGCCGTCTGCGATGACGATCTCGCTTTCCTCTTTGATGCGGTTCAACCAGGTTTCAACAGCTTTAAAAGATTTTTGCTGCAGCAGGCGGGCTTTTATATCAGACTTCTCTTTTTCAAATCCCTCTAAAGAGGGCTCTTTGCGGTCTTTGAATTTGATCACGTAAACGCCTTTTTGCCCTTTGATGGGCTCTTTATGAAACGCATCGCTGTCAGAAAGCTTAAAAGCCGCACCTGCGATTTCAGACTCATAGCCGATGCCCGGGATTGAATCATTTCGTTTAAACAATCCGGTGGTCTGAGCCTTCAAGTTGAGCTTGTCGGCGGCGGCCGTCAGAGTGGTATCGTTTTCAAGTTCCGTCAGGATAGACTGGGCTTGACGAAGCGCTTCGGCATCCTTTTTTTCTTTAATCAGATCCTTTTTAACTTCAGCTTCAACGTCATTGAGTTCGGGAATCTGCGCCGGTCGCTTTTCAAGAGCTTCAATCAGACAATACCCGTTGCCCAGATCCTGAATTTCACTGACCTCATTGAGGGGCAGTTTAAAAGCCGCCTCTGCCAACTGCCTGGCATTTTGGGTCCCCGCAGGTCCTTTTTTCTGGGTGAAAAAATCAGTGTTGATCATTTTCAAACCGCGCTCTTTCGCAATATCGATAAACTGTTGACCTTCAAAAGTGGCATCAAAAACGGCCTCGGCCTCATCATAAGCCAGGTTTCTTGATCGGTCGGCTTTGAGTTTGTCTTCGATCTCTGTACGGGCTTCATCCAAAGATTGAACGGTGGCCGGATTGACCTTCTCAACTTTAATGATATGCCAGCCAAAATCGGTGCGCACCGGCTCACTGATTTCACCGGCCTGCATGGAAAAAGCCTTATCCGAAAACGGCTTGACCATGTCCTGCCGACGAAATGTACCTAGGTCCCCACCTTTTGATTTGGTGGGGCCTTCTGAGTATTCTGCGGCCAGTTCGGCAAAATCCTGACCGTCTCTGGCCAGTTTAAGAGCATCTTCGATTCTTTGACGGGCATCTTTGACTTGCTCAGGTGTGGCGTTCTGATCAACTCTCATTAATATGTGACGGGCTTGCACGGTTTGCGGGGTTCTAAATTTATCCAGATTGCTTTCATAGTAATCGGCAATATCTTCTTCTAAAATCTTCAGCTTGTCCAAATAGTTTTGAGGATTTAGATACAGGTAGCGAATTTTTAATTCAGGATCGGTTTTATACTTTTCTTTGTTTGCTTCAAAATGGGATTGGATCTCTTCTGCCGTCGGTTTTATATTTTTAATCTGCTGCGGTTCAATCAGAACATAGTCCAGATCGACTTCGGTATTGTTCCATTTGTACCACTGCTGCGCCTCGGTATCCGATACTTTGATATTGCCGGAAATAAAACCCTGCAGTTTGTTGATAACCATCGCTTCGCGTTGCTGCACCTCAAACGCTTCAGGCGTCAGTTGCGTGCGGCTGAGCATACTCAGATAGCGTTGATTATCAAAGACCCCGGCGGTTTGAAAAGCACCGATGCTACCGATGGATTGCGCCAGCTCATCATCTGATACTTGGATGCTTAGTTTTTCGGCTGCCTGCAGCATCAAAGCCCTGTCAATTAGCTGATCTAAGGCCCGTTTTGGCAGTCCCAAGGTTTGGATCAACTCATCATTGACATTGTTGCCGAATGACTGCCGCACCTGTTCAACAAGATTGGTGTAAGTGCTGCGGTAATCATCCAGGGTAATGATGCTCCCATTGACTTCGGCTACCCGGCTGGAGCGACCGGAAGTATATTGTTGAACACCCCATGGAATAAAAACAACAATGATGGCTGCCAGCAAAAATTTAATGATCCAGCTGCTGGCATGTTTGCGCATTAAACTTAACATTGAATTTTTCTCCTCGTGGGTTCAGAGTTCCCCGTTCAACGTTCAAGGTTATGCTAAGACTGAACCCCTAAACCCTGCTTGCCGCGGCAAAGCTTGCGAAAGCGAAGTCGGGAACCTATGAACCTTTGTTAACAAAAAATACCATGAAATTATAAAAGAAGGGAAGCACAAAATTAGGAAATAAAGGTTAATGGGCTTTCCTGCTTGTCTATTTTGGTCCCAACTGTCTCAGAGCAATAAGCGCACAAATATTCGTATTTATCGCCTTCGGGCAAGACCAGCAGAAGCCTTTTGCGAACCGGTACGGACTGCTTGCATTTAGGGCAATAGAGCTCGGTGGCGTCAAACTCCTTGTAGACATCTGCCGCGCCGGGTTCACCCGTGACACCCCCTGGCGGTATGGCTTGTCGCTTCATTCCATTTTCCCGGTAGATTCATTCCATCACCTGCAGACGTGCGTGATTTAACCATCTGCAGCACTCATATAACCATTTAATAATATTTATTATTTGAAATTTTGTCAACCCATCGTCTGCGCGATTCAATTAACACCAAACAGTATCGCAGACGCCGACCGAATAGCGCCAACGCGCCCGATTCGTTAAATATAACTGTTGACACCTAAAAATTCAAATGCTAAATAATTTCGCTCATGTGGGGCTGTAGCTCAGCTGGGAGAGCGCATGACTGGCAGTCATGAGGTCGTCGGTTCGATCCCGATCAGCTCCACCATTTTTTTTTATAAAAAAACAGTGGGTTACATGACTACTGTTGGCTGCAGATTTTGAGGAAGGCCGGATTTTTCAGAATTAGTGACATAAAATTTGAGGTTGTCAATCCATAATGCAATTTGACAGCCTCTTTTTCATACTCTTGGCTTAAATGAGCATATCGCATCGTAGTCTTAATATTTGAGTGTCCCAATATTTCCTATAGGGCCTTCAAGCTTCCCCCACGCATAACAAAATGGCTCACAAATGTGTGCCTCAGAGTGTGAAGATTCGCATCCACTATCCCAGTATGCTTCAGCGCAGCATTATATGCCGTCTTGACATCTTTAATGCGGTTGCCCTGATATACGAAAACATACTCAAATGTGAATCCCGGTTTTTTGCGGATAGTCCTTAATAGCTCTGCAAGTGTGCTAGTAATTGGCACCTGTCGTTTTTCTTGCCCTTAATCTTGTCCAGATAGATCAACCCGTCCCTGATCTGTTTCCATTTAAGGCCTAAAATTTCCTTTTTGCGCAAACCGGTATTGATCGCACATTCCACAAAGTAGCGTAGATAGTCCGCATCCGACCTCTTCACGCTCCTGGCTTTTGAATTTTTAGCCGACAGATCAATCAACTGTCTTGAGCATTCAGCGAGAAGCCTGTCAATTTCATCTTTAAACAGATATCTTACGCGTTCATTATTTACCTTGAACACTAAACTTTGGCCCATTTCAAAGGGATTCTGTTTGATCATTTCCCATTCAACAGCTTTTACCAAGCATATGCCTTAAACATGCCATACAGCGGTTCACAGAGGCGTCTGAGCGGTCTTTATTGTGCTTTGTAGGGGTTTGTGCCTAAGTCTATTGCGGAAAGCCTCGACGTCCACATACCTGATATTAAATAGCGGCTTATTTTCACCGAAATAGCCTTTGGTAAATTCGATCAGGTATTTTTTAGATGGCGGATACACAAGGCAGAATCGTTTGATCTGAGAGAAGCTTTAATCCTTTTTGCTATTAGTCTTAAGATTTTATCCCCAATCATGTGCCCATAATTGTCATTAATTTCCTTCAGATTATCAACATCAATAAAAATTAAAGATATTGGATGTAAATAGCGAGCTGATTTTTTAATCTCTCTATTATGCTAGTCGTAAAAATACCTTGAATTATATAAGCAGGTCAATGAGTCTTCTATTGTTAATCACTTCAATGCATTTATAATTTTCTCATGATCATCTAATGGGAATAATTTATTTATAACTCAGTTCTTTAACCCTTTCATTTACTTTTAGCAAGCCTGATAAAAGGAAGATATTGTTTAAGTTAAAGATTCTTAAGAAAAAGCCGATAATTAACTAATCAAATATTTAGAATAATTTATTATTCCACTTCCATTGTGACCTTAGATTGTTACCGATGATAATACCGTGTAAATCATGTGAATCCCGATTTCGATTAGACGACAGGCTTATCAAGCCCACCGGATCAAAAGTCAGGTGCTCAAATTGTGGCAAAATCTTTAAAGTCTTTAAGCCCAATACGGTTGAGAAAAGAAAATATCAGAGGATCAAAACACAAAATCTGATTTCCTACTTTTTACTCGATGAAAATGGAAAAATTATTTCTCAAGGCTTGGGTATCGCTATGGATATTAGCAAGGGCGGGATACTACTCCAAACTGTGTATGCCATTGAATCAAGAGTAATTGCCTTAGCAGCGATTGATAGAGAGAAGAATCTTTTCAAAGTAAAAGGTAGATTAGCTTATTCGAAAAAGACATCTATTGGAACATATTTCTCCGGAATAAAGTTTATCGGTATGGAAAAGCATGTGACAAAATTTATCGCGAATTTAGTAAAAGAATACAATTATAATGGAAATAATTTGTTTATTCGTTGGCACAACGAAGATCCGTCATCCATTCCTCACTATTTTACTTGACATGTTCTTTAATGACCAAGATGAAACGCATAGCCAAAATTATGTTTTTGGCTTTCTAAAGAAATTTATTAAACCGCCGATAGTGGAAATGGGAGACCATACAAATTATCTAATAATTTGATCATACGAAAACTTTTATAACATGCAGAGCAATCAATATGACTATTTCATTTCTTATCTTCAGGATGGATAATCATGTTTCAAAAAAGTAAATTTAAGCCATGCGAAAATTGTCAACAACCTGTATTTCCTAAAGAAATTAATTGTCCTTATTGCGGTTCGCCGATTAAAAAAGATTTTCTTCCAAAAATAGTAATAGGCCTATTGCTGTTAATTCTTTTGAGTACTTTGGCTATTCCGACAAAGGGCAAATTAGAAAAAGAAAGAAAAAGGATTGTGAGTGTTGGGGCTGCCACAGTTGATGTGAGTAATTGGGCAAAAAATAAAAACAAAAAAGCAATGTTGGATAAGATTGGAGAATTAGAAGGGAAAATCGTAGAACTGCATTTACAGGTTTTTGTTGCTACCTATCTGTCAGACTATTTTGGAATAGTTACAGTGCCATCTGATGGAATACCTGGTACTTACCTAATGCTATATCCAAAAGATGGGACAGAGACTGCATTTTTAAAAAATATAAAAGCAGGACAGACGATAAAAATAAGAGGAAAAGTTAATGGTACCTACCTAAAAAGGATTAAAATCGAACCTGCATTTTTGATTTGAAATTTTCATACTTTTTAAACTCAACGAAAATTTTAGAATCTCCTTGAAACAATTAGCTATCCATTTTTTTCAGTATCGATAGCCCTACTAAATGATGCCCCCTGTGCTCTAGCATGTCCTGCTTCGTTATATGTTTAATCTCAGCCTTGTATAATCCAGAAGGAGCCGTGCCTTTGGGAGATATAAAATCAGCCTCCACAATCTGGCCTACCTCGATCATTTTCAAAAAAGCAGAATTATCTTTTATCAAAAGCCCTGCACTTTTAGCAGTTACATTTATTACTCTGAATTGATAAATTGGTTGGCCGACGAACTTGATTTCAATACGATAATTTCTTAGTTTCGTTCGTCTGGGTTCGGATCGTCTTTCTTTATCGATTATAACTTTCGAATCCATTTGCATATGACCCTGTCTCGATATTTTTCAGTTTCAAGCATTTAAAAGAAGTTTGCCATGCAAGTACTGATATATAGTGAGTATCTGCACTTTGGCAATTTTACAGATATGATACGAATATGGCAAACAGCATTTGAAAATTTGAGAGGGCAGAGCCTAGCGACTCTGCCTTTAAATCCTTTCTAATATAAATTTCTAAGACTAACTATAAATTTATCACTGAGTAAATTGGCGTGGCTCGACTATCTGTAAATTCTGGGTTTTGACATCCCATTATCGATTCGCAGGAGAAGAGTTTACTTTAATATTGTCAGAAACAACGGCAATTAAGGCTAAATTTGTAGCTTATAGAATATTATCTAACTTCGCAAATGAATCTTTTGTGGTCAATAAAATTAAAATATCAAAAGTTACTCTAAGCATTGGTATAGCTGGGAATCAGATGAATGAAGGAAATCAGCAATTTGTGCATCGTGCTGATTTAACGATGTATGAAGCTAAACAGGAGGGGGGGGAACCGTGTGACTGTCTCACCAGTTGCTAACGGGAAACCCTCCAGCGATCTAATAAGCTGTCAATAAAACCGCGCGAATAGACATCCTTTCAATTTTGAAAGCTATAAATCGAGCGAATAGTTGGCCTCTTTATTGCGTGTACTCTGTTACATAAAAATACACGCAAATGTCAATCCCTGTTTAATGATTTTGTTTCTCCTTGAGATGAAATTGTCTTTTTTATTCTAAAGTTTGCTGTATTAAATCCGAAAATTGATATATGCCCCATAGAGAAGAAAGACCCGTTTCTGAAATCCACGAATACTTAATGCATTTGCGCTATAGACTTGCACTTTACCAATTAAATCGAATGACTCCACCGGCAAACCTTTTAATTGAACTAAAAATGACTGAATGTATTTTAAAGATGCAAACATCCAGTGTTGATCGGATCAACATTGAAATTTAGAATTAAACTGCGGCTCTTTTACACCCCTGTTTGCAAAATCTTGCTCTCTTTATTGTCATATAAAAGGAAATGGTTTAGAAAGTGTGGGCTGCTTTGTCTCGTCTTCAAAAGTGCCTCCAATCGAAACTTTGGTGGAAATTCTATCTCAAGTTTAACCTATATCCCGCCGATATTTGTACAAAAGCATTAATAATCTTTGAACGGCCAAAATTTAAAAGCAACAAATAGGCCATACCAATTAGAAGTCACAGTACTTAAAATTTATATATCAATTGGTCAAATATCAGTACAGAGGGGAAAATTTGTTATCCCAGCTTTAAAAACAAATAAGAGAAATTGTACCGATAACTGGAATTTACAGAGAACACGTAGATACCATATAAATCATTATAGTCAGATATGATAAGTTTTCTCCATACGGTGCTGTCAATAGTCACTGCATTTCTTGTTTTAGTAGTTCTATGGTTATTGATGGACCGGTTTAGCTGATATAACAATCACTTTTTTTAACTTGAATTTTCTAACAAACAAGGATTTGTTTTGAATACGCTGATGTATATCGGTGCTCTTTTTCTTCTTTTAGGCTGGACAGGCCTTCTAATAATTGGCTGGTCCTACAAATATGATGACAAAAAAGATACGCTACACTACGAATGTTTTCCGAAAACCAACCCTGTTGACGCTGAAGAATCCGGCAATAAGGAATAATAATGTTTATTTTTCAGACTCTGGTTGATGTTAAGGATGGATGATTCGCCGACTCCATCCTTCAAATTACTCTAAACAAATTAGGTGCACAGAGGAGAATGAAAATAAGATGGGACTTTCAAACGAAATAATTATCAGGCTCAAAGATGGTAGCGAGTTGGGTATTGTGAGCGACCGCCATGTTTTCTATGATGACTATAAGGGAATAGGGAATGATTTTTTTATTGATTGGAAGGAGTTGTCCAGAGAGGCTCAGGAAAAATTAAAAAAAATGCTAAGCACAGTAGAAAAGATGGTGACCGAAACTATGGCTCTGGGAGGTTAACCACGTCAATCGACCCAAATGAGATAGAAACCGTAAGTACCTTCTTATACTTCGGCCACCAGAAAATGGCACTGGTTTTATTTATATAATCATAATATCAAATACTTATGTCGACTAATCCACATTTATACGAATATTTGGTGATTCAATCAACTGGCACATAAAAGTTGTGATTAAACACTAAAGATTTCCACTAATAGCTCCGATAATAAAGAAGGGATAAATGTCAGGTTTCTTACATATTATGAAAATATAAATCTAAAGAGTCCTAAAAAATGCCAACAATCTCTCTTATATTTAAAGATAAAATTTTAGCAAATTATCAAATCAGCAAAGGTGATACCTTACTCGTCGGCCGGAACAAAATTAATGATATTGTCATAGATAACCTTGCCGTTTCGAATCAACATGCCAAAATAGAATCAGATGGGACCGGATTTTTATATGTTGACCTCAATAGTGAAAACGGCTCATTTGTGGATGACCGGCTAATCAAATCCTATTGGCTTAATGATGGTGACAAAATTTCAATCGCCAAGCATGACTTAAAATTCTCAAATCCAAAGATTGTCAAAGGAATTGAAAAACAATCAAATGCAATTAACAAAACGATGCAGATGGATACTAAAAAGTATCGAGAATTAATAAAAAAAAGTAAAGAGAAAATCGATGATGTTATTGTGTCGAACAAAAGCAATGCTAAAGAGTCCATTCAGCCGTCCTGTAAATTGACTTATTTATCTGAAAAGAAAAAAGACATAGAACTGAATGACAAGTCAGTTAGAATTGGAAAAGATCCGCAATCAGATATCCCGGTTAAAGGTTTTGCTATTGGCAAAACATCCGCAGTTATCAATAAATTGCCTGACGGCTGGTATATTAACTATGTTGAAGGGCTATCCAAACCGCGACTCAATAATAAACCGATCAAGAAATCTATTAAACTCGAGAAACTGGATATAATTTCAGTTGGTTCAACAAAACTTCAGTTTTTAATTACGTGACTAAATTATATATAGAATATCAATATTTATAATATCATTAAGACCTTGCATGCACCCAGCTTCATCGCCTCTGATCCATACCTGCCTCGTTAAACTTTTTCCTTAAAAACATTTAATACGGATATTTAATCAAGTTTAAGTTAAGCACTCTAATGTTTAATATTTTGTATCAAGGATTTTAGGAAGTTACCGATATTAATGTCAAGGCTACCCTTTTAATGGGATACAGCAGATCTATTGGAAACTTTGAGTCGGTTTCACGGATAAAGTAATGACTACGATGGCGTCATATAACTCCGATACTATAATCGGTAAGCAGATTGGAACCTCAATTATTTTAAAAGAATTGGCCAGGGGCAGTATGGCTGTTGTCTTTGTCGCTTTTCAAAAGACACTAAAACGCAGAATTGCGGTAAAAATCTTACCGAAATCATGTCTTACGAGTAAAAGTGCAGAGCTTTTTCAGAGAGAAGCAGAATCTGCTGCCATATTGTCACACCCGAATATTATTCCAATTTACGAGGTCGGTGAAACCAAGGAATTTCTTTTTTTTACCATGCAACTAATCCAGGGTTTCTCGCTGACTCAACTGTTGAACATTGCCAAAAAACAAGTATTGCCTTCTAAACGCTTAATTCCATTAAAACAGACGATTCAATTCGTTACCCAGATTCTGGATGCACTCAACTATGCGCATCAGCAGGATATCATCCATCGAGACATTAAACCGGATAATATTTTAATTGAAAAACATGGTCACCGACCCATCATCACGGATTTTGGAGTTGCCAAAGTTCTGCGCGAAGAAAAGGAAGATCATTCTATGATGCTAGGGACTCCCTTATACATGGCACCGGAGCAAATTATTGGTGAAACAAGGGGTGCGCGCAGCGATATTTACGCCATCGGCATTATGCTTTTTCAGATGTTGGTGCCGAATCTTCCCTTACCCAAGTTTGATTCACCCGATGCGCTTTTAGAATATAAATTGTTAAATAAAGAGGGTTTTTTCAAAAAAAAACCTTCCGAGCTTAATCCTTCACTAAGACAAGAACTGGATATAATTGTTGGCAAAGCAATCAAATATGAAGCTGAAAATAGGTATAATAATTGTCAGGAGTTTAAATCCGAGATCGAATGGTACCACCAAACGTATCTTTAATAGCAACACAGAGCTATCTATATTATGACAGAATCAAAATTTCCGAATAAAATTTCTGAAAGAATCGGCAGAGCTTTTGCGATTATGTATAATCGTGCATCCATGTATAAAATCGATCACCAATTCACGAAACAATCCATTCAGGAGGTTTTTGCAACCGTTTCTGAAGGCCTGAACTTTCTTTCGCCGGTATCCATTATACTTAATCGGGAAGATTTTTTTGTAGAGGAAGAACCCTTCGATAATCGGCTAAATACAGCCAGACTGGCTGCTCATTTCAAAAAATTGGGTATTCAATCAATATCATTTGAAAAAGGGGTGGCTGAGGCAGACCTGAAAAGCTTTGTTAAAATATTTGTTGATCCGACAAGTTTCCCAAAAGCATCATTAATGCAAAATGCACTGGCAGACATGTCAGTATCTAAAGTCAAAGTTAATCATGTTTTTTTAAAAAGAATGACGGCTGACGATGAAATTGTTTCAAAAGAAGATCTGAAGCAAAAGTCTAAGGATTCAGGCGACACATCTTCCGATCAAATGTTCGGTGAAGTCTTAAATATGATGACCGAAAGTACTTTGATGGAAGAGATCGAAAAAACGTTTTCTTTGAAAAACTTAATTGAAGATCCTATTAAACTTTCTAAAGATTTAATCAGTAAGGATTATGAAATAGCAAAGGACATTCAAGCACAATCCACTCAAAGTGTGCCTGTTCCGATTGATGGGCAAATTACCACTGGTGAACCTCTTGTCGAAGGTGGACCTGTTGTCTCTGGAGGACCTGTTATCGCTAATCAGATCGCACGCATCAGAGATGAAGCAATAAAAATACAAAAAAATGCTGGCGATACCAATCTTTCGGAGTTGGCTTATGCAGTCTCTGATATGCGCGATGAATTGATTAAAGGGATACAGACCCAAAAGACTTTAGGTGTGATATATGAAAATGAAGAGCAAATTATAGATGAAGCAAATGCTCTTACAGACCAGGTCCTGATTCAACTGGTAAGAAGTGAATATCAAAAAGGTGAAATATCCGTTGAACGACTGGCTCAGATAATTCGGCGAATGCTTCCCGAGCCTACTGAGCTAAAGAGGCTGCTGCCTTTACTCAAAAACGCTTTGAATGAGGAAGGCATGTCATCATCAGAATTTCTGGGCCTGTTGGATGCCCTTGGTAAAGAATTGAATGATGAAGAACTCACAAAGATTTTTCAAAAAAGTGCAGAGGAAATTGGTCTGGCCCCAGAGGATCTTATCCAAGAATTTAAAAAAGATCCTTCAAGTGCCGCTGAACTTATTTATTTGGCCGCGGAGCTTCGCAAGGGAACTGGTGATGATAAGATACTGACTGAATTGCTTGTCGACTATATCGAACGTATTGGGTCCAAGATCGTTTTGGATACGGTTAATCCAGGCGGTGATACAAATGATAATCATATCAAAAAAGTCATTGCTAATGTAGAATCTGATATCGTCAGTAGATTAGACAAAAAAGGCATAGACGATGAAGTCTTAGAGGGCGTTCAGAAAAAACTAATGGCACGTATGGAGGAGTGCTTTAATAAGCTAAAAAAAGAATGGGAACTCCAGCAGAAATCGGCTACATCCGCTGAAATTATCGGGCAAACAACGATTTTCAAAATTTTAGAAGAAAGTGTCGATGAAGGCGATGAGTTGCACCATATTTTATCACGAGTGCGAAAAGACGTTCAAAACGGTGAGATCGATGAAAATAATATTCGCCAAATATTTAAGAAAATTAAATGGATAAACAAAAAAAAGGCGACAAGGAAAAATCGCAAAGCCCTTCCGAGCGGAATTTTGACACATCAAAACACACTTTTATTCATCGAAAAAGAGATATCCCGTTCAAATCGATATGATACCCCATTTTCGGTCATCACATTTTCAATCATTAAGATAGTACCCAATCAACCGATTCCTATAGGCAAGCTCAGTGGACGGAAAATTAATCAGACCGTCATGGGTGAATTAATAAAAAGTCTAAGGAATGCGGATCTGATTGGAATTTTAACTAAAAACATTCTGGTGGTTCTTCTTCCAATGACTGAAAAAGAGAATGCCAGAATTGCATTGCGAAGGCTCACAAAGTCTCTACATGATGGACCAATTACAGTAAATGGGTTCGACTTAAAAGTCCAATTTGCCGGAGCGGTTACTTCTTTCGATGGTAATAGAACACCTGATCTGGATACCTTCCTTAAAGTTGTCGAAAATGACCACAATGAGTTGATAGTCCGTCTAAAGAATGTTCACGAATTATATTGATTATTTGGAGGCAAAAAATCTATGGGAACAATTCACCTTAACGAGCTGAAACCCGGTATGGTGTTAGCCGATGAGGTCAGAGATCTTAGTGGCAAACTCCTTTTAGGGAAAGGTAAGACAATCCAACCAGAGCATTTCAGGGTATTTAAGATCTGGGGTGTTACAGAGGTAAATATTTGTGGAGATAATGGTGACAAAAGAAATATTAAGCCTGATTATAATTCGGAACAGTACAAAAAATCAAAAGAGATAACGCAACAGGTGTTTCGCCACAACGATTGTGATCACCCTGCAATCGAAGAGATATTTCGGATATCTGTTTTGTTCAGAACTGAATACAATTCCTTCAATTCCGACTCAGATTTAAGCTTAGATCAGAACATTACTTCAGAGAATTTTGATAAAGAAAAACTTATAAAATTTGCTTTGGAAGATATAAATTTACCTGAAATGCCTTCAATAGTTATCGAGTTAAATGACGTCATCACCAATCCACGTTCAACAGCTGACGATATCGCTCAGGTTGTGCAAAAAAGCCCAAGTTTAACAGCAATGCTGCTTAAACTTGTTAATTCGACATTCTACAGTTTACAATCAAGAATAGACAAAATATCTTCGGCAGTAATCTTAATTGGCACAAAAGAGATTGCCGCGTTAGCTCTTGGCATAAGTATTCTTACCACTTTTAACAAAATCCCAAAAAAAATAGTAGATATGTTTCAGTTTTTAAAACATAGCATCGCATGTGGTATAATATCTAGGATGTTGGCCACTCAAAAGGGCATTCCTCAAACGGAACAATTCTTTGTCTCGGGGCTTTTACACGACTTAGGTCGATTAATTTTGTACAGTAATTACCCAGAAGAATCTTGTCATATTTTAGGGTTGGCGAGGAATACGAATAAATTATTGCGTGAAGTAGAAGAAGATTTTATGGGTTATGATCATGCTCATGTTGCAAAGCTTCTGATAAAACAGTGGAAACTTCCCATTTCGCTAGAAAACAATGTTTTTTATCATCACAATCCTTCCGAGGCTCCGCAGCCTATTACAGCAACACTAGTCCACTTGGCCGATATTATCACTAATGGTCTCGGGATCGGAACCAGCGGGGAGCTTTTTGCTCCTCCTTTGGATATAGATGCCTGGGACGAACTGGAGTTATCACCCACATGCTTTGATATTGCTATAAAACAGTCGATCCATCAGTTTTTTGCCTTAGAATCTATGTTGGAGAATTAGAAGCCTTTTAAAGGAACATAAAACTAAAAAAGGCAATAAGCTTTTCAAAACCCCTCTTCCCAAGACCGCTTGCTTGGAACCGCCGCATTTTTTTATAGTGATCTGATCACATACCAAAATCGTATCCGGCTGTTAAGCTTGACATCAGCCATTGATTGGCATAAAAATCGGGTTCTATTTTATGTACCCGAAACTGTCACACCGCTGGCATCATGATGAATAAACGGTATATCGGATTTCTAGCATTTGCATCGATTGTAGGAATCGTTTTACTGCTGGTGATGGGTCCAAATGATACGCAAAATCGGCCAAAGAACCAACAAACCATGCGGCCGACGGCGATGGAACGCTCACAAAATAGGCCGGTTCACTTGTATTTTGCGGATAAGGACAGCCGATATCTGATGGCTGAAAATCGTGTTCTGAAAAGTCCGCAAGATCCTGAGTTTTTTGCCAGAAGTATCATAGATGCTTTGATCAAAGGCCCACAACAGGGATTGGTGCGCACCCTTCCGGCGGCAACTGCCATCCGCGCGATTTTCGTGACACAGGAAGGCATCTGTTTTGTGGATCTTACTTTGACTGTGGCAGATTACCACCCGGGCGGCATACATTCCGAATGGCTGACAATTTATTCGATTGTCAATTCACTGGTACTGAATGTACCGCAGATTAAGGCGGTTAAAATTTTGATCAACGGCACGGAAGCTAAGACCCTTGCCGGGCATATAGATTTGCAGTTCCCGATAAAAGCGAATATGCTGTTAATAAGATGAAAACAAACGCAAAAATCGGAAATATCCGCAATATTGGTATTATCGCCCATATTGATGCCGGTAAAACGACGGTTACCGAACGGATTTTGTATTACACCGGTCGATCTCATAAAATCGGTGAAGTGCATGACGGTGAGGCCGTAATGGATTGGATGCCCGATGAACAGGAAAGAGGCATTACGATTACCTCTGCGGTGACCACCTGCCAGTGGCACAATACCGAAATTCATATTATCGATACCCCCGGGCATGTTGATTTTACAATTGAGGTTGAACGCTCTTTACGGGTTCTGGATGGGGCGATCGGCGTCTTCAGTGCCGTTGAGGGGGTGGAACCCCAATCTGAAACCGTTTGGCAACAGGCAGATAAATATCAAGTGCCCAAAATGGCATTTATTAACAAAATGGATCGCATCGGTGCTGATTTTTTGGGGACCGTCAAAATGATCGAAGAGCGCCTAAAGGCTCATCCACTGATTTTACAACTGCCGGTGGGTTCGGAGGATAACTTCAAGGCGGTTATCGATCTGGTCCACATGAAGCAGATCATGTGGGATGACGACACACTCGGTGCAGAATTTGAGGAGCAGGAGATCCCAGCGGAAATGGCAGATACAGCCGAAGAATACCGCGACAAACTGCTCGAGACGGTGGCAGAATTTGACGATGACATTATGGAAGCATATCTGGCGGAATCAGCCGTTGATACGGGCGCATTGCTCGATGCCATCCGCAAGGCCACCATTGATATGAAGCTGGTTCCGCTGTTATGCGGTGCGGCCTTAAAAAATAAAGGCATTCAGCCGCTTCTGGATGCCATTACTCAGTTTCTGCCCAGCCCGATAGACATTCCGCCGATTGAAGGGATGCATCCCGAATCCGGTCAGGCCATTCAGTGCCACCCAAAAGATACCGAACCGCTGGCGGCCCTCATCTTTAAGGTATCAATGATGGACGGCCGCAAATTATCCTATGTTCGCATCTACAGTGGCAAACTTAAGTCCGGCGGGGAGGTGTTTAATCCGGTTCGCAATGAAAAAGAAAAAATTGCTCGCATATTAAATATGCATGCGAATCGGCGGGAGCGGGTGAGCACAGCGGGTGCGGGCAGCATTGTCGGTATTGTCGGTCTAAAAGGCTCATCCACCGGAGAGACATTATGCGACCAAGATCATCCGCTATTGCTGGAGAAAATAGAGTTTTATGAACCCGTCATATCCATTGCGGTGGAACCCAAAACCCATGCAGATCAGGAAAAAATGGATACGGTTCTTGCCAAATTTATGGCGGAAGATCCGACATTGATTGTTCGCAAAGATGAAGACACCGGCCAAACGATTTTATCAGGGATGGGTGAATTGCACCTGGAGATCATTATCAGCCGGATGCTGCGTGAGTTTCACACCAATGTCAATGTCGGCAAGCCCCAAGTGGTATACCGAGAGACCATAGAAAAAGCGGCGACAGCCTCAACCATTTTTGATAAAGAAATTGCCGGGCAACGCCATTTCGCCGAAGTATCTGTCAGCATGACGCCATTGCCGCGCGGAACCGGCAACATGTTTGACGCCGCTATCTCAAGTGATATCTTGCCCGAGATGTTTATCGCAGCAGTTGAAAAAGGTGTCTGGGAATCTTTTGAAAGCGGGTCGATGATGGGATATCCGGTGGTGGATGTCGAGGTCAAACTCATCAAGGCCAATTATAAGGAATCTCTGGCAACTGAGCTGGCCTATACCGTCAGTGCCTCCATGGCCTGTAAGGACGCCATGAACTCGGGCAGTCCGTTTTTGTTGGAACCGATTATGACGGCCGAAATATTTGTGCCTGAAGCCTTTATTGGTGATGTCATCGGTGAATTGAACGCCCGGGGCGGTAAAATAGAGTCCATTGAACATAAAGGAGGGGCTCAGGTAATCAATGCAACCGTTCCGCTTTCTCAAATGTTTGGTTACTCAACCAACCTGCGCTCAGCAACCCAGGGTCGGGGCACCTTTTCGATGCAGTTCTCCCATTTTGACCGCAATTAATGCCCACCGAAACTGAACCGCAAACCTTTCCGGATAAATACCCAGTTAACCTTTTTGATTTTTAAGCTGCTTGGCCACAATTTTTTTGAGCTTTTTTACGCGCTCCTCGATAGTGGACCGCCTTTCAGCATTCTGGGTATACTTCAATGCACGCCGATATTGAACAAGGGCTGTTTTGTAATCCATCTTATGTGTATGATAGACGCCCAGGTAGTAATGGGCGTCGGCCAGGTTGCCCTGCTTGCCGAGGCTTTGTCCCAGAATGTAGTAAGCCTTGGTATAACGGGGATACTGTTCGATGACGCTTCTCAAGACAGGAGAGGCCTCATCATATAAGCCCATAGCCATATAAGTCTGACCGAGGTAAAGACTGCAATCCGCATCATCCGGCATCATATTGCGGGCAGTTTTGAGCATTTTCAAGGATTGCTCCAATTGCCCGTCTAAATAGTAAACCCGGCCGACATCTCTTAGCATATAAGGATCAAACGCGCGCTTTTGCAATGCCTTTCTGAGATGTTTGATCGCTTCGCTTCTGCGGCCGACCCGGGCCAGGATGAGTCCGTAGCGATGATGCGCCATGGGATCTTCGGGGTGTTTTTTGACCTGGGCTTCCAGATAAGTTAACACCAAATTTTCATCACCGTACTGCGCAATCAGATAGGTGTGCGCTCGCATGAAATCGTCAGGGTTCACTTGCGCCCCCGGCCGCTTGCCTTTGGGCGCACTGGCCAGTTGGGAATCCAGATAGGTGATGCGATCATCAATGGCGGGGTGCGTCCGCATATAAGTAGGAATATGTTCGGTGCTAAACCATTGTTTGGTTCGCATCTTTTTTAAAATTTTTAGCAAGCCGTTGCCGTCGTAACCGGCATCGTTCAGGTAGATCAGTCCCAGCTGATCGGCCTGTATCTCGTTGTCGCGGCTATAGGACAGTTGGGCGGCCGCACTGGCCGCCTTGCTGCCCTGAGACACCGCCTGGCCGGCCTCTGCTCCGCCGGCAGCACCAATTAAAACACCGGCGGCCATGCCTGCCAGGGTGGCCCAGCCGATTTTTCGGGACATTTCGATTTTCTGCGAAATGTGACGCGCATTCACATGGGCGATTTCATGTGCCAGAATACCTGCCAGCTCGTCCTCAGAGTCCATTGCTGCCACCAAGCCGCTGTTAATGAAGATGTAACCCGCCGGGATAGCGAATGCATTGTATGTATCAACATTGATGACATGAAATCTATATTTAAACAGAGGTTCTTCTATGACAGAAACGATCCGGTTGCCAACCTGGTTGACGTAGTCCACTATGACCGGATCGTCGATAATCTCAAAATGTCTGTAAATATACCGGACGATCGAGCGGGATATTTTCTCCTCTTCGCTGACAGTCAGACCGGAAGAAAGCTGCGTGCCCAGAGGTGCCAACAAGAAAATGGCGATGGAAAAGATGGATATGAGTTTTTGAAACATTTGATTTCTGATATGTCCGGTTAATAGGATTTGGGTATTATAGCATCTAAGTGGGTAAAAACAAGGCTCTCCGATCTATTGGCGTAAAACGAACTTGGCGCGATGGTGTACTGGCACGTTGGCGTGTTGTCATCAGATATCTGTTTTTTGACCTGCATTCCATACCGTAAATACGTTAACATACCAATATAAAATAAAAATTTAATAATTATAACCCTACCTTGTTCATTGCTGAGCAATCATTTTAAATTGACTGACGGGTTCTCAATGGCATAGTTTAAAATTCTTTTCAAACCCCGCTTTTTATGTTAGAGCATCCGGATTATGGCTAAAATCATTTGTATCGCCAACCAGAAAGGGGGCGTCGGCAAAACCACAACCGCTGTTAACTTAGCGGCAGCCTTGGCCGTTTCGGAAAAAAAAACGTTGCTTATCGACTGTGACCCGCAGGCAAATGCCACTTCAGGCCTGGGTATTGATAGATCCCGACTTGAAAAAACGCTTTATCACGGTATGTTGGGTCGGGCAGGCGCCGCGAACTTGATCGTAGATAGTGAGATTGCCACCCTGAAAGTGATTCCTTCTGATGTGGAGTTGATCGGGTTTGAGGTTGAGATGATGTCCAACCCCGACCGAGAAAAAGCCCTTAAAAATTTGATATCTGGCCTCAACCAGGCCTTTGACTACATTTTTCTCGACTGCCCCCCGTCCCTGAGCCTGTTGACAATTAATGCCCTCACAGCAGCGGATTCAGTGCTTATCCCGCTTCAGGCCGAATATTATGCCCTTGAAGGCCTGGGGCAACTTCTGAATACCGTCAATCGGATCAAGCGTAATCTAAACCCTGATTTAGACATTGCTGGAATATTATTAACCATGTTTGATAAACGTACCAATCTTGCCTACCAGGTCGCAGCAGAGGCCGAAAAATATTTTGAGGCATTGGTTTTTAAAACAATGGTTCCCCGCAACGTCCGTCTGAGCGAAGCGCCCAGTTTCGGCAAGCCCATTTTGCTTTATGATGCGACGTCAGCTGGTGCCCAGAGCTATTTTGAATTAGCCAGAGAAATACTGGAAACAAACGGTATCCCCGATTAAATTCGCGCCCAATCGGGTGTTATTGGTTATTCGTTATTGGTTTAGGGGAAAGAACGGTTTTGTTTAGATTCATTCGATAAGCATTGACAAGTCCTTGTTAAAATTGAAGGTTGCTGGGGAACAAATGCAAAAGAAAAACGACATTACAAAGTCTACCGTTGGGACCGCCAAACGCAAAAAACAGGCTCTGGGAAGAGGCTTGGGGGCACTTATCCCGGATATTGAAAAAGCAGCGGAACCTCCCAAGGATTTTTTTTACTGCGATATAGATCGGATTCAGCCCAACCGATATCAACCGCGACAGCAGTTTCCCGATGCCGAATTAGAAGATCTAAGTCGATCGATAAAGGAGCAGGGTATCCTGCAACCGCTTTTGGTCCGGGAAGAAAATGATGGGTTTGAGCTGATAGCCGGGGAAAGACGCTTGCGCGCAGCAAAAATGGCCGGTCTGACCCAGGTGCCGGTTATCATTAAGGTGATCGGTGAATCCAAATTGCTGGAATTGTCAATTGTTGAAAACATTCAACGCGCCAACTTCAATCCCATCGAGGAAGCCGAAGCCTATCATCGGCTGATATCCGAATTTCACCTCACCCAGGATGAAGCTGCAACCCGGGTGGGAAAAAGCCGCTCGGCGGTTGCTAATTTTTTGCGCTTGCGGCAGCTACCCGATGCCATTAAAACCAGCATCCAGGAAGGCGCCCTCACAATGGGTCACGCCAGAGCACTGCTGGGGGCGACAAATTCCACCCAGCAGCTGACCGCATGGCGTGCCGTCCTAAAAAAGGGCTTATCCGTCAGGGAAACCGAAGATCTCGTTCGGGTATTAAAGGATGAAAAGAAAAAGCCAAAAGTGGGCAGGAAAAGCGCTGAGAATCACTATCTGCTGACCCTGGCTGAAGATCTTTCACGCCATCTGGGTACCAAAGTCACCATTAAGCGACGCGGCTTGAAAGGTAGAGTCGAAATTGAATTTTACAGTAATGATGATCTGGACCGTCTGATCAAAAACCTGCAGCAAACCCCACGCTAGCCGCCTGCAAACATTGACGAGCTAAATGTCACTTCATATTATCATTGATGGATACAATCTTATCCGGCAATCCGCATTCCTTAGCCGTTTGGATGAACGAGACATCCTGCTGGGCCGAGAAGCGCTTGTGGATATGCTGGCCACTTACCGCAAAATTAAGTCACATCCCATAACGGTGGTTTTTGATGGTCAAAACAGTCCGAATTTCTCAGAGCAACATTACCGGCAAAAAGGGATCTCGGTGCAGTTTTCACCCCGGGGAACATCGGCTGACGATGTGATCAAACGCATGGTGCGCAAACAACGCGAAAAAGCATTGGTGGTCAGCTCGGATCGCGACATCATCAATTTCGCTGCTTCCTGCGGTGCAGCTACCATTAGTTCACCGCAATTTGAGGCTAAGGTCGACATGGCAGCCCACCTGGACCACAAAGATGGAGAGACGGATGATTTCAGTGGCTGGACCCCCACAACTAAGAAAAAAGGGCCTGCCCGCCGATTGTCAAAAAAACAGCGACGACATCGCATGAAAATTAAAAAGCTTTGAGATGAAAATCGTAATCGCCAAAACATCCGGATTTTGCATGGGCGTCCGCCGCGCGGTTGAAATGGTGCTTGATGCGCCAGAAGAGCACCAGCACCCTATTTCAACCTTTGGCCCCTTGATTCACAATCCGCAGGTTTTAGAGATTTTAGCAGAAAAAGGCATATCCGCTTATGATGAGCCCCCACCGGAGGGCTCGGGAACCATGCTCATCCGGGCCCATGGCATACCGCCCCGGACAAAAGACCAACTTCAAGAGGTGGGTTTCAAGGTGATTGATGCGACCTGCCCGCGGGTAATCAGGGTGCAGACCATCATAAAAAAGCATGCCAGGAAAGGATTTGCTTCAATCATTGTCGGAGACAGAAACCATCCGGAAGTTGTTGGTTTGCGGGGTTACGGCGGAGACAAAAGTTATGTGGTTAAAAATATAGACGAACTAAAAGCCCTGCCTGAATTTGAAAATGCGATCATTGTCGCTCAAACGACGCTGAACACTCATTTATGGCAAGCGGTTAAAAACTGGGCCACAGACAGCCATTCGCACTATAAGGTGTTTGAGACCATTTGTGACTCCACCGAGCGCCGCCAGGCAGAAGTTCAGCGATTGGCTGAATCGGTAGATGCAGTCATTGTGGTGGGTGGTCGCAGCAGTGGAAATACAAAAAGATTGGTCGACATTGCCCGTCAGGCCGGCAAGCCCGCTTTTCATATCGAAAACGAGGAAGATCTTGCCGACCTTGATCTACACAAATTGACAGACACCAGCCAGATCGGCATTACCGCCGGCGCTTCAACCCCCAACTGGGTGATTAAAAAAGTGTACCGGGCCCTGGAGGCGCTGCTTTTCAAACGCAAACAAGGCTGGCGGCGGGTGGCATTTGAAATTCAGCGGACACTGCTATTGACCAATGTGTATGTTGCCATTGGAGCCGGCGCCCTTTGCTATGCCTGTAACAAATTGCAGGGTATTTACCAGACCTTTCCCTATATTTTAATTTCCATGCTTTATGTCCAATCCATGCATATCCTTAATCACCTGACCGATACCCGTGCCGATCGATATAATGACCCCAACCGGGCCAAATTTTACGATCGCCACAAAACCCTGTTGGCCGTATTGGCAGCGCTGTCAGGCGGCATCGGTCTGGTCATCGCTTCCAGCATCGGGATATTTCCGTTTTTGGCCTTGCTGATCATGAGCATATTGGGCCTTTCATACAACCTGAAGCTGATCCCTCCGTGGCTGACAGGCGCAAAATATCGCAGAATAAGAGATATCCCTGGTTCTAAAACGCTTCTAATTGCGATGGCCTGGGGAATTGTTACGGCAGTCCTGCCACCGTTGTCGAAATTCGGCACCCTCAATTGGATGAACGTGATGGTGGCGATATGGGCCATCGGCATTGTTTTTGTCAGAACCGCATTTTTTGACATACTCGATATGCAAGGTGATCGGTTGGTGGGCAAAGAGACCATACCGATTCTCCTGGGGGAGAAACGTTCGATGCGGCTCCTTAAAATAACTTTGCTGATCCTGATGGTGGCATTGGTCTTTTTAAGCGCTGCGCAGCTGACCTCGACATTAGGGTTTGCATTGGTGCTGTGCCCAATTTTCATTACCCTGACGATATTGGCCTATGAACGGGCCCAAATGTTTCCAGGCATTCGACTCGAATTTTTACTTGAAACACAGTTTATTTTGGCCGGTGTGATTACGTATGTTTGGATGCGCATCACCTAATACCTGAAATTTGCATGCAATATTTGGGTATTCGCTATGTCAAAGATACCCTTTAGGTTCATGGGTTGAGCCCGTTAACAGTTAGCCCGTTTGCCGGATTATTAGATTTGGATGCAATCCTCATTTAACGGGCCAAACAGGCTAAATCCCGCCATTGGCGGGACAAACCGGATAGTAGAAAATTCATCTGTCAGAGGGATCTTTGCGCACTGTAAAAGGGGGTTCGGTGCCGGCCAAAAGTCTTTTAATGTTCTCGTGATGGCGCAACCATATCAGCAGCGCAAACACGCCTGCGGCGATGGTCATAACCATTGAACCGGTGTCTAGCCAAATTGCTATTGGCAGTGCAACCGCGGCGCACAATGAGCCAACGGAAACCCGCCGGGCAACCCACAGTGCGATGCAAAAAATGCCCAATGCAACCCATACTGCCGTCGGCGAAATCACGACAAAGCATCCGGCGGCGGTAGCCACCCCTTTGCCACCGCCACGAAACCTCAGATACACGGGAAAAAGATGACCTAAAAACGCGGCCAGCGCAACGGTTGCCAGATAACCGTCACCAGGTCCTTCGGCAGCACCCAAAGCGGAGCGTGCCAGCAAAACCGGCAAAGCGCCTTTTAAAACGTCTCCGATCAATGTTAAAAAACCGGGCAGGATCCCGGCCTCCCGAGTCACATTGGTGGCCCCGATGTTGCCGCTGCCTTTTCGCCGGATATCATCTCGGGCAAAAACACGGGTCAAAATCAGACCCCATGGTATGGATCCCAATAGATAGGCAAAAATGAGCAAACCGATGAAGCGGTTATTCATTATTCAATACCCTGATATGATGTAATGATAGTTTGAAAGCGCTGTCGCTAATTGCCAACGGCGTTGCAAATCGCCGCATGCTGCGTTTTGTCGCAGATGTTGTGTTTATGTGATGTCTCTGCTAATCTATATCATTCATAACAACAAGATCAACAACCGTGGCATCCGGCAGAAAAATCGACCGTGCGATCGATCATGGAACCCATTCACATACCCATTGAAGATGTGCTAGATTTGCATACGTTTCGACCCCGGGATATCCCCGACCTATTGCAGGAGTATTTTTCTGAATGTATTAAAGCGGGTATATTTTCTGTGCGCGTCATCCACGGCAAAGGCAAGGGTATTCAGAAAAGACAGGTGCATCAAATATTGGCAAAAAACCCGTCCGTCCGGCGATATTGTGACGCGCCCCCCGAGGCCGGCGGCTGGGGAGCAACATTGGTGGAGTTGCACCGCGCTGCAAAATAATTTCTATAAGCGGTGACCAAATAAAGGTTTGAGAAACGAAACATTTTTTTTACAACCCATAGAGACATCACCATGTGACGCATTTGGTCGAAATTTTCGGATTATCAATCCCTCGATCATCTGAACAGAGTCAAATAAATGGAAATTGAATTTCAACGCAAAGTGGATCGGTATGTCGGCGCATTGATCTGCCGAATCTTTTCCCTTTTTCACCGCAAAAGCAAAGATGAGGATGACGGCTTTCAGCCTAAAAAGTTTCTGGTCATTTTGCTCTCCGAGATGGGAAGCCTGGTTCTGGCCTACCCCATGTTCCAGCAGATCAAACGGCGCTACCCTGGAGCTGAGCTCTACGGGCTTTTATTTGACAAAAACAAAGAGGTCTTATCGTTGCTCGATGTCACCTCGCCTGAAAAAATTATAACCATCCGCGATACATCTTTTGGGGTCTTTGCGGTCGATTGCCTGCGTGCGCTCAGCCATATTCGTAAACTGAAGCTTGATGTTGTCATCGACTGTGAACTGTTTGCCAGGATCAGCAGCCTTTTTTCATTTTTAAGCAGTGCGCGGATTCGCGTCGGATTTCATCCGCACACCCAGGAAGGCCTGTATCGCGGCAGCTTCATCAATCGACCGGTATTGTTCAATCCCTACCATCATATGTCACGCCAATTTCTCAATTTGGTCTCCGCGATTGATTCCGTCAGCACCCCGACGGTCAAGCAATCTGCGGGACACAACAATTTGAAAGCACCGGTGATCGACTTTGCACAGGCTGAAATTCAAGCCATGCAGACGCAGCTGCAGACCGATTTTAAGGCCATAACCGGAAAAAAATTGGTTTTGATTTATCCGGGCGGTGGCATATTGCCCATCCGGGCCTGGCCGCGCAATTATTACAGCCAGGTTGCGGGCGAATTGATAAAAAAAGGCTATGCCGTGGGTATTGTCGGGCTGGCAGCGGACAAGGCACTGGCAGCCACGATTTTATCCGATTGCAATCATCCGGCCTGCATCGATTTAACCGGGTATACCCGCACGGTGAAGGAATTGATGCTCATCTTTCAGTTTAGCGAACTGTTAATCACTAACGATGGTGGTCCGGGGCAGTTTGCCGCCCTGACACCGGTGCCGACCATCATATTTTACGGACCTGAAACCCCGGACCTTTATGGCCCGGCGGACGACAAGGCGACCCTGTTTTACAATCCCCTGCCCTGCTCACCCTGCCTCACAGCATATAACCATCGCAACTCCCCTTGCGATGGCGACAATCTGTGTTTAAAACAGATTCCACCGCAGCAGGTGCTCAAAAAAGCTTTGCAGATATTGGAAAAAGATTGGTCCGCCGGCGGTTAGGAAAACCAGGAGGCATTTGCAATGTCAATTTTTGCTTTGCTCGGACTCATTTTGTTGCTGCTATCGATATCTTTACTGGTGTATCAAGGGATGACGGCGTTCATGAATATGGGCGCATCCGACGAATTCAGGTTTGAAAACATCACCTTTGTCGATATCCTGGATGTATCAACCGTTAAATGGCTTGAAGGGTTTTCCTCTGTATATGTTCAAAGCGTTGCTGAGACGCTGCTGAGCATGCCTTTAGCCATTTTGCTGTTTGCCGGCGCCATTATATTTTTTTTAATTCATGCATTCACCAGCGAAAAACGGTTGCGCAAAGCATAGTGCATGCAATTTTCTGCGCAGGCCGTCAAATCTCTCGTCGCAGTTGTCAGGGCATGCGAGTCGCCTGCTTGATGACAATGGGCTCTGCCGGCACATCTCTAAAGCGGCCGCGCGTAACCGTCTGAACTTTTGAGATGCGATCGATAACATCCATTCCTTCCACCACTTGTCCAAATACCGCGTAGCCCCAGCCCTGAGAGGTTTTACCTTTGTAATTCAAAAAGTCATTGTTTTTGGTGTTAATAAAAAACTGGGCAGTGGCACTGTGCGGATTCGGTGTCCTGGCCATGGCAATGGTGCCGCGCTGGTTGAGCAATCCATTGGCGGCTTCGTTGCGAATCGCTGCCCGGGTTTCTTTTTGCTGCATATCCACCGTAAAACCACCCCCCTGAATCATGAAATTGGGGATCACGCGGTGAAATACTGTGTTGCTGTAAAATCCCGCATCCACATAAGCCAAAAAATTTTTAACGGTTTGCGGTGCCTTATTCGCATTCAGCTCAAGCACAATTTTTCCTTTGGAGGTTTCCAAGGCCACTTTGGGGTTTTCATCAGCAGCAGCGGTTAAGGTCATCAGCAAAACGGCAAAACCAACAATCAATAAACGTTTCATAACACCTCCTAGCAACTTTTCCATCTGTTCAGGTTGGTATACCCAAATATAACACCTGCCGGGATCATATACCCATAAATCGATGCATTCAATTAATTTCGCGTTAAATTTAAACCTGCAAAATAGGGTTTATTCGCCAAAGGCAACAAGGTCAGCTAAACCCGCACAAATAGCAATCATGATCACTGGCTAACACAACTGGGCAGCTATTGACCTTGGGCAAACAAATGGGCGCCGTATTCAGCTGCCAACAGCTAATAAATGCTGTTTTGAGTTGACCATTAGGAAAATTTTGCACTGCAGGATAGTTGTGCAAATTAATAACTTACTGAAATTAAACAGATATTAGTTTGGCACAGTATCTGCAGACAGCAAAGATACGACAATTACACCCATAGGAGAAAGATGCTCTGCTCATGCGGATATTATTACCCATTGTCTGGTTGCTTATTTTCATCTTACCCGGATGCATCATTGCCGGTCCCGAAATCATCATGCAATTAGAAAACTTTCTACTGCTGGTGGTCAGCCTGCTGCTCAGCGCGTGTATCACCGTCCCGCTTAGGACTGTCAAAATCCTTCGTAAAATCTTCAACGCGGTTTTCAAGCAGAAGGAGATCATTAATGATCGGTTGATAAGTGATTACGCTATTTCAAGCAAACGGCACTAGTCCAATTTCGAACATGATTTTCAATCGATAAAATCTTAAGCAACTGAAATTATATAAAAAATATTTTTAATCCGTTTCTGCAAACTCATTGCATATACGACAATTCAATCCATAGGAGGACAATTCTGTGATCAAGAAATTGCTTCTACCACTCATCCTGTTGTTTTTTGTCACCCTGTTTACAAACATCGTCGAGAATGCCTCGATCATTATAAATCTTAAAAGTGTGTTGCTGGTGGCCTTCGGCATGCTGTTAAGTGCGTTTATTGCCGTAACGTTTAAAACCCTCAAGGACCTTTTCACAAGCCTCGGGGCGTATATTCAGCAGAAACAGGCCATGAATGAAAACCTGATCAGCGATTACCTGATTCGTGGTAAATCATAATGGGGCATTAGCGGGCCTTAACTTGAATGGATAATTTGTTAACAACCGATATTATTATAAATTTATTTTAAACGGGTCTGCTAGCCACATCAGAAATTGGTTTAATGAAATCCCTAAAAGGAGAATCCAGTGCTCAAGAAATTGTTGCTGCCCATTGGTCTGCTTTTGTTTATCATCATGTCAGAAAGCGTTATTGATGGCACCTCTATTATCATGAACTTAAAAAGCGCTCTGCTGGTGACAGTGGGCACGCTGTTAAGCGCCTTAATCGCCTTTCCTTTGAAAACCTTCAAAGACCTGTTTAAAAGTCTCATGGCGGTTCACCTGCGACAGGAGACCGATAACGAATCGCTGATCAAGGAACTTGAAAAGCTGGCACTGATCTGGCGCCGCCATGGACTGGTGGCCCTTGAACATGCCCGCACAGGAATTGAGAATGTTTTCTTGCAAAAGGGTATCGAACTGGTGGTTGACGGCTACGATCGCTATGAGATCCGCAATATCATGGAAAAGGACTATGAGCTTTATTTTTCCCGCAAAGAGTCACAGGTCAATATTTTAAACACCCTTGCCAAGCTGGCCCCGGTGTTTGGCTTTGTGGGTACCATCCTGGGTCTGATTAACGTCTTAAACAGTATGCAAGATCCCACCATGATCGGAAAGGGCATGGCGCTGGCCTTGTTAACCACGCTCTACGGCATTTTGCTGGCCAATTTTCTTTTCTTTCCGCTAGCAAAAAAGCTGTCTGAATACACCAAGACCGAGGCAACCGTTCTAAATATTATATTAGAGGGCATCATGGATATCGCCGAGCAAAAAACCTCTAAATCCATTTCCCACAGGCTCAATTCCTATCTTGACGTCAATCGCCTCAGCCGTATGCATAAGAAGAAAAAACGCCAACGGCAGGTGCGGCCCAAACCCCAAATGCAAATGCAGTAATACCGCCAAATGCGAGACAATCACACAGCAGAATCAGACGGCAAAACACTTAAACGGCGGCTTGAGCTGTCTGAGCAAAGAAGATCGCTACTGCAAAAGCGACTTTCGTCATCGATCATTGAAGATGACTCAACCCTATGGAGTTATGTTGATCTGATCACGCTGCTGCTGATTTTATTTATCCTATTTTATTCCCATGCCATTTCCCGCAAAGCGACGGTAAAAAGGGATGCTGCAGTGTCCAAGCAGGCATCCCAGGCCCAAACGCAGGATGCCTCGTTGGAGCAGTTGCGCCGCCAGGTTATGCAAACCGTGCGCTCAAAAGATAAAAAGGATTTTGCAGTACGCTGGGATCAAAAGCGATTGGTATTGGTGCTGGGTGAAAAAATTGCCTTCAATGTAGGTGACGCCACCCTGCTTCCTGATTTTCAGCCCACGTTAAAGCAGATTGCCCGATTCATTTCATCCCAGCACGGCTATAAGGTCTCGGTGGCAGGTCATACGGACGATGTGCCCATTCACACCCGGCAGTTTCCCACCAACTGGGAGCTGTCAGCGATTCGGGCCGTCAATGTGGCTAAGTTTCTGATCGATCATGGCGTCCATTCCCAACGACTTTCAATCGAAGGGCATTCGGCCTACCGACCCATTCTTCCCAACAGCAGCGCCCAGAATCGACAAGCCAATCGTCGGGTCGAGATAACATTGATCAAAGAAAGAGATGAGAAAACAAGGCAGCACTGACCTGCCCCCCAAAAACTGATCCAGATTTTAAGTTAGAGTTATGGTAAATCTGGAAGCAAAAAAGGAGGGCAGGTCAAGAATGGGATGGGGTAAAGTCCCGGAGTGGCTTTTCTATAACAACACAGGTAATCCTTTGGATCCAAGAAATCTGAGGCAGAGAATCCATTATAAGATATGCGAAAAAGCCAGGCTTAGGCGCGTCAGAATCCACGATTTAAGGCATTCCTATGCTACCATAAGAATTTCAGCAGGTCACAATATAGCTGATATATCCCGTCAGCTTGGTCATTCTTCGTATAAAATTACAGTTGATACATATTATTATTGGATTCCCGATCAGAATTCCAATGAAGTAGATGAACTAGACATGATCGGCAAAAACCGCAACAATCCGCAACCTATGCGCAACCAAAATATAAAGGATTCAGCTGCTTTTAGCTAAATCCTTAATATTACTGGTGCCGAGGGACAGAATCGAACTGCCGACACGGGGATTTTCAGTCCCCTGCTCTACCGACTGAGCTACCTCGGCTCACTGAATCCTACTGATTTTAATGCTTAAATTAAAATGGAATCTCTATTAAATGCACCCTTCTTTGTCAAGATCTTTTTAGCTCATATCACCAAATAGAAATTGAGCTAATGCGCAGGCCGCAATGGTTGCGGTTTCAGCGCGCAGGATCCGCGGGCCGAGGCCGGCGACCAGGCAGCCGGCTGCCCGCGCGGTTTCAATTTCGCCTTCGGTAAAGCCCCCTTCAGGACCTATAATCAGGAGAATATCTCGCGGCGGTGGTTGCTGAGTGGAAGTTATCAATGTATTGAGGGTGGCATCTTCATTTTCATAAAAGACAATTTTAAGATGATCATCTTGATCAGCACTCAAAACGTCTTTATAGGTCTTTATCTTGGATATTTGAGGCAATTTTGCTCTCTGGCATTGTTTTATGGATTCTTGGCTTATCTTCTGCCAGCGCTCGCGCCTTGAAGCCGAGCGCTTTGCCCCGGGCACAGGAACCGAGCGCTCGCAAGTAAAAGGAATCCAGTGAGAAATACCGAGCTCGCACAAGTGCCGCAACAGACGGTCCATTTTTTTATCTTTTAACAGGGCCTGAGCCACACCAATATGAACTTGGGGCTCCCTTTTTCCAGAGCGTTTGTCGGTAATCTCCAATTCCACGCCATCAGTCAAAAATTGCTGAATAATCGCTTCGTATTCAAACCCTTCCCCGTCCACAAGGCAAATCTTGTTACCGGGCTTTAAACGCAGCACATTTTTGATATGGCGTGCTTCTGAGCCTTTTAGAAGAACAGGCTTTTTTATCAATGCAGCCGGTTTCAAATAAAAATAGCGCATCCTTATTTATCCTCTGCTGACAGAACCATTCGATATTAAAGGGTTTACTGGCAACAGCCAGGATCAAATCCCTTGACTTCCACTATACCATATGATAATTTTTTTTAAATATAATAATGATTTGGTGTAACCTATCTTTAAAAAACAGGTGACCACGCCCCCATGGTCTGCCTGCGCGGATTCGTACGCCGAAGGTGGATTGCGACCTTCTGTAGCGATTCGCTACCAATAACCCTTTCTAGCCAACGGTGACAAACATGGTTGATAATGAGAACCAACCCCCTGAACAGGACAAACCGGAAAAAAAGCTGCGGCTTGATCTGAGTGAGGCCATGCCCCACGGTTTTGATGAAGACGATGATGATATCATCGAGCTTAAGGATGAGGTCAGTTCCCCACCGCAGGCACCGGAAGTGGACGCTGAACCACTTGCAGACACAGATCAGGATCTCGAATCTACGGAGCTGCCTGCTGTTGAGAATATCATCGATCTGGATGCCCTGGAAGATGACGACAGCGATCCGGAGAATGTGATTCGAATTTCTGATGATCTGACGTTTGAAGAAGAAGATGAAGGCGTCGAAGATATCCTGCCCATGGAAAAAGAGCCGGTCCGAAAAGCTGATGGTCACAATGATGTGGTTGAGATCACCGAGTTCGATGATATTCTGTCCGAAGACACCAGCGATATGATGACCCTTTCGGACATCAGCGAAGAGCTGGACATAGAAGAAGTCGAGGAGGAAGATGAATTTCTGGAACTGATCGACGTTGATGAAGATGAAGAAACTGAGATTGACGACATTCCACAAGAAGTTATCCAATTTGACGGCCCCGGGGTTGATATCGAAGATGTCGAATTAAAAGATTTTATCAGCGATTCTTTGGATGAAGAAATTCAAATTGATGAAGAATTTGATGATGATCTTGTCAGCATGCTGGGTGTTGAATCTGGCGAAGAGATGGATATAGCTGAGCAGGCATCCTCGCAAGAGGATTTTGATTTTAGTATGGATTCCAGCGATATTTCTGAAAAAATTGACCAGCTGGACAACATTTTCTTTGACGACATGGAGTCAGAAACTGAACTGGAAGAAGAAGTCGAGCTGGAAGAAGAAGCGAGCGAAGCCTTTGAGCTCGATTCCGATGACACTGCGATGCAAATCGATGAAACCGAAGATATGGGTGTTAGCGGTGGAGAAGGCATCGATATGCCGCTGGCAGCCGGAGGGATGGCCGCTATGGCCGCCAGCCCCAACCAGATAGAAGAAACCATTGAACAGATCATCGAACGTAAATTTTCAGGTAAAATTGAATCCATGATCACCCAGATCATTGAAAAAGCGGTTACCAAAGAAATTGAGAGTTTAAAAAAGATGCTTTTGGAAGAGGATCGCGACGAGGACCTTTAACATTATTGGCTCAGACGGTCTGTGAGCCCAAAAAAAAACTACTCATTTAAAACCAACTGTGTTAATAGCAGGGGATTATTCACTAATCCTCTGTTTTATTTTGTAACCGCATCCAATCATTGGATGCATCTATTTTTGTATTGCAGCATCAGGCGCTGTTGAATCGGTTGATTGAATGGCGTCACTATTTTTATAGCGCCGTTAACGGAAGGAAAATCTAACCGATGAGTTCGAATTTGCTCGAGAAGGCCTACACGCCCCATGAGGTTGAAAAACGGTGGTATCAATACTGGGAGGAGCACGATCTATTTGCTGCTGATGAAAAAAGCGCACAAAAAAGCTATTCTATCGTGATTCCGCCGCCGAATGTAACCGGTGTTCTGCATATGGGCCATGCCTTGAACAACACCCTGCAGGACATTCTGTGCCGCTACCGACGACTGCGCGGCGACAACGTGCTCTGGATGCCCGGGACAGACCATGCCGGAATCGCCACTCAAAACGTGGTTGAAAAAAAGCTGGCTGCCGAAAAAACGGATCGACACCAGCTGGGGCGCGAAAAATTTATCGCCGCCGTATGGGAGTGGCGCAAAAAGTATGGCGGTGAGATCATCAACCAGTTAAAACGGCTGGGCGCATCCTGTGACTGGGATCGTGAGCGCTTTACCATGGATGAAGGCTTATCGCTTGCAGTGCGAAAAGTTTTTGTCGATCTCTACGAGCAGGACTTGATATACCGCGGTAATTATATCATCAACTGGTGCCATCGCTGCCACACCGCACTGGCTGATCTTGAAGTCGAACACGAAGAACGCGACGGGCACCTGTATCATATCCGCTATCCGTTTGCCGCAGGCAATGGCGCCATCGTAGTGGCCACCACCCGGCCCGAAACCATGCTCGGAGATACTGCGGTTGCTGTCCATCCGGATGACGATCGTTATCTGAATCTTCAATCCGAATCCGTTATCCTCCCGTTGATGGAAAGAGAAATACCGCTGATCAAAGACAGCTATGTAGACAAGTCATTTGGCACCGGTGGATTGAAAATCACACCGGCCCATGATCCCAACGACTTTGAAATCGCCATGCGCCACGACCTGCCCGCCATCAAGGTTATCGGCGATGACGGCAAGATGACCGCCGAAGCCGGCAAATTTGAGGGTCTGGATCGCTTTGACGCCCGCGAGGCCGTTATCGACGCTTTGAAGGAACAAAAGTTGCTTGAAAATATCGAGCCCTATAAGCACAGTGTCGGTCATTGTTATCGCTGCCAGACAATGGTGGAGCCCAATCTTTCACGGCAATGGTTTGTTAAAGCCAAGCCCCTGGCCCGCAAGGCGATTGATGCGGTCAAAACCGGCAAGACCCGTATTATCCCGGACACCTGGGCCAAAACCTATTATGACTGGATGGAAAATATCCGCGACTGGTGCATATCGCGCCAGATATGGTGGGGACATCAGATTCCGGCCTGGACCTGTGCAGACTGCAACGAGATCGTGGTTGCCATGGAAGCGCCCCAATCCTGCCCACAATGCAGCAGTTCCAAACTGATACAGGAAACGGATGTGCTCGACACCTGGTTCAGTTCAGCTTTGTGGCCGTTTTCAACAATGGGGTGGCCCGATAAGACGGCACTTTTAAAAACGTTTTACCCGACATCGGTTCTGGTCACCGCTTTTGACATCCTTTTCTTCTGGGTGGCACGGATGATGATGATGGGTATTTACTTCATGAAAGACGTCCCTTTTGACGATGTTTATGTGCATGCACTGGTGCGGGATGAACACGGCAAAAAAATGAGCAAATCCACGGGTAACGTTATCGACCCGTTAACGGTCATCGAACAATACGGCACGGACGCCTTCCGCTTCACGTTAGCAGCATTTGCCGCCCAGGGCCGCGATGTCAAGATGTCTGAGAAGCGCATCGAGGGCTACCGCCATTTTGTCAACAAACTCTGGAACGCCGCTCGTTTTGCGCTGATGCATATCGATAGGCCCCACGAGAAGATCAACAGCGGTGCGCTATCACTACCGGATCGTTGGATTTTATCCCGTCTGAATGGGGTAACCAAGACCGTGTCTGAGGCGATCGATAGTTACCGCTTTAACGAAGCGGCCTCCGCAGTCTATAATTTTGTGTGGCATGAATTTTGTGATTGGTATCTTGAAGCCATCAAACCGGCCCTGTACGAAAAAGAGGGGCCTGAAAAACGGGCGACCACCCTGGGCGTCTTATGGCGCGTGATGCACGATACCTTGATCCTGCTGCACCCCTTTATGCCGTTTATCACCGAGGAAATCTGGCACCATCTGCCTGGGACGCAGGACTCGATCATGAAAGCCGTTTTCCCGTCCGATCAGAAAGACCGTGACGCCATCGGTGCCGACCAAAAGGCTGAGGCGGATATGAACCTGCTTATTGAGCTTATTTCAGCAATCCGCAATATCAGGGGGGAAATGAACATTTCGCCATCTAAAGCCCTGGCAGCGGTGGTTCAAACCCAGGATGCAAAAGTCAATGCGATAGTTGAACAGCAGCAGGAGTTGATTATCAATTTGGCCAGATTAACCGATTTGGAGGTCAATCAGAAGGCAAAAAAGCCAAAATCGTCGGCCACAGCCGTTATTGGAAATGCCACTATCTTTGTGCCCCTAGAGGGTATCATCGATTTTAACTTGGAAGCCCAGCGGCTTGACAAAGAAATAAACAAACTCGCCAAAGAGCTGGCAACGGTCACCAAAAAGCTTGAAAATGAAAATTTTTTAAACAAAGCGCCGCAGGATGTCGTCGAACAGGTAAAGACCAAACATGAACACCTGCAAGAAAAGCAGCAAAAACTGGAGGCGCATTTAAACAGGATTAAAGATCTAGACACTTAAACATCTGTTTTGCGTTGCGAGTATCGGGTTTCGCGCTGAATCTGAGATAATACGAATAAACATTGACAATATGTACCCCGCAACGCGCAACACGTAATTCGCAACCCGTAACACGCAACCCCGCCAATGATCCCTTTACGCGACACAACACCCACGCGCCATTTTCCGGTTGTCAACACGACGATCATCGCCATCAATATCGTGGTGTATTTTTTGCAGCTGGCGCAGGGCGATGAGATTAATCACTTCATTTACATATACGGCCTGGTGCCGGCGCGCTATTCACTTCCCCAGATTGCCGACTATTTTACATTTGGCCAGCAAGCATTTTCACTGCTGTCATTCATGTTTTTGCATGGCAGTTTCTGGCATATCCTGGGTAATATGTGGTCTCTTTATATCTTCGGTGATAACGTCGAAGACCACCTCGGCCCCATCCGCTATGCAGTATTTTATTTGTTGTGCGGCGTTGCATCCGGGCTTTCACACCTGGTGTTGAACCTGCATTCGAATTTACCGACCATCGGCGCCAGCGGTGCGATCGCCGGCGTAATGGGAGCTTATTTTATTTTGCACCCTCGGTCAAAAATCCTAACCCTTATACCGATTATTTTTATCCCCTATTTTATCAATATCCCGGCCTTTATATTTTTGGGCTTATGGTTTCTGTTACAGTTTATCAATGCCGCCAGCAGCCAGGGTGTTGGGGGCGGCATCGCCTGGTGGGCTCATATTGGCGGTTTTATCTTCGGTCTTCTTTTTTTGAAGCTGTTCGATGCGCTGCCGGTTACGGATATGTCACGCCGCATCCGCCATTACACCACCAAGAAAAAAACACCTCGACTGCAGGTCATCCGTCCTGCGGCTTCCGGTAATGATCAGCACCTGTATGGCCTGATCAAGATTACGCCGCATGAGGCTGCAGCCGGCACCCGCAAACTGGTCAATATTCCACTGGGGTTCAAAAAGAGAATGTTCAATGTCAAGGTGCCGGCCGGCATTGCCAACGGGACGGTTTTGCGACTAAAGGGTTTGGGACAGCGCTACGGAACACAGGCAAAGGGGGATCTGTATCTAAAGGTCTTAATTGAGTCTTAGTCGTTTATCATAGATAAGTGATCTAAGGTTGGAAGTGATTCTAAAGTGACTAAAGTTAAGGAGTTCCCTCATTTTAAATTTGAATGCCGGTGCGAAGCCACACGATAACTTTAGTCACTTTAGCTCATTTTAGGCATTTTAGGCACTCTTTTTATGCTAAGCTTTGGCTTTGGACTGGACATGGGGTTCAGCCAGCAGGACCGTAACGCGGTTGCGCCCATTTTGTTTCGAAAAATACATCGCCTGGTCTGCTCGCCGAATAAAAGCGGATAGTTCTTCTTTAGGATAATACTGGGTCACCCCGATGCTGATGGTGATCTTTGCAGATTGATCGGGCGTCGGTGTAAAGTTTTCAGCTTCCAGCGTTGAACGGATGCGCTGGGCAACTGTCTTGGCTTCGTCGCCATTGGTTTCCGGGAGGATCACCGTAAATTCCTCCCCACCGTAACGATACGCAGAGTCATTAATTCTCAAACATTCTTTGATAATCTGGCTAAAACGCACCAGGACCTTATCGCCTTCCAGATGGCCATAGCTATCGTTAAACTTTTTGAAATTATCAATATCCAGCAGCAGCAAAGAAAGCGGATGTTTGTATCGGTTAAAGCGGTCCACTTCCAGCTCGAGCTGCGAATAGAATGATCTGGAATTGTAAAGCTTGGTCAGGCCGTCTGTTGTGGCAAGTTTTTGCAGCTTTTCCATCATCCGGGTACGTTCGGTACTCAACTGACGCTCTTTGAGCACCCGTCTCATTCTGAGCAACAGCTCTTCAAGCCGCACCGGTTTGATGACAAAATCACTGGCGCCGATATTGATCGCTTCTTCATAGGAATAGTCATCACTGTAACCCGTAACCACAATGACATCGGCACCGTTTTTTTGCTTGATGATCTTGGTCAGTTCAAGTCCCCCCATTCCCGGCAGTCGAATGTCGGTAATCACCACGGCGAAATCATTATTATCAACTAATTCAAGCGCTTCTTCAGCAGAGGCTGCTGCTGTGGGATCAAAGCCGGCGTTGGCAATATACTCGTGTATCGTATTTCTGACGCTGGAATCGTCATCGACGATTAATACACGAACTTTTGATGTCTTTTTGGCCATGAGCGTAATGAAATTTCTACCTGATCCGTCGGGGAGCCGGGGTTGACAGGATTTAATAAAAATTGATAGGTAAACGCTTTTATTTTGTGTATTATATTAATATATCCAGAAAGGCAATTTGTGTCAACTGACTTTTAGATTCTTCAACACTTTCAAGTGTCTAGCGATACCAAGATGCAGAAAGCCTTACAACTATTCAATCAAACAAGATGCAATATATTAGAAATTTCAGCATTATCGCCCATATCGACCACGGCAAATCCACATTATCCGATCGGCTTATTCAGGCAGCGGATATGGTGTCCGATCGGGATTTTAAAAACCAAATTCTCGATACCATGGATATTGAACGTGAGCGCGGCATTACAATCAAAAGCCAAACGATTTGCCTGCCCTACACCGCTGATGACCAACAATCCTATTTTTTAAATCTGATCGACACACCCGGTCATGTCGACTTTAGTTATGAAGTTTCACGAGCCCTGGCGGCCTGCGAGGGCGCACTGCTGTTGGTCGACGCCAGTCAGGGCGTCGAAGCCCAAACCCTGGCAAATCTGTACCTGGCCATGGAACATGATCTGGAAATTCTGCCGGTCATTAATAAAATTGATCTGCCATCGGCGGATATCGATCGAGTTAAAAAGCAGATCGAAGAGGACCTGGGGCTTGATCCGGAAGCTGCGCTCCTGGTCTCGGCCAAGCAGGGAATTGGCATCGAGCAGGTCTTTGAGGCGATAGTCAGAAAATTGCCGCCACCCGAAGGCAGTGTCGATGAGCCTTTGCAGGCGCTTATTTTTGATTCTCATTATGATTCCTATCGCGGTACCGTCGTTCATCTGCGTATCATTCACGGGCAGATCAAACCTGGAGATACCATCATTTTTAAATCCAACCAGGCGGCCTATCGTATCGAGGAAGTTGGCATTTTTCAGCTAAAGCGCACCCCGCTAAAAACGCTTTCCGCCGGACAGGTGGGTTACATTATTGCCGGCATCAAAAAAATCAGTGACACCCGCTGCGGTGATACCATCACCCACCAAGACCAGCCCTGCGAAGCGGCTTTGCCGGGTTTCAAAATGACAAAACCGGTGGTTTTTTCTTCCATCTACCCAACGGCATCGGACGGTTATGAGGAGTTGGCGGTCGCTATGGAAAAACTGAGCCTGAACGATGCCGCCCTGGTTTACGATAAAGACAGCTCGGTGGCTCTGGGATTTGGCTTCCGCTGCGGATTTTTAGGATTGTTGCATCTTGAAGTGGTCCAGGAAAGACTGGAGCGTGAATATGATCTATCCCTTATTTTGACTGCACCATCGGTTCAGTACCAGCTCGTCATGAATGACGGTGCTGAGATTACCATCGACAATCCAGCTTACTATCCGGATCCGACCCGGATTGAAAAGACGCGCGAGCCCTATATTCGTGCCTCCATTATCATACCGGATCGCTATATGGGAGCGGTGATGAATCTGTGCCTTGAGCGCCGCGGCTTTAACAAGACCTATCACTACCTGATCAGTGATCGCATGGAGATGATATTCGAAATGCCGCTAGCCGAGGTCATCTATGATTTTTACGATCGACTCAAGTCCATTACCCAGGGATACGGCTCCTTTGACTATGATCTGCTGGATTATCGCGATACCGATCTGGTCAAATTGGATATTCTGATCAACGGTGAACGGGTGGATGCCTTATCGCAGCTGGTTCACAAAGACAATGCTGTCAGCAGAGCCCGCGCTGCCTGCGAAAAATTGCGCCAGGAAATACCAAAGCAAATGTTCAAAATCGCCATCCAGGGGGCAATCGGCGGAAACATTATTGCCCGCAAAACGGTTTCAGCCCTGCGAAAAGATGTCACCGCAAAATGTTATGGCGGCGATATTACGCGCAAGCGTAAATTGCTCGAAAAACAAAAAAAGGGCAAAAAGCGGATGAAAATGGTGGGTAAAGTAATGATCCCCCAGTCGGCGTTTTTGGCGGTTCTTAAGTCCGATTCGGATTAGTTCATCTCGGATTTCAGATTGCGGATTGATCGGACGGGGATAAACCCCGCCCCTACATCTGCCCTCCGAACTAAAGCCTATGAGCTATTTGCCTGCTTGCTTCGGCGTAGCTCGGAAGAGCGTAGACGGGACACCTGAAACCTTTTTAATTGATCCCTAATATTTGACACTCTACTTCTATATAGGAATCGAAAATAAAATATTTTATAATTGGCAATTATGCTTTATTGTATATCCAGTGGTTCATTTAAAATTTCGAAAGGATTAAAAAAAGATCCATGGGTAAAACCGTTGCTGAAAAAATATTCGATTCGCATCTGATCGACAAACCGTCTGATGACGTGCACGTGTTGAAATTGGACGCCGTCTTCTGCCATGAAATTACAACCCCAATGGCCATTACCGATCTGATCGCACGGGGCAAAGACCGCGTTTTTGATCCCACAAAAATCAAAGCGGTCATCGACCACGTTACACCGGCCAAGGATTCGAAGACGGCCACCCAGGGCAAGATTCTAAGGGACTGGGCCCGACGTCACGAGATTCGCGATTTTTTCGATATCGGTCGTAACGGCATCTGTCATGCCCTGTTTCCGGAGCAGGGATTCGTGCGACCGGGATATACCATCATTATGGGTGATTCGCATACCTGCACCCACGGTGCTTTTGGCGCTTTTGCCGCCGGCGTGGGAACCACGGATCTGGAAGTGGGGATTTTAAAAGGCATCTGTGCCTTCAATTATCCCCAAACCATCAAAATTGACATTACGGGAAACCTGCCGGAAGGTGTTTTTGCCAAAGATGTGATTTTATCCATCATCGGCCGTATTGGCGTGAATGGCGCCACCAATAAAGTAATTGAATTTAGCGGACCGGTGGTAACCGCAATGAGCATGGACTCGCGCATGACGCTGTGCAACATGGCAGTCGAAGCCGGCGCCACCTGCGGTATCTGCTACGCCGATCAAACCACTGTTGACTATTTATGGCCTTTTATTGAAAATGAGTACACGGATAAGAAAGCCGCCTTGAATGCCTTTAAGGCCTTTTGGCCGGATGCGGATGCCAGCTACGACAATGTCATTGAGCACGATGTATCGGATCTGCAGCCTTTGGTCACCGATGGGTTTAAGCCTGACAACGTCAAGCCAGTCAAAGAAATGGGTGCCACCGCCATTGATCAGATTTACATTGGATCCTGCACCAACGGCCGTATTGAGGATCTAAGAATTGCTGCCAAGGTTTTAAAAGGGCAAAAAATCAGTGACGATGTCCGCGGTATCGTATCGCCGGCCACCCCCACAATATTTCAACAGGCACTGGCCGAGGGCATCATTGGCATCTTTATGGATGCCGGTTTTTGTGTGACCAATCCGACCTGTGGTGCCTGTTTGGGCATGAGCAGCGGTGTTCTGGCAGAAGGCGAGGTGTGCGCTGCGACCACCAACCGCAATTTTAGCGGCCGCATGGGGAAAGGCGGCATGATTCACTTAATGAGCCCGGCCACCGCCGCGGCCTCCGCTATTGCTGGTAAGATCACCAATTCGCCGCTTTTTAGCGGAGGCAGTAAATAAAAAAACGACCACGAAAACACGAAATTTAAAAAGCACGAAAAACATCTTTCGTGTCTCCATATTTTCGTGCTTTGGGGGTTAAAAAAATGCATATTCTATCTGGAGGCATATAGTAAATCATGGATACTGAGAAAAACTTCAGCGGCAAGGTTCTTTTCCTAGACCGCGCGGATATCAACACCGACGAAATCATTGCTGCAAAATATCTGACTGAAATTACCCGCACAGCATTGGGACCGCACCTCTTTGAAGATCTTAACCTGAAGGGCTTTCAGGGACAGGATGATATCAGCGGTAAAAATGTCATCATCACGCGGGCAAACTTTGGCTGCGGCTCGTCGCGCGAGCATGCGCCATGGGCACTGGAGGTCAATGGCATTTTTCTGGTCGTTGCTGAGAGCTTTGCCCGCATTTTCAGGCAAAATATGTTCAATTGCGGCATGCTGGCCGTCGAGCTGCCATCCGCCACCATCGACCATCTTTTCCAATCCTATGCGCAGCAGCCAACTGCTGTAACAACCCATTTGGAAAATCAGGTATTCACCATCACTGCAGGCGACCAAAAAGAAGACATTCCATTTAAACTGCCTGATTTTGCCCGCGCGCTCGTGGAAACCGGCGGCTGGGTGGAATACGCCGATAGCCACTATTGATGTTATGCAAACCCCGCCTCTCATAAGCCTGGATAACATTACTGTCCGCTTGCGAGATCGGCCTTATCTTCACGACACAACCTGGCAAATTTATCCCGGCGAAAATTGGGCTGTATTGGGCCCCAATGGATCCGGCAAGACGACTTTTGCCCGCTCCATTTTAGGTGAAGTGCCCATTGTGAGGGGTAAAATTTCCTATCACTTTTCTGATGCCAACCACCAGAGCGGGGCTGTGGCCGCCAATGCGATGGGATATGTCGCCCCCGAATTGCAGCGTGACATCATCGAGCGCGAAACCCGTAAATCGCTATACCGGGAGCTAAGCGGCAATAGACATGAATATACCTCTGTCGAACAACTGATAGAAAATCAGCCAGCCAGTGCCCAAGAAGGTATTCAAACCGATAAACGCTTGCGCAAGGTGTCTGAAAAACTAGGTATTAAAGCACTGCTGCAAAGGGATGTCATGTCGCTCAACACCGGTGAAATGAATCGAGCCCTTATCGCTAGGGCGTTATTTAAAAAACCGAAACTGCTGATATTGGATGAACCGTTTGAGGGTCTTGATAAGCCGGCGCGCAGATTGCTGGCCGACAGCATCAATACGCTGGCACAATCGGAGGTTCAGCTGATTTTAATTACCCATCGATTTGAAGAAATTGTGTCCAGCATCAGCCACATCATGCTGCTTAAAGAGGGCCAAATCAATAAAGCCGGAAGAAAAGAAGTGGTATTCAGACCGGAAAATATCGAGGATGCATATAATATGGATCAGCGATCGCAACAGCTTGATCCGCAAAAATTATTCAGTGCATTGCCCCGCCACGACAAAAGCATGCATCTGCAGGCACAACCCCCCCCCAGCCAAACACCCCGGCCTTTAATTGAAATGCATAATGTATCCGTTCAATACGGCTCCAAACGGATCCTGGATGGGTTTAACTGGGTGGTAAAAGATGGCGAGAATTGGGCTATTCAGGGGCCAACAGCAGCCGGCAAGTCCACCTTGCTGACACTGATTACCGGAGACAATTTACAGGCCTATGCCAACGATATCTATTTGTTTGGCCAAAAAAAGGGGGCCGGCCAAAGCATTTGGGATATCAGGGAAAAGATCGGCTATATCTCATCTGATTTGCAGCTGAGGCAACATCAACGCATCAACGCCTTTGACGTGGTCTGCTCGGGTTTCTTTGCATCCAACGGGCTGTATCGAAAATGCAGCCCGCAGCAGTTAGCGATTGCCGCTGCATGGACAACCTTTTTGGGTATCAAAGACCTGGCCGATCAAAAATTCGGCCGCCTCTCCCACGGGCAGCGCCAGCTTGTCCTGCTGGCCCGCGCAATGGTTAAATCGCCGGTCTTCCTCATTTTAGACGAGCCGCTGCAGGGATTGGATATCAAAAACAAGTCAAAATTACAGAATGTCTTTGACTACATCGGTCGCCAGACACCGACCAATCTAATTTATGTGCCGGATCAGGAAGAAGAAAAACTAACCTGCATCACCCACGTATTGCAAATGGAGCGCGGCAAAGTAGTAAAGGTCTTGGCCCTTTAAGGTCATCCGCGATCTGCGGTAATGATACAACAGTTAGCTGATGAAGATCTCAATAGCAAGACGGTCATGCTTTTTCTGAAAGGCGCTATGTTGATGATATACGGCACTGCTGAATCGTGGCCTGATATTTGGGATGACCAGCATCATAGCCCTTGGATTCAAGAACAGCGATGGTCTCATCCCAAATATTAGGCCACAGGTAAGGTGTTTATCATAGCGCCTGGAAGAAAATGACATGACCGGCCATTTCTTACAAGCTGAGTTTGAAAAGGTACACTAGCTAGAAATGATTGAGTTTCGGATAGTGCCAACACCCTCAACCTCGCACTCGACAATATCTCCGGCTTTCAGCAGCACCGGCGGGTCCCGGAAAATGCCGACTCCCGAGGGTGTTCCGGTGGATATAATATCACCGGGCCAAAGGGTGATGTCCTCGCTGATAAAGGCAATCAGGGTGGGAATGTCAAATATCATATCCGCGCTGTTGCCGTCCTGCATGGTTTGTCCATTAACGCGCGCCGTCAATCGAAGGTTGTGCACATCATCGATCTCATCGATGCTCACAAGGGCGGGTCCCATGGGCGCAAAGGTGTCAAAGGACTTGCCGCGAAACCACTGGGCGTCTGAAAACTGCGCCTGACGGCCGGAGACATCGTTGAGCACTGAAAAACCGGCAACATAGTCCAGGGCCTCCCGGGGCGGGATGCGCTTGCCCGCGCGGCCAATGACAACCGCCAGCTCAACCTCCCAATCGATTTGATCGCTGCTTTGCGGCAGTACAATCGGATCAAACGGACCGGTTAAAGCGTTGGGGGTTTTGGCAAACAATAGCGGCTTCTGGGGTTTTTCAAAGCCGCCTTCTTCCCTGTGCTCAAGATAATTCAGACCCAGGCAGATAATCTTGGAAGGCCTGTGAAGCGGGCACCCCAAACGCACATCCATTTCTTCTCCCGGCTCCTGAATTTGCGCAACCCGCGACAGCCAGCCGTTTTTAAAGAAGTGCTCACCCACGTCCGGTATCTCCGGATAGATGGCGCGCAAATCAACTATTTTGTCCTTCCGCCACAGCCCCGGTTTTTCCCGGCCGGCGTCCCCGAAGCGAATCAATCGCATGGCTTATCTCCCTGATGATTCATTCCATCTTGAAAGCATTTTTTCCCATACCAGTTGATTTGCCTGCAGATGCCGCGGATAATGCTCACTTCTTTGGCCCGCAGCTTCAAACGGGTGCCGAATTGACGGATATTGTTCATAAAGTAATCCGGGTTATCCGGCTGTATGTAACTAATTTGGACCAGCACATCCTTTAATTGCGCATACATACCGTCCAGCTCGTGGCGATTGGCCAGTCGCGGTACAAATGGTTTGCTTTGCGCGGATCGGTCGCGATGCAGCTCATAGCAGATAATCATCACGGCCTGCGCCAGGTTTAAGGAAGCAAATTCGGCTGTTGGTATATTCACCAATCGGTGGCAAAGACGCAGGTCTTCGTTAGTCAACCCACGATCTTCGGGGCCAAACAAGAGCCCCACCTGATTATTTTCGGCAATCGGTATCAGCTCCGGGGCCAGTTTATCCGCTGCCATCACAGACTGGCGCTGACCACCCAGGCGCGCGGTTGTACCCACGACATAATTAAGCGGTTCTAAAGCCGACTGCAGGTCGTCAAAGACCTGCATATTTTCAATTACCTCACTGGCCGCATGCGTCGCCATTTTTAATACGCGGCTTAAATCACAATGTTGCGGATCGACCACGAGTAATTGCTCAAAGCCCATGTTGCGCATGGCCCTGGCAGCCGCACCGATATTTTCCGGGTAACGCGGCCGGCATAAGACGACGTTGACATTCTTTGAATTGATGGAAGGGAGCATCAGGCAACGATTTCAAGATTGTTGAAAAAATAAGCCATTTCAAAGGCAGCGGTTTCAGGCGCATCAGATCCATGCACCACGTTTTTCTCAATATCTGTGGCGAAATCCTTGCGAATGGTCCCCTCTGCCGCCTCTTTGTAATTGGTGGCACCCATCAGCTCACGATAGCGTGATATAATATTTTCTCCCTCCAGTACCATCACCACAGCCGGTCCTGAGCTCATAAATGCCGTCAGGCTCTCAAAAAAGGGCTTTCCCTGATGCACGGCATAAAAGCCCTCGGCCTGCTGTTTCGACATATGAATCATTTTCATTGCAACAATTTTAAAATCATTGCCCTCGAGGCGCTTTATCACCTCACCGATGATACCGCGCGCCACTCCGTCTGGTTTAATAATGGCCAGTGTTCTTTCCATTTTGCTCCTCTC
>JAAUXT010085698.1_pt1 | contig 57671 bp, 58 predicted proteins | sample 7278171 | NCBI WGS metagenome assembly JAAUXT01 (sample SAMN14350112, study PRJNA611818) | marine sediment metagenome | isolation source: surface marine sediment (1.8m) | place: French Polynesia: Moorea | collected 2018-08
CCCATTACACCATCAAAGTATACCAATTTTGTTTTTTCAGTGCACTTTGCCACTATACCAGCCACCCAAGGTGGTGGGGGGTGGGTGGGTGGGGGTCTGGCTGGGTGGGTGGGGGGTCTGGCTGGGTGGGTGGGGGTCTGGGTGAGTGGGGGGTCTAGCTAGGTGGGTAGGGGGTCTGGCCAGGTGGGTGGGGGTCTGGCTGGGTGTGCGTGGGTCTGGTCAGGTGGGTGGGTGGGTGAGGTTATATTCCAAAGTGTGGACAGACACATACATGAATGTTACTGGTTTTTAAGCCGTCAGCGGCACCTCGATGGCCGGCTACGAGACCATCAAAAATTGCAGGTTCCTTTTGCCCTCGCCCAACTTCCGCATCAGCTGGACTTGACCTCGGTGCACTTGCTGTTTCCATCTCTCGCGCGCTCGCACCGCCTCGACGTCTGCACGAAGACGGGCCGTCATAATTGGCACCCCACGTCAGTTTCCATGACTGACATACATCACCCTGAAACAAGCACCAAATCTCACCTGTCAATTCCCGCCTCTAATCTCTTCACGTTTCCATTTTTCACTGTTATCATTTTCCGACAGAAGCTCGTGTAGCTCTTTGTCAATCAAAACACGAGGGAGAAGTGGGAAACAACCTGGGACGCACCGGGTGAAGTGAATTATTTCCCCTGACTGCTCCTGGAAATACGAGCGAATTTCTATCTCCCTGGGTAATAAGGATTGTGTTGCAAGAAAATCAGATCAGGCAGAGCAGCAAGAAAATCAGCTCCGCAGGCCGCGAGATAGCAAGCCTGCACTTAGCGTATCGAGTCGACGCTTCGCGTAAATCCGCAGGGAGGAAATCGGCTTCGAACTTCCCCGCGGAAGTCAATGTGAAGTGTCGGAATAGATAGTGGAGTGTTTGCTTTGCCTTCCTCTGCAGCGTTTGCGCTCCCTGTCGTACCAGCGCGTTCATTGCACAGTGGTAATCTCCAGACCCTGATTGGTGCGCAGCACAATTGAACAGTCAACAGCTTCTCATTTGTGAGCCAAGGTCATTCTGATCAGCGTCAGCTTGCAACAAAAATGTTGCGAGGTGAGTTTTCTTTCACCAATCAGACGCTGCGACGCTTCGCCGTAAATTTGTTTGAATGACTGGGACTCGAGGAACCCAGCTGCAGCCGCAACCCGTGTGCCAACTTCGTTCGTTTTGTATCAACCGAATCCAGATTGGCATCCAAAAGTTTGCGCACCTTGAAATGACCAGTTGAACTTGAATTGTTTAGCAGTTTGCAATTTATGGTCCTGGAGCACACACTCAAAAGAAATTGAAAGCAAACATGCAGCTGTAGCGTTGGTGGCACAAACCTGATCCGAGTAGAAAAGTATGTTGTGATACCTGAGTAGCTATTGTTTTTATTGATCTTGGCTTTTGTTGTCGGAAGGAGAATGTCAAGTGTTGTGTACAGAAAATTTGCCAGGAACACACAAACCGATCGGATGTGCGGGGAGCGCTCGTTAGCTAATTGCAGGCAACAGTAATTGGCAGCAAACGAGGTCAGAATTACCACGCACTGCTAAATGACTGCGCCTATATATGCAGGGAATAAAAGTCTTACCCAGTGAAACGAACTCGTGTGTCTTCTTCAAGTGCTCACTTTGTCTGACAGAAGCACAAATCACTGCTTCATTTCGGATGCTTTATTCAGGTCAGGAACAGCGTTTTTGGTGCGCTTGGTGGTTCTCAACCCTCGATGCTGCATGACTTCTGCTGGTTCTCTAACAACCCAACGTGCTATGCTAATTCATTCCTGAACTTGAGAACTGGTTTCAAGTGCTGCCTTCAAAACATAAATCCATACTCTTGACCAAATCTGCAGTTCAGTAGTTTGACATGGGATGTTCGTCATGAAGGGCGCGTATTCGTGCAGACGTCGAGACAAACTCTGTGGTTGTACCAGTCTGAAAACAAACCACAAACGAAATGCCATTTTCCCTCGAATTAGCCGAGTACTCGAATTAGCGGAGTACAATTGGAAGTTACGTTGAACCTTCCTGAATGCTGAAATCTTTGAATTATCCGAGAAAACGAAAAAGCCGTGTCCGAATGAGCAAGGATGTTACTTTGGGCTTGTGCTGTGAAGAACAAAAATGCGGTCATGACTTTCAGACTGAAATTGGAAGTTGAGTGAGCAGTCGCAGATCAAGCCCTGATGTCACCATGAATTCTAATCTTCAGAAAGGTGCACAAAAGGCCGTCCTTTCATACTGTATCGAGTGATCAGTTTTCTGTGCGCGCTGCAGTGTCTTGCGTGCAATGTTCCCAAAATCCCTTTGTCAGAATGCATCGTGTTCAAATTGAATCCAAACAATGTGAAATCGTTTGTATACCGGTGTTAAATATCAACCATTCTCGGCGCTTCAAGTGCTGATCAAATATTTGAAAGTGGTTGATTCTAATCTTTGAGCACAGTATTTGTATCAAAACTCCTGCCCCAAAGGAACCTGTAGTTTTGATGTTGATAAGGGAAATTGCATGTTTTTGTGCTCCTGTTTAAATATGGGCCTCTTGCAAAGGAAATTGAATCTCGTTTTGTACCTTCAAACTTTGCTGTTTTGTGTGTCAAGTGTAATGGGTTTACTTCGTCCCCTGCCTTCCCAGAAACACAACTTGCTTGACAGAACGGTTTTACTCCCAAGCACCTGTTTAATTAAATATTATTTTGTGGAAAATCGATCTCTCCAAGGTGTGAGTTCTTTCGAAACTTTGGTTTTGCGTTTCACCACACACGCTTTTCACCCTTTTTCACCCCCTGGGAAATGCTCGTTTGTTTGTGTGCCTACCCTTTTCAGAATTCTTCGACTTTCTCTGAAACGTAGCTGTTCTTCAGTTTTGGGCAAACCAGTGATTTTCAACCAATTTTTGTCTTACAGCCGTGGACTGCGTGCTCGGGGGTTGGGAGAGCTGGGGCGCGTGCTCGGTGCAGTGTGGATACGGACAGAAGAGTCGCAACCGCACGGTGCTCGTCAAGCCGAGGAACGGCGGCAAGGACTGCGGCATCTTCCAGGAGATGAAGTACTGCCACGGCACCAACTGCAAGAGACCGCGACACGTCACGTCCGGGCACCAGCACAGAGGTACGCGCGCGGCTTCCCGTGCGATTCCTTCTGGCGACACGAGTTGTGCATTTTCACATTCGACTCCCCTTCTCAGTAGGAATGCGCAACGGTGCGTGTGTAAATGTTCTTGATGAACAGATTTGTTCGCCCATTTTCGCTAATTTGTTTCTTTGTACGCTGAAGGGCAACTTTGTTGGAAAAAGTAGCATCTGAAAGGTTCCCCAACTAAAAATATCAGAAACGGAGGTTCTCTTTAGGATTGCAAGTTATCTGCTCAGCTGGTAGAAGCACCTTTTTGTTTCAATTATTGCTTTCTCTGATAAAAAGTGACCTTGTGTTTCGACTCCTACAAGCTCACTCTTCAGGATACTCGGTTGGTTCGAGCCGACTGATTGGCAACACAACAGAGTACAGGGCTCCCAGAAAACAATCATTTACTAGTAGAAAAAGTGTCCCGTCATTCAGACCCAAGTCCGTACTGACGGCTTTCTGGCACAACTGCAACGTCAGTGCTCGCAACATGCACCTGTATGGACGTTCAAATCTCGCTGCTTTCACCCGCACTTGTCCAGTGTGAGTCGGATAGGCCACAACACGTTCGCAAAGGGTTTGCTGGCCTTGCAGCAGCACATGTTCCAAATGAAAAGGCGCTGCAAAGCAAGCGCATATGTACACAGGAGTGGCCAAAAAGATGGTAAAAAGATGGGCAAAGTACAGGAAAATTACTTTGTGAGAGTCATCTTGCAGCCATCTTGGCAGCCATGTTGGGCTGAGAGCCAATCATAGCCCTTTATTCCATTCACTGCACTGAGAGAGAGCCACAGAGACAAGCATTTTAATTCCAATTGAAATAGTGTGTATTTCAAGCCATTCAACAAAAATATTCAAGGATATGGACTCATAAGCAATCAATGCACTGATATTCACTCATATTTATGGAAGATGGGCTGAAATTTCTGAGATATAGGTGGATTTTTAGGTGCACATATGTGCATATGTGCAATGTGTTCCATGTCCACACAGCCCATTTTCCAAAAAGTGTCCAAAAAGTGTTTGAAAACATTTCCAAATGTGTTCCAAATGTGTTCCAGGTGTGTTCCAGGTTCATTCTAGATTTGCTCCAGGTTGGTTCCATCCACATATGCACATACCAGCATATGTGCATACCAGCATATGTGCACAACAACATAACAGCATATATACCAGCATGACAGCATATGTGCACACCAGCATAACAGCATGTGTGCACTTGCTTTGTTGTTTTTGCACATGCACATAACAGCATGCCAGCATATGTGCATACCAGCACACCAGCATATGTGCATAACAGCACATGTTGTTATGCACTATGCTGGTATGCACACATGCTGGTATGCACATATACTGGTGTGTGCATATGCTGGTATGTGCATATGCTGCAGCACATATGCTGGTATGAAGTCCCCCAATGTCTGGACCACCCAGCCCAGATTTGAAATCAGCATTTTCCTCCCTGTACAACAAACATTTTTCCATTTTCTTTGTGGAAGCTCACAGATGATTAAATCTTTTTCCTTTCTAAATGATTTGTGTAGCCACACAGCAAATATCTTTCAAATAAATTGAGAAAGTAACTATGTAAATAGAGTACCTAATGTTACATTTTCTGGAGAAAGTCACACTGTGTTATGGTCAACACAGTTGACTTTTTAATCAATTTTTTCAGAAAGTAAGACGTACTTCAGAGTATCTTTTTCATTCTAAACTTTTGTTGTGAAAAAGATAAACAGATTCATGCTTTTTTCTGTGTGTTCAGTAAATCAGGAGTAGCAAAAATTGACACTTTAAAATGTATTTAGCAGTGATGCAACAGTGATGCAAAAGTAACTCTAGTGTTACTGTTTTATGGATCATCACACAACTATCACCCCTGCACATAATGTATAAACATTTGTGAGTAAATTCCCTGTACAAATCTGAGAAAATGGAATGTATTTCAGGAATTAATTGTGATTTTTTTGTTTCAAGGGAAAATGAAGTAACTGTGAGTGATTTTCTCTGTAGAAAACAGTGATGCTGGTGTCACTGTCAGCATTATGTATGCTGTAATGCTTGTGGTCTGGACAATGGGGAACTTGCTTGACAGGTAAAGTGTCCCAGACCCTTTTTCAGGGTCTTCCCCTGGGGTAGTGAAAAGTCAAAAATAGGGGGGGATCCCATGTGCAAATTTTTCCAGGATTTGGGACTCTGTCAGTTTTTGGGGGTTGGGGGGCTCTGAATTTTTTTTTTCTTTTTTGACTTTTGCAAATTTTTTTTTCACAACAAATTTTGAACAACACACATTTGTTCCAGAAATGAAAAAGTGTCTTGGGCCATCTGGGGGTTGGGGTTCATGGAGGGGGGCCTCTCACAACATTTTTGGATTTCCAAGAAATTTTTTTTTCACATTTGCAAATTGTTTCACAAAACTTTTGAACAACACAAATTTGTTCCAGAAGCAAAAAAACCACCATAACAGTATATGTGCATATGTGCATACCAGCACAACTACATCCACATATGCTGGTATGCACACATGCTGTTGTGCTAACTGTGCACATGCTGTTATGCTGGTATGCACATATGCTGGTATGCTGGTATGCTCTTATGCTCTTATGCTGGTGTGCTGTTATGTGCATATGCACACATGTGTATATGCTATAAATAACCTACATGTTGCTCTGTCTGTGGCACTGCAGCAACTGTGGCTGCTGCCCTGCAGCAGCTGCTTTTATGCTGCTCTGCTATGTTAATGAGCATTACAAAGTGATTGGCTGTTTCTCCCTCTTATATTTTCAATGATGCCATAGCAATCTAAGGTTGCAAAAGAGCAGACGGGGAAGTATCGCTTGGTACACACTCCTCTGTACAATGATGTGTACTTTCTCAGGTCGGTGCCAAGCCAATTGGAGAGGGCATGGCTGTGGGGGGCAGGCCGATGGGAGCAAGGGTGGGCAGCAGGGGGTGGGCAGCAAGGGGTGGGGTACTTGGCCCGGGGTGAGAGGGGACTTTGCTGCAGGGAGAGACTTCCCTGTGGAGGAGCCTTGGCTTTGGGGGAGGGGTTTGCCCACAGGTGAGAGGGACTTGTCTGTGTGGGGAGGGGACTTTGCATGGGAGAGAGACTTGGATATGCATGGAGGGGAAGGGGACTTGGCCCCTGGTGGGGACTTGGCTGCTTTGGGAGGGGGACTTGGGCTTGGGGGAGGGGACCAAGGCATTTAGGTACTTGGTGGGGAATGTTCTATGTTTTCTGAGGCAGAGGTGGGGTGGGATGCAACTTGATATGGGGAGGGTGTGACATGCACTTGCAAACTTTGAGCCAAGAGCACCAGAAAAATAACAGAGAAAACGGCAGAACCGCACACGTGCTGTGCGTGCGCGAATGAGTATAGTTCGAAACACATGACATGTTTTTGATAACCTGTAGTGACACAAATTTGTTGTGGTCGAGCGAAGAGGCCAAGGGGTGTTGCGAGCGCACGAACACACGAAGTGAGAGAACAAGCAGGAAGATCCAGTGCGAATGAATGTTTAGAATGTACCTGTGGAACGGTGCAGGTGCAAGTACTTACGCATGCAGGCGTTTACCCTTCTGCACGAAAGAATGAGTGGCAGTGCGCTGCACTCGAGCGCAAAATGATGATTGCGCTGATGCCTTTTCAATGGTGCGCCGCCTTTCTGCAGGACAGGTTCTTGCAGCCAAAGAGGCACACACAGACTGAGCCTTGAGAACTTCGATATCTCTGACATTTTGCGCCTACGGAAATTCAAAAAATAATGCTGATTTGTGGTCAAAAGCAAGCAAAAGAAAACAACAAAGTACACTGCATTGAACTTCTAAGCCACGAAATCCTTCTCAAAACGTCCAATTGAACTTGGATCTCAATTTGTTTTTTATTTACACACCAGAGCTGCACCTTGACCAAGGCGCTCACCTGAACAAGACAAAAACTTGGACCATCCGCATCAAAAAGTGTTTGGATCTTGTCTCTGCAAACAAAGACACAAAAAATTGTGAAGGATCCCAACAAAAAACACACACAGAGAAACAACTCATGTTTCAAGTTTGTTTGTTTGCTGCAACAGTCTTTGCTTGCCTGCAATGCATTTTTTTGCCAAAGTCAAAAAATTGACATTGTCCAGAGGTGGCCACACCACCTAAAAGGTACCGCCATGTCAGTGCCAAGTTCGTGAAGATCCGTCAAAAAGCAAAAAATTTGTGACGAAAGAATAAGGCGTCTCGGCTTTAGACGGAGAATTACTTGTTTGTTCGTGAAAGATTTGCTCACTTTGATCACAGTCTGAATTAGGTGAAAAGGAGCCCACAAGTCTGCTACAAACATTTCACCAGCACAAAACCAGCTGGAATGATGTGACCCAGTCAGTCGTGTTGAAGGAATAGCATTTTCAGGAATTCGTGTGCCGGTATGCGTTTTGGGCTGTCTGCTGGATGCTGGATGGGCTCAAACCCCAAAGAAAACACATAAAAATCAGGTCGGGTCAGTCAGTCGTTCACGCTGACGTTGCTGTTGCTGAATTGTACAAATAGAAAGGGAAATGTATCTGATGAAATGCAGGTATGTTTGCTCAACCAAGAAGCAGCTGATATTTTCTGATCCTCGAACCAAAGCAGTGAGCCAGCTCACTTCTTCGTGCATAATGTTGCAAAACGAGAATGATGAATCCATTGAAAAGTTCGGGACCAAGACCACGGTGCTGTTGTCGCCATCTTGGCCAAGTGCGTTGAAGAAGATTCCAGGACTCCAGGAATCTGTTCACTTTTTGCGGCTTCTGTTTGGTCTGTGCGGAGAAACAAGGATTCTGTAAAATCTCGAAACAAAGAAACAACGAGAAATCACTTCGTGCTCGTAAACACTCGAAAAACAACCTTCAATGCAAAGAATAACTTTGTTTTCCCGTGCAATCGCAACAAAACAAGATTGGGTTTGGGTCTTGAGCTGACGTCAAAAATCGACCAAATCTGTTTGACTTGGTCACTGATGGGACCACATGTCAGTGTGCCACTGCGTGGACAGCCGAACAAACCCGACAGACTGGCTGAAAATGAATTTCCTTCACGAAACACATATTTTGAGACAAGTTGATTGAATGAACTGGTCAGCATCCACTCCAACTCAGGATCGAAAGCGTCGTCAACCAGGATACTTCCGTCCTTCAAGTTGTGAGCAGCGCAGAAGTGGAAACTGCGCTGCGGATTCTCGGTGCGTCGCGCCGCTGGCGTCACGAGCCGACCGCATCATCCTGAAACAAAGGCAATCAAGCCGTCGTCCCGTCAAAATGGTCAGCATCACACTTTTTGCAGATTATCTGGGTTGAAAAATTGAGTTCCTGGAAGAAAAGAAAGAACCGAAGAAAACCGCAAACCCCCAAACAACCCAATTCTGAGATCACTCGATGACAGGAAATGCGCCGAAAGCTCAAAAACAAAGGCAGGAGTCACAGGCACCAAGTTTTTGTTGGATCTGCAGCACTGTGGACATTGAAAAGCTTTTGCCACTTGCTCCAGCGTTTTGCGATACATTTCGTCGCCGCGTTTAAAGCGCAAAACTTGCGTCAGTGGTGACAAATCGTTCCGTTGTGAAATTAGGCACCAAGTTTTCTCAAATTTGTTTTGCAAAGTTGTTGTGTGCGACAGAATGTAACCGGAGATGCGAAGTTTTTTCGAGTGCCCGCCGCAGAAGCTTGTGGTGAAAACCACAATGTCTCAGTCAATCGGTGCAAACGACGACTGATATTTAAAAGATAAAAAGAGCACTTGTTGAAATGTAATTTATTACCGAAGCGAGCGGCAAGTCATGGGTCACACCGCAACTACAATGTTTTTGGTGAAGTGGTTTGCTTCTGGCAAAAGGGACTTTTTGTGCAGATTTAATTCTGAGTGAGACGTCGGCTTCGACTGCTGCACAGGGATTGAACGGGTAGCATTTCGAAGCCCCGAGTACCCGAAAGGAACGACTACCCCCTCCCCTTGCAAGCACACGTACCCGCCATCCAAATATGGTGAGCAGAAGCCACAAGGATTTGCTACCCGCGGGTTACTCGCCAGCGGTCTCAATCCGCACTGCCTACATTACGCGCACGTTTGTTCAAAATGCCACTTTTCCACGCGCGTGATGGGCATTTTGCGTTTCGCCAACGTAATCCCCCCCGCCCGCCGAAGAAAGTTCCTGTTGCCCATTTTTCACGCCTGATGAGAGATCTTGAATACTCCCTTTGTGTCCAGATTCCGGCGACGCACTTTGTTTGCGGGAGATGACACGACCTCTCGTTGGTTACAAATGTTGCAACGGAGTCGTAAGTGAGGAAAACAGCCTCCTTGACATTGACGAGAATCTTGAAAACGTGTTTACAACTCCTGTTGTGTTTTGATTTACGAGTGTTCACAAAAGATAAACGAACTCTTCCGTTGTCAGAGACAGAGATGTAAATTTTGAAATCCAGTCATCGACCCGACATTTGTGACGCGCTTGTTCAGGAGACTTTGGGTCCCGCGAGTCGGGAAGCACAGGAGGAAGGAACCCTTCTCAGAGAAATCAGAAGGACCAACAAAACAATCCAGGTTGTTTGTTGGTTGGATTTTGTTTGCTTGTGCACAAAACTATGTCTACAATCTGAAATTTGTGGTTGTGCCAAGTTTTGGACAGTGGGTAGCTTTTGCGTGCTCGTGAGCGTGCGCACACAGCAGAACAATGCTCGGGCTGTGTTCGGATCTCGTATTGTTGGCGTTTTGATGGATTGCGTTTGTACATCATCAAACCGCACGCAACCCGCAGAGACTTTGACGAGGTTGGGGACAGTATTTTTCAAAAACTGTCAAAAATACAGCGAAGTTGCCAAGCAGCTGTGTCGCATTATCGCTTTCTCATGTTTGCAGTTGTACACTGCGTACGATTTTGCGAAGGATGCAAATGCACTTCTTTGTTGCTGTATCTGAATTGCCTTCTGAGCAACACGTAGAGACAACAAACTTGTCTTGATCGTGCAACGAAAGTTCCATTGGACGGCTTGAGCACCCTGAAACAAAGCAAGAGTTGTAGAGAGTACGTCGCGGAATTAATTAGTACCTTCAGTGCTTCATCGCACATTCCCGTCATGATTTACCGCCCGGGAGATTTACCCGTTAATGAGCGCGAGTTCCAGTTACGTGCAAACTCAACGAGCCACGGGCATACTGATGCGGTCAGACATGTCAACAAAAGGAACGCTGAAATCTGGCTTGTTTTCAAACAGATTGAAAAAGGGCTCGTGACAGTCACAAAAGCAATCGACTTTTTGCCTTGCATTCGTTCGTTTTGTTCTGCTCTTCGTTGATGCAGATTTTGATCCGAATGGTGGGTTCCAGCATACAATGTTCATTGTGTAAATCGACAATTCATCGTGAAACATCTTTCTCTAACGCAGGGTACGACTACGTCCAGAGGAGGAAAGCTCGCTCCAGGCAGACAAACGTCATAGGTAATCGGCAGTGTAGGCCCAGTTTTCCTTCCACAGGATGTGCAGTGTCTCCTTGTTAGGTGGTAGCTGTGTTTTGTTAATTCCCGTGAATTAACATTCCATTGTAGGCACTAAACTCAGCTGAAGAATTCAATGACCGCTCTTGGGATAGAATCCCTTCACAAACATAACAGTCGTGGGTTGGTAGACTTTGTGTAGCACAAACCAAAAATGATTATGTACGGTAGTTTCTTTCAGGGTAGATTCCCATGCATGTGTTTTCCTTTCGTCTCAGGATGTGTTCGGAGAGTGGTGAATCCCCTTGGTTGCGATGAAATTTGGGCAAAACGCATTCCGTGGTGAACTCCGGCGACCGTGCCCAACGCGCTGTGCTCGAGTGCAATGGCAGCGCGAAAAGGAATTGTTTGTTGTGCGACAAGAGACCTTTGATGAAGCTGTCGCAAGAAACACCCACTTGCCAGAGGTGAATCGACCACTGGAAACCCCACCCCCGCCCCGACCAGCCAAACTCTCCCCCAAGACGGTGACCACAAAACCACAATGTACGAGTGAAGTTTGTTGTGTCTTCACAGCCATGGAACTCACGACGTTCGCTTCTGCAGTTCACTCACACATCGTCCATACGAGTACGTGGTTCCATAAATCTGCTGGAGTCGTGAGAAACTTGTCCGACCACACACAAAAATGTTGTGGAAAGAAAGCAATTCTTCACCCTGTCGCGCAGTTGCCATGTCCTGCCAAATTTTGCAAGTTTCTGTGTTTCTTTTGTTTTCAGAAACCGCCAAGGTGATTCCAGCAATGTACGGGTCGTGGAGAAAGAGCAAGTTGTACGACCCATTCAACGACATCAGGAAAAACTTGTTCAACCACTACTCAGCCAATTCTGTCATCAAAAGACCTGCGTAAGTTGCTTTCAGAATCACCACAAACTCCAAAAACTCGCGCTTTTCGCTTGTTCGCAATTCCGGCGTTGCCTGCTGCCTGCCAGTGTTCTTCGTCAAAACTGGTTTGATCTGTGGTTTGCAAGCAGTGTGATGATTAGATGTGACAGGTGGGTTGTGTCACAACAGAAACTGCGAGCCGCGTCACTCAGGATGAATTGCCAACGTGACGTGCATTGGAAAAGCAGCGTGAACCAAAACTCGCGCTCAAGCAAACCAACGAAAGAACTGAGAAAGGAGAAACAACTCGGTGTTGATTTGCAGCTTCTACCTTGCGTTGGCTTTGAGTATTTTCCACTCTTCTTCCACTGACAAACGTTTAATTGGCAGCAGCTGACGTGTTCTCCTGGTCAGAAGTATTTTGGATTGAAACCAGGAGAATGTACAACTTTCCGAATCATGAGTCTGTAAAGTTTCCCACTTGTATTGCGCCGCAATCTTTTCCGCTTGTGCAAAAGCAGAAGTTTTGCACTTGACAGGTTGACATCTCTATTGACACGGTGGTTCTGGAGTTAGTGTGACAGCGGGATTGATGCGACGTGTCATCGGGTCGTTTCCCTCAGCAGCTTCTTCAGTCAGGTGGCTGCAATACCCTCGCTCATGACCCGCAAAACCTCTGCTTTTTGCATCTCTTTTTTCCTGAGAGAAAACATCAACGATCACTTCTACCCCTTGCCACCGTTTGTGTTCCTATGCCTGGGAGGTGAAAAGGGCGAATTCTTTGAGGTTATTTCTCGTTTTGATGTTTGGAGAAAAAGTAAGTGCTTCTCCGGAGGGATCACTGATAAAACAAACCGGGAAATCAGACTGTTGGTCCTTTTCCATGTTGAATATTTGCGTAGCTAAGTTGTCTCACGACGAAAAAGTGCGCTTGCTTCTTTAGACGAGTGGAAGTTTGTTTCACACTCGGATTTCTTGCGTCAAAAATTCAGCTACGTTGTCATTCTGGAGCCACACAGTGTTGTCCGGGTGGGTCCAAACTCCAATGGATTTCTCTTTGCAAGCCCCGCGCAACTTTCACGCGAAGACATACGACGCCCGAGTTGGTGGTTGCACCGAGGGAAGGGCTGTTCACCTGAAAGTAGCCAGCTGTCATGCTTTGTCTCCATCAAACTTCTTGCTGTCAGTTCCAATTTCCTTTCATTTGAAGATCAGGTCCACTGTCCTGGAAAACGAACCCAGACAGAAAGACCTTCGCGAAATTTATGCATTCGCGTCTTTTTTCATTCAGCCACATTTCTCAGGAATGTCGCATGCATGCGCGACTCAGAATGCAAACTCTTCTGAGTAAATCATATTTAATTTACTCCTTGTTGCCTCATTGAACAAAACGACCATATATTGTGTTTGTGTGAATGGCAGATCCTCAGAAGGTAGACAGGTTTCACACAGGTTTTGCACCAACTTCAGTTGACAATATTTTCTGGTCGTGGCTTGCGCATATGTTGGAAGGTAATTATCAGTGTGATGTACGATGTCGACATTGTGACCAGAGGGACATGTTTGCGCGATACGATCAGTGCAGAGAAAAGCGCAAAGGTGTCAAACTCTGATGCACTTGTGAACCTTCATCGTATTGTAATTTCGTTGCACAAAGGGCGGAATGAAATCTGTCATCTTGCGTCAAGTTGCAGGAGCAAATGTGAATTGGTGTGGATGGAGTAGAACAGCTCGGGATCAGAAATCCTGCTGCATATGAATATTTTGATTTCTTGTCAAAACATCAGGAGAGGGAATGGTAGTGCGACCATGTCCTCAACCTGCACTCATCATGCAAGATTTCTTCGGACCAATTCACGAAACGTACCACAGAAAATTGTGCTAATAGATGGTTTTCAAGTGCTAAATTGTGAAAGAAACGAACATTGACGGTGCCACTGAACAGACCCGATCCCTTTTTCCTGACGGCACCCTTGATCATCTGAAGTCGGTTGATGGGAGAAAGATCTGATGTGAATTTCATACAAAATTTTACGATGGCAAGATCACTCGGAGAAGTGTGTTGGCACAACTCCCGAGAGTACCCTTTGTCAATTTATGGAGAGCTGACACAAATTTATCCCAGATCGGGAATGGCCCTAAATTGGTCGGGAAAAATTCTGTGTGGAGACAAAAATGGGAAGTCTGGTTGTTTGGGAGAAGCCTGCCGCTTTAATGAATGGGCTGTGGCCATTACCATTCATTATGTGTCGAGTATTATGCAGAAACGCTTCGAGTCACCTGTGCTTTGGCCCCAGGGCTGTTCCCTTTGCGCCAGCCCACACAAGTGGACAGGTCAACACGTCCAATACACCACCAGGCAAACCCGTCTGATGGCTCTATCTCCAACAGAATTGTGCTGAAAAGGGTTCAATTGAAACTTTGCGAAATTCGTGCAGCGAACTAGTCTGCTTGACCACATGCTCACGGGGACGGCGCCAGGTCATTCTGTGACGGACGAAGAGCGTACGATAAATTTTTGAGTGCTATTTTATTGTTCCAGATACGTAAATTCGTCCTCGTGGGGTCACGCCAATATCTGTTTTGTACCGTTTTCTGAAAACTTTGACGTCGTCTTTTTCCCGTCGTAGCGTTCAGATGCGCCACACATTTGGAGCCAAGTTGATACACCAGTCGTAAATTTGACGAATTTGCGACGCCGAGGGGAACGTGTTTGGTTGGAAAGGTCACTAATGTCCAAATGAACAAGCAAATGCCCAGGGCTGGGTAAATATGTGCAAACTGGCGCAACACACATCTTCCATAAACGGACCTTCCGTACACGGACGATCCAGAAAGGTGAGCAGATCAGAAGAAACAAATTTTAACCAGATCCTACTGGTGTCTGACAGAACAAGTTCCATTCCAAGTGTTAAATGAAAAGGAAATGTTTGTTCAAGTTCTTCTGGTGTGCGTCGCATGTCGGTATTTCCAGTTCGCACAATGTGTACAGCGCACTTCTCGGACAGATTGCCATTATCTGGTGCAGATCATCGGTCCAGATACACGATCACTGTGAGGGCGGTGAGTGAGAGGTTTTTCTTGGTTTTCCAAACACAACAAATCCGCACAGTGGGGGTGGGGGAAGTTAGACAAACACAAACCAAAATGCACAACTGCTCTGCTCTGCGACGCGGGAGCACGGCCACAAAGAATGCAAAATCTTCAGCCACCCCCCCCCCCCACCTCACCCAAACCAATGAACAAACGAAATGCGCGTTTGTGTGTCTTCGAGTGCTTGTCCTGTTTGGCCTGCCATTGTCGCTGGCGGAAAAAACAAAACTTTGCTGAAGACTGCGTCGGCATCAGAGCAAAGAACCAGGGAAACGATTTCAGTTTTCAGTGTTTGCTCAGTCACCAAACACACTCCGTCGAGCCACAGTATTTTCCTCGTTCTCTGTCAATTTAGATCTGGATGATTGATGTCTCCTGCCAGTTTATGCCATTAAGTTACACGAAATTGATTTTAACTTTTCAAGGCCACTGTGATGGAAAAGCAGAACACAGGTACGAGTATCGCCAGGCTGTGAAGTTTCAAACAAGGAATGAAGAATAGAATCACGGGGCGCAGTCTGGATCTGCAGGTCCTCTCATGTCAACACACGTTTCGACGATCGGGTGGCTTCGTCGTTGTCATGTGCCAATCCAACGGAATTGTGGGGAGCACCTGAAAACGTGTATGCATGGAGACGCTTGCGCGATGTGACACGACCCCCGTGAAAATAGTCGCAAGAGGCGGTGTTAACGTCTCGCGTGTCACACAAAGCAGGATCGTGAACCAACACAATGCGAAGAACGAGTGTTGGGTGGCGTGAAGCATCCCAAGGAGAAGTGGGGCGCAGGGGCGCAGCGTCTCGATGCTGACTCGCGTTCAGCTGGCGCGTCCTCGCTTCCTACAGATACGATACGGGTGCATCCGAGTACAAAGGTCAACACATCAATTAAATATTTCCCTTTTACATATTAATTTCGCCCGAGGTACTGGAAGTTTATACGTTTGTACAATACATGGGAAGGAAACAGAAGTCTTGTTTGTGTAGTCACAACCTTCTTTGATCTTCACTTTTCAGGTCATAGTGTTTCAGTTTCAGCGTGAGCATTAGCCTGCCTCAGAACTCATAGTGAACCCCCAAGAGTCATGCACAGGAACTGTATCCGTTGAAAGAACCTGCACGACTCGTGCATTAACAAGAGGTTCACATTTCTCAGCTGTTTTTGTTTCAGACATGCGCATTTTTATGTCTTGCACTTTGCGCGCAGGGTGTTGCTCGTCTGAGCTTTTCAACAACTCTGTTCACTTGAATTCTTCTTCCTTTCCAGGTACTGCGCGCACTTTGAAATAACTCACACGAAGGGCAGCTGCAACATGCGGAACCATTACCAGGGCTGGACCCAGATGTTCCAGAAGGGACAGACGGTCTGCGTCGAGTGCCAACCTCTTGCCATGAAGAGAAAGCTGGGCGTCCGGTGCAGTGGGGACGGCATCTATCTCAAGGTCGGTTGGCTTGAAACTAAATTCAGAGCCTCAGCCTCTCAACAGACGTGCAAACCGCGCGGTCACTCTCAAGGTCAACCTCAATTCAGCAATTCGCGCAACAAATTCACTTGCCCTTTTCTGCAGAGCTGTCCATATATTAACGTATGTGTTCACTCGCTCGCACTCGTGCTTCAGTGCAGCTTGAATCACGCGATATGAGCATCATTCCTGTCCTGACAGACACGCAAACACGACTGACAAAATTGTCCACACGAAGAGAGTCGCGCGCCAAAAATATCGCAGGGAATGCAGAAACAAAGAAGTAGGATTGAGAAGTCTCGGGCTTCGCAAGTCGTGTCAAGTGAGACGCTGACAGATTTACAAGAGTGTGCTCAAAAGATTTCGTCAGTCGGTACTTTAGCATTTGACTTACAACCGAAACCGAAGACATTACAATCTTCTGAAACACAAGAACAGCATTGCGCCAGCTGAATCTGTGTGAGAGCGCTTGTTGGAACTTCGTGCTGTGTGGCCTGGGTGCCGACAGTCTCAGAATTCCTCCCAGTGAGACTTTCAGTCTGACTTTTGTCTTGGGTTCGACTTATCTGTGAACGCATCGCGAGGATCACAAGTTGATGCGTTTCAATGTTCTTTGCAGGAGACGCGATGGAATGCGATTACGATGCCTGGCTGCCACGGCAAATGGATGTTGAAGTCTGAGCACAGAGATTGCACGTGCGACCCCAACAGTGAAATGTCCTTCATCCTGCTTTAACCCTGAGGATCCGATGACCTCTTAGCAAAAAGATCTATAGTCCGCAGCAATATTCACAATACCAGTCATAACAATGTCAGGAAAGAATCACCATCATTGAGTGCGCATTCAATCAATCCATGGACTGACAGTGCCGATGCCCGTGATTTTATGCTTGTCTTTTTTAGGAAATTTGTGTGTGTGAAAAAAAAAACCGTTGCGCCACGCAACCAACTGCAACGTGGCAGAAATGCAGTCAGCGCTTCGATGTTTGCTTGCTGCGCGGGACAAATGTGACGAGATTTTCTGTGGCTTGAGTGGCTGGTGCCAGTTGTGAAAAGGTTCCGATCTTTGACGAGCCTACGGCAGCGGGCTCATGCAGAATAGGATTGGCGTTGAATGCGTTGTGAAAGTGGACTTGGTGTGAAAAAATTATTTGTGAAAGGCCTGTAACCGTGCTCCTTGGACTTTGACACTTTTGTGAGAAGCGTTGACTGTCGTTGCAATCTGCCGGATTTGACGAGAATTTTATGATGTAAATTTGCAAGTTTTTCTGTCGGTTGCGCAGGAAAAAATACTTTTTGCACCAGAACACCATCCTACCATCTCATCTCTCATTCTGTTATCGAAGGACATGCGTTTTTATTGTGCGTGAGAACTTCGTTGCCTCTCGACGCAAAAATCTGTTGACGAAGGGCGCAACCTGCACCAGACCACGATACGATTGGAGAGCGGTATTGTCCACAGATCGAGCGAAAATTGTGCCTTTCACACAAGGGGCCGACAGAGAGCAACAACAGAAGTGTACAGAATTTGTGTACACAATTTGTATACAGAACCTTTCACGAACGCGTCTGAAACACAGCTTCACAGTGTCTGCAGTATTACCGTGCGGGAAGATGTGCAACTGCCTGGTCATTCAAAGTTTGTAATTGGCATGTGCGGAGAGATTTTCCAACGAGGCAAAGTGTCGACACCTGCTTTTTTGGAGCTTACATCAAAGGAAAGCCCAAATTCGGCGTGGATCAAACCACGCTGGACAGACTCGAATTCTAACGACGCACAGAAGGCAGAGCGCAACACCAGGCGGAGCACTTGTCATTTACATAAAAGCTTTTTCCTGTAGTAAATAGTGTATATTGATGTATCATAATAGGTAAGGTCGCTCATACTGCCAGCATGTACCTTTTTTACAGCATTCAATGTTGTGTGATGTAATTCCGTGAAAGGTGAGGAAGCGAGTCAGTTTTTGCGCATTGCCCTCGACTGCAAAGAATGGAATTTCTTTTGCGGGCGGGCATTTCATCACCCTTCTGGACACAGACACAACGAGCATTTCATTCAACGCCTTCGTGTATCTTGCTTTCCAAACGATGCACTGAGAAGTTTGACACTTTGCGCAGCACAGGAACGACCGAAGCTGGGTGTTGTGGAATTTTACAGTCTTGTACAGTATTTAACAGGAATGTATGGATTCGAATGGAGAAATTCTCGATGAGGAACAAACAACCACTGATTAATCAATCATGCTGTAGTTGTAAGTGTCCGTTGGAAGTGTACATTTGTACGCCTCTATTTTACCAATAAACTTGTGAATAACAATCAAGCAATGACGAGTTCTTCGTGTCCGAAATTTGTGCTGCTGATTTTGACTCCTGCGTAAGGCACTGTTAGGGCCAAGCTCTTTGTTCCTTACGCTCGATTCTGACACAGTATTTCTACTGTTTGATGACTGATTTGCATGCAGAATGAAGACTACTTTTGTGCACTGAAGAACAATTTAATGAAGACGACCAACAGAATGAACAAACAAAGAACAGGATGAACAAGTTTTCAAAGGTGAAAATGAACATGCAGATAAACTGGCTGGTCGGAGTTGGGTTCAGTTTGCTGAGGTCAACCATGCATGCGCACAAACTTGAGCAAAGTGGTGAACAGATCGGAGTCAATATTTGAAATTGGAGCCAAAAGAGCTTCTCTCAAAGAGAGATTTGCAGCAGTGAGTCGCCTGTGAAGAGACTGGCCTTCAGGGGAATCATGGAGTGGAGTTGCTGAGGTGGTCACAGGGACAGTTTCTATCATGTCTGATGGACTTGGAGGAATGATTTGAGTTGGGCACTGAGAAGGTGTAGTGCCTGAGCCATACAAAGTGTCACAGACTTTTTTCTGCATGTTGGTACTTGTACGTTTGTAGCCACGGACTGCATTCGAGCGATGGCCTGTTCTCTCCTGGATCAATTGCTCGTCAACTTCAGCCTCATAAAGGCGAGTCACTGCAGTGGCTCTCAGAGAGTGGTTGCTCCATTTCCCTTTTAGGCCAGCCTCCACACATAGATTTTTGATTGCAGACTCAATTTTGTGAATGCCCAAAGGTTGGCAACTGTAGCCAATGCCATCAGCATTGAACTTTGCCAAGGGCCGCAGGTAAAAATCAGTGCTGCATTTGGGATTCTTAATTGGTCTTGCCACCACATATTTCTGATACAGAGCAACCAAACAACGTTTTGGATTGACATTTCTGTAACAGCGCAGTACCTTTCCAGAAGCCTTGAGAGCCTCGATCCCCCCTTGATTGTTTTTGGCTGTGAATTTAGTATATTCAAGGAACTCATCCCCGGACTCGACGTCAGTTTTGACAGCCAGTTGTTTGCCAAACTTCAGACTTTTGTGCTCTTCACTGGCTCTCAGAGCAAATTGAACCCCAAGACAATAAAGGACAGTGTACACAAGTCTCTCCGGTGTGTGATCACCGAGCAACTGCTCTTGCCACATTTTGTCTTCCTGACTGTATGTGATGACTTGAGCCTTACTATTGGGCGTGATGAACCCCTCCCGAGACAAAGATTTCATCCTGTTGTCGAGGGTATTGCACACCTTGACAAAAGATGGGCATTGAGGGTCCAGAAATCTGACATGACGACCCTTTGTGTCGAGATACATTTGCATCATGATCACCAGACTGTACAGAGTCTCCCTGGGGTAGGGCTCGCCAGTCACTTTGCGCACTTCGAGAATGAACTTGCACATTGTATCACACAGAACAGAGTCCTCCATCTCGTGCAGTTGACCACGAATCTGTTCTTCAGAGCCCTGAAGCTTCGTCCTGAGGTTGCGCACTTTCTGCCAGTTGTCAAAGATTTGTACTGCCCAACCAATCTTCTTTTCGCTCGCAGCCGAAAATCTACAGTGACAGAAAGTTTGCAGCAATGCAGAGACTTGTTCACCACCATGTGAACAACTTCACAAAGCCAGAAACTTTCTGCACAAAGAAGAGAACACTCACATTTTGCGCTGCATGTTGAGAAGGTCGTCCTGTGTGACAGGGTCACTGAATTGCTGAGTTTGTTGATCGGGTTGAGAGTCTTGGCTGCTGTCGACAGCGGAATCCAAAGGCAGAACAGGAGGGTCACGAGTGTCAAAATTGTCAATGAGTCCATTCTGAATGTGCTGCAGTCGCACCCGGTCATTCTCCTCCAAGTGTTGTCTGATCACAACTTCCTGACCATGTGGTTCCACGTACTCATCATCGTCGTACACATACCGCACCATAGCAGCTGTTTCTGGTTGCCTCAAAGACTCTGACTGAGTCAGCCAAGACAAGTCCTCCTCCCAACTGTCCATGTTACCGCAACAGCAAACTGAACCCAACTGACCAAAGAGTGCACCAACAGGAACCACATTGAGCCAAGTTGACTACAAGCAGTAGTCAGCCAACTCACTGTTAAAACACAGAAGAGACGACTAGCACTCTGACAACACAAAACACGACATTCACAGCACTCATACATCAACAAGAGATTACCGGTGGGTGAGCTTGACCCAAAAAGTGCCTTACGTACGGTAACCAACGCTACGCTCGGAGGTGATAAGCTCCTCGCTCCCGTTGGTTACCTATAACATAACGGACGCCACCACTGCACCGCTGAGCAGCCTGCGTTGTTGGTGGTCTGGCTCGTCCGTCCAGCTGAACCGAAGCCAGTTGGCGCGGATTTCCGGGGACTGTGGACGAAGTTCTCCGCACAGCGGAAACTGAACAAGAAAGCAAACGCTGAAGAGCCGCTCCTGCTCAACAACATTGCAAGCGCACGAGTCTTTGGGAAGGGGGGGGGTTAACTTGTCCAGTGTGTACAACCCCCTCCCCCTGAGGAAGAAAACACTTCAAAGTAACAAGCACTTCTGTGTGAATTGTCCAAAAAACGTTCTTTTGGCTTTTTCACTGGTGTCTGTTTCACTTTGTGCCGTTTTATCAAGACTCTCAACACAGCTGGCTATCAACAGGAAATGCCTCTCCCTTGATAAGTGTTTGTGTTGGGATTTCTATGAAGGGCTACGAAGTTTTCTCTTCATTGCGTTCTTGGGGTGCGTGTGAGAAATCAAAAAGATCTTCAAATCGTGCAAGCAGAAGCAACATGCACTGAATGGGATACGCAGGCAAGTAGCCCAACTTGTGCCTGAAAACGACATCCAGCAGTTCACAAACAATGAACTTCTCTGCACCGGTCATGGACAAATGTGCACTCGCATCCAGTTCAATGAGAACACCGAATGTCGTGTAACGGGATCGCAGCTCGAGCTGATTAGGCTGCACCTCGTGTGACATGACACGGACACCTGAGCGCGATGGACGCGCACGAACCAAACCCGCTCGGTGACCACGGCGCCTCGTCCAGTGCAGCCTGGTCCTCCACAGTGCGTGTGCGCAGATGGTCAGAAAACATCGCTGATCCAAGCGGTTGCGTCTCCGTTGAGAGCCCAAAAGGCTGCCATGGCCATGGCGTGAGCGTGATTGAAAATTTGTTCACGCGGAATGTGAAAACTTCTGCTCATGCATTCCAAATCCTGTTCCGAGCAACACTTGAAACCTCTCCAAGTTTTGACCTCTCACCCTTTGACACATTTTCTTTCCAGACTACTTTCGGGCAAGTTTTTCCTCAAGTGTTCGCGCTCCTGTGTAATCTGGTTACCTTTGATTCTTCTGGTGCCATCGGCAGAACACAGCATGCGTACTTAACTTGAGACGAACTGGAAAAGTCAGACAGGAAGCTGGACAGCGCACGTAAATAAAACACAACAGCACGAAGCAATGATCTGGCTGAAGAAAATGCAACCGGACGCCCGCACACCAAATTATTCGCAAACCAAGTGCTTGCATGAATTGTGTGGCTGTTGGGGGGGGGGGCGGCCAGACGGCACTCGCACGGTGCGTAGAAATTCGCACCTGACAACTCAAGTGTCACTTCAACACTCGTTGGAGAAACTGTTTCAGAAACCAATTCCAATTTTCTTGGCGCCGAAGGAATCGAGCAACTTCAAGAAGTACTCAATTTTCTTGGAAGTTCCTGACATCTCAAATGCTGCTGTTCATTTCGTCTGCCTCTGCACATTCCAGTTCTCTGCTGCTCCATTTTCTATTGAGCGTCCTTTGAGAACAAAACACAACAGCCAAGTATTTACCCCGTGGCAGGTAATCTTTCAATTATCCCAGGAGTTTGTTTTTTCTGAGCAAGCAATTCGAACAGCCGCACAAAGCTTGGCCATGTTTGATGAAGGATAAGTGAGCGCTGTTTGGATCGCAAGGTGTTCACACCTCTCTCCAATTGTGCAACCTTTCTGAAGACAGAATTTGAGGAGTGAGGCCCAGCTGATTTCAACCAAACATCGGGTCCGTTGTGCAAACCCACCAACGTTCTCTCGTGTTTGGTCACATCCGCGCGAAACGTGAAACGTTGGGATGGGAGACAAAATTGCATCACGAGTGCTGCTCAAAGGCTGAAAAAACGTTTTAATTTTATCTGGGGTCTTTTTGATGGTATTTCCCAGGAAAACCACAAACATGTTTGGTTAACCATGAACGTGCTCCCAGCTCGCGCACCTGGTGCACTCGAGTGAGCGGCCGTTTCTCAGCATCACCGCAAGTGGATCAGGTGAGACGCTGCGTCCGACCACGCAGGTTGACAAAGCTTGCTCTCGAGACTTGATGAAAACGACAGACAACGAGGTTGCTTGGCAAGTTTCTCCACATGCCCAAGGCATGTTTTATTTTGTCACAGCAAGTTGCAGAAATGACTGAAATCTCAATGGAAAAACCAGAATGAGTCAGGAAAGAGGAACAGTCGAAAAGCTGCTTCCTCTTCAATCGCAATGACCACACTAACAAATGCAGCTGGCAGGTCCACAATGTGGGAAATCACGCCGCAGCCGCTGAAAAGTCCGGAACACATCTGAATCTGGCCAGCAACAAGAAGCATTCTGCTCTCGCGCGTACCAGCAGTGACTTCTCAATGGTTTCCGTTTCCACATTATGACACGTTCACTCACTGTGATTCGCGACACCCTTTCAGAAGACTTGTCAAAATATACCTTGCATGTCAAAGCATTGCCCGAACCAAAAGCGCGAAGTCTGGTCAAGAGCAATTAGCCACAATCATGGTGCACTTCAGACGTGCAATTTCAGGCACGAAAGTGTCAACTTCAGGGATACTGTTTGCACTGTAACGGTTGAAGTAGCGGTCATCAGTGACCCCGAGTTTAACTACGAGATGAAATGTGGGGGAAATGTCAACAGTACCGCAGACTATTTTTCATTTGACCCAGAGCGGCAAAAGAGTTTTCACAGTTGTAGCAAGAACAAAACCTTTGTGATCGGTCGAGGAAGTGGAGGAAGCCGTCACTCCTCACTCCCACCAGGACCAGCTTGGGACAAAACACGAACGGAAGACACAATCACTGTGTGCGCGAGTGGGAGGAACCGACCCCAAGTCAGGAACGTTTCTTTCTCACACCTCGTGTTTGTCGTTACTGTCAGCAGCACATGATGACGTCCCTTGTGTCCTGCACCGACGTCAGCTCGTCGTCTCGCGCTGGTCGGGTCGCGTGTAGATCTTCTCCTCCCTGCCTTCCCTCAGCGCCGCGAACCTCGCGGCTGTGAACAGGAAATCACTCAACCTGAAACCGAGAATAACACGCAAGATTGGTTTTCAGTGCTGAATTGATCAACCTGTTACTTTGTATATCACAGTTGGTTCGGCCTGGAGGCGCATCATACTCGGACGCATTCCAGGTGCCTGTACCAGCCATATGCTGCCATCTGTTGGTCCTGTGCGCGACCACTGCAGTGTGCATTCATTCAGTTGTTTCCGGCTTCAAAGCTTCCAGAGAAACCAATTCATCGCAATAATTTGTGACATCGAGTGGACCATCACAAAGCAAACACAAAAGTTTTTCAGAAATACGACGAAAGGAAAGTCACACCTGTTGAGATATTTCGCAGGTTCAGGATCAATATCATTTGATTTAGTTGCGGCAACAACACTGCAAATACAACGGAGACACAAATTGGTCACGAGTTTGAATCCACGTGGAAGCCGCCTAATTTCCAACAAACCACGACCAGGGTGCAGTTTTGCTGCGGTGTTTTCGTACCTCCTCTCCGCTCTTCTGCAGACAGCCCGACACAGATGCAACGACGAGCTCGCTTTTCCACCCGACTGCATAACAAACGTACCACGATTATCACCGGAACAACTCTTCTTGTTTCTCTTGTTGGGAGGAACTGACAAAGGAAGGCACATTTCATTCTCAAAATTCAAGAGAATGTTGATGAATTTGGTGCTTACCGGCAAAATAAAGTTCGACAAAGGAGGCAACTCTTCCGTGTATTCGTCTATCCAGAGCTCAAGATCTCTGACATGCCCACTGTTGAACTTGGTCTGCTCTGAAATCCGTTTCTAAATTTGTTGCTTCGTCTGGTGTACGGCGCCGCCCAGAAAAATGCGCTGACCATGTGCAAGAGAATTATTTTACCTTTGTGACTCTGCCTTGCAGTGTCGGTGGGAGTTGCCACGCATGATCCTATGTCTTGCAGCACGCACTGGATCTGGAATGATGGACAATACTATTGCTCTGGAGAACAAAAACTGGAACAAGATGGACGTTTAGTTCCAGAGTTTGCGTTTGACACTTACAGTGTGCAACCTGTCGATTATTGGCAAATGTGCGTCCACACAAAACTCTGCAGCAAGCCTGAAAGTGAAAGACAAGAGTGCCCCATTGAGACAGACACACCCGACGACTCCGCGAAACAAGACATCTTTTGTCCGGTGGCTGAAACACACTTCACACTCGTGTCTTCGGTCTTACCCAACGGTACAACTGAGTTCGTCAGTGTCTCCCAACGCTTCAAACACGGAATCATGCTTCGGACGTCGTTCACCAGTAAACAGTGCCGAAGTACCTGACAACATGTTCGAGACTCATCAGAGAAAGAAACGGTGGGTACAGGTCCAATTTAGACAGATTTCTGTGCTCCATAAATCTGGGGCCTGGAACGGACACAACGTTGGTTTGTTTGTGCTCACCTTTGTCACCTGTTCGTGTGTAGATCTTGGGAAACTTTTGACAAACGTCACTTGCTGTGAAACACCTGAAAGTTGCACATGAGCAATGCCTCAACAGGTCAAATCTCACAGCTGCTTCTGAGATCGTAAATATCTCCAGGTGAATTCTACCTTGTAAGTGAGTGCATTCTCGTCAGTCCGGTTCCGAGGTGACGGCGAACAGACGCAGCCAAAACAGCATTCATCCTTGCCGAAATAACCAGACTTGTCTCTGAGCTGTATCGAAAATTTGCAACAACTGAAAAATTACATGGAAATGTAAACAAGTAAAAGTGTGTAAATCTAAATTTTTTTGCTTTTATGAAACTTTTTTTTTGAACCAAGACCACGTATAAATGACAGTTCAATTTTCTGCACATTTCAAAAACAATTATAGTTTTTTGGGGGCGAAATACAATTTATCGCACCATAGTTACGCGCCAGATTCGATACACAAATGGGACGTGACACAGACATGTATCGCCACACTAGGTACGCGGGTGTCTGTACTCATACTGGAGTGAAATATTGGATATTAGATATGGACGGCAATTTGATCATTCCCTGACCCACTGTGGAGTTGGAGTTTTGTCAATGTTGAATACACTATCAAGAGGTAAGTTGTATTTGATAGGTAACATGTGCACACAGGTGAGATTGATCCCTTGTTTCTTGCTGCTCAGCGGGCGATAATGCAGATCGATGGAGGATGGTGGAGGGAAAATACGGTGGGAACACGATAAAGGCTGTTCCGTCATGTTCAAGACTTCGCGACAATTCGGCTTGTTCATGACGGAACGGACAGTTTTTAATTTTTGCCCTCACAGCAAGACTGGATTGTTCACAGGCCGCTGAGCAGTGTTGCCAGCAGGTCTTAGCAAAATAAAAGCCCAAAAGAGATCGACCACAAAAAAGTTTCCAAAGTTCTTCACTTTTGCTCAAAAGTAGCCCAATATTAAGAGCTCAAAATATGCTTCAAAACAGCCAAAGTGTACATAATTTTCCTGAAAAGGTGACCATTTTCAATATTTTTGGTCAAAAATTAAACAGTTTGGTTGCGAAAGCAAATAACTTGAAATCCTGTGAAGGCTGAAAAAAACCTGGACTCACCAATTGGAATTTCTCAGTCTGTTCAAGAACCACATGCAAATGAATAATTTCAAAGTAATTACAGCTCAATTTACTTTCATGATAGAAATGAAGCTTTTATACTTGCATAAATCTTGTGATATCATGGTTGAGATACACACCAGCTCCTGTGTCTGCCATGACACCATGACAGGAGGCAGTTTGTGAACAGAAACACACAAGACAGACCCAAATTTAGAGTCAGAAAACACCAAAAAAAGTTTACTACAACTGTCCCAAGTTTGGATGGTTACTCTTTTTGAAAAGATGAAAATTGTATCTTTTGTTGAAAATGTTGAAAACGACAAGAATCCGAGGCTCATCAAAAAGAGCCCAATTTGTGGTAATCTGGCAACACTGCCGCTGAGCGCACGAATTTCATTTTCCAAATATAATTTTCTCAAAACACAAAAGGAAGCAAGCCATCTGACACCACAAGAAAGCCCACAACAGTCCAAAACAGTTTCAAGAATTTGCTTTCAGAGAGAATTGAACAGATGTGAGTAAAAATGAATGACAAGTGTCTCAGTTGGATTTTGCGTTGTATTTGAGGGTTGTGACACTTTGTTCCTTGATTTTCCAGGACAAAATTTCCTTGATTTTCCAGGTGTGCATTTTGTCCATCTCAAAAGCGTATTCTTGAATCTTTCTTGAAACAACAATTGCAGTAGATAACCAATTTTTTGGGGGGACAAGTATTCTTTCAGAAGTAAATACAAGAAAGATAAGAGAATACAAATCAGCCACACCCTATTTGAATATTATCTTCAAAACTCTTGGTTGTTGTTGCCAAATTTTATAATTTTGAGCTGTTTCTGCAAAATCTTGGCGATCTAGTATTGGTCATTGAGAAAACTAGAAAATTTAGATGGTAAAAGTTTCGTTTCGGTGAAAAAAATTGGGTGGACCGGTCAACATGCTTCGTACGCGGCGATCGGATGAACTTGAATTCGGATTGCTTGATCGGGTTGTTTGCAGATACAAAACTTCAAAAAAAAGTGACGATTTCGGAAACTCTTCTTCCGAATCTAGTGTGCTGACAACTCCTGACACCAGTAAAAAAGAAACGCAACATGAAGCGGGGACCTGATGGTTGGGCATTATCTTGTTGTCCATGTGGGGGGAATGGCTGAGGGGGAAAATGGCCCAGGTGTGTGTGTGTTGGGGGGGGGGCATGCTCAGGAGAGTGATGGCTCAGGTGGGCAGGGTAATGTCCTGGGTAGGGGTATGGTCTGGGTGGGTGTGGGCAGTGTCAGAGGTTGGGGTAATGGCTGAGGTAGGGGAGGGGTGGAAAGTAATGGTTCATGGGGGAGGAAGTGAGGGTCAAGGTGTGGTCAGACACACACAAAAGGATGAAAACTGAGCCATTTGCTTGACCTCAACGGCCGACTGCCATGACCATCAATGAGACAGGCCACCAACAATACATTGTATTTTCGCACTTTTGCCAAGAAATCCTCAAGCAAACAAATGACTGCAGCTGTGCTTTGGCTTGACAATACACAATGTTGTATCTCTCTTCCTGTATGGAGCTAAGTCGAAAACTTACGACAGTTACCACGTCAAAAAATGTGAGTCTGCCATTTGAATTTTTGACTTTCAAAGAAAAAAAAAGTAATGTTTTGTTTTCTTGACACCTCGGGCTTGGCTATCAGAAGAGACACAAATATAAGAAAAACATCGCAAATTTCCCAAATGTCAAAAATTTCCGGTCTTTTTCTTAGAAATGTCTGTTCTGGAAAAAAGGCGAAAGGTGAATTAAATTTGCCGAAGTTTGGCGTCATTTTCGCCTTTTTGGCGGGTGATCGTTACTGAATGGGCAGACCTGTGTGCCCATTCTCGGCTGAGCAAAGATGAGTTGTCGGTCACTTGAACGCAGTCTAAGATTCTGTTGGAGAAGGTGCTAAGATTTGTGTTCTCTGTTGCCAAATTGATCAGCTGAGTTCACGCCTCGCTGCAGTTCCAGCACCAAACGTGTCCTAGCTTCTCAGCAGAAACTGTTCTTCGGAGAGACATTGTCAAGAGATTGTTATCTCCCGTGTGCTGATACCCCTGACAAGGTAGACTCGCTCAGCACAAACACCAGCGATTGCATGCAGCAATCCAAGCATGAATCCGAAAAGCATTTTGTCTGTGCAGCCGATATGTGAAATTGTCAAATGTTGTGAATACTTGGCTGAACAGGGACACGAAAATGGAGAATTACACACGAATGGACGAGGGCTCTCTCAGGAAGTTGGTAAGTGTTTCAGAGGCACATAGTGCCAACTCTGGCCATTTGCATTGAACAAGTGTTCACACGGCGAAAACAGGGCCATTGATCATTCGTGAATTTGAAGTGTTTTGGAAAAAAAAACAAAAACAACCGATGTGTTTCTTGGCCAAGATCATCTTAATGGCCATGATTCTGCTCATCTTGATCTGGATTCACCATCTCGCTCCAGCAGTGTCAATCTCAGTCCTGCCAGTCGCGCTTGTGAGACAAGCAAACATCCGCCGGGATTGTGCGAGGTGTGTGGTCCAGGTTTTCAGAGAGGTGCGAGTATTTCTGTTGATTCCCAGTGTAAACCAGCTGAACAGGACTCAAGTGTGTGTGGTTGCGCTTCGAAAGACATGAAAGATATGTTGACAACATTTGGACCACGACCCTCCCGAGTCAAGACAGTTTTGTTCCCCGGTTTGTGCCCAGCCTTTACAAACAAAAAAGACGTTAATTATATGCAGGTACAAATGTGAATGTTTGACCGCTTTGTGCAGAACAGAAACGTGTGCCAAATACTGATGACAGTCGCTTGGCCAAGTCAACGAAAACTCTTCCAAACCTTTGGCTCTTGCCAACCCGAAGGTGCGAATGAGGCTACAGTGTCACAGTTTTGCTTGTACACAGCCAACACTGGTTTTGACTTCACAAGGAACTTCAACCGGATCTACGTACATGTGTAGATGTTTTTGGTGAGGATTGACTTGTGAAAGGTATGAATGCTTGAGTCGTGAGTGGGCTATCTTGTGGCAGTGACTTGTGACGGAGTTTTCCGTGATTCTGATTCCGATGAAAAGCAATGTTTTGCCTTGTCGCTTTTGTCGCTTGCCCAGTGCAAATGACTTTCTTATCAAGGTACCATTGCTTGCACAAGTGGAGAATTGTTTGTTTGAGCGAAGTCATACTCGCACCACAGGGAAACGCGCAAAGCAGTGAAGGGTCCGAATGTGGCAGGTTGTGGTCCATGTTTTGTCAGTTTCTCTGAGGTCGACTCGCTCTGCTGCTGATGTTGGGACCTCGAAATTCTCCAGCGCAACCGATGTCGCTCACTCTTCAGATCTTTTATGACGTAATAAAAAACGAAATTATTCAAGGGTGGCACGGTTTGCTTTCTCAAGTAACGTATAAAACATGTTGATGATACGTGCACAAAACGTTTTTAACGGGTCTGCCTTTCACTCAAGAGAAAGTGCTGTGCATTTTCACGCTTGCAGGGTGACATAATGGTGAAGTATTGAAGCGGAAGAACGTAAATTCTGAAGAAGGTTAAAGTGGCAAACCAGGCAAGTTCAGCGTGGTTGTCATCGGACACAAATTCCGACGAGAGTGTCGATTCACTGGCAGAAACACAAACGATCCCTTCCCTGGCGTTTCCGCGAGCGGAGCCAGGATTCTGGGATGTTAAAATTGTTGAACAAAAACAGGCCCCTGGGCCTCGTAGTGACATGAACTTTCTCCAGTTGCTCATTCAGGTCGCTCATTTCGCTGACTATTTCACGCAGCCTCCATTTATCTTTGGCGCTATCTGATGGCAAACAGCAAAAAATAAAAGCAAAAGCAGAAAGAAAGCACTTCAGTTCTGATGCACAGATGATTCTTTTTGTTCAGGTTTCTGAGTTCCTCCCTGCATAAATTTTCTCATCAGATTTTTTGAAAAGAAATATTCTCCTAAGCAGAAAGCTTTGAGAAACAGGGCCCTGTCGTTGCTTTACCCAAGGGGGTGAAAGTGATGAACTGTTTGTTGCTCTACACCACCAGGACCTCATCTACCAAACCAATACCTGGCTGGTGTTCAGTGCCATGGGCTCGTTGATCTTTCATCTTTTTACAATGAGTCATCCAGTTGACAGAGTTTCCTCACACAAATGGAATGGCCACAGCTCAAGAAAGAATACTTCAAATTCTTGACCAAAACACCAAAATGATGATCTCCATGTGTACTTTATGACGAAAAATAACAAGCAATAAAACAAATCCAACCAAGTGCAAAACGGCCACATTGCTCACCCCTTTTGTCAACAACAAATTATTTGACTTTGCCCCCAACCTAAGACAAGCAATGCAAATATTTTTTTCTACCTTGGGCATAAGTTGCAACCAATTTCTTTTGCTGTTTACACAATCTCTTCCACACCAAATATTTGTGGACAGTGTGGCTGGCGCAATTTCTCCATCCTTTGATCCAAAAACTCCCAAAATCAAACAATCAATTTCAGGCACCAAAAAATAATGAAAAATTCATCATATGAACAAGCAACCTCTTTATCTGTGTGAACCTCTTTACCTGGATACCCCTCTGACATAAAAATCATCAAAATTCATCCGTGACCAAATGTTCCTTGTAACAAACAGAGATCCAAGATTTTGAATCAACCATTTTGAACTTTTGGCTCTGAAAATTTTGAAAAAAAAATTGGAGCTTGCTCAAGAAATTCACCTTCGATGGCTTCTGGTGATTTCCGGTGTCTTACATAGGACCACATCCTGACCGGGCAGGATGTAGTCCTGGCAGGAAAGAACCTGGCCCTGAAATATTGGGACTACATTCCGCCGTCGGAATGTGGTCCTGGTCGGAATGTAGTGCAGTTACACCAGCCACCCATTCCGGAAGCTCTGACCGGAATGGCCATCGTGCAAATCGCCAAAAACCACACGTGAAAAGTAAAGCGCCGGGTTGGGAAGCTGCGGTTCATTTTTCGTGGGGAGGAAGGCTTGGCCTGCAGGACCCAAGGAACCGCCCAACTCACACACAAACACACACACACACACACACACACACACACACACATGAAACTTAAGAAACTTGAGCCCGCTCTGTGTTTGATGTTTCACTTGGTTTTGTACTACTTGATCAGACTGCAGATTGTTGCCTGCAACAACACATGGGGGTCTGGCCTACTGATGTCCCAGGGGTATATGTAGCACCTCCTCAAAGACTGGCAGGTCTTACCTCCACCCACAGATAGTTTTTGATGAGTCCGAGGAAAGGTGAGGGTTGCTCAACACCAATTTGAGGAAGATACTCGTAAGTTTGGGTGGCAACGTCAAACTGGTTTGAGAATTTCATCAAGTTTATTTTTGTGTCATCCTGCTCTGAGGATTCACTGGGCAAATCAGGAAGTCCTTCCTGCACCAGTGCACCAATCCGCTTTCTGTCAGAGACTCATTTGAGAGAACGTGGGTCTTTGTGTGCGACTCCTTTTCGTGAGCATGGGGGGGGGAGTTCTTCGTGTGTGATGTCCAGAGGTTGTTTGTGGCCGAGGATGACACAAGTGCTGTTGAACTTATGTAACAAATCCAACACCGGTCTTCTCATTCTGGAGCCTTACGGTCAACGCACTCGTTCACAGATTCTGAAAATAACCGTAAAGAAGGCTCAGAACTTCCGTAGTCAGGAGGTGTTTGGTGAAGATGCAGGACGGCACGAGGAGCCACCAAGAACTTCCGCGGAACGGAACGCCACCCATAACACCACGGAGCCAAACCGCGCCATTCCTGAAACAACACTTGGTGTCACTTGAGACAGAACCGTTCACTGTCTGTAGGTTTCCTATGACAGCAAAACATTCATTTTGACACCGACAGGTGTGAAGTGTCTTCAGCTCCTCAAGCTAATTTGAAGTCACATGACTCATCTCCTGTAGGGAACGCTGGGACACTGTTTTGTTGTTTCTCCTCCACGTGATGAAGCCTCGGCGGAGTCCAGCAGTCGTGTCCCTGCGTGGGGCTCGCAGTGATTTGTTCACCGATATTCGATACTTTAATCAAGTGCAAGTGGTTTTCGACACGCACCTCTGTTGGCGATTCTCCAAGAGCGATCATTGCTTTGAGGGGTCGCTGTTTGTGAGAGCCTCTGGATCCACACGAAAGATGTGAGACCGAGGTTTGCACCAAGGTGATCGCCAGAAAATTCATTTTCACTGGATTCGAAGTGGATTCGTCATCTTGATATTTTTGAAGAGACCTTTTTGAATACCGGTACTTGATTCAATTTGTGTGTGTTGACAGTGTTTTCTTCAGAGTTGCCCAATTTCGAAACAGAAAGCTTTCGGTGAAGTTTGAAGAAGTTCCAAACTGATCTGGAGGTCGGCCGACGCTGTGTCGCGAGAATCGGGTCAGAGTTATGATTCGGGAGTTGGGTGCGCACCTCGTGTGGACGCGACCTGGACCATGTCGCGCGCTCCTCGCACCAGATGCGCCGTGCGCCAGGTTGCTCAAAAACACCAGCGGAGAAAAGGCCAACAAAGTGACGCAGTTTTTTCACATCCACTTGAGCAAACCAAACTGAAACGGAACCGAATTTCTTGCGGTATTGTGCGTGTGCTGTGGCAACTAGTTCTCGCGGAAATGGACTCGCGTTACCTTCTGGAGGTCGCAGGGACGCAGAGCTCTTCCCACGGCGCTCCAGCCAGGATTAAGGAAACGCGGCTGTCAAACTTTTTATGGCTCACAGCCTGACTTGCTCATTTTTGTCGGAACCCAAGAGTAACGTAGTTCACGGCCCTGACAGCATTTTGCTTTGTAAAGCGATGCTCATGCATACAGAAACAGAGATAATTGCGGCAGTGCGCACAATTAGTAGCTCCTATCTTTCGACAGTAAAAGCGTCTTTGTGTCCAAATTCGTGCTGCGATAAATTTTCGTAGACTCCATCGCAGGCTGACCCAGTGAACTTCTCAGTCGATTTGGAGGAATAGTTGATGGTGCAGAGAGGACTTTTTGTGTGAGGTATTTTGAGGTTTCAAAGGAAGGACAAGTTGTGTGCATTGAGAATGGCTGCGGAATTCAAGATCACTGTGCCTGCAAAAGTAGTGAAGTATGAATTGAAGTGGCTTCACCACACATGGACTTGGGTAAGACTGTCTTGCTTTCATGGGAGTTTGATCACGCTTTGTGTTGTGTCGCAGCGAGAGTAGAGAAACTGGGTTCTTCCCTGAACTGATGCAAATAAAATGTTCACAAGTGCGCCTTGTCAGGTGAACTGTGTGATTCTCATTGCATGCCGCAATAATTTGGTGGGAGGGAGAACATTTCTCCCATTGTCGTTTGCCACAAATATTTCACCAACAAACGGTGACTTTCACATATCGTTGTCGCCAACAAATGCCCAAAGGAATCTTCTTTGAAAATTTCAAAAGCTTCGCTTCTTTTGAGGTGTCTGGCAGATGCTCCGCTCACCCCTGTCTCCGAACGCCGGGTTGCTTTTGGAGTACTTTGATCACCACTCGTTCTGCTTTCCCTTGGCATCGTTCTGGAATCACGCACCAAAAGGCTTGTCTTCAAAATTTTTTTTATCATTTCGTGTCGTTTCTCATTTCCAGCTCGACACGTGCACGGACTTCGACGAGAGACTCAAGATTCGCAGTGCTATCCGCATCCTTCGCAAACCTGCAGACGCCAAGCAAGATGAGCGAAACAAAGCCGTCACCACCAGTGTCCACCTCCAGGACAGACGGGCTGTCTTCCAGGTAAAGTGCAACCTCTTCACGTTGAAATGTGAAGAAGTCTGGCTTCTGTGTGCAGAAAAAGACGAGTATCTGATCTGAGGTCGTGCGCTAAGTTTCGTTTTTCTGGAACCACGGTTTTCCCTTGATCGTACAAGATGCCAAGCCTGTATTGCATTTCAACAGAGCAAACATAAATGCAAGATGCAGTCTGAAGCGTTTTGTGCTCTTCCTTGATTGAATGGTATGTTGGAGTCAGATACGCCTGCCTGCGAAGTCAAGCACACAAATTTGATCAAGTTTAAGAAAACATTCTCGTGATTGCGAGACAGATAGCAAACACGCCATGTGTACCATCTGCTCCTGTGTGACAGGCCAATATGCTTGTTGGACATGTTTGTACTTTTATTAACAAACGATATCCAAATCTGACACTCTTATCAAGTGCGTTGTGCGTTCGAGCCTCTGCGGTTTCGGGCAAAGCGCTGGATGAACTTCTTGTTTGGTGGTCAGTCTATGTTCGGAGTCAAGTGTGGCACCAGGATTCGGGTTCGTGGGTGAGGCAGTGCGAGACACGCACTTTTGACAAATGCCGCAGCAATGCTGCTCTGACGGGTGCAAATCCATCCCAAAACAATTCAGCACGTGTTGGTGGTCAGTTTGCTTGGCGTGTGCTCGTTCAAGAGAGTTCATCCAGTTGCGCGAATTTTCGGAGTCAAAAGATCCAGTTGTTTGTGACAACGTTCCAAATTGGATAAAACTTCATGTGCTCATTATTTCAGAATGGCAAATCGACTGTTGCGTCTCGAAATGACATCAAGAGCTTCATCACATCACCGTACGAAGGACTCGACCAGGATCAGCTCAAAGTTTTGGTATGAGACCTCTTGCCTTTTGGAACCTGAAGCAAGTAAAAACGATTCATTCGAAAAGAAATTTGTGATCTTTTGGTACGAATTTAGAGAACACTTTGTGCGGCGATATGTCTGTGAACTTGCGCGCAGATTCAGGTTGTATGTGTGTGGCTTGTCGATCATTGAATGGTCTCTGTTTGGTGTGCGTGGTGTACGTACGACAGCGGTGAATGGGACATAAAATTGATAGAATTGTGACTGACAGCCTTCCACCTTGGTAAAGATTTCAGTTAAAAAGTGTTATCTGCTGAGGGTGTGGACCGATCTGACAGGAGCACAACTTCTTTCTCTGGGCAACACTTGAGTTGAGGTGGAGGAAATCTCACCGCAGAACCTGACGCTCTCTGCACAGAAGGCGGTGCGCGAGCAATAAATCTGCAACTGTGAAGAGTTATCCTTGTTGCATGGGACTTGTCACTTTTGCTGCGCAGGTTCACAAGCAGTTCTGGTTTAGTTGCTCTTGGCAAGTCGGGGGAATTTCAATTCACACGTTGTTTGATGAACACATTTTCCACGGTGTCTGTGAAAACTCTTTGCACTGTGAACAGAAGAAAAGCCCACATAAGTCAGGTTAAGATGTTGGGGGTTCAGGGCGGTGAAGAGCCAAAAGGCGTTCATGGCCCAGGGAGCGCGGCGGATCTGAGTGACGGCAATGGTATCGTGCAGGTGATGAGTGAGTTCAGCTCGTCATAGCTGTACGTACATACTTGTGGTACCGAAAGCTTCTGTCAACACGGGATTGAGTTGAGAGCAAATGTCTTGTCGTTTATTTTTCCTGAGCAAATGTTGTCATTTCAAGTGACGAACACGCTGGTGATGCCCACTGGTGGCGGGTGGGTCGTGAGCTCCACTGGTCGGATCATCCTGTCGATTGTTCTCTTGTGGTTTGAACCTTTCTGGCAGTGATTTCTGCGAACAGTGCTGTCTGACTTGTTTTCTGCCACGACATAGTTGAAAGCACTTTCTCGTACGGTCATGATGCGGCTCGCGTACAAACATGTTTATTGGAGCATTCTGTGAACTCTCACTGACAAACATGCTTGAACTTATGCCACATCCTTCTGTACAAGAAGTGGGTTCTGGAACATGCTGATAGCTTGTGTGAGATCCCAGAACTTTTCCTTGATTTTTCTGGATCACAAAACTTGCTCTCGACAAAGTCTTGAGCTTGTTTTGTGATCCAGAAACATCTCAGAAGCGTTCTGCGATCTCGCACTCGCAATCAACATGAGTTCCGGAACCCTTACTGCACGGTGGTCGTCTGAGTAGATCTGCAGGTGACCGGGGTCGATTCGGGTGCCAAAGCGGCGCACTCGAACTGCCTTCCTGTGGTGGATCTGCGTCGTGTCGTCTCTCACCGAAAGAACCTGTCGATCTGCAGTCGAACTGTTTCCGGCCCTGCCGGTTTTCAGACTCGTGCGAAGACAGGGTTCTCACACTGTACAAAAATGGTTCCTGTGACATCACAGAATGACTTTTCGAGACCTTTGGTCGAGAAAGGAGGAGAAGGATTGAACAGGAACCCTTTAGTGAGGTGAGAACCTATTTCTACGATGCAGACACGTACGACAGGTTTTGTGATCGCTGAGTTGTAGAAGGAACTCAGTGACTGACAAGCGATTTCCTTTGATTGCTGTTGAGAAAATTCTGTTCAAATATTTCCCATTATGACAATTTGACCTGGGGAAGCTCCATCCTTTCTCCAGCTGGAAGAAATTTTGAGCAAACTACCGCCGAATTTTCTTTCCTTCAATGAAATTAGAAATTTCTTCAATTTCAAAATTAAATGACAGCCACATTTGACGGACTCTACGAGCATAGGCTGACACTGATTGACGCGAGGAAAATTCTGAGCACAGCACTCGTACGCACGTGGATCTACGAGTACGGTGCTCGTGCCAAAGGGCTTTCAGATGGCAAAGCCAGAAGAAAACACCGAAAGTCGACAAAAGTGGCGTGAAATGGCAGCTTTTCAAAAGATCTGGGCAAATTTTTGATTCAGCTCTGGTCATTCAGGGTCTCGGCACACCCCACCACAGATACAGGGCAGCAAATCCACTCCACATAGGAAAGCACCCACCAGGGGCGGATACACACAGTGTACGCTCAATTCCGACTTCCTTCGCGGAATAGGCTTCGGGCGTACCGTGGTCTGTTTTCCGACGAGAAAAGCAGATCACCTTCACTTTCGTGGGGCGTGTCTCCATTGGTAATTGTTCTTCTTGTGTTTGAAAGGTTTCCTGTTGCAAACACAGGCAAAGTCTTGTGTGCAGTTGGTCAGCAGCTCAACGACTGTTTCTCTTGTTGCAGCTGAAGAATGCGACGGACTTGGACGAGCGCGTTCGAATCCGCTCCGCGATTCGCAAACTCAAAGAAGGCAGAACCCCGGAACGAAACTACGGTGAGTGGTTTCAAGTGTCGGTCTTGTGTGGCCATGGCGTGCAGTGTTGGGACTCGGGCAGATCCTGATCTCAGAACAGTGGGCGTAGACCGTCGAAGGGAAAATCGTGAATTTCTATCGTCAGTTTTGCTGAACCACAGGAAAAGCGATGTTGGTGCAGAGTTCTTTCAGGTCAAACTTTCTGCACAATAACTCTACAGCTGGGCGCATGTCGAGCGAACACTTGTAACGGCAATACGAGTCGTAATTCGAGATGCAGGTGGTCCTTTGACAACAACCCGTTGACATTACAAAGTGTAAAAAAAAACTATTTGAACAACGCGTTGTGAAGAAGCAAGCATCCATGATGACAACTGTCGAGTGAGCAAATCATACTGATTATTTGCCTCTGTTTGACTTTGTGAAGTAGACAAGAGAGGGTTATTTCGATGGGAGACTGTTTCGGCTCACGACAGGTTGGTCCTTGTTACTCAAATGCCAAACGAGAAGCACAGAAAAACATTGAGCATCCGACGAAACCCAGGCTCCTTTTGGAACATTTTTAATGTTCAGTCAACGTGGCCGTCTTGTGTCGTTCACCCTGACGCGTGTGTGTGTGTGTGTGTGTGTGTGTGTGTGTGTGTGTGCGTGCGTGAATGACCCAAAACATGTACGCTTGTGTCAAAGCTGATCATCACAAAGAGAGGGAAACTGTTCTCTCGCTGGGTTTTTCTTTTCTTTGAGAAGAAAGTTTGGCTTTCTTTCACTCTGATGGCAGCGTTGATCCGCAGAACCTGATCTGGCAATTGCTGGGACGCGATCTCCTTTTCCTCTAATCTTCGTGCGAATCTAGGGCTCTTTTTGGCAAGAAACGTAAACAGGAAGTTCGGATGAAATTGAAGCTCTGCTCGAAAATAGGAGAAGGCAGAGGTTAAAAGCAGAGATCGACTTGTTGCTGTCGCTTTCTCTAATTGGCGCACTTGGGACAGGTACTACAGAATCGAATGTCCTTGAAAGGCCTCTCTTCAGTTGAGCTCTTGACTGCATTGGTGCGCCACGCACCAAACATTCCACACATGGATTTATGACACGCCCGCAGGTTTGTGAAAATTATCGTTGCAAACGGTATCATTTCGGGCCATCAAACAGAGCAAGCGTGGAGCTTCAGTCGGAATGTTGTCCGAGAGGATTAAGTGTGTGATACTTTTGTGAACTGAACGGAGCCCTTTTTGTGGTGGCTCCGCTCGGTCCGATGATCGCAGAACTGTGAACTGTTGGGAGTGTGAGAGATCCTCTATCTTTGAAAATGCAGTGTCGCTCCGAAGCCGGAGAGTGACCGCCGATTGGTGAGAAAGGTTTTTGAGGTTGTTAAGCGGAGCAACCGACACTAGAGTTGACTTGTTTTGCTCTTCAGAATTGTTTTGAATTCAGACGGCACCAAACGAGGTTCAAGTTTCACGTTTGATGTTTGATCTTAATTGCGTGATTTGCACATTTGGTTGGGTGCATGTGGGGCACTTGTCCTTCACACACTGTCGTAGCCATAGAGGAGGAAGCTCAGCACAAAGAAGGTTTTCTTGTTCAAGACCCACCAAAAATTTGTGACTACCAGTCTGGAACAGTTGTTGTGTTGTGTGTTTGTGTGCGTGAGTGTGCGTGCACAGCAAGTATGACTGTGTGTACACACACACACACACGTCAGGGCTCAGTTTTCCTGTGTTGCAGGGCTCAGCCCGGTGCAGTGGGACAAGAGACATGACCGCCAGATAGACGCGTCGAGTGAAGTCAGCTCCAAGTCTCCGTCAGCGCACGATACCGCCAGCGAATCCGACTCCGTCTCTCTGCCCGGTAGAAACCACTGTACTCGTACTTTTCCGGCGTCACGTCCCCTGGGACACTGAACCTTGTGTTCCCTTTGTCCGACGACTGATTCTCCGTCAGCTGCGGAGTCAACTTTTTCTCTGAAATGCGAGTTGAGATAATATTCGAACTGAACAAACTGCGGGTGTTGCAGCATTTCACAAACAATGTTGATCCCTTGCGGATGAGGCGCTTTGTGCGCGTCGTGATGCGCTGGGTGCCGCTTGTCTGTGTCAAAACGTGGACGCCGGAGTGCGGCGAAAGACTTGTTTGAACGATTGGAGTCGTACGTACGTATCTCTGTCGAGCGTCCCCTTTCTCGAGAAAGTGCAAATATTACGTCCAACGCAGTTCCACGTGACTGCAGCTGTCGTCTTCTCCGAAAGGTAGTTTCTGTCGACCTTTCCTCCAGTGTCTGCACAGGCACACGACAAAATCTGCTCAGTTTCCGACAACTTCCTGCTTGCCAAACGGACGTGTTTGTTCTTTCGCGGCAGACTGTCCCGAGCCGGACTCCGCGGACCGGAGCTTCGAGACGAACGGACGCGCGTCTCCGCTGATCTCTCCCGCCTCAGGCTCCGCCCCGCCCGGCGTCAGCGCGGACAAGTACAGCCACATCAGCAGCACCGCGCAGCTCGAGGACCTCGTGAGTCGCGTCTGCGTCTACAAACGGTCAACTCTGTTCTTGTTGGGCTCCAAGCTCGTTCCTGCAACTCAAGGCTTCATCATCCTTGGTTTCAACTTGTGCGATGGCATTCTGCAGCAACTCACAGTGTGCATTCTCCCTAGTGGGATAATAGGAAAAGACATTCGTTGCCCCTGAATCGTGCCTCGAAGTTGATGTGACACCGCAATTGACACTGGCTGCCGTGTGCGGTTTCGCTGCAGCTGCGGCGCACCGTCGACTACTTCGAGAAGAAGCGGATCCGCGCGCGGCTGCAGACGCTGCGGCAGCGCGAGGCGCGCGAGCACATCCGGCGCAGGGCGAGCATGGAGCTGCAGCGAGACCTGTCCGAGGAGCAGCTCAACAACCTCAGGAACTCCATGGAGGCCGCCGCCACCGCCGCGGTCAGTCACTCCACGTGACGCAGACGACTTGAGCTGTTCGGCGCGGCTTCTCAGAGCTCCTTCTTTTGAAGACATAGAAATGTATTTCTTGTGCTTCCTCAGTTTGAGCAAGAAAAACGCGTCAGTTTAGTTGCTGAAAGTGTTGTCTTTGTCCAGGAAACTGTTGAAACAAACGAGTCAGAGACGAAGAATGGAGAGATTCTTGAGAGACTCGCGGAAACTCCGAACGAAGATGAGGAAACAGGGGATCAGACCGCGGAAAAGCGTGAAGAGACTTTGGAACGTTTGGTGAGTGTTCGCCAGAGAAAATGCGTCATCTTCCGCAGAGTTAGAGTACGGTCGTGAGTTGGAGTATGATCATAACTTGTCGAGTCCTGTTTCAGGACCAGAGGCTGAGGTGTCTGGAACAGGAGTTCGAGGATTGCAAAGACTTCGACAAGAGGCGCCAAATTCGAGGGGACATCAAGGAGCTTCGAACAAGAATTAGGGGTGGGACCTTTTTCTCTGGTGGAGTGTTCGTCTCTTCACCATGGTGAAGGTCATGGATGAATTCGCACGACGTGACTTGTTTTATTTCAGAGCGAAAGAAAACTTCTAGCACGACGCCGTCCAGTTCCACGTCGAGTGTTCACCAAACGACGGAGAAAGCGCGCGACAAAAGTCCCGAGAGACTGATAAGTCGGGCGTCCGTGATCGTCAGCCAAGTGGAGACTCCGAGGCAACTGACGGCTGTTCTGGAAAACACTGCGGGGGACACGGAGCCGAGGACAGATGCGAACGATACCAGGTCAGGTTTTCTCCCATTCGTGGCATATGAACTTTGGGGAATGTTGACTTTGGTGGGAATTGTATCCAACTCGTCGGTACCACCCACAATGTGTCTGTCTGAATCACAGAATGGACAACGCTGCCTTGGATAAAAGCAATCGCGTCGAGTCAGGTGGTGAGGCCAAAACGTCTGAAGAGAAGATTGACGGTGATTCACTTGTCTTGGGAAACCACGACAAGATCGACGCCGAAACAACACCCAAGGTGAGCGAAAAACATGTGCAAAAGGACTCAAATTTTCGCGGGGCGCACTGTGTGTAACACGTGTGATGTTCTTCCAAAGGCTGAGCAGCGCGTGAAGAAGAAGCGTCTGCACCTGTGCATCTCGAGAGACGCCGCTGCCTCGTCATCGGCCTCCGACTCTGGCGGCGACGCGCAGAGCGACCTGCAGGCGCAGTACGGTGCGTGGCCGCGGCACGCGTTACCTGCAGAAAACTCGGGGGCTAGGTTTTGCTTTCGTGAGCACGGACGTTCAGTTGTGGTCGAATCTCGCGACTGTTGTTGGCAGGCGTTCCTGAGCTGGTGGCGGCGCTGCAGGACCGCGCGGCCGCCGAGGGCGACGCCGTCGAGCTGAGCTGCCTGGTGCAGCTCGACGTCGACGTGCCCGTCACCGTTAAGTGGTTCCACGGGCGGCAGCTCGTCACCAACTCCGACGATTACTCGCAGGTGGGGAAGGAACGATCCCGTCGTTCTGTGCGCTGTGTTGTTTTTCTCGTGGATCACGAGTCGCAATCTCTGTCATGTGAACTTGTCTTTCGTAGGAATTTGATGGCAAGATGGCGAAGCTGACGATTTTGAGCTGCGAACCTGGCGATGAAGGCGTGTACTCGTGCGTCGTGAGAACGACACACGGAGAGGCTGAGTCGAAAGCCTCCCTCAAGGTGCACAGTAAGTGGCTAGAAATACAGCAGGGTTGTAGTCGACATGATCTTCATAGCACATGTGCAGTGTTGAGTGCAGTCGATGTGTTGCGTGTTGTTGCAGAGAATACTGAAAATTTGCCTCCAAAAGTGATGCTGCCTCTGGTGGACAAGACGGCGATTGAGGGGAAGTCGGTGACACTCGAGTGCTGCATCAGCAGCGATGGAACTCTGCAAGTGGAGTGGTACAAGGGTGAGTCGTCCTTCGGTCTTCTGGTCGTTTTGGCTTTTTCGTTTTGTGGATTTTCTGTTTTCTTTTTGGAACGACGCAATCCGTATTTTCCACGAGTCAGACGTTTGTTTTGTGCGCAGACGGGCGTCGCGTGGCGTCGGAGGGTCGGTTCGCGCAGATGTACGACGGGCAGGTGGCGCAGCTGACGGTCCGCGGCGCCTCGCGCGCCGACGCCGGGCGCTACAGGCTGGTGGCGCGCGGCGCCTCCGGGGAGGTCACGTCCGAGTGCGACGTGCTCGTGAAACGTGAGTGTGTCTTTCTAAAATTTAGCAACAGTTGAAGTGCGCCGAGTGACACATCAAAGCCCAGAATGCCCGCTGTCCGAGTGCGGACTCGTCCTGAAACGCGCCGCTCGGTTCTCAGCGCAGGAGGCGGCGCCGCTGTTCGACCGGGAGCTGCACGACGTGACGGTCGACGAGGGCGACGCCGTGACGCTCGAGTGCTGGCTGCGCCCCGCCGCGCCCGCGCCGTCCGTGCGGTGGCGCCACGACGACCGCGAGCTCAAGAACGACGCCGACTTCAGGCAGACGTACGAGGGTGAGCGAAATATATATCTCACTACCTATTGTGCGTGTGGACGTGTCTGTTGTGTTCACGTACCGTATCCCACTCGTGTACAAGAGGCACCTTTTGCCCCAAAATTGAACATCAAAAGTGGGGGTGCGTCTTGTACATGGGTATTCAGAACGGGTTATTTTTGTGGTGCATCTTGAAAATGGATGCGAAAAAGTTCTTGGTACACGGGTTCATATTGAATTCGTATTTTGCTTGGCAGCAGACAAAACTTGCTTGATCCCACAAGATAATTTTTGTCAATCGTTTTATTGTGGTTGTCACGATATGTTGAGACCCGCGTTGTTTTTGGTGCGACTTTTTTTGACAAAGTGCTAATTGAAAACACAAAGATCCACCTCGACGCCACGATCCCACCGGATCCTGTGTTGTTCACGTGCGGGTCTCGATTTGTTTGAGCGGTGCGATGGTGACGGATTCGTTCACGGGTCGCTTTTTCCGGATCGTAGATCAGCGTGCCTTTCCTCAGCTGTTGTTACATCATTCATTGCGGCTTGTTAATTTCTCTGGCGCTTTGACAAAATGTTGATGCCTGACAATTTCGCGAGCAGGCCGATGGTGTATCTGTTTTCCAAATGTAGAACGCAAAAAATGAAGCCAATACTCCAGTGTGCACAGAGGGCTGAGTGGTAAAGGGCAAGTGAGCATGGGAACGCGATTGATTTCTGCACAGACGGCACCGCTCGGCTGGTAATCAGAAGCACATTGGCGGAGGACAGCGGGACGTACAGTTGCGTCGCCAGCAGCGACGCGGGGGAAGCCGCCTCCTCATCACGTGTCACTGTCAGACGTGAGTGACGTGCGGCCGCCGCACACTGAACATCATCACTCCTCTGCACTTTGCCACAAGTTTTTGTTTTGAGTATCGTGTGTCAAGTGTTTGTGGGTTTATCGAGTGTGCAGGGTGGAGGCAAGAACAGGTTGCAGTGTGTAGATCTTCCTGTCGCACGCTGCCGATCCACTGTGCAGCGTGCGATACGCACTCGTAAATCAGTGCAAAGGAGGACGCTGAGCACACGAAACGTGTCTTCTCTTTCGGTGCGATCCTGGACGAGAGAACAGACATCTTGCCCCTTCGCTGAAAGAAACTGATTTTTCGTGCAGCTGCAAAGGAGGAGGAAGAGGAGATGTCGACGGCCCCTGCGATATCGAAGGCTCTGACGGACTTGACGGTGCTGGACGGGGAAGATGTCGTCTTCTCGTGCCTGGTGAGGCGAAGTCAAGCAGTGTTGTTCTCCTGTAAGATCTCACTGGTCCATGTTTTTGGTGCAAAGGACGCTGCGTGGGTTTCAAAAGATCCTCGAACCATTCTGAATGTTTCTGGAGCGCTGGGGTTTGGTCTTTGCGCTGTTTCGCTTGTTGGTGAGATTGCAGTCACTCATAATTAGCTTCACTTGTGAAGTCATGTCCAGGGTATCACCATGTTATTCCTCAACTTTGAGCGCTGACACGCAGTTTCAAAGACGCAACTGGCAGAAATAGTACTTGCATTTTGCTGAATACGTTGTCATTCTTTCACGCAGGTTTCGGGGGCTCCACAACCGGACATTTTCTGGTTCAGAAATGACACCAAGTTGTCGGAGCTCTCCAAGGACTACGTGCAGAAGTACGACGGGCGAGTCGCGTCGCTGCGCATCGATGACGTCATGACGGAGGATTCTGCGCGGATCCGTCTGGTGGCGCAGAACGCGGCGGGGCGAGCCGAGTCGTGTTGCCGGCTGCGTGTCAAAGGTGCGTGCCGCACTCACGGCCCTGTGACCACGATCGCTGTCGTTCCAGTGCCAGTGAAGCAGTTGGAAGAAAACAAGATTTATGTTCAGAAGACAAGTTTTGATGGAGATCAATTTACACTGAGAAACAGAGACTCCCGGCTCATTGCTTCTCTTCATTTTCAGCTCTTTCGTCCGAAGGTCAGCAGAGTCCTTTGAAGAGCCCACCCATGTCCAGCCCTTTCAAAACTGTTCTGTCTTCCAAAGACAAAAACAAGAAACCAGTGTTTGTTGTGCCACTCAAGGACTACGAATTTGAAGACGGAAAGCCAGCATTGCTCAAATGTGAACTGGACACGAGCGATGACACAGATGTGAACTGGTTCAAAGACGGAAGACTGTTGCCAGACAACTCTGAGTTTGCGCAAAAGTTTGACGGCAAAGTGGCGATGCTGGACATCTTGGAGGTGTTTCCTGATGATGCTGGGAAGTACGTGTGCGAAGCGGAAAACGACTTCGGGCTGAGCAAGACGTCCTGTGTCGTCACCATCATCGGCAGCGGTGAGTCGTTCTTCTGCAGCCGCAAGTTTAAAATTAATTTCTTCTTTTTACTGGTCTTTTGGTTCCCAGATTCGATGCAGCGCTGTTTTTGTTCTTGCCAACCCTAACACAAACATCGCAGACAAATGGGTTGTGTTGGAGCAGGGAAAATTGTCTCAAAAACATCCACGCGACTGTGTTAATTTCTCTCAGTTGTCGCGGTTTGTGTCGCAGTGACTCTTGTTCATTACTTCTTTTCAAATTGCAGACAGTGAAGAAGAGAAAGAAGACGACACCAAGGTAAGTTCCTTCCACTGCCCATTGTCTTCGCGACGCTTGAACTTCTATTTGTCGTATTGCATCGCAAAACAACAGAGAACAGAACAAATCCGGTTCATTTGACTGCCACTGGAAATGTAAGTGGAAAGTTTCGTGGATTCGCTGGTGAACTACGTGCGCCCCTCGTCAGGTCAAGTCATCCGTCGGCTGAGGCAGGGCAGATGATAAATTGCAGCAGATTATTATTCGAGTGCAACTGCTGTGCCTGAACCTGTCTGTGAAGACGCTTCAGCCCGTCTGTGCCCCACGATCGGAAAACAGCTTCAGCGAGGTCAAGTTCACAGTTTGCAGCAACCCTTCTGGATCCTCCAACCCTCCCCACCCACCCCCTTGCTTCATACCTAAAAATAGCCAGCCACGATGCTGGAGTCACATCGCTATAGCAACCCCAGTTACTTGCCAGCAGAATTACGGCAGTTTCACCACCAGCTGAAGCGGTGGAGGAAAAGCGATCGGTTCAGAAGTTCTGCAGGTACAAAAACACTCGGTCTGTAGAACGAGGCGTCAATAGCCAACAGGCGAAAATCGTACACTAAGGAATAAGACTTTTGGATTTATATTTCGACATATATTGAGACTGTACAAAACTTGAATACAAACTACGAGGTACGTTCTGCTGAAATCCTTTCTCAGCTTTGAAGAATGTTGCTGTTTGTTGCTGTGTTGCTGAGTCGTGCAAAGTTTTGGTCTGGCGAGACCGTAATGTGACCACATGCGTGGATGCTGAGGTTTTGTGGTTTCTCGGAAAAGTCAGACGAGTTTCTCCTGCAGCACAGAAGCGGTGTGTTCATCTTCAGTGTTTACTTTTTCGGAGGTTTTTACTCACTTGTCGAACATACTGCCAGACAAACAGATCTGGAGAGGAAATGTAAGTGCAGGCCTTCCATCTGTGACCTTGAGCTCAGCAAGTTGCTGCTTTGCTTGTGGAGTGATAAGATCAGATGAAGCCCCAATCAATGGTTTTACTCTTGCAAAAAATGGTGCGATACAGCCTCATGTAGCGAACAAACAAGATGTGAGGTGCAGGAGGTCAAACGAGTTGGAGCGTGAGCCAATGTTTTCCACTTCAGAGTTGGCCGACTCTTCAGTTTTTCGCTCTGACAACACGGACCCTCCAGAATCAAAGTTGCCAACAGGAGGTGTTTCCTGAAACACGCTCAAACAGTTTCTTTTGGCGACACTGTTCGCACCAAGAGATCAATGGAGGACTCGTGTGTTTGAGAGTGTTGTGGAGATTGACTCCAGTGCAAGTGGAAAGCGGGCAGAAAGTGCAGGACTGGAGGGAGGTGATTGTACAGTTTGATCCTGAACAAAACCCTGATCGGCATGTGCGGAGTATCAACCTCTGTGCGCGTGCATCGGACCCTGTTGTGCGCAACTCGCCCCCAGCGCGCAAATCTGTTTACACAAGTCCGGCTGGGAGGAAATTAACGGTTCTGATCCTCATGCTGGATATGCGAGTTGTCACAATTTGGCGTAAACGAATATGAAGATTGTGGAGATGTTTGTCTGTGATCACTGGAAATAGGCTGTAAATACTTGGTGCGATCCGCGTCCGAAATGCTAAAGGGTAACTGGAGCGGGGTTCTCCAGTTGATGCGAAAACTTTGTGTTGCAAGAGAACACGCAGAATCGTTTTCTTGGTTGTTTTGTGGAGATGAACATCCACACTTGCATCCTCTGCGTGTCAGGTGCGTCGTCGCTGAACGAAGAATCCAAGAAATCACTACCGTATTTGACACAAAGTTTGATTTGAGGTCAACACGCCACTTTTTCTTACACACCGGCGTGTGTATTGCAATCACGCTTTGGGAAAGATGATACAGACAGACCCCTTTCCTGTCCCTGTGTTCAGAATTTGACAGATTTTAAATCTACAAGTTTCCTGCCAGGCTAATTATTGGCGCGTGCCAATTCAGTCAATGTGCCGATTCGGCGTGTCTGCACGGCTGACTGTTCTTGTCTCACCAACGCACCAAATTCCTCTGATGTGAAACAAGAGAAGCAGTGCACAGGGCAACTGCAAGTGCGATGTCCCTGGTGTGTATGCTTTGGTCGTCAAATCCAAATGGACAAGAAGATAAAATATTGAGGAAAGGCAAGGAAGAAGCTGAGGTATTGTTATTTGCATCTGGTTGCTATGGAGAATTTTTTTGCATGTTTCCGCGTTTCCACAACCAATATTGTCAGTATGTGTGTGTCTGTAATGCTGTGACCCAGGCCAGGACCCCCCCCCCTGTGAGTGTTATTTATACTCCGGTCAGGGTATGGCACACATAGCCTGGAAAAAAGTACAAGTATCATTTTGATTCTAGCAGCTGAGGAGGACACATCTCTCTCATGGCATTTTGGTTGGTTGAGGCAATTTTGCCTTTTGGTGGTGCTGAAAGGATTTTTGGTACTTGTGAGTAAATAGGGAGGTACTGATGGTTTCTATGGACTAAACAGGGCTCTTACAGACCAATCAGCAGGGTATGGGCTCTCACAGACTACCAATCAACCTGGCATGGGCTTCCATGAGAAATGACCTGTGAGGCATACTGGTTTAACTTGTGAGACCACAGCATGATGTTCTGACACATGAAGTCTTATTCTGGTTCAAAATCCAGAAAGTGCTCTCAAAAACTTTCAATTGAACCAAACATCAATCAGAAGCTGAGATACAGCCTGTTGCTATGGAGGCAAATTTTAGGGTGGTTGCTACAGAGGCTTTTTGGACTTTCAAATTTGTGAGACCTCAGCAGTGTTCTGATACATATGAAATCTCATTCTGGTTTGAATTACAAGCTGAAAACAGCATTTGCGGAAACCATTTTCCAGTACATCAATGAACCATGATAACCAATTGTCCCAGGCGAGCACCAAGAACCATATGGCTATTTTTGCCACACGGGGATGGGGGGGAGACAAAATAAAGTAGGACAAGTGTATCAAAAAAAAAAAAAAATTGTCGCACACCACAAACTGGGTGCTCGTCCCTGAAGGGACACCGCACAATGATGTCTCGGTTTCCCAGGTGAGCACTGCATGTGTTTTCATGAGTCAGAGGTCCTGATTGTTTGGTGTTCCGAGAACATGTTGAACAAGCCAAATTGATCTCAGAAGGCTCTTCAAAAACACGTCGAACTCCCTCGAAAAAAAAGTTTCGTTCCCATTTCGTGTTGTCAGTCGTGCACGCGTGTCATCGCGAACAATCAGCGAGATCGATCAAGTCACTGATGATCTCAATCAACCCGCTTTGCCTTGACGCCCTTGTGCCACAAATCACTTATACCCTGGTCATGGGATTCCTGCAGCTGTGAAACGCCTGTAGTTCGGTTCTATAACAGCATTGAACTCTGGGATGACCTTGCAGCACTTACAAGACAGAAGAAGATGCGCTTGGTTTGGCTCAGTTGGACTCAACTGTGGAGACATTGGCAGCAGAACTTTGTTTTTGGTTCCGAGTCAAGCTGGTTGAAATCAGAAGTGACACGTCTGGAGTGTGAATCTCAGTTTCACGTAACGTCGGCACTGCAGTGCACGCCGCTGCTTATTTTGTCTCGCGCGTCACCCTGGAATGAGCTGGACGGACTGAGTGACACATTCGCGGGAGACGGAGGCTTGGCACTTCTCTGCACCGCGCATTCCTGCGATCCGATTCTTCATCATTTCACTCTGACGCACCAGGTGCCACGGGCTGAAAGAGTATTTGAAGGCTGAGTTGTAACGTTTTGCGTTTCTCTGCAGCGGCAGCAGCAGGACGACGGAGGCATGGCGGACATCAACTCCATCAACGACGAGGACGAACTGCACAAACTGGTGAGAATCTCAATTCTCCGTATCGTCCACGAAGTCACAGATTGACAACAATGGCTAAGTGAAGAGATGTTGAGGTTGAATGGCATTTCTGGGGGTAATTTCAAGCGTCAAAATTTGCTGTCATTGTTTTGTTTTTAAGTTTCACGTTAGGGTTCACACACACACAGGAAAATGGTTCCCGTGAAATCACGCAATGACATTTTGGTGGAGAAAAGATGTGTGTGATTGAACAGAAACAAGTTTTCAATGTGTGAACTCTGGGTTGTCGTTTTTTAAATTGACATAGAGAGATAAAGGGGTCACATGTACGAGTACACCAGAGGCTTTGTGTTGTAGAATTGGAAAAACTTTACGTCTCTTGGTGCGTCTTTTCGCTGATTCAGGAGAATGAGGCGAAGGAATCGGAAGCGAAGATTCTATTTTTGCACCTGAAGCGTGTTTGTAAACCAACAGCGCTGCGCTCAAACAACAGCTTTCAGGACACTCGTCGTTCTGACGCCCGGTTTCCGCGCGCGTTTTTAACGCCCCTCGTGAATGGCATTCGGCAGACTGTGTTACGAACCACTGATGCATTCTGTTTGTGACGAACCAAACTTTATATCCAAATTTTTCTTTGCAGTTGACCAAAACAGAAGATTTTGATGAAAGAAAGAAAATCAGGGCACGCATGAAAGAAGTCAGGGAGGCCAGAGCAGGTACAATGCGCTGCTATCTTTTTTCATACAAACGACTTGTTTTTTGGCCTCTCCTGGATGTTGGCAGAGCGGATTAGAAGTCAGTAGATCTCGACGTGTATCACGACCGCTTTTCCTGAGGTTCCGTTACACTGGCCGTGGTTGATGCTGATAGCATCACAGGTTCAGAACACCTGTGTACATCCCGGGAGATACCCGAGTCAGCAGTGTGCGTCTGGAGAGAATCCGTGGCAGGATGTTTCTATCCGGTTATCGAATCGGTTGTGTTGTCTTTCCAAGAATCACAACATCTGTCACCGAGTTTCCCGCAGTCAGTGTGTTCAGTCTCGTTCCAGCTCATCCAGTGGGTTCTTTCCGCGCGAGTTATCCTCATGTCTGACACGTTACGATTTCATCGTCCAGTGACAAGTGAAGTGCCTTCCCCCCCCCCCCCCGCCCCATTATCTGTGCGGATGATTCCTGAGTTCAGAGTGGCCCGAGCAAAATCGTTTCGCGAGACGGCGCGCAGATTGTTGTTTTTGAAGTGGTGGATTTGAGGGATGGCAGAACCTGGGTGTTTCTGATCTGGTTTGGCAGCGGCATTCAGTCGTAATTTTCGGTGGAAATTAAACTGATTTTCAAATCTCGAATGGTCATAAATTCAGAGTGTCAGTTAGTGTTCAGTTGAAAGAAGTTTCCGCCGAAAATTGCGGCAAAGTGGTCCGCGTATGTCGTGACTCGCACCGACATGTCGTGAGCCGCTCGTGTCCCGCACAGCGGCGTACGAGGAGCAGCGCGCCGCCGCGGCGTCGCAGCGCGAGAGCGCCGTCGAGATGAAGCAGCGTCAGGCAGACGCCGCCCGCAAGAAGGCGTTGCAGGACCTCGACTCGAAGGCGGACGAGAAGCGGAAGAGCGACAAGCCGAGCATGCGCGAGGAGGCCATCAAGCAGCGCCACGCCAACGCCGCCGCCGAGAAGCAGCAGCAGATGAAGGCGCTCGAGCAGAAGGCGTCCTACATCAAGGACGCCTTTTCAGCAGGTGCTGCCTCGCGTTGCTGATGTGCAGTCATGGCGGAATGCAATGTTGCTCTTCGCGTGAACTTTGTCAAAATGTTCGCACCTCGGTTTGTGTGCTGCACACGCACTGCAGTGTTTTTTGCCTCTTCACTTGTAGTTTAGAAATCTCGAAGTGAAAGCACACAGCTCAATTCCATCAGCATGGTGAGATGTACCGTACACAAAAACAGCCGACGGGGGATTGAGTGCTGTGTGGAGCTGTATTTTGTTTGACTGGGAATTTCTTGTGGCAGACAATGTTTGTGAACATCGTCTGCAGAGCCATGAGTAATTATGAGGAGAATGTGCTGCTTGAGCAAATGGTATGCGAGACGTTTGCTGTGGATTTCTTCAAAGATTTCAAATCTGATTTTCTTCGTGAGGTGCTACGCAATGACCTCATCAACCCATTTGCCACACTTTTGCAAATCCCTTCCTGCAGTCATGGGTCATCGTTGGTCCGTCTTGAAGACCTTTGATTCATCCTCCAGAAAAATGAACCTGCCATTTGACGTGGGAAATGCATGACGAATTTGTGTGTGTGTTTGTGTGTTTGAGAAGTTCACTGCAGTTGTTGTGAAACATGATTTAGACATTGAGAAACAATTCAAAGTTGAAAGAGTTGTTTGCAAACTTTGGCTCACAACAACTGGAGTCGTGGTTTGAACAAAGTGAATGTCCTGGTTCGTTCTTTTCTCGCTTGGAAAAGGCGAAAACAATTGCGAGAAGCAATTCCTTGTACGTTACGACTCTTCTCGAAACACTGTGAACCCGATGTCATTGTGCGGTCATTTATGTCAAACATTTTGTGCTCGTAAATTCCATAACATTGTCTCAGAATTCTCTTGTACTGTTGTCGTTGTGCGCAATTCCCGCGAAGTTCCCGAACATTTCTGAGTGAGTGTGAGAGCCGCGCGCACCGCGGGAGACGAGACGTTGACACTAGAATTGCCTGTTCAGGTCGGGATCTGGTGAAGAAGCACGCGGAGCCGGGCACGACGGAGGAGACCACGTCCACGTCCACCAAGACTCAGACCGGCAAAGACGGCTCCACCACGACCACGACCACGACGACCACCACCAGGAAAACACAAGGTGCGTCTCGCCCGAGTGCGCTGCTGCCGAATGTGCGACCGAGCTGCTAATTGCACTAACCCTGCTGATGGACTGTGCAAATCGTGCGTGGAACATTGTTTGGTTTTCGTGGGGGGGGGGGGGGATCGCAACTTCTGCTTCGCGGGTTTATGGATGAGATAAAAAATGAAGCAGGGAGTCGTCCTTCGATGCGATTCGCATGAAACCGGTGCATCTTCAAACTGTGATCGTGGTTCCGTTTTTCTGCAGACGGTTCAACAGTTGTGACCAAACAGTCCAAACAAATCACGAAAGTGGGCGGTTTGGGTGCTACAACGTACGATATCAATAAAGCGTCGGCCGGTCAGTATTTCTGATCATCGTCATATTGAAATCGTCAAGCTCAACATGTCTTTTGTCCACTGCATTGAAATTTCAGCGAAAATACATTTCACACCACTTTCACTGCACTGATAATAAAGAGACAAGTCAGTCTTGACGGACGACATCCATACGAAGCAAACTGTTGGGTGTGGATCGCGCTGGATCCGCCCCGCCCTCCCGCTCCGCTCGCTGAGCGCAAACTCCGGCCTGTCGGAAGCATGCCGCATGCAGCTGTTTGGAAACTCGAAAGCCTTTGGTTCCTATTAACATTTGCTTTCTATGGATGTTGTCTGTTACAATGTAGAAGTGATAAACCTTGTCTGTGAATTCCCGCTTTATCACATTTTACATTGGTTTTGTCTGTCAATAATTTCGGTTTTCAGCATGTTTGGTTCTGTTTTCTTCTTTACATGGTTACTGTCTCTGATATCCTGATGGGTGTAATCGTTTGCGGATTTGCTCTGGATTGGTTGGCATCTTCGACTTCCCATCTGTCAGATGACACGGCCAACCGGCTGTCACAAGTCATGTCCACCGCGGGCACGCACGGCACGTCAGGGTCTGTTCACGTCAAGACTGAGTCTTGGAGGAGTAAAGATGGTGTCGAGAGAAGAACAGAGAAAACTCAGTCCTGGGGGCCAGGTACACAAGCTGCTGTCTTGTCTTGTGATGTTGCTTATGATCTGGGAAATGTATTGTGTGGCGTGAACTGGGAGATTTGCCGAATTGCTCACCGTGGTGACACGAGCCTCTTCGCACGTGAGCTCATCAGAATATTCGACTGGGCGGGTGGCAAGAGGGCGCCATTGAACATCCTTATTGGACCATTTTGTTTTGTTTTGCAGGGCAAATGGGAGGAGGCGCCAGACCAAAGTAAGTTTCCGGTCGTTTGGTGTTTGAAAAATCGGTCTTATCTGCAATCCAATTCCTGCAACAAATTTTTCTGTCCTTCATGAAATCAGCTGTTTTGTGCTGATTGTAAATGAGAAAGTGTCGCAAATCTCGTTAGCTGCGACGAGGATGACGAGTAAGTGTAGAATTTCACGTGTAATTTGGATTTTTCAACTGCAGCATAGATGTGGCCATGTTCTCTTCAATAATTCTCCGATTTGTTCTGTTGAATTTTGGCTTTTGCTCTGCGTAGCTAGTCTCCCACCCAGATACAATTTTAGAACCACAGCTTCGTTTCATGGTACTGGCTTGCGTGAGATTTCCTGGCGTTGATGAACGCGACTGTTGCGCAGGACTTTGATGACGCTTCAAGCGAAGTTCATCGCCAGAAAATTTTACCGATTCATTCGGAATCTATCAGTCAATCCGTCGGTCGTTTCAGATTGTAGAACAATCGTTGGTTTTTCAATCACGACGAGACTGTTCAAAACAATGACAGTTGCCCCAACGAAGTCACCCAGCTTCTGTGGCCACTCAAGAAAGATTCTTGTCGGCCATGTAAGTTGGCTGTGCGCAATGTCAACCATGGAACCGCGCGCTTCCAAAGGGTTGCCTTCTTGTTGTGATGTCCGGTCAAGTGTCGGATCGACTGGTAGTTTCCGTTTCACCAAACAATTTGCTGAACTTTCGGTACGTGTGTTTGACTCACTTTTTGCATGTTGATATTTTTCTCTGCATGCAGCTTGCTGAGGGTTGTTCCTGTGGTGAAACAGTTTGTTAGGAAAAGTTACATCAGTCAGAAGAGCGCGGTGGAGCTGAAGCAGGACCTGCTCGAGTTCTGCCGGGACGTGACCCGCGGATACGAGGTGCGAGCCCCTCCGCGCGGCTCTGCTGACGCGATCCCGTAACACCACGGGGAATCATTGTCACTAAGAGGGTGGTGGTTGTACATTGTGTGCAGATCTAACACCTTTTGTGGGTTGACGTTTGTGTGAGCAAATATCTTGCCAGGTTCACACCAAATTGTGCAATGCTCTGTCGCATGTAGCTGTGTCTCCATTCCAGAATACAGAAAAAATAGATTCTCCCAGACCTTAGTTGTGGAGGAAACTAAACACTGGTTCACCTGCACTCGTTTCACTAACACTGTCTTGGCACCCTCGGGTTTGCTGCACTTGGTGCTGACTGCGCGATGAGCAGTTCAGCGAGCGCGACTTTGATTCTGAGAGTGACGGTGGCGCTGGTTGCGGTGTTCAGTGTTTTAGCGGCGCCGGGCGCGGAGGCGGGAGGAGGCGGCGGCGGGCTCGTGCGAAGTCCCTCTGCCATCAAACAGATGCTGCTCGAGTGGACCAAGCAACAGACCACCGGATACAATGTAACGTCTCTTGTTTGTGTTTTCTCATGCAGAGAACCTCCTGTTCTCACTGTGTCAATGGACTGATAATTTAATTCACGATTCGACACGCTAACTGTAACCTGTCATCAAGAGATCTTTCTGTACAGCGGTAGAGTAGTTTATTGATCACTAACTTGCTGTAGTTTTGCGAATTCAGTTGTTTTGTGGACCTTGATGTTATGTCGTGGCACACAAGGATCCGGCTTATCTTCAGGCGCATAGGTCCAAGTCGCAACAGGGTTTGGAGGCTGAATTCACTTGTGCCTGCAACATCTCGTGGAAATTTTGTGGACTTGGAAGTAATATTTTTTGGATTTTACACAAAAATTTCCTATTGCGCGAGGCAGCAAGTGTTTTGACTCGGAAAATTGTTGGAACGAGGTCGAAATTGAAATGACCTGTCGCCCCTCAATTCGTGGACTTCGTCACCGGCACATTGAATCCTGCCTGCCACTCCCTCTGCTCCGGAAAGAAGTTGGATTTGAACTTGGTCAGCACAGAGGTCCGCCTTCTGACCCCCTTCCCCCAAATGTTAAAATCGAATCGTGCAATGCTGCATTTACGTGCCTTTGTAATGCCGGTCGTTCAGAAGACTCAACAAGTCAAGTCTCTGCCGCGATTCCCGCAGTTCGCGATGTCGAAGAGTTTCAGCTCGTGATGTTTACTCGCAGCACGTGGACATCAAGAACTTCTCGAGCAGCTGGAACGACGGCATGGCGTTCTGCGCGCTCATCCACAGCTTCTACCCGCGCGCCTTCGACTACTCCAAACTGGACCCGAAGCGACGCCGCGCCAACTTCACTCTCGCCTTCAACGTCGCCGAGTGAGTCAGTCTGCTGAGGGTGACTTGGCAGCACGAGATTTGAACGTTGTGCGTGATCTCGGTTTGTAAATTTTTGCTGTCGCTGATGCACATCGTGAAGAAATAACATTTGGCGTGATTCCAATTGTTCAAACCTTCAATTTTCTTGGCTACGCTGCTGATTTCTTGCAATGGAAGACATGTTGAGCAGGTCACTAAGGGGAAGCGGAACACAGTGACACATGCTTGACTGATCAAGCTTGGAAAGAACGAAAAAAGAATCAACACACTCGTTCAAGATTCTTCCTCATCTCGCACATTGTGTTCCGATCCAGGGGCAGATCGAGCTGTCGCCCTCACCTTGAAAATGTTCGTTGCGCCCAATTTTGAACCAAAGTTGCCCCTGTCAAAATGAGGAAATGTGGATCTTGTCTCGCTGAAGGCGGGTGGTTCACATGTCTCTGTTGCTGCACAGGAAACTGGCTGACATCGCGCCGCTTCTGGACGTGGACGACATGGTGCGGATGAAGAACCCCGACTGGAAGTGCGTCTTCACGTACGTCCAGGTGCGACTCCTTCTCTTCTATCCGCAGCTCTGAAGTTGAAACCAAAATTTCGAGTGGTTAGGAACAACGTTGTCGGGGCTGTGCGGTGACTCAGATGAGTCGCGTCCCGTTCCAGTCTCCAGTGAAAGTTGTGTTCTCCTCGTGCAGAGCTTCTACAGACGGTTCCGGATGCAGGAGAACAAGAACCCCGACAGTCCGATCACCCCGACGACGCCGCAGACGCCGCTGTCCCCGGAGCCGACCGCGCAGTAGCCGCCTCCCTCCCCCCCCCCGGGCCGCACCGCCCGCCGCCCTCAATACTCCACACGTCAACATCAGCCAACAGTCTTGCGTTACTAGTCAGTAGTCACGTCAGCTTTATTTTTGCCAGGAACGAACTTTGTTTTGTCATTTGAATTGCTTTGTTCAACTTGACGAGTTTGTTGCCGTCAACTACGTTGGTGATTCGGTCAACTGCTGCAGTGGGCGACTGCAGATGAAGAGAAAAAATGTGTGCTGTTGGTGGTTCCATTTTGGGCAGCATCGAAGCGTTGTTTTTCAAATCAGCCTGTATTTTGGAGAAAAGGCAGTTTCTTCTGAAATGCTTGCCGGTCAAAACATTGAAATGCTAAATTTTGCTTGTATCTGTGGTTTGTTGGGAACTATCCACAAATTGTCTGGCCGTCTCAATCGAAGGGTACCACGTATCCACCATTGTTATGCAGAACGTGAACACTGTGCCTTATGTTTGCAGTTTTGCGTGTGATAAACCCGAAGCATCTTGAGTTGTTAGCGAATGTAAACACCAGAGTTCGCTGTTTCTGGGAGTAGATCTACCACTCGGTCGGGTTGGGCGTTTTCTGCTTCGCCGATTTTTGGATGTTGTTCTTATCCGATTACGTTGCGCGTGAAGTCGTCACTGAGCGAACTCGAAGTCGGTTCGCTTCTTCAAGATTGTGGAGTTTTTGGTTCGTTGTGGATTCGTGTCTCGGAACAGGACCTTGTAAATACCTGTCAGCTTCCCGCGAGTGCTGGATCTGCACGACGTGAAACCGAACGCGACACTTTAAACACAGTTGAAAGGATTCCGTTCGATAACGTTTTGGAAGGATCGGTGAAATCTGTGTCTGGAGTGGGGGTGTCGGGCCTACAACACACACACCGTCAAACAACCAACCACAGAGACGTCAGACGCGACAAGAAACCCGTTCCTCCTGCTGTTTATCAGTGGAAAGTGGTGCACAAAGTGAATGTTGGCAAATATCAGTTGCCTACAGTTTTGGGGCACGTATCAAAAACGTGTCTTCAAATGGCTCCCTCATTCCACGACGCCCCCAGTTTCAGCGATCCTCATTGGGACAGAAACAAGTTGTCAGACAAAATGTGGACTCGTGGTTTTCTTCTTTCGTCCCGCCCAAAAAATTTGAAACAGTGATGCGCAATAAGAAACAAAGAACAATAAACAACGAACTGAACGACGGCGTCGTTTGTCTCTGCATGACGTAGGGGTTTTTCACGCAACACGAGAAAGTGGCAAAGATCTCGTCCTCTCAAGTTTTTGCACACCGAGGAAAGAAGCACCCAGTTTACCAAGTTTTCACACAGGCATGTCATCGGAGTGCGAAGGTTTTCTGCTTGGGCCGTGAGTAACCTGCAAATTGGGGGTGCCTTGACTAGGATAATTTTGATAGTGGCGCACTTCTGTCCAGATTCTGATGCTGAGCGTCAA
>JAAUXT010055705.1_pt1 | contig 57604 bp, 49 predicted proteins | sample 7278171 | NCBI WGS metagenome assembly JAAUXT01 (sample SAMN14350112, study PRJNA611818) | marine sediment metagenome | isolation source: surface marine sediment (1.8m) | place: French Polynesia: Moorea | collected 2018-08
AAAGCTCAAGTGACTGATGATTGAGAGAGTTCATTTCTGCTCCAATCAAGCTTATAGTTTGCTAACCTTTTCTATAGCATAGTGTGATTTTTGAGAGAGACTGTTCTGAGGAGATATCAGAACTGTCTGTGCTTCATTCTGATGTTTGCGAAACATTCGAGAAAATCGCACCGTGCTGTAGTTGCAAAGAAAGATCGCGCGCTAAAAAAAGCTCTCTGCAGTTCATTGTACGAGCGCTTTCATCGTTTTTGCAAGATTCTAATTTGTACGAAAGACAATTCCCAGCTGTCAAAGGAAAGAAAATGAGATTGGCAACAAGTGTTTTGTTCCTATTTGTTTCTGTTTCTTGTCCACCAGATCCAGGACTCGGGTCGGGGAGCCGAGCTGGTAGTGTCGGTCCTTTTGTTACCTCAACCGCCATTTGGAACATTTCTGAAGGTTCTGGTTTAGATTTTCAAGTTTCCAATTGCAATGAATTTTGTGCAAAACGCTGTCAACCGACGCGAACCACAAAGTCGGATGATGGATGTCAGCTGTCCACTGAATCGCCCTGGGAGTTGAAAAACACAGTGTCCGTCAAAACAAGAGGAACAATCAAAGAAATGCTGATGGACGAAGCCCTGACACTCCTCTTCAGTTTTGTCAGACCTCTGATTCACGCCATCCCCACACGAGCGCCCTCTTGAGCAGAGCATTCACAGCTGCTGAGCCTGTGAGTGAGAAGAGGAACGCGGAGCGACTGCGTCGAAATCAATGCCCAGGTCAACAAACCATAGAACCCCCAAATCACAACATGCTGGCCTGAAAAGTATCAGTTCACAGTTCACAGTTCACAGTCAGTTCAGGAAGAGCGGACTCTCCCCCGCAGGATCCTTCCCAAGAAGTTTCAACGGACTGCTCCCGCTCTGGAGGGAGGTGAGGCTCAGAGGCGGAAGGGACTGATGAAGAGAGCACAGTGACTGTCTCACACGGTTCGCGCCATAATCACTCAAACCCGACTGTGGGCGGCGGGGAGTAAGGGCGGCGGTGCACCGCTTCTGCGGGTGGGCGGAAATTAATTCCACTCTGACCCTGACGAGATTCTGCGTCCTGGGGGCACCGCCCCTCACTGTGAAAGGTTCAATGAAAATGTTTTTTTGGTGTGCGTGTGAGCGTGTGTATGCGTGTGTGTCTACATGGACCCCGATCCACTGGCTCGGAGGATCCACTAGCAGAGTGGTCTCTCTGCTGTGGGTGCAGATTGAGCGTGATGACGTCGTTCAAATGCACAACAGGTTCACGTGATAGGCCTGAATTTGCTCACAAAAGCGAAAGAACCATCGTTTCAACGACGCCGCCCGTGCTGTGTGCAGGCAGTCTCCGCGTGTGACGCTCACGTTTTTCTCCAGCAAAAAGTCAGCGGCCTCGTGAAGATGTCTCGGTGCGAGTGTCATGGTTCGGTCAGCCTGCTCTCCCTCGGGTCTGGCTTGACATCACCCTCAGTGAGAAACTTTGCTTCTCAACACGGGAGCGAGTAAGGATCCACAACATTTGATGTTGAACAATTTTGTGCACATGCCTGTTTCAACAGCCACGAACACCGTCCAGGTGAGACCGGACCAGAGTGCTTGATCTCTTCAGGGCGGTTGTTGCCTCCAAAACCATTGCAGCCACGCCAATCGTGCGCGACAACATGACCTTGCAGAAGGGATGGCGGAAGGGAGAGGAGATCCCGAAGCTCTGGTCAGACCGTGTGTAAACAGCCCAATCCGATAAGAAGACTCCAGCTTTATGGACGGAGGTGCTTTGTTCCCACAGGCGGCAATACTGGTCAGGTCTCATGTTGTTTCCCCATCAAAGTGAGGGTTGGGCCTCTTCTGTGTGATCACTCACACATTGCACCTGTGCAGACTGAGCAGAACGTGTCTCCTGTCCTCACACAATCCAGCAGCGGAGCCAGGAGTCCGGTGAGTCAACCGGTTGGAACATGGCACTGTCAAAAGGAACCTTTCAGAGAACATCCTTGTTGCTCAACACATCCTCTCCATGCAGTTGGAGACAAAAATAGCTTTCTGACAAACTACTTTCAATTCAGGGCGAGTACAAAGTGACTTTCATTCAGAATTGACGTAAATGTTCCGTACTGTACGGTACAAATCCAGAACTAAGTTGAGGGGAAATTCCTCTGGAAATTGCTTGAAGCGCAGAGCGTCGAAACAGGATCAGGAAGGAAACAAGTTTGGAGCAATTTGCGCACAGATTTATTGGCGCTGTTCTTCACAAATTCCCCAGAAAGCGGCGGATGAAACGCGTCAGGCGCCATCCACGCTGCGTGCGTCAACTTCACGTGTTGAACAGGTCTGTTCGTTACCTGCCCCGTCAGCTGATCCAGATCAATTTAAGTGTCAATTGAAGTATCTATTGATTGGGTTTTGCTTCATTCAGGGCGACAACATATCAGCTGTCCAGTTGTTTTTGCAGCCATTTCTGAAAATACAACACGATACCAGGTCAGGCACATCACAGTTCTTTTCAACATTACAAAGGCGACAAATCTCGACATTTTGCCGATGTTGACTGCAGAAAGACCAGTTGTTGGCCGAAGACGGCCTCTTCATTTCTCCCTGAGTACAGGTGCCGGTAAACATTTTGTTCTGGAAGTTGAGCATCCGCTTCCAGATTGATAATTTTGTCAGTCCATCTTTGGGGGAGGAGACCCAATGTAACAGTTCCAAGTGTGGAGTCGACACACAAAAAGTGTGAAAAATGGCAAAACTCAGTCAGGCACGCCTGCAGTCTGGACAACCCCTGAGCGATTCTTGAGAAGAGAATGGCTCATTCTTGGTTTCGACTCGACGGAACACAGTGGGGCTCCGAGGCTTGTGTGGACCCAGACCCAAGGTTCTTGTGGGTTCAAGCCAACACCGAGACCAGATGATTTCAGTCGCTCTTGTTCTGTCCGTGGTTTGCATTCTCCACTTACTTCTCTTCGGTCTCCGACTGTGAAATTCATTTTTGTCTCTCTCGCTTTTTTGCTGAGTTTATTTCAATGAAGACTGGCTGTTGTACTCTGTCTTTTTGCTCCATTGATGCTTCGCATGCGTGCACTGAGGGGAATTTGAATTGAAATTAATTCAGCAGCTCCATGTAGTTTCCTCATTGTCACCTGCATGCACGTAGCTGTGTTCAGGGCCTGTCGACTCAGGTTGTAAAGAACCACGTCACATCTGCACTCAGCCCAGGAGTACAGTTCTCAGACACGACTCCAGAATTTGAATTGTTGATCTGGTCTGCTGCCGAAGTGGGCCGTCAGCTCAAAAGTTCCATCACCTCTCGATGTCTGCATTCAATCGACACGGAGACGTCTTCAGTGGATGCAAGTTCCGAGGTCCGGCCCCTTGACCCCAGAAACTGAATTTCCGCCCCCGCATGATAGACAAAATTTAGACGCTTCTGTGGTCCAGAAAATAAACTCCAAAGAAAAACAGACTTCCAAACAAAGGGCGCCTTTTGGCCAAGGAATCACAACTCTTTTCTGTTTTGTATTTTCAGGTAAGTTGCAACGTACAGAGCACACGAACCAGAAGTCACCGGTCTTATCCATTAGTGAGTAGATCAACTGCTGTGTTTGTTTGCAACCGCAACGAGACGAACTGAATCGTCGCAGAGCGCTTTCCCGTGTTGTCTTCCCAAGTGCCTCGAAATGAAGAACCTGTCAGAGCATCGCCGGCAGAACTACTCTTGTTGCACGCATGTCCAGAAAAGGTCATTGAAAAGGAAGACAGTGTTCAAAGGGAAAGCAGCGCGTGAAACCAACTGTGGGCGCGCACAGAATCTGGAGATCGAATTCCAAGGGTCCAGGTCCCTCTTTCAAAGACAAACGTGGGACTCAGTCATGATGTGTGTTCTTGTCTGCTTGTTTCCCAGTTGAAATTTGTGCACTTTCAGGGATGACGCCCTTCAATTAGCTGTGCTGAAAAAACACATTTCCATCTCCGCCAGACTTCCTTTTCTCTTTGCCCGCCACTTTCTTCTCCTTCTCAGACTCAAAAGCGGATCCCATCAGCAGCCAATATTTCTGTTGAGCTCAGATATCAAGAGTCTCGGCAAATAGAATCAAATCGAGGGTTGCGACCCTCCCCAGACGCCTCGCATGTTCAAACAGACCACATGAAACAATTGCCTTTTTTGCCAACAAACCAGAAAATTCCGTCAGTCTGAGTGGACCGGCGGAGGCGGGTGGAAAATGAGCCTCGTTCACTCTGTGCAAAAAAAACTGTAGACAAGTTCAACGCCAGTCTGACAAGAAATACAAAACAACCAGCAAAGGCAGCCCTCGAAACCGCGGCGTGCGGAAATGCCTGCCTGTGACTTTTTGCTATTTCTGTTTTTGACAAATGGCTCACAGCAATTTGAAATGGAAATGGGCAAACAAAAGACACGGCAACCTCCACGAACAAAATTCCCCCAATGTATGCCAAGACCATCAGTTCCCAAGCCTTTTCCATGCGTGTGCGAACGACAAGAACTGAAACTTTGAAATTCCGCAACAGATCTATTCCAACTGAAATTGCCCAGGGGACCGCATTTCCTACATAAAGTCCCCCGTCCACCTCAACACTACCGGCGATCTGCATGGAAAATGGGCGTTTTTACGACATGAGTTTGAGAGTGTTCATACTGATCGCTGGAGCAAAAATCCGTTCATTGAGAGTCAATGGACTGCGGAACGGATGCGAAGCACCCTCGCCAGCGCCGTCCCTGCAGCCCCTTCCAAAGTACCATCTCTGCACACAGAGGTTCCACCGAGATCTGCAATTGTGCCCAAGTCCATCGATGAATGTCCTGTGACGAAAACAAGTTGCTTCACTCTCCACCTCGTCAAAACAGCGTCGTTCTTTGCTGCGCCACCGTTTTGGTTCAACCACAAAACACAACGCGCAATGACCGGCCTTCCTTGGAGAGCCAATCCGATTTCACTGCAAGGAGGGAGTACTGAGGACTGTGCTGTCGGCTTGGTGCTGCCGCCGCCGTTGTGTTCAACCGTGTAGATCATCGGACGCCGCGGCAGGGGACTCCAGTAAACATCGGGACGCATTAACGCTGGGAGAGACGCATCTATTCCCACAAAAATGTTCAGCTTTGCAATTCTGATTTGTGAATTACTCAAACTGTCAGTTCCCCAGCCAACAAGATGTACGCAAATTTTCTGTGTACTGATTTAGGTCCCTGGACTTGTCTGGGCAGCGCCCTGCAACTTTTCCCGTGTGCTGGGTAGCGTACGTGCGTGCTTTCGTTTCCCAGAGCCACCCTTCCAGGACTGTCGCTCGCAGGATGTCAACCTTCAGCCGTGATGTACATGCTTGCAACTTGGAGGCCGAGAATCTGGCTTGTTGTGGGAACTGCAGCTTTTGTCTCTGGGAACACGAAAACGACGTCAGCTCCGAGTGCTCCGTCTCTGGAGCTTTTAGTGCAGATCTGCAAACAACGTTATCAAATCGACACAGCAACGTGTGATTGAGAGGAAGCGTTGCATGACAACGAAATAGCTGGACTGAGAATGTGAACAAACAGGTCGCAGTGAGGCAGGGCGTTGGGCTCGGATCCTGTGTTTCACCACTTGATGTCCTTTTGCTGTCTCGAGAAGAGATTTCCGCTTTCCTCTCTCATCTTCCCTTCCTGTATCGCGCAAGCTCTCTTTTCTTTTCACTCCAACGTGCACTGTGACACACATCCCTCTGACCCCAATTTGATGCCCACCTGTGGGCGGGCTCTGGGACTTCTGCATGCACCGCGACACCACTCACCATTTCCTGTCAATACGACAGGCTTTTAGGTGTTCGTGATTTGTCTTAAATTGCGGAGAAGACATTGCATCGATGTCTAATGGTTGGAACACAAACACCTCTCAGCCGTTATGGCTTTCTTTTCCCGTGTTAGCTTGCGGTTTTTGACACGCTCGTTCTGTGGTGGCTTTTTGTTTTTTCCACTGACGCTGAAGGCCAGGAATCCAGTGGGTGAATAAGTTAATCCGTCTTTGATGGGTTCTATGAGATCCGTGTGCGCAGCTCAACACAGAACCTGCAGAGACAAGACGTGGTCTCACCAGGCATGAGAAACCTTCCTCGAGGTCAGGGTTGCGAGAACACAGAGCTGCTGCCCCATCGTAACATGTCGCCAGACAAACCGCGCCCTTCAGCGTGCATGATACACATCAAAACTGCTGTTGGCTTCGGCCACCTGACCACACGCACTCGCTCAGTGGTCCATCGGACAAATTGGACTCATTGAAAGAAATGGACTGGCCAGGCTCTTCCCACGCCGGCGCCTGTTAAATCAAGCCACAGTGTGGCTATTGCCGATGCGCGTGCATTTCTCTCAACGGATGCAGTCCAACGCAGGGGTGTGTGGTGGCACACGACGTTTGCATCGGAAATGTCCGTGTGTAAATTCTTATTTTTCTCAATGGGCTCAATTCAATGGAAAAGAGCTGTGTGAACAGCAAACGGAGCACAAACACTGGTGTGGTTTTACAGTGCATTTCAGTGAATGTTTCTCCTCCTGAAAGTTTCATGCGGATCCACTTTGTGTGGATAGATATTAGTCAAACTGATTAGGAGGAATGACGATCCAGGGCTACACAGAACTGACCTGTGTGGAAACATAACTCCTGTACTTGTGGCGATGTTGACTGTCAGGCGCATTCAGGTGACCTGTTTTTATCCAAGCTTTTGGCCCGAACATCGTGTTGACCGTTGCCTGTCGTTGGCAATCCGAAAACTGATTTGCGTGAGCAAAACAAGAAGACTTGTTCGCATGAGTGCCTTGACTTTGTGTTTTCTCTCGGAACTCGAGTTTCTACGTACTGGACACAACGGTTGCTTCAATGATTTTTGCTCGGAGTAAAGTTCTGCGTACTGTTCAGTCTCTATAAGTGTGAAACCGGCTTGAAAAGTCCGTGAATAATCACGTGCAAATCTAAGTCTCTCCGTGAATGTCTGGCTGTCACACTCATGTGACAGTCAACCGAGTCGGGTGCAGTGGTCCGATAACCAATGCAGACTTTTTGTGCCGTGCTGTTAGGTCCACCAGAGGAGATCGCACTCTGCGCCCTGAGTACTCACTACTCACTTGCTGCCGCTTCCTTCCATCCGGGCATTTACACTTCACTACCGCTTGATGCATATTCATTGCTGAACTATTATTGTAGTAAGCTAGTCTTTTTCTGCCGTACACATTCCATACGCGCTTTCGCATAGCTGGTTGATTGTAACCTGACAATACAACTCCCAGGTTATACAACACACCACACCCAACGCTATCAGAGCATGTTGTCGACAGAACAGACTTTCGTATATACGCTGTTCAGCTGAGGTTTAACCACTGCCATCCTTGCAGTCCTAACAGTACGTCACAATCGGGACAACATCGTGATGCAAGTCGATTTGTTTCTGAGGGTTCTTTCTGAGTGGAGCAAAACTGTGTTTGCTTCGAAGGGTCTCGCTGTTCTGGTTCCTCCACTGGAGAGGAAACCTGTTGAATTCTCACCGCAATCACACAAAAGCTGTCCGTCCATATCCGGTCCGGGAGAAGCGCATTGAGTCGCCTTTCAGCTGTCCACCACAGGTGGTCAAGTGGCGGCGGAGACGTGTCCAGAAATAAAAATTGTAGAGTGTGCGGTGTGAAGCCAGAATGTGTGATTCCAAAGCTCCCAATGGGCTGGATTCTCATCAACAGCTGGATAACGACCGACTGTTTGACGTGCAATGAACGTTGAACGTTCTCGCCACCAAAAACCTGTTGTGTCCAGGTCCTGAATTACAGTATTCGGCAGAAGCCTGAAATTTGCAGTGATTTCGGAAGGACGCTTTGGTGCAAGAAGAGACCGAATCGAACTGCATCGCAGATAATTCAGTCGCTGTTTCGATCTGTGTCTCCAAACACAGAATCAAGTTCGGTTCAGCTCGTGCGATACAATAAATCGTGATTTTTCCTTTCCGTGCTCGACTCACTGGCTGAGAAGCCGCCTGTTCGGCGGCTTTCACTGACAGACAGAGATTTAGAATGCGTGAAGTTCTGTGCGAAGCGATGGGTCCAGCAATTGGGTTTAGCAGGTACGTGACTGGAGGCGATCTGCTGGAAACTGTTCATTGACAATTCGTTTTGATGCTGGACAGCACCTCAGTCCCTGCCTCTGGGTCAGTCAACGGACCAGGTGAACCGCCAGAGTTCAGGACGTGGTGCAAGAATAAGGCTAAGGCTAAGAAGAAAGATCTGCAGCTTCACAACTTTAGACAAGTTACGAGTACGAGTACATGCACTCATTTCCAGACAGGCAAGGTGAGGCACGTGCAAAGGTGAGTTTCACGTTGCATGTCAAAAGCTTGACAGTCAAAGGAAATGGCAGGGAGTGAGGTTCCCGTTAACATCTGTCTTCACACAGACACCTTCACGCGTTTTCTTCCCACATGTGCTGAGAAGACTTTCAACATCTGTCCAAGATTGAAACTTTGCACTGGCCACAACGGAGCCTTTGGGTTTCCGGAAGACTTCCAGGAGAAGCCTGGACAGTATCGGCCGAAGCACACTCTTGAGATTTGAGGATGCGGTCTTGAAGGCTTCGTCCTGTTGGATGGCAGTGAACCCAGCTTGTTTGTCACTGATTGGCCATCAAGCTGTTGGTAATTGCCCGACAGCCTGGCCCCGCCGTTTGTCGGTGGCACCCACTCCACACGTGTTTCCGACGTTGTTTCTCGCCCTGTGTGGAACATCTTCAGCAGAAGCATCCCCATTGACATCAGATTGGTTCATTCCGTCCTTCAAACATAATTCCATTTTGCATGGGATGGAAGAGTGTGCCATGCCTCAACTACATGCCTTCACTTCAGTGATGCTGGCTCCTATGTACCTGACTTGAACAGTAACACTCAGTGACATGAGAATGGCTCTGTGGTTGGGTGTGAGCCCGCAGTGAGCGAGCTGTGTGTGCGAGAAGGAAACGCGACTTCCACAACGAGAGGAAATTGCATCTCAAGGCTGAGCGCTTGAGCCTCGGTTACCGTTGAGGAGGTCTCATGCCCGGCGGGAGACAGGGCAGGCCAGGTGCTTTGTCAATCTGCAGTCGCAGCGGATTCGAATATGTGACTCGCCGCGTGTGGTGGAGTTGCGTAGACAATGCCGGGGCGGATTCACCCATCTGTCACCTTTGAAACCCCCGACTGTTTCACTGCAACAACCATCTCTGGACCCGTGTGACGCAGTGGTTCAGAACTTCAAAGAACTCACAATTGCTTTGCAGTTTGGTTCCAGACTCCTCTGGCTTTACCTGGATCCCCAGCTCTCTGCGACTGCTCAGCACAGATTCCGGGGATGAAAGTCGTTTTGAGAAAATTCCGTGGGATCCGGATTGACTTGGCCCGAGTCGGATTGTTGTTCCTGGCCAAACATCCATGTTTACCTCCAATCCGAAATCCGACTGACATGCGCACGTACTCTCAAACCTGCGCAGGCAGATACTGCCATTTGGAAGTCAGAACCAGGCCCGTCGCACTGAAATGAATGGAAAACATTGAATATAATGTCATTTGAAATTTTAAGATCTTTGAGGAGTGCAGAATATTCAGTGGTGAAGCTCATATTCCCGAAATCTGTGTGCTCGGAATATTGCGAAGGCCGGATTTGAATGCGAGGCTGGTTGGAGATGTCAATGTCTTGTCTGCTGCAGCGAGTAGGAGACGGGTCCTATTGAAACGAGCTCTTCACAGTTTGAGAGGAGTTTGCACAATGGCGCAGGTGGGGCTGCCCGACCTGTAGGCGACTCGCTGTGGACGATACTGTTCTGTCTCTCTAAGTGCGAAACCGGTCAATATAACTTAGCGTTCAACTCGCACGCGATTGAATTCCTCTGCTAACGTCCGGCTGTCACACTTATGTGACAGTCAACTGAGTTTGGCGCGGTGGTCCGATAACCAAAGCAGACTTTTTTATGCCGTGCTGTTGGGTCCACCAGAGGAGATCGCACTCTGCGCCCTGAGTACTTACTCCACGCTTGCTGCAGCTTCCTTCAATCCGGGCACTTACATTTCCCTACTGATTCATACATATTCACCGACTGAGTTATTATTGCATCGTACAGTCTTTTTCTGTCATACACTCTCAACACATGGATGCTCAGTGCCTTAGTTATTTGCGCTTCTAAAACATACCTGACAATGCAACTTCCAAGTAAGACTTGATCCTGCAATGCATCACAGTCAATCGCTATGGGATATGTATTGTTATTCTAACAGAACAGACTTCTACTACTCATTACTCAGTCCACCGTTATTGCAATACTCACTGCGCTTTCTCCCGTCCCTCTTCTTTCCAGGCTGGAACCTCAAGTGGGTGCACCTCTCAGCATGGAAAAACCGGTGATAAGGAAATTGAGTTTCAGATTTTCTGTTTTGTCAATTGAGCACAAGGACAAAATCGAACGGATTGTCTGGGAGGCAATGCGCACTTTTCAGAGTCCAGTGCAGATCTTGTAGTGTTCCCAACAGATGTTTCCCTGAATGCAGAACCGAGACAACAGTATGCTCGTAAAGGAACGAACGTGGTCTATCATGATCCGTGTTCAAGATTCAAACTATTTCCCGAGGGGTTGGTGTCGTCTTTGGACAGTGTGAACTTGTCTGAGACGAAGTCTGCGGACAAAATGATACTCTTGTTCGTTCTGTTGTTGCCTGATATCCTCTGAGTAGGTTCGGGGAAGACTCAGGTTCTACCCCATCTTTCACTGCGTGCAAGTCAAACACGGGCACAGAATGAAACCCAAACTCTCTTTGCAACACCAAGTTCTTTCAGCCTCAAGGGGCTGAAAAGTGATCACTGACTGGGCCCCACACAGAGCGACATCGTGGCTCGGACTCACATCACAATGCCTCCATCGATTCAGCGTCTTGGATGGAACACGCTGAAAAAAGAATCTTAGCAAAAAGCCCTCTGGGCTGTTTTTCTGGCTATAAAAGCATTGCAAGTTTTCACGGAAAATCTTTTCAACCTTCTGTGCGTGGACACTGTGATATGGATTAGTAGTTGAGTGTTTCTGTCTGAAAGCCTGGAAAGAAAACACAGACGCGTTTTCGGAAGTCTTTTTGACGCGTGGACTCTTGTGTTGCGTCCCGGAGCTGCGTCTGTGACGCGGCAGGTTTGACGCTGCGAAGACTCGAGCTGCTGACACGACACCGACTCCTATGGATCCCTCAGCTCACTCCCTGATCACGCACAATCAAATTTTCTTTTCAACACTCCACCTCAAGGATGTCATTGGAAACTGTCGTTTCCTCCAGGCATGCAAGCTGAACTGATTTTGAGAAGAAAACATTTTTGGGTTGGTGTTCTCCAAATATCCTGCAGCTGAAATGCTCGGCATCAGATGGCACAGTCCTGCGGGCCCCACCCTGGTGCACCGCGGTGGCCCAACAAGTGCGGACTGCGCGTGGCATCAATCTGCGGGGGAGACACGCGCGTCTCGGTCCCTGTATTACATAACGGGTCATTAGCCGCGCCAATATGAGGCTAATGTCGTCATTATGCGCTCAGAGCCTGTTTACCGCTTCTCGGAAGGGAAATCAACCCAGAGATGGGCAACTATGGGACACTCTGAAAACACAGACGTTCGACACTCTGTGTGTTGTGGCTGTGCCTGTCATTGAAATTGTTGTCAATCTGTGCGTTGTTTTTGCAACAAATTGATCGGCAAATTCCGGAGCGACACAAACATCGGGCTGAAGGACCTCGCCGCGCAGACGCCATTTCCGCAATGTGAGCAAGATCTGATTTCAGGAATCCTGTGCGAGATCTTCTGTTTCTTTCAAAGCTTTGGTTCGTCTTTGACGTCAATTAAGATTTCCAGTTCAAGTCCTCTCAAGATGGGATCTGTGTTTGCACAAAGAAGGAAGTCTGTGGGATGTGGATGAGACAGTGTCCGTTCCTCTCATTTAGACCACTGTATTCCTCTTAACATCAAATGGCTGTTTAATAGCCACGCTCGGGGAGTCGGCTCCCAGCAAGATAGTTACGGATCGTCAGATAGAAGCCCACATGCCGTGGATTAAATGTCCAGGAATGGGCGGGCAACAGCTCCGTGGGGACTGACGGGGCGCAGTGAATAGACCCACGGATGGACTCTGGTTTCATTCAGGCTTGCAGACATCCCACACAAAACCAAGTACCGGTAAACGGCGTCCGGCACAGGAAGATTTTGAACAATCTTGGCAAAGGAAAAACTGTGAGGCTTCCTGAGGAAACTCTTACAGGTATTCGCAGCCTCAAAGCCTTTTTGAACAGTTGGACCTGGAGTTGTCGATGTTGTGTGAAAGGCACAGCTTCCAGGGTCAGACCTCAAACCTGGACACGTCTGGTGTGAACGGGCATCCCGTGTCCCTTGCTGAGAGTGCCGATTACAGCTGCCCTGGGAGGAGTCTGGTCCCCCAGGTGCTGCTCAGGTGTGGGCCACAGATTAGTGTGACTCATGGCTCGGGTGTCTGTTCTTGCCTCACGACGTCCAGCATCGAGCAGCTCTGCAGAACTACAGGCCCACAGCCCTGACAACACGCTGAACTGTTAGCATTGTCGTACAGTTTGAAAAAGGCAAACAGCCACGCACATGTCAAGACTGAAATACATGTTGCAGATTTACACACAAAGGACCGCTGGGGTCTGTTGCTCCAATGCCAAACACGTGAACAGCCTGTATACCCATGTGGCTTGAACGTTTGTTTCAAGTGTCCTCCGATGCTTGTCCTGCCAGCCGAACGCGCGTCGGCACGAGGTTGGGAGGTGAAGATGCAGGGAGAGCAACAGGGCTCCAACTACAGTTCTGGTGGATCTGCAGACAAAAGGGAACAAAATGACAAGATCTTTTCGCGCGCTTTCAGAGTGCTCGCCCGACTGTGTAATATTCTGCTGGCTGTGTGTGCGGAGAGTTGGGTTTCTGCTGAGTCAACACGAGTTCGTCATTTCGCTGACGGGCGGGAGAGGTGAGGATGACGGATGTGGAGCCGGTGTGGTGCGGGGCCCCGGGACCGCGCCGATTGGTGCCGTCTGTGCGCGCTGTGAAAACTCGCGCTGCTCCCGGGACGATCCTGCTGCCTCATCAGGAAACATGACTCAGGGGCGGGAGCCTCCAGGTTCCAGGCTGGGGCTAGATTCGCTCGCAATCAGAGTTCGGGTTGGGTGCTCTGGCAACCAGGGTTCGAACCGTGCGGACCGACTGGGGACCAGCTCCAGTTGCAACAGAAAGTGATTGTGTGTGTTTGGTGCACATATTTGGCAGCGAACAAATCTTTTGAGGGGCATCAAGACCCCAAGGGGCCCTTTCCGTCCCACCGGATTCAATGAAGGATGTCCAGCCTTCAGGACTCGGAGACTAGTGCGAGATCTTGTTCGTGTCAGGTGCGTTTCTGTGTGTGAGGGTGTGTGCCGGTCATGCGGCAGCAGGCAGCAAAGCAAGTGTGGAGAAAACTTTCCCAAGTTTGAAGATGGTGCCAGTTCTCTTTTCACCAGAATAAGGCACGTTCTGAAAGAACCTGAATCTTTCACTTCCCGGTGTTGCCTGATGACGTCTGAACAAGTCCGGTTGGTTGTGTTTGGGGCGCCAGCGCGGAGGATCCCTTGTGTACGGGATGTGCGGCCCAGGGTTGCATTGTCCCCACATGACTTTGAAGTTGAGGCAGTGCATTGAAACGCATTCCAAAGCGTCTGACTGCGCTTTGCCCAAGATTAAGTTTTGTCAAAGGACCACGTAGCAGACGGTGGAGAAATTGAATGTTATTTTCGCCTTGACGTTCAGTAGTTTGATGCCGCGTGCTGGAGTCTTCCAGCAGCCGAGGACTTGATTTGAATCACAGGACAACATCTGTTATGCTCTGCTCAGTTTCGAACAAGAAGATCATCCCAACGTTCCGCAGAACGCGTTGCCCGACGGGCTCCAGTGCCGAAGTTCATGCGCCACTCACCCAAGCAAACCCGACGGACAAAAAACTCCCCAAATAAATGCCATTTGCATTTTGTTCCTTGCAACAACATTGCGTTTTCGCCGTGACATTCCACTACACAATGAGACAACACAAGGAACATATAATTGGGGGCTCTTTTCCGTTTGGTTCGCAGGTGTGATGCTGAAATCGGGTAGTTTCGTGAACTCCCGTGGAAAACACGATCAACGTCTGCAAGACAAGCAGAGCAGACAGCCAGACCTGGAGACGAACAGAAAAAGCCACAGCGTGGTTGTGAAGAGGGACCCACAGCGTGGCTGTGCAGATGCAGCAACAGTTCTCAGAGCGTCTGACGCGCCCAAGGCGCAGAGATCTTTTTCCTCGCGTATCTGACGCCTGAGCGCCGCTCCACAAAGCGCCCGGCTCCAGCCGAGGAGCCTTCTGTCCTGTCACCTGCGCTGAAACAAAACCACAATACGACGTATCGGTGGCTCCAATCATGCCTCAATTAGAAACTTTTCAACCCGAAGATGACAACCCCGGATCTTCCGTTTGTTTTCGTGGAAATGGATCTGAAGGTGTTTGTGGTATTGCGAATCTGACTCCAGCACAATTCGAGAAGGTTCCTCTCCGTTTGGAGGCTTGCGGAAAGAACATGGTGCTTTTGAATGTTCAGGTTTGGGTTGGTTTTGTGCAGCGTCTGCAGACGAGGTCACTCGAGAGGTCCAACCACTTCTGGAAAGAGAGGTTAACAGTGCAAAACTTGTCAATCCACATTCTGTGAGAATTGTTCCAACATTTGCCGGTATACGCCAAGGAACGACGGGCTCGAACCACGAGAGCACGGCTCAACCACAGAGGATTCCTCCCGGTGAATTTACGCCCGCGAGGAGTTCCTCTGCTGTTCTCGCTTGTCACGTGATTGTCTGTTTTCGCTAATTGCTGTGATTAATCGAAGGATGTTGTTCTCTTGCGCTAATTAATTCAGTTCCGCTCAGCTCGTTAGCATGACACCCTCCTCTGTTCTCACGGGAGGCGCTGCGCGCTCGTGGGGACCTTCGTTGTCTTTACGCTCGTACATGTGGAGGCCATTTTTCAACTCACGCGAGAGCAAAGACAGGCTCTGGTCCGGAGAATTTTAGGTGAAGACTGAGTGGGTGGTGTCAAGGCAGGTGTGAAGCCTGAGTTGGTCAGCAGACGACTGGTCCTGTTTCTTCCTCAGTCCAATTTGCGGACGTGTATACTCCTGGTTGTTTCCATGCCGATGCGTTTGAGTCTGTTGTGGTGTCGTGTTGTTGGGGATGGTGATTTTTGCTCTGGTTGAGCAGAAAGAGGCTTCGTTTACCAGGACCACCCTGCAAGGTACAAGTGGCACACATACGTCCAGAACAACGCACAATTACCAGTCCAACTGCTGTTTCTGGAAACCACTGGTATTTATGTCTGACTTATACTTCACGATCTCTGTTAAATTCACAATCTGAGCTCAGGGTCCAGGTGTGAATGCAGGTACATTGTGTTTCTGTATTCAGGTGTTAAACAAATGATTTTACGGCAGCAATCCATTTTGCGCGCTTCGCTGCACAAAGACAACGCGACTACAAAGCTGCGTTGAGCGCTCTAAACGATGGAGGGCTCTTTCTGCAGTCGTTTGAAAAATTGCTCTCAAGCCGGCGGATCCAGGGACACTGCACTCGTGGCCCTCTGCTGCAACATTCTTCGGCATTGATCAAGGTTGTGTTTTGATCTTGAAAAGATCTGTCTTGAAAAAAAAAGTGAAATTCCTTCAAGAAAATGACCACATCAACAGAGAACCCTTCCAGAGGCTTTCTGACATGGTTGAAAACTCTTCGTGTTGATTTGGCCAAAAAAATCTGTCCAAGCCTCCCTGCAGTTGCAGCAGCTTTATTTCGAGCGCTTCTCAAGCTGGTCCCCATGAGTCTGCAAGTTCCACCCGCAGACGACTGCTCCCCTGCCCCAAGCTTTTCAGATGGTCCTTCCTGTTCTCCCTCCCACAACCCGCAGGTGAGTTCTAATGAGTCTTCCATCTGAAGCGGAACATGAATCACTGGCCTCTGCGGACCCAAGCTCGGCCAGAAGAAGCCCAATTCAATTTCAACAATGGTGCCAGTCAGACGTTGGGCTCTTGAACGAGGTTTCATGCATCTGCTTTGACGAGTGTTTTCTCGCGTCACACCCAAACGATGCAGAACCTTGGCAGCCGAAGTCACAGAGCAGTATCTCCCGCCACTGTGTGAGGCTGCCAGGTTCCTCTGGTCCTCCTCACGACGCCTCGCCCTGGCGAGTACCAGTCACCTCGCGCAGATCCAGGGATGGAAACGAGAGTCTCCGTGATCCTCATGCAGCCCATGAGCTGAACCAGTCTTGCACGGCATGAAACAAAAACGAAACTTAGCTGGTGGACCCACCGCGGGTTGATTTCACTTTTGTCGCCTGGACACGCTCGTCTGAATCCGCCGGGCCTGTGCAAGAATCACTTGTGCTGCAGCAGTGTTTATCCAGGATGATGGTCTTGGGATGCGAGTGGCAATCGCCTGAATGATTTGGCCCCTTTGACTGCGTCCCCCAACCTGCCTCCACGACGTGCCCTGCTCTGATGTGTCAGCCAGTCAGAGAATGCCTCATCAAGGACATTTCCAGGGGGCGTTCTCGCGTTTTCTCCACAAAGGAGTTCGTACACCACTGTGCTGCTCTTTGTGCAACAAGCAAAGGTGGACAAGTAAGCAATTCTTTGCACACAGCGCAAAGTTGGTCTTTCCTTGGCATCCCGCTGGAAAAACGGCCGTGTTTTTCTCCGTTGACTTGTCAACCAAACTGTATGCATCCAGCTCCTGGTGCATCACCCACCACAAAAAGCCTGAAAGTGCGGTCTTGTTCTGAGAGTTTCTGCAAAAGATGTGAAGAGAGAAGCGCTTTAATTTCGTATCCGCAGGGAGGCGATAATTGAGTGAGTTAGAGAAGCAAGATTTCCCGGGGGACTGGGCCCCACACCTCAACGTCTGTCTGCTGCCTTCTGCAGATCCTGACGTTGCAGGTGGATCCAGCATCGAGACAATACGAAAGAAGCGAGCGCAATTTGAAGAAACAAACTCAGGGGCCAGAACTGAAACAACCACGGTCTGCAGGCACAGCTTCTCATTCTTTGCTGAGAAATCCGCACCACAGCTATGAGAGTGGGCAAGTTCAGTCAGCCTCGCCCGAGAGTCTTGGCGGATTGCCTCTCGCAGGGCTGCGACACAGTGACCTGACGGGTCGCCTCCCGGAGGAAATCGGGGCTACGATGAACACGGGCCGTGTGGTATTGATCCTCCTTTGTGCCTCGAACTGACAGAGGGTAAACGCTGACTTTTGGTGCTTGTGAGGGGCACCGCAGACGGCGTCCCAGCTGCTGCACAGTGACAATGCAGCGCCATTGGGCAGTGAACTCCCTTTGGTGTGATGAAGCAATGAGACAGCAACTCAGTAGACAAGCACCAAAAAGAAGAGAGACAGATTTTTTGGAATAAAAACATTGATGTGCTTGAAAAGTAGGCCCGACGAAAGATAGACGTCTGCATGAAGCAGAACTGCTGCGGGAACGCTTCCCACAAATGAACGAGAGTTGGATCGCTCCCTGGGGGCCGCGCACCTGCAGTCGGGGTGAGAGCCGCCCGTGTGCAATCATGCAGTTCACTCTGAAAACAGTTTCTCAACGTTTTGCCATTTTCATGCATTTTGCCTTTATCTTTCCGGTCAGAGAGAGACCAGTTTTGGTTGTGAATTTTTCACAAGAAGGAAACAGATGCAGGAATTTGTATTTGTCCTTTGGTTGCAGCGTCCTTTGGCTGTTCTGGGTTCGTGAACATTGGTGCTGTTGACCCTCCTCGTGGTGATGAGGTTCTGTTGTACACTCCGGGTCCTGAGTGACCGTTGGTCGGTCCGCAACCTGATTCCACTCTCAGATGACGTCATATTTTTGGAAATATAACTTGACGCAGCACTGTCTCCAGGAGGATGAGTCTGACTTGATACACGCAGTTGATTTCAACGCCACCTTGCACGGCGCACAGTCAAAATCTGGCTTTGAAAGGGTGAAAACTGCCCCTGAAGCTTGACAGCCTCCAGTATGGAGAGTTCATCTCAGCCCTTTTAGAACTGGCTGATGCTGTAAAGTGTTCTGGTCTTGGACGCCACTGATTGATCAATCCAGCATTTCCACTGGATTTTATCTCGTTATTTTGAATATACGGTCCAAAAGTCACTTTGGTCCGTGGTTTGTGATCGATACAAATTACAAGACCAGGAAACAAAACGTGTGAAATTTATGAGTAACTGAAGCAGTCAAAAATCGTTGGGCGGTTTTCAGTTGAGAGCCAGACACAGAGGGGACTGGACCGCGACCTTTCGCAGCAACTCACAGCGAGTTTCTGCTTTTTGCTGGTTTGTCCATCCCGTGTGAAGAGACAGTGACGATTTATTTTAATTGATGGCAAACACAAACACTTGGCGTTGACGCCCTCTGTGTGTGATTTCGAGCTAACAGTGGACCTGAGGATGTTGATGTTCCGAAAATGTCTGTCAAAACAGTGGAAACATGCATTTGCGACTCCAGCGAATTTCTCTTTTGCAGATTTGCAGCAACTCGAGGCGTATCAATTAGCGTCGAGCTTTGTGTTTCACACACCAACGGAGCCAAAGTTGGTGCTGCTTTCCCCAGGCACGTACAAGTCCTGAGCCCGCGAAATGCACACGGCGCCGTAATGGCCGTTAAAAGCTGGTCACCACTCGAATCCGCGTCCTGCGTGTCCGCGCAGTCTCGAAACACACGCGCGCGTGAGTAAAACAACGACGTGAGTAGGGAGCGCAATCTCAAAGACAAACAACGCTTGGAAGTTTCTCAACACACGATGCATCAGAAGTGCATGCGTTCTGGATTTCAAGCAAGATACCAAACGATCGTTTTTGTTCTCAACCAAGAGTCGCCTGACAATTCCAAACACACAACAATCGCCTTTGGTACGTTAGCGTGGCGTTCTCTCTTCCCCAGGGTTCTGGTTCTTGAGGCAGATCGATTTCAAATGATTCTTGGCAAAAACTTTTGAAACGTGGTTCAGGTGTTTTCAGTGCACAAGAAAGTGCACAGACGAAAATTGAAAGGTGGCCAGCCAAAATAAAGTTCTTACACCAGAACAACCAAGGAAAAGGTGGCGGACTCGAGCCCGAGCTGCGGTAGGGAGGGGACCGCTTCAGCGCCACGCCTCCCTTCGAACCCAGTGAGCAGCTGCGGGCGTTTCAATGGATCGCGGACCCAGGGGACGTGAAGATCGATCTCGTCTTTCTTTATCCTGCAAATTGCGCGTTTTCATGTCAAAGTGACTTTGTGCTCTCAGGCTCTTTTGTTTTCTCAAGGCATCTTCACACGGATTGCGTTTTCGATGAGAAGCGTCGAGTGCGACGTGGTGAAATCTCGATAGTGGACGCCACTGAACCTGACCCTTTCCTTTTCCACGTGGACGTGAGATGCGACCAGTCTCAGAGTCGGTCGCCTCTTCATATTTCCGTTTTTTCGTGGAAAATTACCTGGCGTACACGAATTTCGATCTCGCTGATTAGGATGGTGTAATTTTGTTTTCAAACATGCGATCCTTCTCTTCTAATCACCATAATTTTCAAGAAAAGCAAGATGCTAAATTGAGAAACACACGCATGAAAATAATTTTCTTCCAGATCAGTAAATCTTTTGGGTTCTTCTGAAAGACTCGGTGCAAATTCGGTTTCAGTACAAGCCGGGAAACTTCCTCCCTTTTGTCATGCAATAAATTCATGAGCTCCTGAGTTGGAAAACTGAAATAGCTGTAGATTCTTCACGGAACGATTGATCGGATCCTGGCGGACCCACGAACTGAGCCGAGTCGAAGGTCTTGTTCTGCTGAGACTTTCAAAGATATGCTATTGATAAGTTCCTGACCGCATACGATGCTCGTATCCTCAACCGCTGGCGTCAGCGTCAAGTATCAAACTGTCCCCACATGAATGCGCTGACATCTGTCTTTACTTTCTCTTTTCAGGTAAGTTGACACGTCACTTCGTTGCGCTGCTTCTCCGGTGCAGGTACCGTGTCATTGCAAACCAAAAACAATTTGCTTCCTGACAAGTCCAGATGCTGTGTTCGTATTTCGTGACCCTGGAAGTGTTGCACCACCCTCACTCAGCTCACGCTGCTGTGACGACGAGTTTGCGTCGTTGTGGACGTGGACACGTGGCCGCTTCTCTGTCATGTGAGGCCGTGTTTGGCGTGTGTTTCGTGCGGTCCTAATCAGTGGTGGTCTCATATTCTTCAATTTACCTCGCTGTACTGTGACATTAGACTCGTGAAGGGCAGTGTGTGTATTCCATTTTTGGGATGGCTGGATTCTAATGAGAAGTCACAATCAAGAAGCGACGTCGGCCTCACACTGAGTCACGATTTGTTCAGATACAGTCCATTTTGGAAAAGCCGCGTCTGAGATGAAAAGCTCTTGCTTCACGTCAGACTAGGTCTTGCATCTGCTGATGCACCTGTGTGTGAGACGTGTAGTACGTTTTCATTCATCACGTCTCACCAGCGCCGGGTCGGCCGACTCCCAATTCCCTCGACAGGAAATATCTATGCTGAAATTATTCGTGTGTAAATGAATTGGAATTCTGATCTCGCAGCTTGAGCCTTTATCTTTCTCGACCAGCGGCCGAAGAGAGTCCCCGACCATCAATCGGTCCGTCCATTCAAGATTTCCCCACAGGCTTCACACCGTTCAAACATGTGGTGAGGTAATAGAGCCCCGGCCGCCACGAGGTGCGGACGCCGGGGCCCGGCTGCAGAAACGCGTCCACCTTCTACGCGCCGTCTGTTCGCGCACTTCGATTGTTGACTTCGTCAGGCGGGATGTCTGACGCGACTCAGGCTCGTTCTGCCAGTTCTTGGAGCACAGAACGTTTGAGATGAAGACCTCTGGTGAGGGAACGTCTTCGAAAATCTCTCAACCTCCTGAAGGAGGGGGGATCTTGACAGTGCGCGCCATGCTGCGATCCTGGGGTGGCTCCAGACCAACCTCCTCAACGTCGCCAACAAGCACAAAACCAATGCAGTTGATACAAGTGTTGAAAGTATAGAACAGTGTTTTCTCCTCCTGTCCGATCACTGGCTGTCCGATCACTCGCTTGAAAGAGCGAAAATGATTGTCTGACACTCTTTGTAAAGTCAACATTTGGGTTTTCGAAAAAGGTGTGGCCGTGGTGGAGAGGCACCGACCCAGGCTGCCCAGCCCGACGTCGAACGATGTCCGCCGTGGTGTGAGCTTCGCGTGCGTGCACCGCGCCTCGGATCCGGGTGTGTGAGAGCAGCGATCCATCAATAGCGCTGACATCTCCCTGTCATAGGCGCGACCAACCGAGGCGCATCGCGTGTTAGCGCCAACCGAGCGAAGGCGCTGTGCGAAATGGAGCCTCGGTGTCCGCTGGAATGCGTCATTTTGACGTCTCGGAGCGACGCGGTGAACAGGGTTCTACATCGCATGTTTAAACTCGGCTTCTGCAGGACACGGCTCGCGGGATATAACGCTGTGAGAAATGGACTCGGACGGAACGCGTCGCCTTGTTTGATTCCAGTGTGTCGAATGGAACGCGGAGTGGAAAAGCCTCGCCCTGAAAATAACTTCCTTCAACAAGACAAAACTGAGACTGAGAGACAGGGAAGAACTTTGTCACGTGGCTGACACAAAGACAAGCCACACAAAGGCACTATGTACGAGAGAAACCAGAAGGCAAACAGACGTTCAAAAGCAGCATTCAAAGCGCGAAGCCGTTTTCGTGCTGTGGGTGCGGACGCAGAATGTGCACAGAATGCACCAAAAACTTTGAACCGTTTTTGTTGCATTTTAAAATGCAGAGTTGTCATCAAGAGAATATGCAAAGCAATGCAGTCCACACCTCCTGTGTGAAAGCGGCGTCGCGAGGTCCGAGGTGCTGAGGCGCGGGTTTGAGAGCGCGGCTGTGGCGGCGGCGGCGGCGCCCGGGGCGCAGATTGATCTGCGCGGTAATCCGGCGCTCAGCTCGCCATATGCCTGCCCATCACTGTCGCTCTGCGCTGCAGGAGAGAGAAACCCCGCATGTTTGGAGCCGCAGTGCGAGCCTGGGATCCTCAGCCGGGACGCTCCTCGCCAAAGGTGTGGATGGAGACCGTAGTTTCCTTCAACCAGGATTTCAAATTCTCAATTTGTACATGACGTGCGCGCCGCGCTTTGTTGATCGAGAGTCACCACGACTGGTTTGACACTGAATGTTCATTCGTGTTTCTATTGGATCATTCGGATGTCACTGAGCTCCTTGCGTTCCACTTGAATAGAAGCTCTCCACTGTGCTAGAAGTTAAGCCACCAGCGAAGAAATGATCACAGCCCAGAGGAGCCTTGCTTTACGTTTGAATCCCCATGGGTCTCACTCAATAAAACAGCTTTTTGTCCTCCACTTTCATTCTTAAACTACTGGTAAACAACCTGAAGGGCAAATACTCGGAATACTGTGTGCTAAATTTCAGCAATGAAATAGGAAAAGATAAGTCACGTTGAGCAAAGCCGTAGAAATCTTGGGGATTGAGTGCCATTGACTTCGATACAGATCAGTGTGGATAGAGCCCGGACCACAGTGGACCCAATTTGTGGGTTTGATTGCAGATCGATGGGCGAGCTATGAAATGACCATCAGAGAGAAATGAAGACAGCGAGCTCTGAATACGAGCAGAACTTCGGCTGCGTCGGGTCCGGTGGGATCCCTCCCTGACAACCTTGCCGCATCAGGCATGTGGGGGTGAAGAAGACACCACTCGGGGCAACCAGAACAGACAGATCCCCAGGAAGGCTTTCGTCGTTTTGCGTTTTGCTGATAAAATTTCAGCAGAAACCTGTCGTCGAAATCTGCTGACAGCCAAGCCTGATCGACTGAACATATTATTGGGAGTAAGAGGTGCAGTGCAAACTTGCTGTGAAGAAACAAGCAGACATGTTGAGGTGCAGACTGTTCACCCGAAAGGAATCACCTTTCAAAACGAGGACACACAATAAGAGTACAACAGAGTCAGATGTTTGGTAGTTCTGCGTGGTGGTGTTGGATTTGAGATCGAGTCTCGCATGAACGGCTCTTATATCTTGTCCCGTACTTCACATCTGCCGTGGAGGGTTTGAACTGAGCGCACAACGAACAATACACAGTGTCCTTCTGTCGTTTGAATGCTGGGCGCTTTTCACAAAAGCTGGATTCAAAGTGCTCGTAGTTTTCTACAAACGAAAGTTTAATTCCGCTTTTGGGGACTCACAGTCTGATTGCAGACAAGCAAACGTCGGTCCGGGCAAGAAAAGTCCGAGAATTTGGTCGGTTGGTCTGCAGAGTAGCCCGGACAGGTCCACCCCCTGCACCCTGGATCCTGCACGGAACTCCCGCTGATGGCCCCAACAAGCTTCGCTATTGAGCGCACACACCACAAATGTGATTTGCGCCTGAAGTGGAGCGGCACTGCCAATTGCAAACGAAGACAGATTGAACTGGGCTGAAGTGTCCGCAGCCTGACGCTCAACCAGCGGTGGAAACCAATGGACAGCGACGCGATCCCTGAACCGATCGTGCAAAGTGCGGCTCAGTTGTTTTGGGAATGAAAACAAGCATTTCTACCATGGTGCGCCCAAAAGAAAATGTTGGTCTGGTTGGTCAATTCTTTGTCCAGGTGGTCTAGGGGAGTTCAATTCCTTGATTCTGATCAAGCACACATTTTGCCTTATCGCGATGCGTTTGGAGCCAAACAGCGTGACGAGGTCTGACCCCGGGCGGACCCCCATGATGGATCCGCTGGAGCGCTGACGTCACATCGTAAAGTGATTTGCACCTCTACGCAAAAAAAAAAAAAAAAAAATAGATTGGTATCCGAGTTGCACCTCAGTTCCTCGACAGGCCTACAGTGCCGGTTCAGCGGGGTCGCAACTCTCACCAACTGGAGACATGTTCCGCACTTCGTCAACATTTCAAGCAGGTTCCACCAGGCGACCAAGTGTTGGGTGCGCCGACCCGTGGCTGAACATGATCGCGGGTACCCGCTGCCTCGGACCTTCCGACACGGGAACGAGTCGCACACCTCGCGTCTGTTGCTCCACGTGGTGTCGCGGAGACACCGGGAATCAATGAGCTCACGTCGGTGGAAACGGACGCGTTTCGGATTCTGAGCTGTTCCGAGTCTCCCTCCCGCGACATGTAATCAGAGAAACATTAGGCTCAATTTCGCCTCACTTCATCTCAAAGTCTCTCCAATTTGCCATTCGATGGCAACTTGAAAATGCGCCGCCGGCTCGTGCGGCTTCAGCTCGCCGCTCCCGCCCTCCCTCCTCTTTGTGTGTCAATCACGGGAAATTCCATTGTGCTCTGTGAACACTCTGCTCAAATTGTAACCATCAGGGGTTCTCACTGAAAACCGTCCGAAATGTTGACCGCCGATCCGAACATCAAACGTCCCGTTACCATTTGGGGAGAAAGTCACTTGATCAGTCTCTCAGAGGCCCTGCGAGTTTCTTCCCCGGAAACATATTTTGTCTTGTCATGTCTCTTCTGCTTCGGCTCGTGGATGACAACAACAGCCATTGGAGTCGCGAATACGACACTTGTGAAATCCACAGTCCAAAGACGCCCTGTTTGAGTCGGATGTCTCACAGCGCATTTGAAAGCGTTTTGAGCGCGGACTCGCTTCGGAGGCGTCGGTTCATTACTCGCGACAAGCCCGTGTGTACTCACATCCGCCGCCGAGTGTCAATTGAGTTTCTCCGAGAAAGATCCGGAGTTGGGTTCTGGAGGGGCTCACCCACCGTTCAATGTAGAATCTACCGATCACAATGCAAACGAACGTCTTTGTATGTGTCTGGGTGCGATATCTTGGCATGAGAACTTTGGACCTGGTAGTCTCCTGGACAGGCCCATCCTTGTGCAGACATAGCTGTGAGTAGGAACCACGCAATATTTTTCGGAAAAAAAACAACACAAGGCTTTCCCGAATTATGATCCAATAACAGTCTCGCAGCGACCAGGGTCGAAGAAGCCTGGAGCTTCGGGACGGGTCGTGGGGCAGAAACGGCACCTGCGAGTTTTCCGACAAATCTTTCTGGTGACTGTTGGCTCGGTTTTCCCCTTGTATCTTGGAGATTGTGTGAGACGGAGCGCGCGGCCTGCAACCGAGTCACGCGCGCGCTTGAAGTCTCATTCGTAACTATCAAGACTTGGGTGAGGGGGCTCCGTCACTGCGACGCTGCGCTCGAGACGCGCGCTGTGAAAAACACGAGGCTGCGAGGCAGCGAGCGCACAGATCAAAGCTGTGGACATGCTGGTGCTCGTGTGACGCATGGTCACGACACGCGATCCTTCGGCCTCTGTAATTTTAAGCGATGGCTGAACGCTCTGAACCACAGACAAAAAGCTGACAAATCTGAGAGAACAGCGCCCAACACGCGAGCGTCTCCGCTTCACACAAATGTAGCCACACCAATACACGGGGTCCAGGTACAGGACAAGACAAGTTTTCACTTTCCATACGTATTCTCAAACTGTTCTGCAGACTGGGCTTCACTTGGCGACACTGAGGATGAACCTGCATTGGCTCTGTGCATACAGAACCTGCAATATGCAGACAAGGGACCCCAGGCACAAGACAATTTTTTGTGTTCAGTTTCAAACAATCATCTGCCCTGAAAAGAACAAGAGTTTGTGTGGAAGGACGTCATTTTGGCACGAGTAGATTGACATGGTGTCGCAACCAGAAGGCGGGGAATGTTTGAGAGTGCGGGTTCGGTCTGTGCGGCGACTGATGAGGATTTGTGTGCGTATTCCACACACAGCGCGGGAACAATGCAGGGGCCTGGTCCAGAACCCGTGTAGTTGGGCCGATACCACATCGGAATTACACGGCACAGTAAGAGTTGTGGGAAGAGCGGGCGCCGGAACCACGCAGGAAACATGCCGTCATGATCAGGGCCGTAAAGGCAGTGAGGACTCCTGTTCAGATCAGGATCAGACGGAGCCCCTTTCTCAATCGTTTGCGGAGAACCAAGGTACCCACCCACCAGTAACATCTTGTCTTGTTCATGCCTCATTTCTGACCTCCGGACCTTGTAGTTCAAGACGGGATACACTTGTATTTGTATTTGTCTCCTATAGCAGTGAGATCAGCAAGGGCGGATCCGGACACTCAAGAACACAACTCAACACAAAGCATCAATGGAATCAAATTGCCCTGTTTGGGCACCATACTGGTGGTCCAAAAATAGACAGTGACTGGGTTTGGACGTCCTCAAAAAAGAGACGGGTCTCGACTGAGCTGATAAGATCAGGATGACATGATGAGGATTGGATGAGTATTTTATGAGTATTGGAGCCGAGGTTGATGTCCACCGATTGGGGCAGAAACCAATCAGAAAATGACTCTCCCGTCCCTGAACAGACCGAGACCAATAAAAACTGCATCTTCGGCTTCGAGATCAATTTGCTGAAATGCATGTGATCTTCTCCGTAGGGACAGCCACTTTGAAGCCTGAGATAGGAAGTGTGCAAGTGCGTAAAACACAGAAGCCACTTTCACACTGGATGCCTGTTGCATTTTGTGAGAATGTTTCCTCTACCATTGACAGACACAGCTAGTTTAGAAAGGACGAGAAGTTGATGTGGCTGTTCAGCTGGTGGATACAATTTGACGTTCATGCACAGAGAAAGTGGATGACTCGAGCTTCATGTGACTCGAGTCACAGGCCGACCGTGTGATGTTCAGAGAAAAGATTTGCACTGTTTATGAACGTCAAAAAACTCACGCATGACAGGGAATTGCTTTCCAGAAAGACCCACTCACTCTGTGAAACCGTCATCCGATTGTGGTGCCAAAAAGCTCCATGGCCGAGTGTGCAGAAGAGAAGCGGCGCAAGACGCCATGTGGCACTGATACCCTCAAAACAATCGAACACTGCAAAAGCAAAAAAAACAACCATGCAAGTCAATCATGAACACGTGACGTGGTCGATAGAAACGAATCTCTGTGGGGAGAATGCGCATTTGCCAAAATACAAAAAGACAAAACAAGAGTGAAGCCAGCAGCCCAAACCTGAGAGACAAAGTGTGCTGCACGGGCGCCGCTGTTGGTCCAGGTTGCTCGCACGAGGCGATTTGAAAACAATTAGATGGCTGCTTGATGAGGACAACTCATCACACCTGCATCATCAGACAGATCTTTGTCTCTTGTCTTCCCTTTTCACACACTTAGCAATGTATGCTGTAAAGAAGAACACAGAAAGAACCTGTTGAAGTCCAGTGATAGGAGAGTGTAGACCGGCGCATTACGGTGGATTTGGCGGGGTTCAGATGGAAACGATGCCAATCCAATCACAAGCCTTATTGGTCGATCCGTTTCGCTGGGTGTACTGCGGAGAGGCTTCGCATCAGATTCCGGAAACTCAATTCCTGTTTCCAGACACCCGTCCGCTCCAGCGGATCTAGTCTCAAGAAAAAGGTGTTTTTGCGACATGGGTCCTGACGAGTATTCCTGGTGGGTCTGAGAAGTTGCACGGAGCCGTAATTTGAAACTTCCTTTGGACATTGAAGTTTTCGCATTGCCCATTGTTTTCATCAGCCATTGGCCACCGAAGTCCGAACCGCACACATCACCTCATTGGGCTTGAGAGGAAGGTTTGTTTGGTGTTTGTGTCATGTTCGAGTTTGAAGGAGGATGAGACAGATTGGTTTCAAAAGAGCAGGGCTTGGCTGCCTATCTGCCTAAGTCGCGACACGATGAGAATCGTGGAGAAATCTGAGGCAATCTGAGCTGCAATCTGAGGAGAGGAATTACATGGGGGCAGGGCGGGAGTTGAGATGGATGCTGCGCAGATATTGGAGAGAAAGAGATAAGACAGAGGCAAGGGCAGAGAGAAATGAAAGAGGAACAAAACTGACAGACTGAAAGACAGACAGGTAGGAGAAATGTTCAGACTCAAAGAAGAATAACAGATACTCCAAAACCTGAACAATGTTCTCGTTTAGCACAGAGAAGCGCAGAAAACAGACAGTGCATCAAAGAGGGCAGAAAACACAATGAAGCTCTGACACACACCAGACACACGGTTTGCGACTTGGAACACATGGTCTGCACACGGTCTCCGAATGGAAATTCACAGCCAAAGCTGGTCATTCCCTTTGTCAACCCTGTGATAGATTTGTTGCCGCGTGAAAAAATTAACACTGAACGGGCCGTGTTGCGTGGTTCCCTTAATGCTCGAGTAAGCTCGCACTGAGTCAACCCTGATCGCGGCTTCGCACTGTTCAGTGCACACTGCCTCCGGGAACCATTCTGAAGTCACAGCGGCTCCGACAAACGAACGCGAGGAAACGTGGAGAAGCGAAGGCTTCACAGTGAGGAAAAACAATTACCCAGGTTGCAGTACCATAAGCAGTGTACATTAAACAGGAGGCCTGAACGGGGTAAAATCGCTCCCCAGGGCCCTGTAATTCAGGCTAATGGTCCGCGGACAAAGCGACCGCCTTGTCAACAGCTAATTCCCGCTGTGCAGACGGCAACAGGTCAGACCCGATGGGCTCTGCCAGAGGAACGTCTACTTCAGGCTTCGTCGGGGAACATGTGCTTTGGGTCCTGCACAGGACTGTTTCTGAAGAGAAGACACAACATGAGACTGAAAGAAGATAAGACGGACAGATTTCGTGAGATAGAGAGAAGTCAGAGATGAAGAAAGACAGACAGACTGACGAGATGAATGAAGAGTTTCCCTGCAGAGAAAGACGGGAGAATGAAAGGCTTTGAAATGGAGAAAGGACGGCAGAAGATTCCAGATCCAAATCCTGACAGTGCTTGGAAAAGGCACAAACTTTAGGAAAGACAGCGAACAGCAACAGAGAATTCATCTTCATAGAAACTGATCCTGCGTCTACGAACAGAAGGAGGCCCGCGGAAGGAACCAGGTTCTCGGGATCCAGAGTCAAGGCTCTTTGAATCAGCCAGCGGTGTCAGAAAGAGCACCGCGCCGCAGGAGTGAACTGTGGGAATCTGAGAGCGTAAGAGGTTTTCAGTGTGACATCGGTCCGGACAGCCTGGGAGCCGGGGCCCCCGACACCTCCCTGTCTGTGACGAAGGAAAGGCCAAAGGGATTGGGCTGGGCGCAGGGCGGATTCACGGGGCGCTGCAGTGATGGTGGGTCTACTCGATCTGCAGGACTCGCTCTTCGGTTGCTTCTATGAAGACAAATGTTCTTGCTGAACAAAGTCTGTGAGGTCTCTTTTGTTTAAGCGTTCCCTCCATTTCAAGAGGAGAAAGTGTCGCTGTGGAAAGCTCAAAAATGGCAGCCTTCATATTATGTCTTGGCAAGTGTGGGACAGTGTCAGTTCGCGGTACAGAACATTGGAAGACGCATCAAACTCACTTTTGTGCAGTTCTTGGCTTTTTACACAGCTATTCACTTGGTTCATAAGAACAGGAGGTGTGAAATCATGTGGCTGACCGGTGAAATGATGAATTTGCGTGTTCCACACACGTGAAGAAAACACTTCATCGTTGAAGTCCCCCATTGCCTGACACTCTGACGTGAAAACTCACCTATCTGTTCGCGCACAGCAACCTTCCCCTTTGGTTTGAGTTGGGACTTTGCCTGTAAAGGCTAAAATGTTCCATTCTTTCAGTGGTGGTTCTGGAGACTGGGTCCTCGCGGCTGCGCGGGGCACCGCGGGATGCGCGCTCACGCCGGGGCGTCCACACAGCTTGCGCGCAGTGTTGACAGCGCGCTCCGTGTGCGGGGCAACTCGACAAACAAACAGACGGCGAGATGCAGGCTCAGCGCCCAGGCTCCTTATCTGATTGATCAATGAGATGTTGTTGTCTTGAGAATGGGATCTAAGAATTGATGAAAGCAAAGACTGAGTGTTTGTTGGGGTAAACAAGTCCTTGTGGGAGAGTTGAGCGCAGCCTGGCTGCCTGGGACCTTAGTTTCCGCACCACTCGTCAAGTCCAGTTCCGAGCCTGTATCATAAGGCAGAAGGTTCTCGTGCAGGGCTGGGTTCCCTGGATCCACTGTCGTCAGACGGACCTCACAGCGGCGAAGCTTTCAGAGTCGAGTCCGCAACCGCCGTTTCCTTTGATGAGAGGTTATTTCTGGGGATGCTAAAGTTTCAGATACTTGGGCAGAAATTTGACATCAAGACGTTCGCAGCACCAACATTGGTCTGGTGCTTGGAAAGGCCTTTTCTTTGGAACGGACCTTTGTCTGAAAACAATCGTGTTGTGTTAAGTGAAGCTCTAGGAGACAAAACCTTTTTCATTTTCTGGTCGCGTGCAAGATTATCAGTGTCCCTCTTTGGTAATCTGGATCGATTTGAGGACTTCTTCCAAAATTTGCGGAAAATCCTGATGTCTCGCAGATATTTACCGATCTGCTCTGCGACTCATGTCCACAAACAATGCTCTGAACAAAGCAGTCCAATTAACAGCTCTGCCGTCTCTACCTGGCAAATATTGTCTCACTCCCTTTCCAACGCTCTGGTTCCTGGTCGAAGCCAATACCGGCTGTACGAGTTGGATGTGGGCACCCCGCCTTCCCTCAGGAGGAGGACAGTTCCCCAGGATTTCCGTTGGACACTTTGCTAGCATAATTTCGAACGCAGTGTGTGTTTGGATTTGAATGCATCACGTGCAGAACGATTCATAGTTCAAAGAAGCACGATCTTCTGGCAGGGTTGGACAACTTTTTGAGAAAAGGTCTTGAGCGAAGTCGGGCTGTCCCCCGAGGAGACTAAGAAAAGCAGCAGAGTGGATCCGAAAACTCATCACGCAAGAGAACAAAACTGGAATAGGGACGACTTTTTTCTGTTCATTGAGAATTTTTGAAAAGCTCTGAGTTTGATTGGAAAGATATTGAAGATCGCACGAACTCGGGGATTGCAAAAAAGCAGAGCTTGTTGAGGCAGATGAATATGTGTGTGTTGTTGCTGCATTCATTTCTCTGTTTTGTTGGTGACAAACAAAATGAAATTGCGCTTCTTGGAAAGACTGAACCACAAAGCTCCATCCGACTGTGGAAACGCAGTGGTTGGAGTGACCTGCCCCCCCCCCTGAAAGGAGATGAGATCTTTGCATTGACCTCCGAAACACACACACAGTTTCTTGTGGTGTTCGGGTCATCAAATCTGAAGACATCATCCTGTCCAGCAGATGTCCAATCCGTCACCGCTCTCTCACTCACAGCAGCTTGAGGTCAGTGTGCCTCAGCTCATGTCTTTGTGGATGTCTTTGTGTCTACCGTGTCGAGCACAATTAGACCGCGCAAGTTTCACCGTCCCCTTCGAAACGTGCCTCTCAAAAATAGCAAAGAGGCCGCCTGTGTATCGAAAAATTTTCAGGGGAAATTGATGTGTTCTTGAGCATCTGAAACATCAGTCTGACGAAAATCCGTCTTCATCAGTTCTGTGAGAATCGAATTTTCCTCGCACACGTCTGCGGCCGGGCCACCTGGATGTGGATGTGCCGTGTTATATCGCAATCCATCGTTCTGTGCCAATCAACCTTTCACCGCAGAGAGGGTGCGGCCGCACGTCAGATTTTTGGCTCACACATGAACGCCCTGCAGGGGTCAGATGCTCGACCACTTTGAAACACTTTGAATTCAAAATACTTTCGTGAGCGTCACAAACATCAGGGCAAAATAAGGGAACAGAAGGAAAAGAATCCCAGTTCGCACCAGAAGTCCAATCTTGCTGCCTGGGTCTTCTGGATCTGCTGGTTGAAACAAAAAAGACCGCAGAGAACTCGCGATTGTTTCTTTTTCCTCAAACTCCAGAAGGATCCGTCTCCACGAGACCAGGGACCGTCTGGCAGTTCGGACCCCATTAGCCCCGGAAATGATTGCGCCCGCCTCTCACACACAGATCATCAATCTGACACGTGCACGGGTCAATGCTGTCCGGCGTGTGCGCAGAAACGAGCCGCGTCCGCGGATCCTGCACCAGGTTTGCTGGAGTGAAGGCGGATCAGCTGCAAGTCAAGATGAAGAAAACACTGCACCAAGCACCTGAACCTGCGAACACACGACAAATATCTCGTGGTGATATCAGGTTGAAACGGACAAACCAGAACAGAATTGAACTGGCGGAAAGGCACAAGACAAAACCAACACAGCACCTTCACTCAACTACAAGCTCTTTGTTTTCTCCCTTCATTCCACAAAATGAAGTTTTACTTTTTTGCCCAGAAGAAACACCTGTGACTTGCTCATTTCATCAACCAGCTTTGTCCGCACGAGGTTTGGCATCTGCGCTTCAACTTTGTACCCCAAAGAATCTTTCCTCCTGAACATCGCCTGAGGAAGGTGGGGCTGACCACGCGCGTCTTGTGTCTGTACGAGGGAGATGGCGTTTTGACGCGCTGTGCGGGGCAGCCTCCGTCCCTCCCTCTCCATGTTCCGGCATCAGGTCCACTCGCAGCCGGGCTCCACTCCGGGGCAACTCTCTTGTTTCCGCGCCTTTCAAAGCCGTGAAACAAGCACAAAGCTTTCAAAGCAACTGATATATCAGTGCAGCACCACAGCACTCCTTGTGCTGTATCTAGGGGAGCAGCGGTTCGCTGAAGGTTCCTGGATCAAAACTCCCCCTGACCGCAGGCTACTGAGGCGTGTGTTTTGCACGACACATACCCAATGCAACTGGCAGAGAACCTAGGAGATTTGTGTCTCAGGAACTCGGCACTTTGTTCAAAGCTTGTTTCGTGTCCCAATGTTTCGTTCTGTTGAACAACTGAAGCGAACGCGTTGCCTGGCCGGCCTCTTCAGCGGGTCAAACTTCCACAAACTTTTCCCCAATCTCATAACGCGCTATCGATAGTTGATGAAGAGACTGATCTCCGCACTGATAAAAACGACCCGTCTGGGCGGTTCGCGTAATAAAACCCTCATTACGGACTAATGAAGCCAGAAATTAATCCAAGACACTATTTTTAGATAACTCCCCTAAACCTGAGATTATCAATATTCTTCTGTGGTTCTGTGACCAACAGATCGGCAGAAGCTATTTACACTTTGAATACTCTTTGCCTTGTTTTTCTTTTGATGAGACCATCGTTGAGGCAGGACCGACTGAGATTCAACCCTTCATTGCACAAACGTGTCAATGCTCAAATCAGAGGAATTTGTGTGGTAGAAACAAAGATTGCTATGCGTTCCGTTGGCTCACAGGCTTGTGGATTGTGGAAACCTTCACGTTGGCGACAAACCAGAGATGAAGACGTCCGAAAAATGGAATGTAGCTGTTTGCAGGCTGAGTGTTTGAATGTTGCGGAAAGGGGGTTGCAAGTAACCGCGGGCAATGGTCTATCTCGTACGAACTCACTGGCCTCAATTCCCATGAGGAGCTTTCCAGTTGGCTCTCCTTACCAGTGAGGCTTTTGTGCCCACAGGGTGAGAGGGTCACATATTGACTGTGAAGCTGCAAATTGATCTCCGATCGATTGGGTATCGATCTATTGATTTTTCATCAAAAAACACTGGCTCAAAACACTCGAACGCGGTGCTATCAAGTGAGAGTTGAATCAGTGTCGTGTTTATCGGAGCTCCAGGTGAGGACAGAGTTCAGATCACCTGATCAAAGCGAGAGAGCGTAGAAATTTGATTCGCTTGAGTGCCCAACAGGTGCGTGACTCGTGGCCTTCAAATACGATGCTGAACAAAAAGATATGAGATATGGATGAATCTTTTTGAGCACAAGCGCGGCTTGCGGTTGACGACTCTGGGGTCCACCCCTCGTTACAGACTCGTGTCAGTCCAAAACGCTTTGTGGGAAGGGGAAGCGAACAGGATCCGCAGTTCCATTGGGCTGCATCAATACACATTTTGTCTTCTCATTGCACACCAGAAGAACACGTGTCAAAGCTCCTGTTTCATAAAGTGTTTCTCTCGGGGGCGAGGCTTTCTTTCCTTGAGGTCGCGTTTCTGACGTTCATCCAAAACAGGCGCGGGCGTCAAGAAATCCGGAAGGGAAGAAACAAGGGAAATGCGTGCGTTGTTTTTGGCTTGGTTTGGTTGTACCGGAAATGATCGCTCACGCGAGGCGATCGTGAGCGGAAGCGACTGTCGTTTCTCACTTCCGGTTCACATCCGGCTGTTGAGCGACTGAAAACTCAATTACACTGCTCTTACTTCCCGTGCACGAGCTCTCTCTGCAATTCCCTCAACTCTTCACTCAGTTCGCTGTGAGAACCGCAGCTGCTGTGGACGCATTGAGACGGATGAGCTCGCACCTGGATGGTTAAAACACACAGTGGTCACTAACGAGCGTCCCTGCATCCATTTCCACAAAGCGAGTGCATAAATGATACACGTTTATTGTCGTTTTCCATTAAAAAGGCCTCTCAGTTTGCGGCAGATCTGTTTACCGCTGTGATTATTGGGATGAGTCACACGCTGCACTCCGGACGAACAGCTGCCGGAGCAGAGCGGGACGGGTAATGAGAAGTGATAACTCGCTCTGTGTTTCATGATGGACTCAATTATCCACATGCACAAATACATCATATTTGTCACCAACGAAGAATCAGAAAAATTGTTGTACGTTTGGTTCAGAAGCAAAGCAAAACGGATTCAAAGAAGCGTTACTCAACAAAGCTGGACCAGGACAAGAAAGAGACGCACTGAGAAGCACTGACCAGTGAGCTCAGTTGGTTTCTTCGCGCAGATCCAGTGATCAGTATAAATTTGTCAGAGAGCGCTCAGAATACATGCAAGTTTCGACCAGATGAGGTCAGAATTCGTTTGAAGAAGGCAGTCAGATGGGTCTTGTTTTGGTCCATCTAAAGCACCGCCTTTCCTTGCCGTCGTTTTCTTGGGTCTCATAGGGACGACTCAGGTTTCGCACATTGCAGCGATGACACCGGAGTGCGATCGCCCTTTTGAAGGAGCGCAGCAGAACCAGCCTGACCTTTCGCGGATGGCCACGTCCTGGGGCAAGTCGCGTCCTGTCTGAGCGATTAGTGGTCTGAAGTGGTCAAGAAATGCTCTGCTGTTGGAAAGCTCTCCACGGACAGAACAATTTTCCAAGTCAGGAACGAAAAAATCCAACAGAGTGCTGGAACTAACTGATTGTCAGAATTCTGCAGAAACAAAGTGAGTTGAAAACTTAACTGTCTGCAACGAACCATAATTGCACACTCCATGCCACAGAACACGAACGGACTTACGAGTACACAGAGTCACAGCGCCCAGCAGACACCTCCCAAATGTTGTTCATCAAAGTTCACAACGTCCACCCAAACCTTTTTTCGACAGGAGCTCTGGATCCCACAGTGGGCTGCAATCGTAGTTTTATTGCCTATTTCTGAGGAGAGGCTCTTGAAGCAAAGGTGCTTCTGGCGACGAAGCATTCAGGCGCAGAGGCGAACTGAGCGCGCGCAGAACTCAGCACAGGCTCGAGTCAACGTCTGCACGACCCGAGGAACGGGTTCAAGAAAGCAAGACAGACCTCAAGTGGAACCCAAGGCACATCGAATGACGTGGTAACCACGAATGCTGCTGGGACCGCAAGAAATCTTCATCAGATTCAGCCCCTGGATCCATTCCTGGGCCCCACCTGGTCTTGTGACAGACGTGGATTTGTGCACACCATCTGTCATCGCGCACCTGCACTCTGCAAACGCCCCGAGCGTCAGATCTGGTCAAACTTTTCCCTCGTCTTTGGAGGTGCGCTCGCTGACATTGTGTTCTGTTCGCATGCCCGACCCTTGGTGCCTCACTGGCCGATGAAGCACTCTTTTCCCGAGTGTTTCGATGACCCAGTGGTTCTTCAGGCCACAACGAGCAGATACCAGGCTTGAAACGTGAGTTCTATGTGATGAACAACTTTAACGTACGTATGATTTCCTTGGTTCTTGTGCAGCTCTTCAGTTCTGACAGTGTTGTGTGAGCGGGAAAATTGAACACAAACCCGGATACGCCGTGGACGCAGAGTCTCCGCCAAACCTCGGCCCTCAGGTCCCAGATGAGGCGGCTTTGTGCTGATCTTTTCAATGTAAAATTTGCACGTTGTGTTCGGCTGAGAGTTTGGGCAAGTCTCACGTGCATTCAGCAACCACCAGGTCTCACCCGCTGCTTCTTTTTTGCCTGAGCGAGATCAGACTGAAGCGAGTGGAGGCGACAGAGGCGCCGACAGGGAGGCGACCCGCCATTCAACGCCGGTCAACGACTTCCGCCGACGTTTTAACCTGTCATTGCACACGACATGTTCCTCCATTAGCTCCGCATCGTGTCAGGCTTTTTTGCGCGGACATGGCGCACAGGCGTCACATGAAGGAAGTGGAGGCAGCACGGCGTCGGTTTGGGTTCGTTTGAGTGTGAAAATCTTACTCGTGGACACTGCCACGGCCTTCACTGGACGCGGCATCGAGGTTCTCTGGGACCCATCCTCAGAAGAGAACAGACGTGTTTGTACCGACACGAGTGGAATTCCCAATGCTCGTATCGGAACCTCATGTCGCACTACTCGGTTGTTCGGTGTTGACTGGTTCCCTCGGTGCAGGGGGAGATTGAGCGCGATGCCAGGTCCCCACGCCCACGGCCGTGTCGCCTCGTTAGGTGCCTCGACCTGCTCGTCGTGTAGAGCTGCAGCAATGCTACGTACACTCACACTCACACTGGTGCAACGAAATGGCCAGACTTGAAATCAGGAGGCACGGGGTGGCAGGGCCCCCGCTGAAAGTCAGCCAGGTCTGGCCACAGGCTCTAGTTCTTGACTCAGAGCCTTGAGTACTTGGCTATTTCAGGTGAGAATTGAAATGAAGGCACCAGGTACGGAACACCTGCCACCAGACCAACCTGACCTTCAGTGCGGGACTCTCCACCCCATGCCTCTTGATTTCAGCTGTCTGGCCATTTCATTTCACCGGGAGACCTTGTGCCGATTCAAACCGTGAATTCAGCGAAATTCCTTCCCGGTCTCTTCAACGACCTTCAAAATGACTATGTTGGATTGGACATCGTCAATTCATCACTCACGATTTGCACCAAACAGTCAGCTTCTGTTGCGAATTCGCTTGATGTTTTGGAAACAAGGATGGACACTCCTTTGCACTCTCACACACCCTTCGGAAAAGCTCAGAACCCTGAGCCCAAATCCTTTTGCTCCACCTCAACAGCTGGGAAAACAGAAAACAATTTATCAGTTTCTTTTGATTGTTTTATTCGTGAAAAGCGTGTTCCCCTCAACCTTAGATGAACCAGATTCGAGAGGAACTCGGAAGTGCTGTGGCTGTGGTTTTGTCTGGTTCTGGAGAGAAATCACACACAGCGCGTTTGTCAAGAGGACTGTTCGCTGCTTGAGCATCCGATTTGATGTGAGGATGATGAGCGAAGAGGCGATGCCGTGAGAAGTCCGTGTGTGTCACCTCCGCGCGCCTGTGTTCCATCGCCACAATTTAGGAGCAGACACCCGACCCTCATCTCTCATGAAGAAGGATAGTCGCCTTTAGTTTTCAGCCACAGCGGATCCAGACACGACCAGCCACGACTTGTGGACTTTCGTCATGTTAGGGTGCGACCTGTGGGGAGAAGGTCAAGGTTGCCTGTCCGCTGGAGTCCTTTGAATCTTGGAAATCAAATGTCCGGTGTTCACACAGTCCAAAGCAATGTTTGGTTCATTCAGAGCGTGGCCGAGTAGCTTCATTGTGATAAATTGTCCGCAACCAAACCATCCATCGTGCGCTGTCATCTTTTATTCAAAATTGTGCTAACAATCACAGAAGCGATCCAGATGCGTTTCTGATCGTTCTCGCACGCACATGATGTTTTCGGCTTTTCCACTGGCATTCTGACCTCAAAACAGCTTAAGAAAATGCCCAGTTTTTTCAGTTTCATTTTCTGTGCGTTACGTGCCTGCGTACAAGTCTGTGTGAGAGACAAAACCTGTCAAAAGAATGGTCATGACATCAAAGCAAGTCACATAAAACTGAAACAAGCTGGAAACCCTTCCTGTAACAGGGAGCCTGTGGCTCCAGCGTCCTCGAGGCTCCTGCTGCTCCACTTCTCAACGCGCGCTCCGTCTCGCTGCAGGTCCCTGGTGTCGCGCGCCAACGACTGGCTGCGCAAAAACGCCGAGGTGCGCATCACGACGTGCGAGACGATGACGTGGATGGCGACGAAACCGGAGGCGCTTGACGACAGCGAGGCGGTGGTGCTGGCCAAGAGCGTAGCGGAGAACACCAACACCTACTACCGGCGGGGACTCAGGTCAGTCAGGGGCGGGGGAGGGGAAGAAAGAAGTCCCCGTGTTAACTCGACAGCTTTCGCGAACCTGTCTGCCCAACGCGACTTGGTTACTCGTACTTTTTTCAAATGACGCAATGCAAGGAAACGTATCTCGGCACAAGGTAAAAGTTTGTATGCTCGTCGATTTACAAACACATCCAAAAGCACAGCCTTGCATCTGACCTTCTGACCTTCCTTGAGATTTTCCGCGGATATTCGAACGAGTCATTTTGGGAACCCAAGGCACTTCGTCGTGACCCAGATCCCTGGACCCGGTCTCGCCTCGTCCACCTGTTCCCCACACGGCTTCTTCTGCCCCATTCATCACAGCTGATTGGTCACCATTGTTTCAACCCTGACTCAATCGGCCCCTCGAGACCTCTCCCTGACACCAACTCGCACTGTTGAAATTCATGGCGCAAATTCTTGAGAAGAAACTGTCTGTCGGGGAATGGATAACAAGTGGGGAGATGTTTCTGAGTCTATTTTTACGAGATAGTGAGTTGCAAGCTTCGGGCTCTGTCACTTTAGAATGCTTCTGTTGGTGGTGTTCGTGCACCAGAGAAATGAACCCCGAGCGAATGTGCCTCCGCGAAGCATCTGACCCTTGAAACGTTTTGCTGCGGTGCTTCTCACAGCGCAATGATTGGTCCTCTGAGGGAAGAATCGCAACCAATCAGAAGCAGGCCAAGACTCATCCGTCTTACTCACTTGATCCGTGCACAGAAGTCGCTGCACCAGTTGCGCACTGTTTCAGAGTCCGAATTGGTTCGTGACTCGGTGAACTGTTTTGGGTTGGATACATCCTGTTCGACCAGAACTTTACTTTACTGAAGTTGCGTCTCCGTTTCAGGCTGTGGTTGAGTCCGCGCTCTTCCAAGAAGCAACAGCAAACGCAATCGCAGCAACAAGATGGCGACGCCGCCGCCACCACAGCCGCAGCGGCAACAACAGCAACAACAACGGTGCAACAAATCAGCTTCAAGGATTTCATCCCAGAGCGGCAGAAAAACGACGACTTCACGAGCCTGGTGAACCGCGCCAACAGCAAACTCGCCAAAGGTTCCGTCGAAGGTGAGCAGGGGAACACCAATTTTGGTGAATGAGAGGAGATACTTGTTGATTGCGTTGGACAAAAAGATACGATGAAGCTGCCATTGAGGAGTTTGCTTCTCGCGCTGCAGGTCGCATCGTGACGGCGGAGACGGTCAGTGTCCCCATCATCAACGGAAACGTGGACGCGACTGGCACGCGCTGGGTCGAGTCGGCCAACGACGACGCGCCGTACGCGTTCATCCTGCGGCTCTACACCATGCAGGAGGAGAGCTGCAAGGAGAAGCTGGGTGAGTGCGCCCGGCGGGGTTGGGTGAGGCTGGGCAGAGAGAGGGTAGGGCTGAGTGAGGCCAGGCGGAAGGCAAGGGCAGGGCTGAGTTGGGCAGGGCTGGGTTAGTGTGGGGCAGGGAAGAGCAGCGTGGGGTAGCCCTGAGTAGGGGATGAATGGTTGAGGCAGGCTGGGCTGGACGGGGTGTGATGGGGCGTGGCAAGGTAGGATCGGACAGGGAAGGACAGAGCGGAGCTTGAAACAAGGTTTGCGCGAGTGGACTCTGTGCGTCGTGGTGTTTGTTTGTGTGGCGGGTGGCAGTGGCGAAGCTGATTTGAGTTGTAAACAATGAGAATTGGGGATTATGACAAGATTACAGGAAAACTTGCACGTCGCTTTTCCTTCAGTCCGAGTTGTGCAAGAACCAGCTTCTTGTCTCCTTGTCTTGTAGGCGTGCAGAACTTCGTGCCGCACCCGACGGAGGACGGGTACGAGCCGTTCTCACAGCTCATCGAGAAGGCGAACCTCTGGCTCAAAGACCAGACGGACATCAGGCTGACCAACATGCAGAGCCTCCTTGTGCAAAAAGACATTGGTGAGTTCGTGCTCGAGCTAGAGTCGAGTCACTGCACACATCGTCCCCGAACACATCGTGAACAGTTTTGCACGAGCGAAAAAGAGTCAATGTGGTCAAATGACAAGACCTTTGAGAAAAGTGAAAAAAATCTCAAATGCAAATAGAATGGTTGTGACACGTCTCGGGTGCATTGACGTGGACATATTGTGCTGCACTGTACGTTAGAGTTGTGCTGTCTTGTCGCTTCATAACACGGACAGTGCGGCTGTTTTCAGGCCCCCACTCTGAAACCGGAAGTGCCTGTTTTTACACGATCCCCGGCGTCAACAACGAACATCCCATGGAGTTCTTCCGCATCCTGAGGGTCGCCTACTCCAAACCGACCAGCGACCCAGTCTCAGGTACGGCTCGCGCTGCCCCTATCGCCTTCTCTTCTCAGTGTGTCCTTCTTCAGCTGTCCATGGTGGGTCCAAGAGAGTCTCAGAGGTCTGACTCGCACTGAGCGCAAAATTGCACTCGGTGTCAATTTTTCCTGCGTCCACAAAAACGTCAGACTTCTGTCAACGGACTCTTGGAGCTGCTCCTGCATGCCACCTGAGACTGCCTTCAATTGTGTGCAAATGGACGTGCGACTGCAAAGCCTGCCCCGTAGAATTGTGCTCTCGGACAAATCAGAACCACGCAGTGAAGCGTCTTTGTGCTGCTTGTTACGGCTTGTGTCGCCCCGCCCCAACCAGAACCCAGCCTCCCTCCTGTTTTGTGCTGAACTGCGCCGAACCACGTTCCTGTTTGTCCCATCCCACCAAAATTTTTGCGTCGCAAGTGATGATATCTCACTGCTTCACTTGCTCTCTCGTGCGCGCATGGCGTGTAGAATCTCACATTGTTGTAGCATTTGAGCCAGTCTTCAGATTTCTAAGCAATTGACAAGCAACTGCAAGTCTCTAGACTTCAACATTGATTGATTGAGTGTGTAACTTAACGTTGTAAGTTTTCTGCATCAATCAAACAATTGTAGATCTGTCATTGATCCATAGTCATTTTGCAGTTGATTTTCACTTCTGTTGCTGTCAGGGGCGGATACACGATGGCGTAATCACCCTAGGGGTTCTGCAAGGAGATATTCTGTCTCCGTGTTCACCCTTCTCAGGGTCAGGTCTGTGATCTGTTTCTGGTCCACCAAGGTGGGGGTTTCTCCCTGGATCCGCCCCTGCTCCACTGTACATTACTCTACATGTAACTTACGCGACTCGTTTCTTTCACTGTTCATTTGCTGCCGCCGCTGCTGGTTCATGTTCCGCTGTCTTCGTTGGTACGTCTCTTCAATTTCCACGGCAACCGTCGCCGCGTCGCGTCCCTTGGCGTTGCGCGTTCGTCTCTGTGTGCTGTGAAACTTCTGTGGTTCGGCACATGCTCTGTTGGCGGCGTGTCTTTTGGTCTCGAAACACTTGTTGGACGTGGTGCACTGTTGATGAAAAAATAATCGTTGAATCTGATTGCGTGGACATGCGTTTCTCGTCTTGGCAACACCCTGCAACATTTGTACATTTTGAAACGACTTTGCTGTGACGGGGCACTTCTCCGTCACCAACAATCTGGTTTTCAAAATCACATTCGAATGATGCGTCGTACCCAATCTTTGAATGCTTGGTATTCCCAATTGACCTCGCATATTTATGTGCCCTTTCTGGAACCGTGTCCAACTCTTTTGCGCGCTGCACGTGCAGTGACGGCACGGCGGGGTCAGTCCGTCCGGTCAGGGTCCGTGCGCAGCTCGGGCTCGCTCCGCCTCAGGCTCAGTGAGTTCTCCGAGGGAGGGAGGGTGAAGCCGGGCGACGGAGAGGGTGGGGCTGGGACGGTGGGGGCAAGGCAGGACGAGAAGGAATGTCGGCGCCAGATGCACGATCCGTGACAACGGAGCGCTGGCTACCGACAGAACGGCAGCAACGGAGGAAGGCCAGTGTTGGGGAACAAGGGGCCAGGCAGACGAGTTCAGGGCTACAAATGGTTCCACATGGTTGTGTAGATTTGACGTGCACGTGTGTCCCCGTGTCGGTTTGAGAGATAGCCTGCGTTGTTGCGCTTGCAGTTGTTGATCCACACTAACCGCGGAGTGAACCCAACGCAACAAGGCTGACGTTGGACTTGAACGAAAGATTGCAGTGAAGAGAAAACGTCCGAATATTTCTTTGATCTCGTGGACAGGGCTTCAGGTTCTCCGGCACGCAGATTCCCGATATTATAAAACGAACAGTTTATCTATTCACCCCCGCTCCGCACAGTCTACTCGTACGTATTCATCTGCGGAAATGGAATTCGGAAAAAATAGCATCAGTGTTGGGTTCCATCATTTTCAGATGTTGCGATGGCTCGCGATCCCAACAAATGGATCAATTCATTTAGCCCTTTCCGCACAAAAGGCGCAAAATGATTTTCAAGTGTACGTATTTTCACAGAAAAAATATCCCCACCAATTTTGTGCCACCGAGGGTCAGACCCTGGCTGAGACCCTGAGCATCTGACACTCAAAAAATAGCCCAAAGAAATGGGGCAACGTGCACACATACCAAAGTGCTTCATCTCATCAGTGGAGAGTTTCAGATGCAACTCACGGAGGCCTGCAGATCCCTTTCGTTTCTTTTTCTTCGACGGTCGCGCCCTGCGTCACACGTTGCAAAGTCAAACGGACTTTCCTCTTGGAGGCACCCGGCGGCCGCTCAAGGATTGCATCCAAAATCGCTTTCAGTATCGTCTGTGGTCTTCTTGAAGTCACACCCAGAGATGTTTTGTTGTCGGTCGATTCTTGTTGAGAGTCGTCCAACAACTCACACCTTAGCTTCTTGACTAACCGTTCGAATTGTGCGTTTGCTTTTATGTCCTCTGTCTCTTCTCTATTTTCTCTCACCTCTGTCCATCTCACATCGGTCTTCACCAGTTTCCGCTCTCTGCTCTGGTCCTTTGTTCTTCATGTGCTTCTCTTGACTAACATCTTTGTGTCCGCTTCTCATTCTCTCTCACACAATCTAACACCAAATCTTTCTCTTGTCTGACTTTCTTGCTGCTCTGTCCTCCTCCGCACCACATTGTCAGTGTTCTCGAACTCATGTTGTCTTGTCCTGTGTACAGATGCAGCCAAATTCTCATGTCGCTTGTTTTTCACACTGACCAATCTGACAGATTTAAATGACCTGCTGTTGCATGTGTCTTCACACAAGTCAGTCTACGTTTTCCCCTTGTTCGACAAGGTTTTCGTTTCCCGTGTCGCGTTGCTTTGTGTGCCGTTGTGGTTGAACGTCAGCAATTCACAGGACCAACATTCATCTTTGGAAAGAACTCTGGTACAATTTCATCCAGTTTCAGTTTTTCTCCACAAATGACACAAACGCGTGCCATTTTGTTTGCCACTTTGCAAATCGCAAACATCTAGAAGCATCTGATTCATCATTCAAATCACGGGAATCAAACCAAATCTGTGTGTTTCATGTCCAGCTTTCATTTCAGCCTCACCTCAAGATGCTCTGTATTCCCCCCCCGGATCACCCGAGAAGCTCGTACTGTACCACCCCTCCACGGTGATGTCATGGTCTGTGTGTCTTTTGCAGAGCTGCCCGTGGTGTACCCGTTCACGTTCGAATCGTTCACTCCCGAGCTGCTCGTGCCGAAGAACGGACGGCGCCGTGAGCGGATGGAGCGCATGAAGGAGACGTTCAGCCGAGTCTCGTCCTTCCTGCGCAACTCAGGTGCGTCTCACCAAGACACCGAGGTTCCGGCTGTCATGTCCGGTGTGCACTGGAATTCACCGCGGGTTGTTTTGTTTCAGACCTCGAGGTGATCTGCGCGGAGACGGTGCAGAATCCGATGCAGATGGTGGACAGCAACTCGCAGTTCTGCAGCGACAGCGAGATGCTGTGGATGCTGACCACAAGGTCAGTGCACGCATACAAAAGCACACATCCAGCACACACATTCACGCACAAGCACTCATGCAAACAGAAACGCTCGAAACACCCGAATGCAACGCTGGCTAGACATGCTGACAAAACCAAACGCACAAGTCAAAAAGAATGAAGAGCCTTCAAAAATGAACCGGAAAGACGTTGCAACGAACAGCCTTGTTGTGTCCACCTGAAAAAGTGGCCCGGCAGCACTTTTCAACCCACAAACCACTGTTCTCTGCGCGCAGGATCTACCTGAGTGGGCAGATCAGCCAGATGGACGGCTTCGCGTCCGTGATGGACTCGCTCGCTGCGAGGCAGCTCCAACTCGCCAACGAGAGGGACCGGCAGAAGGCCAAGGTCAGTTCCCCAACCGACGGGACACGTTTTAGTCTACTCCAAACGTTCGAACTTCTGGTTCTCAATTTTTCGTATGGCTCCAACAGTTTTTACGCTGCATTTCTCATATGGCTTTGGGACTTCAGCACAGTGGTCGTCCGACGTTATTTTCTCATGTTGCACGGGTGTTCACTCGTTGTTCCCCCGCAGGAGGAGGAGGACCACCCGGGGCCCATCTTCCTCCGCAACGTGACCACGGGGCAGCGCCCCTACAAGATGATCGTCGCTTTCATCACCGTCTTCGTGGCCCTCACCATCATCGTCGTCATCAGCGTCGTCTACAGCAACTCTTAACACAGCTGCAGCGCTCACCAACACATACATGTGTCGAGCACCAGGGAGCACTTTGGCATGCATGTGTACGTTCTTGCAGGGGTGCACCCACACAGGTGTGCACCCACTGAGGTGTGCAGGTACAAAAGCAAACATTCCTTTTGGTGTGCACTGGTTGTTTGGACACTCATACACATGTGTACCACGGCAGGTGCATTGTGCGTTGGCACAAACACGGTGTTACGAGATACTGAACTGAACTTGAGATTGAATAAAGTATTCTGATGTCCACGAACAAATTCTGGGGGGCACAGTGATGTTCAATGTTCACCTTTGAATCAAATGCAGAAACACAGTTGAAAACTCTTCCAAAAAAGACTCTCGTCTCAATCGGTAGATCTACATGCGACTGAATCCGCGCCCTGTTCAGAAGACCAGTCAAATAAATCTTCTGACAAAGAGCAGAAATTTTCAAGTCAAAGGTGGACTCATGGTTCTGTGACAAAGGCATTTTTGTGGACGAGAAACTTCAGTTTGGTCCAGCTGAAGAGTTTTCTCCTTTTTCTTTTGAAGAAATTGACAGAAATGTTGAGATCACCTGCATGTATCATCTTTCAAGCCACACAAGGACCAACAACCCTTTTTCATAAAGTTCAAGTAGATCTACGGGGCAGAGACGAAAGCACCACACGAAGCTGGTGTGCCCGATGCAAAAAAATGCAATGTTCATAGCTGTGCGTTTGTATTTACGTAGTCCAGATTTCTATTGCATGTGGATGTTTCTGTAAAAAAAAAACAAGAACAACTCCTTGCGGCATGATAGCATGTACTCATGTACTTGCAAGTACGTGCTTTTACGGCAAGGAAAAACTCACTGGCGCTTTCTTTGATAACATTATACCTCTTGGGAACTCAGCTGAATTGTTGAATCGCTGTCAGCCTCACCATCCGGGGGAGCCAGCCCTGCGTGCAGACCGTGCGTACACAACCCGGAGTCATCAAGATTCCAGTCCTGTAACGGCCATTGCTGATCCAGATCTCAACTCCAGTTGATGAATTTCTCAAACAAGGGTGCGAATGCAGGCCAAAAGAGCTCAACGAGACTCACTTTAGGAACAGCTTCAGGCAGCCCTGCTCCCTGCTGTCGGAATCCTCCCGCACTCTCACATTCGAAGGTCAAAAATTGGCTGCAGTGAACTGTCCCAGCACCACGTGTCCTCAAGACCACCGAAATGTGAGGCAAAGAAAGCAAGAATTTAGGCACGTCACTTTCGACCTTTTGACATGCAGAGCTGGCTCCTCTCGCCCAGAGTTCAGCATCGCAACGTTGTAAATTCACACCGTGCAGCACCTGGGAGTGTGCTCCAGTCATTAGGGTCACACACTTGACAAGGTCATCAGTCTCCGCACTCACCACTGGAGTTGCTATTCGCTAGACTCAGATCCACATGTTGATGACGCACTGTACTGTGAGCCCACTTCAAGCACAACTGTCTTCGCTTTTGCCAGGTAGATTTCGCGATTTCATTTTGAGTCATTTCTCGATCATCAACAAATCCACAGACTTTGTCTTGGCTTGCTTTTAGTTTGATGTCACAAAACTACGCACGTGTACAAACATCATATTCTTTTTATACTTCATCATATTGGGCGTTTAACCTGAATATGCTATCTGGAGATGGGTCCGGGATCCTGGAGCTTGACCAGGGACGTACCTTTGGCAAACGGGAAAACATCTTCGCCTTTTGGATGCAGACTGTTGGAAAGGGGTCTGAAGTACCTGGTCAAACGTATTTTTGATCTGCTGTTTGTCAGACAAAGAATCCCGATCAGTTCACAGGAGGGTGCAAAAGTCCGGGCGACCCCAGTTGTCGCAACTCAAATCCCCCTTCGGCCCCGGTCATGGTGCAACATAATTCACATCCCCTCCGAAAACACTCGGAGGCGGGGTCGACGTCGTCCGTGAGACGTCCCGCTGTTGTTCTGCAGGACGTGGACGTGACAAATTCAAACTCAAGGCGAACGACCTTTGCAGTGGATGCCACAGGTTCCTCACAAACTGGTGGCGAGATCACGAGGAGTTGTGGAAGAACAAACTGTGTGAAAACGAAATTTTGTGCTCGTGGGTGTGCTTTGCAACAAAAAGCCTGGGCGCCTGCTTCAGTCCTGGGTGGCACTGCAGAGTTCCGTTCGCTCCCGCCGTTCTCCTCTCAATCTCCTTTCGGTCAGTATTGATACCAGGAAGCACACAACTGTTCCAATTCAGCTTTGTATAATTACAACATATAGATTCTTCTGTGTTTACATTGTGTGGCAATCATATGTACACAATTTTAAACTGTACAGAAACCTTATATTTAAAACACATACTCTACATATCATTATGAATGTATGCAAAAGGTATGGAACTGAACCAACAATTTGTATGCGAAAGTGTTTGCATGCATGTTTCGTTGCCCTTTTCAAATCTTCGTTGGACTCAGATCAATACTGAGGGCTGGGGAGTCTGGCCTGGTCCTGACTAAGGACCGTTCCTTGACAGGAGGGTGGCTGCCTCCAATCCGGAAAGGTGCAAAAGGCAAAATGTACAAGAAAAATCAACAACCTACAAGTGTGTGCAACAGGGACTCGTTGTGTTAATTCTGAAGCTGAACAGACTGACTGCACTGCATGGACCTTCACACGAAACTCGCTGTGCTCTGGCTGGTCCCGACATCACATTCCATGCAAGGACACACAAATCTCGTTCCTTGTATTGACAAAGCAAAGGTGTGGTCAAAGCACCTGCAAGCAATACCTGTGTGAACGGGAATCATGCAGTGACACCCCAAAACAATGCTGTAGCGACCAGCCCGTGCACCGCTGATGTGCGGAACCCACCCACCTGTTATTCCCCTCCCCGAACATGCGGAGGAACAGGCACACGTGTAGTGTTGGGTCGGATAGCACAATACACAATTTGCATCCCGAACTTTGAACTGCATGCCCAGACGTTGTTTTTCATAGTTGAATTTGGGCTGCGCTAGGGGATCAAATTGCCGCCCCTGCTGGAAGAGCGAGTTCATTTCCCTGTGTGATCTATTTCGGAGCCCAGGGAAGCGACGAAGGCGTATGTACTCGTACGTGTGCACTCGTACGTGTGCACTCTTCGGCAAACCAGTGGAAGTGTAGGAAACTGAACGTGGGTACGAACCCGACTGAACGTATTCCCAGCTTTGAGAATACCGACACGACCGTTTATAATTCCGACACAAACTCAAAACCATTGGTAGGTTTCGAGCTGGGCGAACTCGTTCCACGCAACTCATCAACGTTTCCGCTTCAACCTATTTTTGTACATGTTTTACGAATCGAAACATTTTAACTTGAATCTTTTTCTCTCCGTATGTTCGTCCGTGAGGTGTGTAGCGTGTGAGATGTCTGTTTTAAAAACAATAACGAGACCATTTGCTTACAACAATAAATCATGAACATTCATTGAGGGGTTGTATGTTTGTGTTTGTTCGCCTTCCTCAGAGTTGACCAAAGCAGTGGCGTCTGGATCGTGGTGAAAGCAAACTGAGATGACGACGGAAGTGTTCACAGTGGGCACAAACGTGTTCTTTGGCGCAACCAGGATTGCGAACTGGCAATGTCGGTGGCAGATGGAGGCTTCCTCACGGCTCACACACTGCTCACTCCATCGCACGGCGGAAGCTGTGCAGGCCACCCAACGGGAAAGCCAGGAAAAAGAAGACATGTGTCGATCGGACCCGAACAGAGCGAAGAAACACGCAGGGGATTGGGGTGGAGAAGAACCCAAGCTCCCTTGGAAAAAATGCCCAAAGGGGTGAGAGTCTGTCGCCGCATGCATGATTCTCCAGCTCCTCTATCCCAGGCCTTTCAAGGTACAGTTCAGGATCGGAAACAATTCAGACAATGGTTGTTCAACCTATCCTGATCTAGGTGGTCGATGACACCAGGAAAGAATTTGAGCTGGGGCATGCCGATGAGCACACATCGCAACAGGAAGGCTTTCAGAATCAAATTAGATCTCAAAGAACCAAGGTTCTAAAGCATTCAAATCAATGTTGTTTTTTTTTTGCAGACCAGGTGTCTGAATCAGGCAGATTTCGGAGCTCCAATTGCGCGCGGAGAGCCCCAATGGAGCAAATCCGGAGACACTGACTCTGGGGACGTGGGTTTGGAACCCGAGATGTCCAGGCATCCCCTCCCCTTTATGGTGAAACCTGGACCTTTGGTCGAATTAGCCTGCTGAAGATAATGGAGGTCAACCCACAGGCCGTTCGCCTATTATCCCACGCCTCATTACATGGACGACAAAGGCATTGGAACACTCTGAGCCCCCCTCTTGTTCCTGAATGGGCAAAAATACAGGGCTGAACGCAGTCACTGCTTTCGTGCACTCGCTGCATCCACTTGGTGTGAAACCCACTTGCAGCAGGTTCATCCTCACGATGCTGTTTTCGCGAGAAGATCGAGTCGACTGAGCCTCCGGCAGGACATCATCGAGCTCTTCAACTTCACTGTTGGCGGTGGGAATATGGATGCATAATCCGCTCAAGATTCCCCACGAGCCCAACTCTGTTGAAACCACTGGCTGAGTGACGCACCGTAAAACATGAGACGCGGTGAACAACGAGACTGAAGGTGAAAGTGGGAAAAGGTCTGAGTAAATAAATTAGAAACTGTCCGTCGAGCGTGTCTTTCTGGCTGTGATCGCCAGGCTGCCGTGAGCGCACTAGTCAGGGACAACTGGAGCAGCATGATTCGTCCGGGACCTGGTCCTTCAGCTGTGTTCAAAGCGACGGCCACAGGTTCTGCAACTGGGAACTGATCACCTGTGTTGAAGCATCGTTTTTGTCTTCCCGCAGCTTTCCTGACAATTGGAGAAAGTTGAGGTTGTGGAGCACGCCGCTGATTGCAGAGCTGTTTAATTGATCGCTCGGGGCGTGTTGACGGAACATGGAGGTGTGCGCCGTGAAATGGCTCTGCCGCCGCTCCGCTGAGCGCACAGACAACAGGATCTGTCATGCTCCGCTTTCACGGAGACGTGTGACGGCCGCGCGTGCGACTCACGCTGTGCGAACTGGGCTCGTGGAGAACATAGCAAAGCGAAGGTGTATTGCACCACAGAACCACAAGGCTTTGAAAAGAAGGTTGTGAGCGCACAGACTCGACGTGTCTTCCAGTGACCAGAGCTGAGCGCTGGTCGTGGTGTGATCTAAGTTGTCCATCACAGTGGACCAACATCACCAACGTGCCCTACAGGGAGACCCATTCACAAACTCGTGCTCTTGGCAAATAAAAGACGATTTCCTTGGAGATTGGTTCGGTTTGCTGGTGAATGCATCAGGTCGCAACACACTGGAACGAGCAAAGCCCGTTTGAGCGATCTCCAAACAAACAAAGACAGCAGCGTAACCTCGGAGTTTCGTTTTGTGCGTCTCAAAATTCCCAGCTCATCGGTCTCTCTGACTGCACTTTCACATCCTCACAACGGTGTCAGGTTCCTCGGAGTTAAGCTGAGTGTTCCGGAGATGGGTTCTGCATTCCTATGAGACTGCTGCAGCACCCAGAAGAAAGCTTTCCACGGGCAGGCTCTGCGTTCACAGCACTCTGGAAACACAAAGCCTTCAGAATACACTTCACATCAAACACCTGCAAAAGAAAGAAGTGACACCTTCAATTGCTGCAGGTTTTCTCAGAACGCAGAAGGCCTGCAGTGGATTCCACAGTGCAGGAGCAAGTCCCGTCCCTGATGGAACTCGCGCGGGGCCGGAGTCACCTGTGAAGTGTTCCCTCTGCGCAGAACCCTGAATTGCAAATGGGAGAGTGAGTCCACCGAGAAATCAGACGTTCTGGCCCTTCTCGGTTTATTATGTTGCTTGGCTCGAATATGTTCTGCGGTCAGCGAGAGGGCGCAGAATGGCTGAACGCCTTTGTAGTAATCACACCACTGACGGGAAGGCATTTTGTGGATGATTCTCGGAGGGTCCCGCCTCTCAAACTGTACTGGTCAAACGAGGTCCTTTGTGGAGCGAGAGGGTGAAGCTGTTGAGTGGTTTCAGCGCTGTGTTTGAATGAGTTTTCTCCAAATCGACCAACACAGGGCTGTTTTCTGACTGAACAATTTGTTCAGCTTCACGCGACAGTAGAGATTTTTTTCAACTCTGTACGACATTTTTCCACGTGCGTGGCGTGTGGAGTTCTGCAGTATTGTGTGACACTTTAAATGTCACGCGTGGGCGTGGCGCAGCATCTGTGCGCGCGTCGCTCCGCGCTCCTCAGCGCTCCCTGCGACTGACACTGCTCCGTGACTCAAACTCAGGAATCGGTTCGGGAAACGGCCGCAACAACCACGCTTGACACGCTTTAGCTTTGTTGGTGTGCATGCCGTGTTCGGATGAAATCTTACCGCACCAATTGATGATGGGAGAAATGCTCCCAAGTTGAGCTGGTGGTCAGACGCAGGGTTTCCGCCAGACACTTGTCTGAGGATTTCAGCCCAAACTGACACCAAGGACCTTGGCTCCCAGCACAACAAAAAATTTATGACAAAAACAACCGACAAAAGAACATTTCCTCTAGCTTGCCCTTGTAAACAGAAAGAGATGACAAAGCTTTGAATAAGAATAGGTTCTGAATAAAAAATTAGGCAATTTTGGCTTCTCTATTTCACTCAGAGCATTTGATGTGAGATGGGACACGGGTCTCCTTGCCTTGAGAAGCTCACCATCCTGGGCAAGAATCCCATTGCTCATGTCTGCCTATTTTGGGTGTCTTTTCTGGTCGAAGTCAAGAGAAACAAAGACACGTGAAGTTTCAGCAAAATGTGACAGGTTGAAGAGACAGGAGCCCGAGGAGAACCAACATCTGTGCAGACGTCAGAAATCACTGTGCAATGGTGAGATATTTATTTCAGAGCAATAAAGACGAACTACTCTGACTTTGGCTGCCACAAATAATAAAAACGCACTCCACCCTGCGTCTGACTTGAGCAAAAGCTCCCCAAACCAACCAAATCTCAAGGCAACGCAGGGAAAGGGCTCCTGCTGCAGACCTGCACTTGGAGGGTTCTATGAACAGACCTTCTCTTCCCGTGACTTCGCTGCACATTTCATCGCGAGCGCGTTGACATGCACGCATCCTATTAGGCTTTGAGAGCTCTTCGCGGAGGGTAAATCACTCAGATAAAAGGCCCTAATTTGCCCAACAGCATCAAGCAGTGAAACATGAATCAGTTTTCTTTCAAGCGCTGCGCTCAGGCTGCGGAAGACTTCGCAGTGCATCGCATTGGATTGGGAGCCCGGGGAACAATTCAGTTTGCACGAATTCATACGAGTGCACAAAACACTATGGACTTTTGTTTGCTTTGTGAAAGAGAGTGTTGTATAGTGTGCATCAAGCTTGTTTTCTTCTGTTCAAAGTTTTAACGTGTTGAAAGAGTGGACGAGCGGAACAGCGTAACGGACGTGAGGCTCCGACTGCTGGCGCACTGAACGATGAATGAAGCGACATGTCTTCGTCATAGATCAAGTTTCTTTTTTCCAGCTCGACAAGTGTTCTGACGCCTCCCTTCAGTGTAAGTCCTGATCCCCCAGGCCGACTTCCGTTTGATTTTTGCGACAACAGCGAACGAGCATTTGCAAAACTGGATGTGCAAGGACACAGCCTGCAAACTTTTCAAGAACAGAAGGAGAACGAATGGAGAGAGACTGGATTTGGATGGTTGCCACAGCACAATGTTGACCACGAAAAACCCAGGCTCGGCGGCAACATGCATCACACACACAAAGAAGGTATTCTCAACAAAGAGGTGCCTGGATACCATTACCTGTCTGGGCTTTGAACCTGCCCCAAAACCACCCAAATATCACAAAGCCAAACAGCTCTCGTATTGGAGACAATTGAATTCAGCTCCAGGTAAGATCCTTGCCTCGGATCAGCGTTGCCGTTGGGGGTCTGTTATTTTGACGTCGCTGAACGCTTCCTAAACAGCTTGTTATTGTGCAAGGTTGAGGACAGTGTTTAGTGAGCAATCTCAAGTTAATCGCGACGCCCTGCAGTTCTCGTGTAGCCAAGCCGCGTGTCCGCAACAGCTGCAGTCCGCAGCCGCTTCTGTAGATTCAAAGCCGATCCGTCAGCGCGGAGACGACATGCGCGAAAATATCAAAGTTCATCAGCCACAGTGACCAACAACTAAGAGACGTTCACTCTCAGAACAAGACCCGGCGTCGTTTGTTCAGGGAAGAGCTGCTGGGAAAGGCGCGATTTCTCTCACGAGTGATGCTCAATTGGATCCCGAGATTTTGTGCAGGAAAATCGAAGTGGGTTTTACAAGTCTGCCCTGGTCTCCCGGTCTCGTACACACCAAACTCAGCGTCCAAAAGAACATTTTCGAGATTCACATTGGAGAATTTCTGACTCCCTGCAGCGGGCAACTCCGCTCGTGGAGTGAGGAAAACCGGCGTTTGATTTACGCACACAACCCTCCGTCGCGACGTCAGGCCACTTCAGCGTTTCCGCGTCAGCGCACACGACGCCCTGTCAGCGGTAACGAATCGCGCCAGTGACGTGTTTTGCGACGTCTCAGCAGCGGTGTGTGTTGCGGAGGTGCGGGCGCTGAGTGACCAACACAAACTGCGCTAATTTGTGGCCAAAGCTCTGCGTTCGACGTCTGCAGGAGACAGGAGCAGCTTCCCTCCCCAGCTGCAGACGCAGAAACGGCGGAGCTGCTGCGCCAAACTGCAGTTGTAGGGGCAGAAGGACTCACACGAACAGGGCCAAAGAACAAGAGTTCGGCGTCTCTGACGCCAAGGGAATATTCCCGGGGCTTCAAGCTTTCTGCGAGCGTGTTGCCATCCTCGCTGGCTGTGAAGATCAAGACTGATAGGATGTCGCAAAGCAACTGTTTTCAGCACTGAAGACAAAGCGTACAAAGCAATTGACTTGCATCTCAAGATTGCGAAGAAGTTTTGCGCAAGAAAGGAAAGTGTCTTCGACTTGAGGGGACAACGTTGGTGACGCGTTGTGTTGTGCTGCGTGGAGCAGAACGCGAGAAGAGGCGGTTTCCTGCTGCTAAAGGAGCACAGCGCAGACACGTGCCGCTCACAGCACTTCTCTCACAACTCCATGTGAAGGTGCCAATTTAGGTGTTGCTTTTTCTCTGCAACTGCATCGACAAACACACGAGTTGCAGTGCTGGGAACGACATTCATCACACCGTTTTGCATCAGGCGAAGAGAAGAACCCCACAGGAACATCGGGAGCCAAATCAGCGGTGAGTGCCTCTCTTTCATTTTGAAAATGGCGTGCATTTTTCAGAAATTGAGTTGCGTTTGACGGTAGAAAGACACAGCGCGAGACACTGGAACTTCGTCGTCAACAATGCAGTTGGATGACCCGTGCAGAGCTTTGAAACAGAGATTTCCCGAGACTAGTTGAGTCAAAGTGACGTGGCGCAGTTGTCCTCCTCGCGGTGGGGACCTGCAGGTCGCCGGGCGGTAATCCACACCCAATGAGCTGCGGCGGGAAACTGCCCGCGGCGGTTCCTCGGAGACGAGCCGTGCGCTCCGCAGCTCCGTGTTTCCTTCGCGCTCCTGCAGAGCAACAAACGATGGGAACTGGACACTGTCAGAAACTCGGAGCTTCACATCGCGTGCATTTCATCCCCAATTAAAGTCCAGCTGCCAGGGCTGTCAGGGTTATACGACTCCGTCACGGGAATCTCCACTGATCTCGTTGTGACTTCAACAAACGAATGAACAATAAATTTACGAAAAGAAATCTTTTTGACTCTGGGACCATCAACAAGCTGCACCAAAATAACCGGAAATCCAATCTTGTGTTGGCTGTTGTGTTGTTGTGTTGCTTTTCGAGTCCTGGGTCGTGCCAAGACCTCATATTTGCGAAATGTGAACGTGGGACTTGGAGAGTGCGGCTTCAGGTGGATTGAGATTCACAACGTCGCGCCGTGCCGGGGAAACTGATGTGTGTTGGTGCAGATAGGGCGCGGGAGGTGTGCGAGTGCGTACACCTCTCGGGCTTCGTCACCATCGGAGTAGATCCACTCACAAAGGCTCCTTTCAGAAGAGCTGGCAGTGACATATTCCTTGCCTTGAAATTGACGTTTTCTCTCAGTTCCAGTGTTTCAAAGCTGCACGGCAAGAACATGGAATGATGCAGAAGCTTGTGGAAATCTGTGTCTGACAAGAACTGCTGTGAGGTGAAGTCGTGCTTCTGGTGATAGCTGACGTGCTTGTTTTTCAAAACTGACAGAGTTGCTCTGGTTCTGAAACCTCTATTGAGGAAATTTCTTGTGCCCGTTTCGGTCTGACGTACGAGATGATGTGTGACATCTTGTAAAGCAGGGTAAAACACTGTTTCCTGTGAAATTACAGCAATAAAAGACTTTTGGACGAGGAAACAGTTGTGTGATTGAACAGGAACAAACACTGTGTGAGAACCCATTTCGACAACAATGAAGCAGATTGTTGTTGCAAGCTCCAACGTGCAAGATTCGAGTGATTGTCTTCACGTGCAAACAATTGCGGCAACAAATAAAACATACAGCACTTTGATATGGGGTCTCATCTGGGACATTCATAAGGCTTCCCACAATTTGATCTTCTGTAGCTGAAGGTGTTTTGTTTGGCCAAGGCTGAGCAACAAACACACGCAACATTGAAGAAAACCTTGTTGAACTCAGGTTTCCTGTGAGTTTCCTGTGGTTTCTCTGGAAGGTGAACAACAACACTCTGGACACATAGCTTGTCCACAGAGGGCACGTCGCTCCACTCTGAAGTTCAGTCCCGACCCGCCGCGGACGCGCCGTGGTTCGGAGAGTTCTCTCTCGGTGATGCACCGAACGCTCAATCAGGCGTGATTTGTGATTGCGAACCTGCGAATAGAATCTCATCAAAGTTGCGGGTTCGTTTGTATCTCTCGCTTCCACCCGCGGAGTCTGATTGGCTCTGCAATCAAGATCCTGTGTGATCTGCGTGCATCAGCGACCACTCGGATCCAGGGAACCCAGCGCCACATCCGCCGCCATGAACCGAGGCACAAACATGACGCAGAATCCCATCCTGTGGGGAGCTGCATGCATCAGAGACAAATGGGTGTCTTTTGAAAATTTGTGTGGAGACCTAGACCTGAGAGCCTTGAACCGACGACATCCAGCAGACATTTCAAAAATGATGCAGGTATCCTTGGAGCGGCCGTGTGGATCCACGTTGGTAGTCACTGCAATTTGTTGATGCCTGTGAAGGCTGCGTCGCCCACGGTTCCTCCCTTAGTCAGTGCACGGGTGTGAGGCTCCTGAGGATCAGCCCGAGAGAAAGAGCGACGACAAATATCAGCTTCCGTCAACGAATGCAATCTTGTTGTTTTGCTCTTTTGTGAAGCAGTTTCTCTTGTCAAATAAGCAGGGCGTTTCGTGGTTCTGGATGCACTATTGATCTTATGTGAACCAGTGTTTCACACACATACGAACAAACTGCACTTGTGAGGACACTATCGCCACGTCCGTCTCTCCGTGGCGAAATGTTCGAATAATATTACTTGCAGCAGAGAGGACGGTTCAAAGTCTCCCAACCCAAGTCTGTTTGGTTCAGTTGTGCAAGAAAGCATCTCCCACTCTCTTTCAGACGAAGATAAAGGAATCAACAAACAAGGTTTAGGTTTCTTCACCTCATCGCGGAACACATTCAACTGCAGCGCCCAGCTCATTGTTTGGCTTCATTCTTGCTCGCGCCGGGCGAGTCCCTCAGGGCCGGGCAGGGTGTGCAGTCCAAAGCGCCACAGCCTTTCATTTCCTGTCGCTGAACAGATCCACTCATGTAGAGTCAGCTTCGCTTCTCATCTCACGCTCCTCCTTCTCACAGCGAGACAGACTCGTGTCTCGAACAAGATCACAGCAAACGGTGCAGCAGCTGAGGTGTTGAGTACAAGTTTCTGATGCACAAAAACAGATACGAGTGGTACCTTTTTTCAGGCCTTGGCCACATGTGACCAGGCATGTCCAAAAGAGATGGATTTCGTTGTGTTGAGAGTTTTCTTGGGGCTTGGGGGGTTGCCCCATTGTGTGAATGTTGCGGAGTTTGACAGTGTAGTGCCCAGTAGGGAGGTCTGGGCCTCATGAATCGTGACTGCGCACAAGTGAACGCGAACAGAGTCCGGTGGTCGGGGGAAATGAAGACTATTGACGGTGTCGCTCGAATCCCGCACATCACTGGGATCACAGCCGACCCAGCATTGTGAGAGCCTCGAACTCAAGCATCACACACCGCGACTCACAGGTTCACACCGTAGGCCTCGGAACGGTTGACTCTTGGCGGCGTTGTGCTGTTCTTCACTGACGCGGAGATTGCACCGAACACGTGATACATCTGCACCGTGGCGGAAGGGTGTGTGCAACATGCGTGAAATCAGGTGTTGAAACGCTCTGTTTGCAAGTGGATTATCTGTAGTCACGTGTGTTTGGAAGCCTCACGTAAGCTCGTCTGACGTGACACGTACCCTGTCTTGACCTCGAGATTCGCTATTTGAGTTGAAGGAAATCCCTCTCTCCTTTGCACTCATTTGCTACAACTAATTGTTTTGGAAAAGCGACGTGGGCGGCATTTCAAAGTCTTCTTGTCCACGTCATGACTGGCCGGGAAAGTACTTGTGCGCAAAGCTGGATCTGCGCACAGAAGCCGCGTCAGAGAAGATATACAGACTGTATGCCGCTTTCTGACCGCGCTATTCAGAAAGTGCAGTCATGCGTATCATTAATGGGCATTCTGAGCTTCTGATTGGCTCCTGCTATTG
>JAAUXT010055730.1_pt1:0-10000 | contig 57601 bp, 52 predicted proteins | sample 7278171 | NCBI WGS metagenome assembly JAAUXT01 (sample SAMN14350112, study PRJNA611818) | marine sediment metagenome | isolation source: surface marine sediment (1.8m) | place: French Polynesia: Moorea | collected 2018-08
AGGCTGGTGTGTGTGCTCGTGTGTGTGTGTGTGTGTGTGTGTGTGTGTGTTCGAGTGTGCGTCTGTTTGTGCGTGACTGTTGCGTGGGCTAGCGTTGTGCGTGTGTTTTTGTGTGGGCGTCTGCTCTCGTGAGGCTGTGTCTGTGGTCTTGTGTGTGCAGATGCGAGAGAGATCATCTCAACCATGAGGTGTGTTTGTGTGTGCGTCTCTGTTGTTCCCCTCTCAGCCCACCTCTTGTATATTTTCGCCACGTCCAACTTGACGTGAACCTCAGCACGCCTTTACGACTGATTCACGCGCTGTTTTCTCCCGCGCAGGGACATGTCGTGTCACTCGCTGCGCTTCAGCGACGGAATCCGCATCGTCGAGAGCACGGCGCGCAAGCGCAGCGCAGACCTCATCTCGTGCAGGTCGCTCCGCATCGACGAGGTGGGAAGCTGTTGTGCACTGACCCGTGTTGATTGACTGATTGATTGATTCATTCATTCATTCATTCACTCACTCGTTCATTCATTCATTGGTAGCTATTTTTCAAGGAGTGAATGAGCAAGTGAGTCAGGCAGTCAGTTACTGAGTCACAAAGCCAGAGAATCAGTGTTTCAAGAGCTCCGAGCACTTGCGCGTGTGAAAGTACAAATGGGGGGGGGGCAAATGTGTTCACCAGAAACTTGGTTACAATGTGCGTCCAACTCAGTTTTGTCGTGTGTTCAGGACGAGCACGGAGAGTTGCTGCACGAGGCGAGCAGTTCCCGGGACAAACAGACTCAGCAGCAGGTGCAGACGGCGTCCGCCTCCACACAGGTCAGCGCTGATTCACTCACGCACTCACTCACTCACTCACTCACTCACTCACTCACACACTCACTCACTCACTCACTCACTCACTCACTCACTCACTCACACACTCACTCACTCACTCACTCACTCACTCACTCACACACTCACTCACTCACTCATGTACTAATGCACCCAATCCTTACTCACTCACTCACTCACTCACTCACTCACAAGTGCACCCAAACCTCACTCACTTACTTATACACTCACTCACTCACTCACTCACTCACTGCTGCACCCAAACCTCAGTCACACACTCATCCTGGTCAGTTCTTCCTTACTGGTCCACGCGTTGCTCCTCACTCACACATTGCACAGTCACCCCCGGATCACTGCCACGGACGGCGTAATTTCTCTCATCAATTCAAAGATCACGTTGACGTCAACGTGAACGCACCCCGTAACACTTCACAGCGCCATCTCTGTTCAGGCGGAGGCGTCTGTGAGCACGGCGAGCAGCACGACGGACCCGGCGCCGCCCTCCTCCTCCGGGGGCGGCATGGGCGGCGTCCCGAGCGGACTCCCGGGCGGCGCCGGCGGAGGCTCCATCAAGTACCACCGCCCCCCGCTGAGGAGGAACAACACGGACGACTCCGAGGTGAGGGGGCTTGGGTGGTAGAATGGGTGGCGGCTTTGCATAGGCGAGTTGGGCAATTAGGGCGGGACTTTTTGCGAGCTTATTTTTGGCCCAAGTGCAGTGGGGGGTTGTAAAATTCAGGTTTCCTGGGGGACAAAAGAAAATTTTTTTGAACCTTCACCTGCTTCTTGTTACTTTTCTTGCTTTTGTGGTCTGGGTGATCTTCCCAACATTTTCTGGCCTTGCCTCCTGTGACCTTTGCTTTTGCATGACCTCTCGTGACCTCCCGTGACCTTTCTGACCTGGTCCCGTGCAGGTCGAGCGGCGGGTGGCGCGGCTCTTCAAGGAGATCGAGTACTCGGTGTCGGAGAGCGTCGACGACTCCAAGATCCACAGCTTCTCCTCGGACTTCGACTACTTCGGAAACAAGAACCAGCAGAAGGTTTGTTGTAGTTTGGATTCCTGTTCAGTTTCACTGACCTGTGGGAGGGTCCTTCCGGCTCCAGCTGGGGGCTCGATGTTGTTGTTAAGTCTGGGATGGGGATGGTGCCTTCTTACACTTTCGCGTGCTGCGTTGTGTCCCTGAACACGAACATTTTGGTCGTGTCGCCGCTAACGCCAGAGGCATATCACATCCTTCCGCGTCAAGCAGGTGTGATTCACTGACCACAACAAAATGTCTAATTTCACTTAACTCCACAATTTTACTCCATTTCCAGGTGGAGGCTAAAGAGGCGCAGACGCAAACGATGACCGAGTCAGAAATCCGTCTCTACAACGAGACTGGTGACTACGACCTCGGCTATAACGACGGCGGGTCGAGCTCGGACCACCGCGGCGGCGGCGGCAGCGTCAGGGCCGCCACCACCGAGTCCTGGAACGAGTCCCTGGGGCGAGAGTCGCACGAGAGCCACAGCTCCGACTTCACGACGCTCGAACACAGCGAAGCCGGAAGTGGCGGCAAGAGCGGAACTTCCGGGTCGAGTCACGTGACCCGGAACCGGAAATCAAGTGGGAAGAAGAAGAAATCGAGGTCGTTCGAAAAGACATTGTCGAGTATATCCAATGCGCTGCACTCCCTGGGGAGGAGGTCGACGTCTACGGAGAGGGAAAAAGAGAAGGAGCAAGAAAAGGAACGGGAGCGGGAAAAGGAGCGGGAGAGGGAGAAGCATCCGGCGCAGCGGCGACCCATCCCGACGTGCATCGTGGTGCAGGGCCTCAGCATGGATCAGGACGACGAGGACGGGAGCGAGGCCGGCGCCACTGCGCATGCGCCAGTACACGACGCCTCGACCGGAACTTCCGGGGTCGCGAGCACCACCAAGTCACCGCCTCCGACCTATGAGGACGTGGTCAACAAGAACCTGTAGGGACTACAGGGGGCTGAAGCTGAAAGGGTTAGAGCTGTAGAGGGTGGGCCTGTTAGGTGTAGTCTGGGGTGAGGGTGTTGCGCAGCAAATGGTGTGGGGCTTTGGATGCTTGAGGCTGATCCCAAAGCCAAGTTGTGGCTAATTTCCCAGGGAAGGGGAGTTTGTATTTTTTGTTGCCCTTCGATGAAAGCAGCTTGAGAATTGTCATTCTGACACACTGTAGTGGCAGAAGAAATGACTGCAGCAAACATTTACTCGTTGTTCACCCTTTGATCCCCATGTGGCATTGTCCGCCGGACGGGACAACGTGTGTGTGCGCGCACATGTACTGACTAAATTGTGAACACTTTTGTGAACTGCTGTCTCCATGGAGTCTCCATGCTGTCTCTCTCACGTGATCCAGAATGGGTCGAGGGGCCGTGCCCCACCCAGACTGGATCCAGTACAGAAGCCTACAAACCAAGCTGTCGCACTTTGTTCAGGCCTGTTCCACACGAGGACGCGTCACGGTTTGTGTTCGTACAACCCTGCAGTCACAAAACCTCTCGTATGTGACCTCATTGTTGTGGAAGTCAGTTCTCGAAAAGTCCTCATGTGCTTTTACGTGAACCATTTTTCAGCGTGTGTGAACCCTTACAATTTCTCACGTCAATGCGTTCTGCATCTGAACGCGTGACGCATCCTGTGTGGGTTGGGTCTGTTCCCTTGCGCACCAGAAGTGTCTTGTGGTTGCGACCAATCTGCTCTTTGTATCCAATGTGACCCTTTGTCAAGAACACGGTGTTTTGCACACAGGCCAGCACAACAATTTTGCGACAAATTTTATTGACAAATGTACACTTATACATTTTTGTGGTGAGCTGTATTTTGAGATGTGTGTGTTCAAATCGCAGTCTTGAAATTTATTGTGTCGCAGCTGTTTTCGCGCACTGTACAAGATTTTGCTCAGTGGTTTTGCTGCACAGGTTGTGGCACAAGAAGACGGACATTTTTTTGTTCATGTTTGAAAATGCGCACAGTGCGTGTCATGTTCAGGTCCACACACCCAACACGGGTCGTTTCCGATTGAGTGTTTGAAGCGGAAATTTATCGAACACGCGCAACAGTCCAAAAGCACAAAAGTTGATTTTCAGAAGGAACGAATCGTGTTTGTACTGTGTGCTTTTTCGTGCTGTGTTTACAATTTATATGGACCAAGGAAAGTATTGCTGACATTCTTATCTGTTCGTCTACAACAGGGTTGGTCCCCTCAATATTGTGCTCTGACGACTGAGATCTGAGTGAGGACCTTGAGCACAACAAACGCTCCTTCCCTGGGGTAAAGGTGAGCAAGGCGTGCGTGAAAATTGTCCATGTCCCTGCTGTAGAGCCAAGTGACACCTGGGAACCCAGATTGGCAGATCGCACGAAAGTTCCGTCGTGCTGAAGCTCTCCACCAGGTTGAGCCCAAGGTCTTCTGAAACGTGTGTTTTTCCTTCGCTGCCGGTGGAAGGGATTCCCACGATTTTACCTTTGTTGTTTGTCGTGTCGTGTCGCGTCGCGTCGTCCAGTTTGAATTTGTCAGCGCCAAACGGCCGCGCCTCGTACTGAGCTTTGCCAAGTGTCTTGCCGCGTTTTCTGGTCATCCTGCTGTTTCTGCACAGGCCCCTGGTGGATTCCCTCAAAACCTGTGAGTGTGAGTTGTGAGTCCTGATGCTGATTCCATAATCTCTCATTTGAACCCGGTTTTCTACCAGAAGAGTTATTTTTCCCAGTGAGCACTCGAGTTGCCAATTTGTGATGCGTCTTTACCCTGCACAGAAACACACAGAGCCACATGCACGCGGAAGTCTATCTTTACGATGCCTGCAAGTGCATGGGCTAGTTCACATTTTTCTGATGCTTGAAGCTTTGCGTCCCTGTATGGGAAGTTAGTGGACGCAGCAGTGTCATCTGTATGCGATGGTGTACCCGTGGCTTGATGCCTGTGCATGGGATGAAAAGACGAGACAGCCTGATCTGAAGCAAGCAGACACCTGTGTCACTCAGTTTCTGTTCTGAAAACATGGTACTTGGAGACTTGCTGAGTGCCTGGATTCTTGTTCGCGGTGTCTGGCCATTTCATTTGCCGAGTTCATATGGGTGACTACGTGAACACTGCTTCCCCACCAGCTCACAACAACACAATGCGTTCAGTGTGAATCCCGATTTGTGAGTTGTTGTCCCTGGTTTCCACGGAAGGCCTGGACAATAACCACTGTCTCTGTTGTCATGTGAGTGAGACATCTGTGCTCGTGCGCACACGTTTTGTGAGCGTGGCGTAAACACTCGTTGCTATGGAAACTGCGGACCAGTGAAGAAGTGCAATATTTTTGTACAATGTTCTTGTAATAAACGGTTGACCCAGTGATGATCCTTTTCCTGCAGGACCAGGGTGTTTGTTTCTCACTCAGCGTTTCAGAGGCCAGGGCTCTGGAATCTTCAACAGAGAGTGGTGGGTCTGGCTTTCCCATGAGCATGAGCGGCAGTTCTGCATTGCAGTCAGTCAGGGTGAAGTCTATGTTTCCAGCGACAGGCGCACTCTTCCTTGGTGGACACTCAGCTGCAGATGAAACATCAGCAAGCCTTGTCTTTCGCCAAACATGCAACGAACAGAGAATCAAAGCAAGTGCAACTTGATTTGGGAGCAGGTTTTACAAGTTAATCTCCACAAACTTATTGTCTTGTCTGTGTGAAACATTTCTTCACATCGGGAGCCACAGTGACTGTGGGGTAGAGAAGGCTATTTAAAGGAACAGCAGCTACAAGCATCCAAATTGGTAGTTCATTGGAATATTGAGGCAAAATAATGACACTTATGTAGATAGCAGCAGTTGGAATCCAGCACAGCACATTGGACAATGACAAGACAATCAGTGGTGGTGCAATGGTGTTCAACACAAAAGGAATGGTTCTCAATGTCTTCACTTTTTCTTGGGATTTTTTCAACCCTGATATTGTGAGAACATGACACAAGGCTATTCCCAGACAAGAAGCACACTGCATAAAGCAAACAAATATCTGGAGAACAACAGTAATAATGGGCTTCAGTGGATCATAGAAGGGCAGACACAGTCTTGAAGAAATAGTTTCCTCAAAGAAATATTTGCCAAGAAGAATGCTGACAACAAGAACAAACGTTATCATATGCAAGCAGCAGATGGTATTGAATACAAAGCAACGCTCTTTGCAAATGCTTTTGAATGGATGAATCACAATCATAACTCTACAAAAAGAAAAGAAAAACAACAGGGCAGGAGACAACAAATGAAAATAAGTGGACAAGGCAAACACACCGTAACACAAAGGACTAGACAGCCACGTCTGGTAAACAAGGATGTACCCACTTCCAAAACCCACATTTGCAAACCATAATACCAGACTGAACATTACGAACAAGCAACTCTTTGCACAAAGGCTGATCACATGAACACCATATGAGCTCCTGAAAATATTTTTATCGGAACTGACAGTCATCACAAGGCACATTCCATTCAATGCTGAAACAACCACAACAGCTAAAATTAACCAGATGGAGGCGATCTTGCTGTAAATCAGTTTAGAGCACGACATATACCAAGGAAATAGAGCTTTACATTCCACTTGATCATCAAGCAAACAACAGAACCTGAAGTCTTGAGTGACAAAGATCTTCACATTTACGTGCCTGAAGGTTCTTTTCGGAATGTTGACGGAGTATAAAGATTCAAACAAAAGTTCTGAACATCTGATGACCATCTCAGGGAAAGTGAGCATGTTGTTGAAGGAAAGATTTGCAGAGGTCAAAGAAGTCAAATGTTTGAATGCAAATTTGCTGACTTTTGTAATATCATTGTGACTGAAATCAACATATTTTGCAACTGGCAGCCCTTCAAAACATCCATCAGAAAGGTCTTGAATCATATTAAAGGACATATTAAAATGAATTAAATTGGTGAGATTGATACCAAAACAAATTTGATGTATTTCGCCATGATTGACTGTTAGATATTGAGCTGAAGGAAAACTATTGACAACAGTTTGGAAATGTTTCTCCCAACTATTCACCACAACAACACAAGTGTGTGGGTATAATCTCAAAAAATTTATGCTCGTTGCCCTGTTGCACTGAATAGCCAAAGCATTGCACAAACAGTTACTGGGACAGGCAATTCCTTTCAGCTGACAAAGTATCTCATCATCATGAGCAGGACAGTCCAATTTGCCATCACAGACTGAACCAATATGAAGGCAGACACTTCCTCCCGTGCATTTGAACATATTTTGGCATCTTGAAGCACCTTTGAGACACTCTTGTTGCTCATCTTTCCCATTTGGACAGTCAAACTTTCCATCACAAACATAGGACCATGGAATACAGTAATAATTTGGACACTTGAACATTTTGTTGCATTCAAATTCTTTGCAATTTTGCAGATGTGCTCCACTTTTGCAGGAAACCAAACAATGGGATGCATCTGTTGAATAGACACAGACCTTGTAAACTGGAAAACACTTGTTATCAGCTTGAAAGCATGAAATGTCAATTGCATCAGCACATGTGTGCCTTTTGTCAAATTGCGCAAGTGCAACAGTTACATCACTGCTGTTTGGAAAGGTTGTCTGTTTGAATGGCTTGCTTGTCAATTTGTTCACACTGCAATCTGCTGTCTCACCAAGCTTGGAGCTGGAACAGCCTGACAACTTGAATCTGTTTGGTTGCATTAAACAACTGAGATCTTCACCACACTGTGAAACAACGGAAGTGAAGTGACCTTCTTCACACAAGAGAATGTGACCACCCAAGTCAACAGTGTGTGGGTCATGCCTGTTGAGCAGAAACCCTCCAGAATCAGATGTGCTTGTGAAAATATACCTGTCCAACAGTTGATTGTACACTCCTAACTTTGCACGGCTGTTTTCAACAAGTCTGAACAATGGGGATAGTGAATACCCTGTGGATTTAAATAAAAAATCAAATTGCTTGATGTCTTTTCTTGTCATTTTCACCACTGTGTGATTCAACCTTGTGATGTTTTGGGCCCCTGGTGTCTTCCAGAAAATATGAAAACATTTGTCACTTTTCAAAATCTGATGTGCAGAGCACATTTCCAAGAGGCCTTGTTGATGATTTTGATCTTCTGTTCTGTTAGATCTATTTAACTTGGTGATGGAACACAAAACATCAGCCAAAATTGGAGTGCCGCAACGCACTGGAGCCCACTGAGGATTGACAAGATTTGTGACGAACATCAAGCTGCAGATTTCTCCATCAATGAAAACACGTGACAATTTTCTGACGGTATCAACAACGTCAACATCTTCTTCAAAGTTCATCATGTTGGCATCAGGCCCGTGATATTGTGTGAAATACATGTGGCGAAGTCTGCGACGCGTGTACTGGTTCTTGTGGAATGTACTCAAAGGCGGTTGAAATCCAAAGGGTGATCTGTCTTGCCATTCAAAAACCTGGACAAAAAACAACAAAAGAAACATTTGCGTTGAGACGAAGCATTACTTTGAACTCCTACTGTCTCAAAGTGGCACAATGGAAGGATTTTCGCTCACCTTTTTTGACTCGTTTTGTTTCAGACCGAGGAACACGGCCACCAACGGTATAATTACTGACAGCTCCAGCTCGGCTGCAAAAGTTAGCAATTCATCCTTGCTTCTTAAAACAGGCAATGTCCCTCCAAAGCGTGTGCACAATCTTGACGCTTTGTTCCACGAAATTGTCTGTGATATCTTTCTGAATTCTTTTCCAAAAGACCGTTTTCGTGTGATGTGTGCAAGCTCAAGTCTGTATTTTCCAGAAAAGTAGATGTTGTACGATGTTCGTTCGTTTGCGGTTGACAGCAGCTTGGAAAAATTCACACAAAAATTGTAAGTGTGGTCTATTTGGGCAGAACACTGCTCTTGTACTTCATTCTCAAGTACAGCAAGAAGTTCCTTGAATATATAGCTTTTGAGAAAAATGTGTAAACTTGTCCGACTTTGAGAGTGAATGCTGATGTTTTCGATGAAGCCATGTGGGGAGAACACCAATTGAAGAGAAGTTTTGGAGAAATTTACCATTTGTGAAAAGAGTTGTACCAGCCTGCTGTTGATCGTTTCAGATTTCGAAAAATATTTCCCGATCCTTTGATCGCAGATCAAGTATTTGTTTGACGCAGAAGATAGTGTGGACATCAAAACATTTGGTTGGTTGTGGAAATGCCGGTCCAACACAAGCCTGAAGAACACAGATACATCCAGCTTCGGAAGAGAAATTCCAAATGAGTGTAACAATACATGAGACACAGAAAACTTTTCAACACGATGGTAGGCTGCAAATTTTTCTGGTTCCACAATGTCTTCTGAGGAATTTTTCATTTCAAATTTTAAATCAATCCAACTCTCAAACATTTCAAAGAAGCCCAAATGGTCAATGTGTAACACAGCATGTGTGGATGCTGGAGACTCAATTGAAGCGAACAGATTGGAAGAGGTGTCGTTTGCCAAGATGAAGGTCAAATTGACTTGATTGTCAAGCCAGCACTCCATTGAATTGTTCCTCTGTTGCACACACACCCTTCCAGCCCTTCCTGTCAATTTTAGGCAATCAGACTGATAAACTGAAGACTGGGATCCCCTGAGTTCGTACTGTCCGTTCTCCCCCCACGGTGTATCTTTCATTTCTGACAACAATGACACAAAACAGTGGGAGCTGTACCTGGATCTTTTCCTCACACGGAAAACATCCAATACTCTGATTTGCAATGTCAAACATTTATCTGACAAAATGGCAAATGAAAACTGATGTTTTCCTTCATGTTTGAGGCCCAACCCCAAAAGCTTCAGAGGGTACAGAAACACAGCGCACCTTGCCTTGTCACGAGCACATTCTTTCCTTGCTTTGCAAGGATCAAACATCACAATCTCGCAAGACGTTGCTTTTACCACAACTGAGGCATCAACACTGAATTTGCCAAACCAATACAGAACGATGAACCCATCTCCTTTGCGAAAGTACTGACTCTTTCTTTGACTGTGTTTGTCTTCAGTCCCTTTGCAAATATTGTCCAAAAAATATCCTTCTCCAAGGAAAACTATTCCCCCAAACAAACAGAAAGGATGTTCAGGAGCAGTGGTCTTCAGCTGCAACACTGTCATATTGATGTTTGCTCTTGTTATTTCAGACAGTCTGACCAAGCAAAGTCCAACAAGACAATGCTTATTT
>JAAUXT010055730.1_pt1:15000-57601 | contig 57601 bp, 52 predicted proteins | sample 7278171 | NCBI WGS metagenome assembly JAAUXT01 (sample SAMN14350112, study PRJNA611818) | marine sediment metagenome | isolation source: surface marine sediment (1.8m) | place: French Polynesia: Moorea | collected 2018-08
TGATTTCTCAAGATTGCGCGCATTTGAGGGACATCTTGTCTCTTCCGCTGGTTGTGCCCGGCAGCGCAACATTCTCGGCTGTACGAGATTGAAAGGGAGATTTGGATTGAAATCACCCTTCCACAACGCACCAAGTAAATGCGTGTGTACAAACATGCACACACACACACATTTGAACACACAAATACACACATCATACGTGCACTTCAACACACATACACTCACTCACACACACACACACACACACACACAGTGATGTTTCGTGGAAAAAAACAGCCAGGATTTTCCAAAGGGTGACGGATGTTGCGAGAAGCCCAGGCAGCCTTACATCTGAAAAAGAAATTAATCTCCAAATTTGTGCCTTCTCGACCGAGGGTGGGTCTTTCTGTGGACCCACAGCTGTGCCCAGGCACTGAGGTCTGTGTTGCAGGTCAAGGAAAGTCTCTGTGACCTGGGGTCCCCCTGGTACATTCTGAAAATCCTTATCTTATTGAGCCACAGGTGTCCTGTTTTGAGTTTGACGTGTCCCAGCTTGGAGTCGGCAACAGCGACCGGATCTAACAGAGCCCTCCCCCAGGATTCGCTGGAACTGGCCCCCCTCCCGGCCCAACAACGCACATTATTTCAATCACTTCTTTTCACAGAACACTTGTCACCTTTGCTAAATTTCCACATCACCACGTCGTCTCACGCTCAGCACGTCGCAGACAGGGTCAATTCATCACGCTGCGTCGACGTGACAAAATGACGCGTTTCTGCAAATAGGATTTGCACGTTTCCATGGGAATCCAGGCACGTGGGAAAATTAGACCGTGGCACCTGGGGTGTGGCCCGGACTCAAAGTGGACATTACTCACAACAGCTGCAATTGTTTGTTTCGCGGTTAATTTTTCTCTCCGACATGGACCCTGGACTCGTCATTGACAGGTTGGTTTCCCTCATGGATCAAGGATTGAACTCAGTGGGCCCAAACCGCGGGTCTTAAACATTCATCTGTGGAAGTGTGTGTTGGAGTCCTGGAGTCAGTGCATCTCATATCATAAACTTTTTGTTTGGTACTGTAGAACAAAACATGTTTGTTTATTTTGTCACTGAACACCCGTTTTTTTCTCGAAGTCCTGGGTCAAACGAATCTCTACAGGGAATTCAATCCCAATACCAAATCCCAAAACGTTCCTTTGCAATCTCCTTGATACCTTGAGTGTTGTTCACGTCGACAATCAACCAAAACCGAAATCCATAAAAGAAGGGCCACGAAACCAAAGAACCTCTATTTCTCTTCTGGCGGAAATATAAATTTGCCGAAATTGTTTGTGGTCACGATTGAGAAAATAAATTTGCTCGGGGAAAAACGGAGGGTCGTATCTTGACGTGTCATCGCGTCTTGGGGCAGCCGGGGCCGCGAATTCGATCAGAGCGTCGGGCGAGACTCGTCACGACCCGAGGACGGATCCAGGGTTCCACGAAGGCTCCAGCCCCCAAGCGGTCCCCAGGTCCCAGCTTTGAAAGTGTTTTACATGAACATAAAATTTTGCAAACGGCGTGAAAATTCGTGACCAAAAGAAAAATTTTGGTGACAATCACCACCAATTTGCCGGCGGTCAGATTTGGAACTGTCAGAGCCCAGCTTGGTTCGAAGGGAAAGACGGTGTTCATAATCACCAATCTATCAAGCCACCTTCTCACCCATTCACGCACACACCTTGCCCCACCCAACAACCGGACACCCCAACGAACAACCCACCCAACTGTCCAACCACTGCCCTGTTTGCTCCCGGTAGGACCTCCACCATCCACCAACCACCAACTTGCTCGTGCAATGAACCCAGGAAGTTGCGTTCATAGTTTGGTTGAGGTGAGCCCCCCGACCCGAACCTCAACTTGAGGTTGGGATTCTGCACTGTGCAAATTCATCGGGTCAGGGGTTCTTGATCTGTCCACAGAGAAGCACTCGTACTTCACACTCGTGGTTCCAGCAACACCCATCCAAGAAACTTCCTCAGAGTGTCTTCTTCGAAATCAATCAAGCTTGCAGAGAAAACAATAAATGTGACCCTGCAGACCTGGGTCCTTCACTGCGGGGACCCTGGGCAGGAGATTCGGACTTTAGATAGGCGGTTCCTGGGACGTCAGACGACCCTCGTTATCACTGTGTCCTTCGCTCACGCCTGCCTCACGGCGGACGCGTTACGTGCCAGGTTCTTGGGGAGGGACTGCCGCAATCGGATTGCAGAGACCACAATTCGATTGGCACGATCACACACTGCATGGATGGATGTTTTCTGTTGAGTTCCCTGAGTGTGCGTGTTCACGTTGCGGGACGCCACGACCAACAATGGAAACTGCTGCTACAAAGTTGGCGTACGTCACGTGGGTGACAATTCACATTGGTGAAAGTCTATTTTTCACAAATATTGGAGGTATTTGTGTTTGCAGATGTGCTTGCAAAATACATCCAGAGTGCACCCAATGTGGGTGTACAACCAGATTTCTCTGTTGCTCCAAAACCCATAGCACTGCGAGCATCTCACCTGAGAGATCTACAGATCTGCCCCATGCTCCGCACGTGGGTCTGAGTTTACGTCCGATAGAATCAGCAGAAAAGCCTCCTCTGCAGAAACCACTTGGGCAACAAAACAATTTGCAGGTGCTGAATATTAATAAAAGTGCTGAGCAGAGTGGTTCTGGTGAGGAGGGGCTGGGGGCAGAAGGGCTCAAGTGTTTGCAGGGGGAGGCGAAGGAGCGGTTGGTGTCAGTTTGCGTCCAGGTGCAGGGAGAGGTGCAGGGGGCGCAGTAGGAGCTTGAGTCCATAAGCCACGGATTTGGGAAAATGTGGTGAATCGTGTCTGTTTGTGTGGCCAGCAGCTCTCAGATTTGGTTTTAGTCCACGAACAGGTCTGTTCGAAACCCCAAGTATAACACAGGTACTCAAATCTGCGAGCAGTACAAAGCCACGTCGTAGTGTGCAGGGAATGACCAGGCTAGGGAGAGGTCCACAAGACGTCATTGGTCCGTCAAAAATGTTTCTGTTTATTTTGGGGCTGTTGCATCCACTTGGCTTGTTTCTCCTTCCTCAATTTTGGGCTTCAGCAGCCATCACCCATGCTCATCTCTTTTTCTCTTCTTCAAAGTTTTTCTGTGTCTATGCCTCGCACAGCAACGAAAACTCAACGAACCTGCCCTCTCTGCCCGCTCACTCTCTCGCAACCACTTCACCTACAAGCGTTTTCAATTTGTGGGTGGCCCTCCCCACTTCACTGAAGGGGCAGTAGGCAGACTAAACTACGCCTTCAAAATTATGTCATAAAATGCAAATACCAGAGCCAAGTGTCCAGAGCCTTGGGCTGGGGGAGGGGTCCCTAGATTGGGGCCCCCGGCCGCTCCAAAGTGAATCGTATGCGCGTCTTCCCTTTCAAATTCAAGCCGGGTTCACATGGGCCGTGTCGTGTGTTCCGTGCCTACGCACAGCGCCCATTTGCATGCAACAGGAACGGCAACACAATGCACGGCGCTTCCTGCGTGCACCCAGCCTCAAGGACCCTGGAATGCAAAAGTCTTGTCTCGGGGACTCTATTGATTGTCTTGGCAACTTCTGAAGTTTTCCAAGACAAAAGACGGTGATTTACTGACGAACTTAGCGAGACTCGCTGCATGTGTGGGATGTTGTCTTCTCGTAAATTTACGAAGCTGAACTTGACTAAAAAATTGGTGTCCGTTGACGAACTTCCTGACCACCCGTCCTGTCGCCGCCTGGAATAAGCACAAAGACAAATGACGAGGACAGAAAGGCAAATTTTTCCATTTTTGTGCCAAAATCACTGAACACTCCCGCAAAACAGCCATTCCCGAACATCGGAGATCTCTGGACCTCTTTTTTCCAACGTACAAACCACGCATATGCACGACCACAGGTACGTACACCACACAGAGAGAGCGAGAGAGCGAGAGAGAGAGAGAGAGAGAGGGAGAGAGAGAGAGAGAGAGAGAGAGAGAGAGAGAGAGTTGGCTGCTTTCATTGTCTTCTGTTGCATTACCTCACACGTGAACACGATCCATTTCGCTGAGTTTCCAAGTTTGGAAAACCCAACAACTTCCGGTTCTTGATGCGACAACCACCCACATTCGGTGGATCAAAACCGCAGACAGACAGACACTGGGAGGTTCAGCACGCCCAAAAACGCGCGGTACCCCAGTTGCCAGATGGTGACACAGATAACAAACTAGGTTTCTGAAGACACTCTGAGAGTCAATGATCAGTGACCAAACGGTATCAGTGTCACCGATCTGGCAATTGGAGCACGTTGGAAAAGGACTGGACGTATTTGCTGAACCTCCGTACGATCTAACTGCAACAGCTGACGCAAGGTCCCACCCATAGACCCTCAAAAAAATCAACACCCCCTGTCTTTTTCTCTGTAACGATTTGATTTCCAAAATTTATTTCAAATTTTCCGACGTCAAGGTCGAAGTCGTCGAGATCTGGGCCTCCTGACCTGCGCCTCTCTTGTCCCCACCCCTGGATCCGACTCAAGTGGACATCAGGAGAAGTGGCCGCACGAATTTCAGGTCATCAATCTTCCCTGTAACGACGTGTACTCGCACTGTCACACCGCAGCACTGTGAACACGTGAGAACGCAAGGCGAGCGAGCGCTGCGTCAGCATGGCCACGTGAGCAAGGGAACCTGGTTCTGGAGAGTTCCAAAATTTTAAGCTTTGTAATTTCCAATGAAATGGCGGAGCTGGTCTCGCGCGGGTTTGTACTTTGTCTGGGCTGGAGTAAATTTGGAGACAATTTTCCAAAAGTAGAAACGCGCGTTCTCAGTGTGTTTGGGAGTTGACTTGATTTTATTAGTTTCCTTAGAGAGCGTTTATGGACTGTCTATCTACCTCCCAGGCCGAGGTGGCAATCTACTGAAGAACGTTTGAAGTCCATTGAACAAGGCTCCCGTCCCATTCTAATGTGTGACATCCCAATGCCTCCGTATCTTATCAATTTCAAGTTTCAAACCCCTTTGGAATCGACGGAAAATGTGTGGAAATACATTAAAACGTCATTTAATATTCGCTGGGGCAAAGTGTTTGGCTGTAAAATTTGAAGGGTAAATGAGGACTCACTCGAAAATTGCACCAACGTCTGTTGCAATAAATTTCTCACACTTGTCTGACTTTCTCATTGCCAATGTTAATCATTTTTTCAGTCAATTTATGAACCGCAGTACTTGCGTAGAACAGAGCGCTTGGCAACCCATTCTTGTGCAGGTTCAACCTCGGAAGCGAAATGAAGCCGCATCCACAGACAGAACCACAGTTGAGGAAATCCGTTCAAAATTCCCTGCGTATCGCGGAGGGTGGGCGAAGCTTTGTGTGATTTCTCAACCAGGTTCGCGGACAATCAGAGGTCGACAAAACGGGGTTGAATTTCTTGCAGCCCGTTCCACCCAGTGCACCGTTTTCGGGAGCAGAACTAGAAGCTTCAACCACTGTACTCAGCCCCAATTAACTGTTCACCAAAGTGGTTCCATTTATGGATGAGCGTTTTCACTAACGCTCCTCATAGATCTCCGCGAGCGCTCAAGTTCATTCATAATGCAGCCACTTGGCTCCGCGCACGTGAGACGGGATATTCATCAGAAGCCGCAACTGTCCGGGGACGGATAAACACTTGAACGCCACACCTCGAGCTCAATAACCTATTACCTCTGTCTTTCCCCTCATCCATCCAAAGTTGGCTCCCAGGAAGAAAAAAAAACCCAGATTGAAACAGCAGCTCCAGAATATTCAATGCCAGATTGCAACTTTTCCGCAGTGTCCCGGGGTTCACAAACACGTGAGGGCAAGCTCAGCCCCAGGGCCTGCTGGACGTGTTTTCCTGACATATTGGGCTGGGCTGGGCTGGGCTGGGCTGGGCTGGGCTGGGCTGGGCTGGGCTGGGCTGGGCTGGGCTGGGCTGGGCTGGGCCCATCCACAGTCATTCGCAACGTTTCCAGTGTGATGTCTCGTTTGCGCGAAGCCGTTTGTCATCCTGTTGGGTGGTGACAACTTCTCACGACAGATGTCACCTCCGCTCCCGCCATCATTCATCCCAACACCGAGCAAACAAACCAAATTAATGGTTTCAATTTCAACCGCCGCGAATTCGCACCCCGTTCACACCAAAACAACGAGCGCATTTGGCAGCCTTTTGTTTCACTTGGAGAAATATTAATTGAGCAAAGAAACAATTTATTGCGATTTCTTAAAGTGGCAAAGTTAGACTCTTTGGGGAAAATAGGAGATTTAACCCTTCCAAACAGCACAAAATTCTGGACGAAGCAGAGCAAAACTTCGTCACAGTTGAACGCGTGTTCCGGTCGATCGGAAGCAAACATTTTTGGTCTCAAGCACTTCTTGGTCAACGAGTGGTGGGTGGTTGACCAATGTACAAAAAGTCGCACGTCAGGTGAACCACACAGGCTGGACAACGCCCCTTGACGAGTGTAGAAACGCGACATGCATTCAACGAATCCCATGCTCGAATTGAATTGGGTCACGAAGAAATCAAAGAACGAACTCGCACACACACACACACACACACACACACACACACACACACACACACACACACACACACACCAGCCTCTGACACATTGTCTAGGTCCCGATCCCACCTGGTGACCCCACGGAACACCAGAGGACTGTTCTCTCCCGCGGTCTTGCCACGTGCACAAACCTGCTCGGAAACAAAGGGGCAAGGCGCTTCCTGTGCTCTGCAACAAGCCTGGATCCGGAGGTGTCCGAACAAAGTGTACCAACTCAAGAACAAAATTCCCTGGTACTCCAAAGCACCTTCCCCGCTCACCACCCGGCTGCCCGGTCACGGCTCTGATCCCCACCTCCGGCCCGGCCCGGCCGCGGCCCCCGCCCCGGACTCAAACAGTGCCCCGGCCCGGATTCAATTACCGTCGCTACGATCCATCAGGGGAGTGTGAACCGGCCTACAGCCCCGTCCGCACGCCGGGACCACTTCTCAACGCGCCACGTCGTAAATAGGCGCGGTGTGGCGGTCACTGTCAGGGTCAGCAGGATATGACGCATTCATCTGAAACGCACAGACGTCCAAACTTTGTCGTTGTCCATGTCAGTTCAAGCTGTCAAGAGACACATACGCTTGCGCTCCCAAAAATTTCTCCAGTCTTCGGTGCCTTTTTCGTGAGCGTCTGTCAACGTGAACACGGACAAGGCGAACGGTTTTGCTTTCAGACGACCCCTTGAGATCCTTCCCTCCCTCCCCCCACAGAGGGCATTTCACACTGATGACGCTTTGCCTCCGTCACACCGCAGATCAGCTGCTGCAGCGGTTTCTTAGCTGTTCTCGGCTCGTCTCGCGCGGACTGGTGAGGAACCCGCTTCTCAGGCGTGAAATGTCCTTGGGGCGGATCCAGGGGGCTTGAAGACCCGTCCCTTCCCCAGATGTCAACATATCAAGGGCACCGAAGACCGGGCATTGAAAACTTTGAGATGAGAACCTGAACATGAACAGTCCAGGGATAGGGAGGCAAGGCCGCGTAGTACCACCAAATTTACTGTCTGTGTGTATTGAACACTTGTAATGTCTATTCCCTCGAAGACATCAAACGTGCACAGCCAGCTGCTGTCCAGTCACTCTTCTGTCCAAGAAAGACTTTTTTTCTCTGGACCCTTGATGCCAGAGTTGACTCTCGTGTTTTGAGGGAGAGGGAGACTGGGGATGCAGATATGTTCACACTCGGCTCTGGTTGAGTGGGTCAGCATGGTCAGTGGTCACGGCTGGACTGCGCCTGCACCGGGCCCTGCGCACTGCGAGGCGGGGAGGGAGGGAGGGAGGGGGCAGCAGCGTCGTTTAACGATGCCTGATTGATGGCGCGTAATTACAACGCAATGCGACCCCGAGGCGGCGGGCCGCTTGTGCGCTGCAGGGGGCGAGGAGCAGGCGGATCCAGGGGTCACAGGGGGCACAAACTGATCCAGGGGGCGAGGAGCAGGCGGATCCAGGGGTCACAGGGGGCACAGACTGATCCAGGGGTCGAGGGTCCGGGAGAGAAGGATATGACACAGATCGAGGCCCGAGTCGCAAAATGATGGAGGGGGAAGATCCAGGAAGGGAGGCTCCAGGTGAGAGAGACCAAAAGTTGGAGAACTTGGGCGAGAGATTTGAAATGAAAAGGGAAGAAGCCGACCCAGGGGCGAGAAAGTCTTCAAGCTGGTGGGGCTGATCTACTGTGGATCCGAGGCACAGTCATGGGCATTCAGCAGCAGCAGAACAGGGCGAATCTTCTGTGAACCAGACCTAGGAAATGAGACTTGAAAATAGAAATGGTCGACCTTCATCATTCCCTGATTCATGGCTGCAAAACTTTTCCATTAAAAACTCCTCGATCCAGCCGAATTTCAACCAAATTTATATCAGGTCAACTTTATTTAATAATCCCTATCAATTTTGAAAAATAGCGAGTTTGATATTGACAAAACTGCAATCTGAGGTATTTATCAAAAAATTGTTTTCATAACGCATTGATGGAAGAACAGTTGTCAATCATAAGTAATGGGAGCTGTTTGCGTTTTTGTTTACGACAGAAAGGAGCTTCCTTCAGTCAGACCCCTCGCTGAGAACTTTTCCAAACCAGTCCATTTTGCCAAAGGCGGGCAGCAAAATGGAATTTATAAATCAATTTATTGTTCGCAAAAATAAAAATAGACGAAGACTGATTTCCAAGTCATAAGCCCACAAACTTCTGCTCCCGTTGACAACTGGTTTGCGGTCGTATTTTGTTCCTCAGACAAGTGTTCAAATGAGCCAATTTTTGCTCAGAGCTGTGGTGTTGTCCAGAGTGAAGGATGCGAGAAGGCCCCTAACTGACCCTACTTGGCTCCTGAAACCTTGTTCAGCCCCCTCCTGCCGCGCCGGGTTTGTTTTCAGAATCAGGTCTCTTTCTTGTGATGCTGATTATCCCCCTGTAACCTTGGGATCACTTGCAGGCTCTGACCTTTCAAGAACTCGAAATGGCAACAGTTGATCTTGGCCTTCATCCGAAAAAACAAACAAACAAAATTCACTCCTTTGACTGTGAACCACGTGCAGGCTGGGTATAGTTTTGTTGCATGTTGGTTCTTTTGAGGATGGACTCAGAGTAACCCGTCACAGGGTCAGCCGAAACAGAGTCGCCCCCTCCAAAGCCTGCCCTGGATCTGCTTGGCTGCAGACGCACCCGAGTTTTGCTGGCTCTTGCGGCCCGACCCTTCAGAACGCCGCGCTTATTTGAAGTGACAGCCTCGATTGCAGACGCGCGATTAATATGTATGAAATCTATTAGACTTCGCGCCGGGGCCCCGGGCCTCTGAACGTTCAACTCACGCGTTGCGGCATCTGTTCGGTTCCTCGAGGCCGGGTTCACCCTGGATGCGTCAAGTACTGTGCGCTGCGCAAGTCAATGAGAACTGTGACCTGTGCGATGTACTGAGGTTGGTTTCGCACATTGCGTTGTGTCCTGCATGTCAGTCGGTTGGTCTAGGCCCCTGGTTCCTGTCACCCTCCCCAGTGTTCACCAGGCCCGAGTCACTGCGACAGCAAATTTTAGATTTGGGAGTACCCTGAAAGGGGTCATGAGGTCCTCAAAAAGGGAAAGGCATCAATGCACATGGGTGTCTTTTGGTTCAAATGCAAGTTTCAATCTTCCTTTCAGTCCACGGACTCTATTGTTGAATTGAAAAATAACGTCATCTTTTTTCAATGCAAACCACTCAAACTCTTTGTCTCACATCTCCATTTCCCTGTCGTTTTCTTCGACAGTGATCGCCACACAAACCGCCCGATTCCATGTCAAGGCCTGCGGCACAAACACACAGGAACATGTGAGCAGTCAGGAACTGATCCAGAAAATACTGCAAGGGCCTCGATGCCAACGACATCAGAAAATTGTAGAAATTGGAGCGAAGCCCCCCCCCCAACCCTCCCAAGCCGAGTCTCTGGAGCCCCATGGTCCTGGATACGTTCCCGGCCGAACAAAGTAGAATTTGCAATGTCAGGTACAAAAGGACCACTTTCGCGGCTTCCATTTCTTACAGTGTGAAGAGCTAATAAAGAAAACAGCCCCAAACAGAAGAGAACAGCACATAAACAGAGATGTTGCCTTTTGAATCGAGCATCTCATTACGACACTGTGAAACTTTGGTAACGCTCCTGTGTCAATTTTGACACCATTGTCACCCGGCCCGGTTACAAAACATTTTGCCAGGAATGAGACAGATATACGCAGTAGATGCACGTCTGTTTTGTGACAAAACTCATCAAAAAAATTGTTTCTGGATTCTGAATGACATACTTCTGCTTTTGGAAAATTTTGTTGCAAAATTCTTCACAGGGTAGATCTCATTGATAGTGCACCCTCCCCCTGAGACCGATTCATCGGGCACGGAGCGCTCTGATTGGTTCGGGACGCTGTTCCCACAACGCACCGCGCTGCCCGTTCGATACGCGCCGCTCTCACAAACCCTCCCCCTGCGGGTCACTTCAACCCCGCGAGCACAGAATCAGCGTCATAACACACGACTTTAGGGTTTGATTTTGCAGTGGGTTGTGTGGTTCGGACAGTGCTGGGGGCGGGGCTGGTGCTGGGGCTGAGACACGCATGTCACGAGTCTTGTTAGTACCGTCACTCACTCACTCAGTCACTGCAGACACAGGCAGTTGCGTTTCAACCACAGCCATGTGAAGAAAAGGGGAAACCTGAACTTGAAAATTACACGCACAAGGCAGTACAGAAAGGCGTGGACCAAAATCTCCTTCTGAACGTAAAATTCAACTGCAGTGAGAACTCGGAGAACACACGTGCGCCTGACCTCACATGCAGATGGATGATCGCAGCGCTCAGCTCAGAGGCGAGTACGTGTAGCGAACGTCGCGTCGTTACTCAGCGCAAGACGAACGACACAATTAGCCCGAAGCGGCGGAGGCGCGGACGTGTGAGGGAACCGCGGCTCGGGTCGCTCACTCAACGTTGACACTCGCCCTGCAGCCGCAGAAGGGTGAGGACCCAGCGCGGACCAGACACTTCGCCTTGGACCCACCAGTGAGAAGGGTCAGCGTGGACTGAGTAGACCCGACGCTTGGACAAGTCCCTGGAAGTGCGATAGCTCAGGGACCTCAGGCCCACAAGGTTTGGAGCAGTGAACTTGGTTCAAACCATCACGAGACAAGTCAACTGCGAAGCAGTGGACAATTGAATTCTGGGAAACTAATCAACTTTTTTGCAACAGCAGTGGACTGGATCAGTCTGATTGAGACCTTCAGGTTTCATCAGTTGTGTTGAGATAACATTTCACCATGGACACAGCCACGCGGATATTCACGGAGCACTCAGCGGGCGGAGGAGCGGGCTTCCCGCGGCCGGCCCCGGCTCACTCGGCGGCGGGAGGCGAGGCTCCGGCGCCCGGGGCCGCGGCGCTGCCGCCCGGACTCACGGCGGCGCCGGGCCCGCCGCATCCCGCCGGCCCCTTCTCCCCGTACTCCACGGCGTTCGCCTCGACCCTCGCCGCGGCGCTGCCCTCGGCCTTCGCCGCGTTCCATCACCACCATCTCCCGGGGCACCTGCCGGGCAGAGGCGCGGGGGAACTCATGACGCGGGTCCCGGTGTCCAACGCGGTGAGTTGCGTTCAAAGTTGCGTTAAAAATTGGGCAGCTTCGAATGGCTACAAGGCCTCAAACATTGCACTGGATAGGTGTGTACTGAGTCGACCTTCAAAATGAGTGAAACAACTGAGAGTTTGAAAAACAAACTTGTAAAGAATTGCTCACGGTGAACATCTCCAAACCAAAAACATTCCTGAACTTTTACTCATCCTTCTCTCTGATATTTTTCAGATGACCTCAGGCCTGGGCGGACCTCGGTTGTTGGGATCGCCCCCGGGAGCTGGTGGCCTGGGGCTCGCCGCGATGGAGGGGCTGCTGGCGGCGGGATCTGGGGGCCCCGGGCCCGGAGGCGCCGGCGGCGGCGGGAGTCCGGCCGGTCGCCCCGGGGTGGGGCTGCTGCACCCTTCGCACCACCACCACCCGCACCATCACCCGCACAGCCACCCGCACCACCCCGGAGCTCACAGCCCAGGGTCCCACTCCAGCAAATCTCCAGGAGGAGGTGAGTACGACCTTCAGTCTTGAGAGGTGGAGACCACTTCATTTTACCCTGTTCTCAGTGACTTTGCGATGATGCATCCAGCGTGAAACAAGCCTCATGCATTACGCGTGTATATTTGTTTGTTTGTTTCGTGTTTCCAACACAAGAACAGTCTTTGAACTGTATGTGAATCCAGGAACTTGTTCTGATTTCACTGGCCCACCCCACCCACCAGCGCTGAATTCAGCAGGGTGGTCAGACGTTTGATTTCCAGAGCGAAAAACATTTCCTCCGACCCATTCCAGGGAACAACAGAAGTCAACTCGAGACTTTCAAAGCAATCAGATCCAACATTGATAGCAAGGCTCAATAGCTTAAAATATTTGCATTTCCTTTTTGTCATTTTTCCTTTGAGGTGAAGTTGTGCATTCTTTGTGCACAGGGCTCTTTATGCACAAATTCATTGAAACCAATGAAATTTGAAGAGAACAAATTCTTCTGCCTCAGCGAACAATTTTCTTTGCCAACATGATCAAAACACTTCGGCATCAGTTTAATTGATAAAACCTTTCAGGGTTTTAAGCACCCGATAAAAGTCTTACACATCTTCGGTGGAAACTGTTGTCTGATTCAAGACTTGTTCTGATGAATGTTTTGACTGCGGGGAAACCGCAGAATGCATGCACTTGGAATGTTTTTGTTGTGAATGACTCAAAAAATGTTCATGAGTCAAAAGTCAAGAGCGCTGCTGACAACCCCCACTTCACTTTCCTCACAACATCGTGGTGTTGGTCAGAAATTCTCCAGAACCTCAAAAATGCGCAATTCCAAATTGGGCGTCCCTTTTGAGAAAACTAACATTACAAAAATTCTGCCGGTTCACCAAAACAGACTGAAACTTTTTTCTGCTGTGAGATTTGATTTTCTGTGTGCGTCACTGAGATCTGGCTTCCGACGCTCCCAATTTGTCCGATTCGCAAAAAACTATCTGTGTGGGTACGTCGCACACACGCACACCACACAAGCACATGGTAACTGCAGAATGTTGGGGAAGCAGGTTCAGGTCATACACACACACACACACACACACACACACACACACACTCGCGCAGTTGAAAACGGGATGCACACCGGAGGGAGTTTGAACTAATTGCACTGAACCTTTGATGTCCCCGTCTTGTTTACACGAATCAATTCGGAGTGTGCAGCAGCAAAACACACAGCGAGCCCAGATTTGTCGATCAACATGCGGCGCAAAAATTGTCAACAAACACACCTGCAAAAACTTACCAGTCTCCAGCCGTCCAGGTGGAGTTTTACCGTTTCGTCTGGTGCCAGAAACGGGTTGTCAGCAACCAAATGTTGCAGCGTCAAACTTCTTCGATTCAAGACCGACCAAAGCGAGATTTTTGCATGTTCAGAGAGATCGCTGCTTGCTGCAACACATCACAATGAATTTTGTCAGTTGCTCGTCAGTTATTGTCTGGAAGCAACCACCTGTGCACAACACCTTGAGTAGGACCAGGCGAAATCCCACAATTCTGTGATTGAACTTCGTGAGAAGACCAAGGGCATTGTGGTGTCTGGCACAGAGCACCTGCTGCGTCCGCCAGGGTTCGATTCCTCCGGGGTCTCCGGGTGAAGGGATCAGTATCTCACCCGCACAGAGAAATCAAATTGAATTTTACGGTCAGAGGAGTTTTGTGGGGAATTTTTCAGATTTGTTTTGTGTGTGAGTCTGTGTGTGTGTGTGTGTGTGTGTGTGTGTGTTTGTGTGACAGAGGCAGCGACCGAGAGAGAGAGAGAGAGAGAGAGAGAGAGAGTGAGTGAGTGAGTGAGTGAGTGAGTGAGTGAGTCGTGTGTGTACGTGTGTGTGCGGGTGATTGGAAACGACACACTGAGCTGTTTCAAGAGTCGTGGGAGACATCGGGTCAGTTCTGCGGACTCACCCCCGACACATCCCTGAGCGCCCCCGTCCCCGCTGCGCGCAGGCTGCTCAGTTAATTGGGGCACGTGCCTCCTATTGTTACAGACGCTAATGAGCTGCGCATCCGACACTCTCGGGCAGAGGGGAAGTTCCGAATGCGAGAAATATTGTGTCCCTGGTGGATGATGCTTCTGAATTTTTCTTCGGGCCCAGAATCCTCGCCAATTGTTCGTCTCTGAACGTAGACAGATGAACCCATGTACAAACGTGGACAGATTTGAAAACACGTCGTATGTTCCTGCAGTCATTCCAGTGTTGAAATCAAGAATCTTGCTTTTGCAAAACGACGTCAGTTTTAGCGCTGCCGCCGCGCCGCGTTCTCAGAGCGCACGTAATTAGCTTTCCAAGAGAGATTAATACGACGGGGTCTGAGGACAGAACCAAAACACGGCTAATTGGGGCAGAAGCTGCGAGACCCGGGGGCGGATCCAGGGGTGAGAGGCTCTCTGATCCCGACGGGTCCGTGAGACCCCAGGAGCAGAAGGGTCGTGCACACAGACGTCGCATGAACTGCAGATGTGAAATTTCTTCAAGACAGTTCATTTCCATTCGTTCTGCGAGTTCATTTATGTGTAGGTTTCTGAGTGCAGAAGCGTTTGACTTTGGCTTTTTGCAGATCGCCTTGGTTCTTTTTGTGATGCAAGAATGGAAATATTTTATTTTGTGCGAGAAATATCCTGTTCGTGTTGACTTGTGCCCAGTGTGAAGCACTCCTCAAACTTCCACTCTCACAACTGCCCAGCAGACCTGCTCTTGAAGTCTGGTCTTCCAACGGGTGACGCTTCACAGGACCAAATGTCCAGTTCCTCCCGAGGGGACATATTATATCAAGGGAAATAGCATCATGATTTCCAGCCAGATTCACACTGGATGCTTCGTGCGCTGCTGCGTCTTTCTGCAATGGAATCGGGCGTTGCTTGCGACGCAGCGCCTGTCGACTTGTTTGGGGGACAGAACGCGTGGATGTACCCAGTCCAAACTCGTCCTGCTTCTTCGCACTGAAACGTAATGCGTGACGCAGGGAGCAAATTGCTGCCTGACGCAGCACCCGTGTATGGAGGCGCATACAGTGTGCCCCTTGGCTGAAGCCGTGGATTCAGTCTCCCCCGCCTCGGGGCGCAATCCCTGCGGGGTGTACACACAGTTCAGGGGCAGATGGATTCACCCCGAGGCTGTTTACACTCAAAGGCGACGAGAGCAGCTTAAACACGGATTATCTAACGATTAGCGCTCATCCGAGCACATCGCGATGCGTACGAGTGCGCGCTGTGCGTAAGTGAATAACCCCCAACGTGGGAAAGGCGAGATTCAAATCAAAACTGCTCAGCACCTCGATCACTGCCACAGGTTCTCTCGACAGACCCGTGATTTGGCCAAAGGGAAGCAAGCCACCCGGAGGTCTGATACTGATTTCGGAAACGTAGAAACAATTATGCACCTCACGGAGCAAAATTTTGAGTTCTTTGGGCAAGGGGTGGCAGGCCTAAAGCCTCAAAGGTCACTATCTGCCGTTGAGATTTGTGGATTTCCTGAAAAATTGTTTCCCTGTGTTGAGCTGAACTGCTGCAGTGCAGAAAGCGTCAGCGGCCACCAGTCGGTGGGCCGGACCGCGGGCGGCAGGGGACGCTAATTCCCCGGGGAACACAGCGACACCGGCCGCGGGGAGACGGCGCCTTCAGCCGGGGAGAAGGGGCGAGAAGGGGGAGGGCGCGGAACCAGTCGAGGGGAAAATAACCGTCTGCTCCAAAATTTCACAAAATTTCTCAGGAACTCACAGCTTCACATGTTCACTCAAAAACACGTCTGGTTTAGACCAAAGAGGCCAAATTGATGTCAAAATAGCAAATATTTAAAGATTTTCAATTTTGGGATGTTTTGCCTTGAAAGCCAATTAAATGTTGAGATGCGTTGTTCTCTTTGTTGTTATGTAAATTGTGAGGATGTTTCCAGATCCATTAATATCAATCAATCCTTTATCTATTACCCGTCTCAATGCACGGAGTTTCTGTGCACAGAATTTCTGAGTTGTCAAACAGATAAAGATTTTCTCCCCACAATGACTCGAATTATTTTCTCACTCAGGTCTCACAGTTTTCGATGCAGATTTCGATTTTTTGGGAAACACACAGAACAAAAGTCAAGACACACTCGTTCTTGTAGTGTCATCAACGAAAGAAATAGTTTAAGTAGAAATGCAAAACAACCTTCGAGAAATTATTTGCTGCAAGAAAAAGAGCAAAGGAGTGCATTTTGTCCATTCCGAAAAAAGAACAAACTGAATTTTTATTTGAGAACCCCCAGGTTGACCACAAACTTCCGCTGGACGATAAAATTCCCCGACAATGGAGTTTCCACGTGCGTCCAACAATGCTTGTGCACTGATGTCCGTCCCTTCCGCTTCGTTCCGCGGAAACAACCGGAGAGGCCCGGCTGAGATGACAAACTCAGGAGCGTGCCTCGTCAATAGCGCTCAATTAACATAAATGGTTAATTGTAGGGCTCGAGTGCACAAAGGCCAACTCTGACCATATGCCTCCACCGGAGCCTGGCTTTGTCTCCACAAGTTAATTCATACAGTTAAATGAGTTTATGGTGGAGAAGACAAGAAGGAGAGTCCACAATGCATCTGAGGGAGTCTTTGGTTTTGCTCAGGAAATTTGACTTCTGATTGGACAGGGCCAATCAATCTTTGCCTTTTGCGTCAAATGCGTAAATGAGCAAGAGCCTGAAGGTGGTTAAAGTAATTAACATCAACAAAATTCGGGGCGGACCCAGGATTTGATCAGGGGATGAAACCTGCCATTGAGGTGAGCCCAACTCTGTAAAAAATTGCTAAGAAAGAAGAAAATGAAACTGAGACCTGAGGTGCGTGACGGTGCTTTCGGGGTGCGCCCTGGATCCACCCAGAAATCGAGGTATCAAACCTCTCCAAGAACTTGTCTTCAAAACAAATGCAAATCAAAGCAGGCATAATTCCACCAATAAATCCAGCCGCCATTCACACAAAGTCAGACGTTCCTTGCAACAATCACAGTCCTGACCCCCTGACCCTTCTGCAGCTGGACGCCGTGCTCCCCAAATAATTTCCTATCAAATTCATCATCAGCATGTACTGTAAATTAAAAGTCCTGAAGCATTTCATGTGAGTAATTTATTATTAAATTAAGCCCTATCACCAGTGACACATTGAGTATATCTGTATTGTGTACAGAATGGAGCCATTTGGCCGTTTTGCCTGGGGCCTCATGGATATCATCTTCGTATCATCTTGGTATCCCTGTGAGGTGCGACACCAACTGGCCTCCGACAGAACCTTCACCTGTTGTTTTCTCCACACAACATTCCGGTGCGAGTACACACGTGTGACCTCCGATTGTTGTTCATTCCATCAAACATTATTGAAAATAAATTTCAAAAAATTATTCCACTCAGGGAGAAAAAATGATTTGAGTGATGGTGTGCCTCAGCCTCGAAACGTTTGACTTGGAAAAAGGAGAAATAGAAATCATGTCATGCCATTGTGAGGGAAGCGGTTTGGGTGGGCATGATCGTGGAGCCGATTCGAGGTTCTGGTGTCCAGCAGGTTCTGTTGCACTTGTCTACACGTCAGGTTCTAAAGAGGTTCTGGTGGGATGATGTTCCACTGGGAGCAGGTTCTGTCGTTTCAAGCGTGATCTTGAGATGTTCAGTTCCAGACAAAACCTTCCTATTCTCGGAATTTCACTTTCCCAGCTTTGCTCAAATCTCGAAGTCAAATCATCGTCCAATTCAATTGCCGCCTCTTGATGTTTACAACCAGCGTCAGCCTTATCTTAACAGCCTTCATTTTCTGACGCTTTTATCTTTTATGGTGTTGCGTAAACAAAATGACGTCGCGTCCTGCAAACCTCCCAAGACGTAAACATGCCCGCAGGACACAAACTGTAATTCCGTTTCCCTCACCCCTGACTCTGATAAGAGCTCGATGTAAAATCACTTTGGGTCACTTTTATAGCCTCAGTTTTATGGACATGGGCATTTCAAATTGAAACTCAAAGGTTTGTGGTGCCCAACGTGAGAATTCGAAGCCTGAGAATTTTTGTCATGACTTGCTGAAACATTTGGATGTGATTCTCGCATCTGTCTCAGGTGTATGAATAAATTTTTGACATGTTTTCACTTTGCACACCCTATGAAAAACAAGAAATTGATAGTTTTTTTACAGACTGGTGTGTGTGTGTGTGTGTGTGTGTGTGTGTGTGTGTGTGTGTGTGTGTGTGCAGGTGTTCTCCGAGTAGGGGCCGCGTTTGCGTGATGAGATGACAAGAAAAAAAAATTTGCACACCAATTTCAAGTGCGTGTTTGTTGTTGTGAAACAGTCTCTTTGGATCTCGTCCCAAGGCAGAAAACAACGAGGAAAAGAAACTTTTCCGTGCGAGCCCACATTCAATGGAACCATCCGGATTGGGGACAAGAAACCAGTGTTCCTTCAAGTCCACATTGACCATTGTGCGAAATGGTCATGGTGGACCCAGACGTGCAACTCAGACATCAGCACCTTCACAAGCAACAAGCATCAACACACGCACAAACAACATTTCTTTGGTGATCACAACGAAATTTCAGAACATTGATTTTTCTTTTCCCACAGACACGAGCAAGGAGGACCTGGACAAGGACTCGGCGGCGTCGAAGCGGCGGCGCACGCGCACCAACTTCACGGGGTGGCAGCTCGAGGAGCTCGAGAAGGCCTTCCAGGACTCGCACTACCCCGACGTCTTCATGCGCGAGGCCCTCGCGCTCAAACTCGACCTCGTCGAATCCCGCGTCCAGGTGAGTCCAACTTTCGTCCACGCGAGCGATTTTGGTTGACGTCTCGTTCTCGCCTTTGCGCTGACGGAAGTCTCGTTGATGTTCGTGTCCTCTTTGCGCACTGAGACACGTGCAAGTGGTGGTCTTTTGACATCAGCTCATTGACGTGGTCCAGTTGACAGACGTTGGACACGTGACATTGACGTCATCTCGTTGACGTGATCTCGTTGTCTGGAGCAGGTCACGACACCGCCCTTCCCTTGAACAAAATCGTCCTTTTGTGCCAGAGGGTTCAAAACCAGGCGAGTGGTCTGAGAAACATCGCGGCACAGGCTACAGGAGCTCCTGCCTCGTGAATCCGCCCTCGGTGAAGCAGGGAAGACGTTTCTGGGCAGATGGCGCGAGGCGCCGAGTAGTGATGAATCGGCCTCGATCGGGCGGATGGTTTACACGTTCTCGGGCCTTGGGTGTAAGTTCTATGGGGCTGCAGCCTATACTCCCAGAGGACAGAGGGGACAAAGGGAAGACGGAGGGAACAGAGGTCCAGGAACGTCAGTCCCAAAGGGGCACAAACCAGGAACCCTTGAGACCAGTGTTGCGAAGAGTAGCGAGAAGACGTGTGGGTCATGGGATCTTTTGGTCAAGAGAACAGACCAGTCCTTGAATCATTTTGGTGCTGAATCCCAATCAAACAACGCAAAGCTTTTTTTGCCTGCGTGCTGCGTCATTTGACGAGCGATGCAGCATTCCAAACGCGCGGCTAAAATTCCAAACCGCCTTGACTTCCTGGAACTTGCTGTCCAAAACTCACGCACTGAGTACCAGATGAGTTCCCTCAATCCGCGCGCGCGCGAGCATTTCCACGCGCAATTGTTGCGCGTTTGCCATTTCGATTCAGTGTAATTCAAAGCGCCTTTTAACATATTTGTCATCGTGTCTTATTGGTCCTTAATAGGCAGATAATTTAATTGGATAAACACAGAGCAACACATATAAAATTTGCTGAACATGATTAAGAGGCTTAATTGTGTGAAATTTGATTATTTGCGGAGAGAGGGTCTGTTTTTTCCTGCGCCACGGAAACGTCTTGCGTCGGTTGTTAATTGATGGGAAAAGGCGCGTGTTTGCAGTGCAGGTTCGAATGCGCAGCGCGTTTGGGTTTTGTCAAAGCGCTTCAATTGAGAATGGATGGGAGATGGGGCTCGGGAATTCGATTATGTTTCCATTCACAGACACGGAAAACCGGTCCCACACGCGCCCTTGTCCAAGAATTCGTTCAGGGGTGTGACCACGAAATTCTGATCCCTTTTTGTTGCTGGAAAATCGGGTACAAATTACGGGCCAGAGCGACTGATTCTTCCCCCCTGCAACCGTCCTTGGAGTCTGAATAAAAACGCAAAAATATTCAAAGCGCAAAAGAAAATTCAAGTTTCTCCGTATATTTTGTTCTCAAATTAATTTTTGCACAAAATTTCATGGCTGTTTCTAGAAACCAAGACATTTAAATTTTAATTTAATTTAACACGACCCGCTTTCAATAAAACGAATTTGTTCCTTCGACTGAGATGAAAATGGAATTTTCTGTTCTGTATCCTGTGACACAATTGCTTCAGTATTTGGTTCCTCACGTCTTTTTGAGCATTGACGCCTGTTTCACATTGGGTGCGTCACCCAGGTTATCCCACAATGAATCTGCGCTCGTTGTGTCACGAGCCACGATGCAGGATCTGTGCAGGGCGCAGTGCACCGCACGACGTACCCAGTGTTCCCCGGGCCTGACGGAGCGGTTTGTAGTTCATTACGTGGAGGAAGAGACGGGGAAATTGAATCCCGACCCTCTAATGGGCAGAATTAATGGAACAAATACGGCTGCACCGCAGTCTTGTTTCTTCTGGCATGCCTGCTGCTGAGGCTCGGTTCAAGCTCCATGCGTTTGGTCCCTGAAGTTCGTTCTGTGTTCCTTGTTGACAGAATTGAAGGGGACTTGATCCCAACGAGGGTGCACAAGTGTCCTGAGTTCCGCTCCCCTAGGATCCGCCGGTGGCCCTCAGCGGAGGAGCGGGTTAATTCTGTTGTCTGAGGAAATGTCGCTTTTCGATTCGGCAGTTTCCGCCTCATTTCCGGTTCCGGGGACGATCCGTCTCCGAGGAGACCCGAACATCTCCGAACCGCGTAATCCGACGCGCACCGTCTGCGGCCTGTTTCACACCGGAAGCGCCACTCGTGGCGTCCCTGTGTATAAGCGACGACGCAGCGCCCATTGTTGTACAGGGATGAAATGCGTGACGCATTCCCTGTGAATCCGGCCCGAATCGAGTAATTTAATTTCTGATGTTCTTCAAACAATTGTTCCCTGGCTGAGCAAAGAAATCCTGATGCGTAAAAAGAGAGATTTTCGTGGGATTGAGAATTGCGCAGCTTTCTAAATGTTCCTTTTCACTTACACAAAGTGAAGAACGAGTAATAGAGCCTCAACACCATTCAACATTTTTACGACTTGCAAAACGAATGAAATAAATGTTGTTGTCAAGTTATTTTTGTTGCAGAAAGGTTGACATCTCAATCTCGCACCCACAATATGTTGCAAACAACGTTGACAAAACAAGGCAGAAAACAAAACTTTTGTGCCTCGTTGGGGGAGAAACCCCAACTTGACTGACGTTGGCGCCAAATTGATTTTGAGTTGGGTTTTCACCCCGGGGCTGTGAGAAGGTGATCACTGTGTAGTACCCCCCGCGTATGTGCATTCCTTCTGCGCCCCTATTCCTTCATCAACCCTGCGCAAAATTAGGACTCACAAAAACTTTGTTTTGGTTGCTGTTTCAGTGAATAGAATACCAAGGGGCAGGTGCAGGGTTGTTTTGGGCCGGGTGAGGTTACACCGCGTAGATCTCTCCATTTGTGTTGTCCCATTTGCAAATTTATCATTTTTGTCATCTCCCGTCTCTGCGCTAACCTCTAGACCTCTGTCCCGGGGTGAAAAAAATAGTTCCTTTTGAGAAAAGGGAGGAGAAAAAAGAGTGTAATGTATGTGTGGTAAACCAATGTCACTGAGAAGAGTGACAAGAGAAAATAAATTAAGAAAGAAATTAACAGATGAATCACAAATTCTCAGTGAAGACATTTCCCATTCTTCGGGTGTACATTTGCTTCTTATGTCTGTCGGTGTCCATTGTGCTGAGAGCACCCACACTCCGATGGTCCCATGATATTCCAGAAAATTCAGGAAAGAAAACAGAAAACAAACTTTTCAATGCGGTTCGTTACGCACAAAGGTTGTCCACGAATTTTCCGCTGGACCCCGACAATTTCGAAACGCGGAAATTTCGTGAACGAACCTCGAACCATTTGCGAAAGAGCGAAGTCCCAACCAAATTTGCTCCCAAAATATGTTTAAATTTAATCACTCAAGCACCACTTAAGATGTCCTGTTCAACTACTTTATTAATTTAAACATTATTAAGTGTTTTGGGCATTGATGTCAGCCCCCCAGGTGGGGCGGCGCCCTCCCCCTCCGACCCGCACGCCCTCCGTCCGCCGCACCGTTTCGCCGACATTGTTAGCGACGCTCACCTTTTTACGCGCGTGATGAATGGCCACTTATTTCAAATAAAAAAGAGGCAATGAATTTTTTTCGCCGACAATTATTTTCGCTTGGGACACTCAGAGAATTTGAAGTGAATCTGACGTCGTTTTTGATGCGTCTTTGGTGTGTTGCCGGCAGCTCCGTTGGGATCATGCAGCTCAAGTTGCTTCTTGAGTTCTCAGGGTTTGCTTGAAAAGAGTGGGAATCGTTGTGACGTTCTAGCAGATTCATAACGGTGTGGATACGTGAAAAGAGAGACGGACAGAAAGGCAGACAGAGAGGCAGCGACAGAAAAGCAAAGCAAGCAGTTAAAATTTGAAGCAAAGACAAAGTCCCGCACGCTGATTCCTCACGAGGCCTCACAGGGCGGGGGAGCGGGCCTCTCGGTTACAGGTATCCTCGGATCGCTTCCCTGTGCACACAATGGCGCGGCCATTTAGCCTGTCAGTGAAGCCGATAACGTAGCTGGGCACATCGCTCACTCGGAACCGCGCTCCCCGTCCCCGAGGGGGATCCAGGCACACGGGACCTGAAGTCCACATAGGACCCAGGGTATGAAGAAAATGACCAGACTGGGGGATTCTTGGCATAAGTCAGGGCCTTGCACCACAAGACATCCGGTATGGATATATATGTCCACTGCAGTGCGATTCGGGTTCCATGTGGGTGTGGCATTGGGAGCATTGAACCCTTGGATGGTCACGACGCAGACGTCGTGTCCGCAGTGTGGGCGACCAGGAGTCCAGGGACTCGGTGACGGTGAAAGGCTTGGAATCTCAGGGACCTCAAAACGTGTGTGCTGATGTGACGTGGCAATGAAGAGGGTTCTTTCAAACCCTTGGGAAAATTGTCATTTCAAACGGGTGTGATGGACAGAAGAACAAGTGCAACAGGCTGAGTCAAAGTGGACGCAAGTTGACAACGTGGAGACGAGGACGTTCAACTTTTGAATTCTCCCAAAATAAAGTCACAACCACCGCTCCCTCCCCCCAGAGATCCACAGGGCTGCGGGGCGCAGGGGTGATGGAGGGGGTCGTTTAGATCATGATGGATGGCGTATTCTGCTAATAAAGACATGAGCGGAGGCATCTGAGCATCTCTCTATGGGGACAGGGGGCGGGACACCCCTGCACCCAAATTATACCCTGTCCCGCGCTAGGGTACACGATATACAGACCCCCTTCATACCCAGAGCCATAAAACATACCTTATTTGGAGAAAAGGGGATCTTGATTATCTGGGAACTTCGCTATCAGTTTCTCAGGCAAATGAGATCAAGGGTTATTTATTTCTGACTCGAAACAGAAAACAAGTTGTTGGGATTTTTTCATGTTTCATTTTTTTGTGTCAGAAATCTTGTCACCTGCGCAAAATTGTTGCAAAGTTTGTGATTCTCTTGTTCGGAGATAATTTGGAAACCTTGGGTCCATGTCGTCTGAACCTTCGGGTCCTTGGGCCGTGGCCTCCATACACGACTTGAATGAAACTGGCCGTTGCAGTGGAATGTCCTAAACAAATCAAAAGAAATGTCCCAAAAAAGGAGGGACCTGCATTTTGACGCGGAGAACAGGGATTGACAGGTCCGAGGTGCTGCAGATGGAAGCGTGGAAGACGTCAATTGTTCTGCGTAAAAACGTCGCACGTCGTTCCTGGACGGGATCCGTAAACGGCCGATTCTTTCTTTTCTGCGCAGCAAAAGATACAATCTGTCTCTCTTTGCACAATCCAAAACCTTTGCAATGGTATGTTTTTCTCAGTATTATTGAATGGCCTTCGGGCATGACAATTGCTCAGCAACATTTCTGCAGGCCTTGGTTCACACGCAGGGTGCGTCCGTCAAACGTACATGGTGTCCCCTGTACGTACAAGCACAAGCGTCTTCTCCGTCTCAGTCTGGACCCGTTGACTTCCGCACAAAACGCAGGACGCGTCCACTGTGAAGCCCGGGTTGCAACTGTTTAGAGTCCTGGGGAGAGGCTCTTATTCTGGGCCTGCAGATCAAGTGGCTGATCGTTAGTGCGGGACTGTAATTTAGTGCACAGGACTAATAGCTTCTCCCTTGTAGTGTTTGACAAGGGAATTCATGGGCTTGACAAGGTAATTGTGGGTTGGAAAGCGATCCCATGACCTGCGAGCTGTGGCAGGGTGGAGTGTGGCAAAGTGCTACCGATTGAGAATGTGTTAAAATGCCCATGCCTTGTGTGAATGTCCACCAGCGGGTCAAGGGGTGGGAGGCTTGACTGGGCTCTGGGTATGGCAAAAAACAGGAACTTTGGAAAACACAGCAAACTGGAAAACGTTTGTCTTCTGAAGAGGAAAAAGGAAAGAAGGGGAACAAATCACACAGATTCCTCTAGCTGGACTGAAAGCGCTACGACAAGAGGTAAACAAAAATCAAGAACCCCACGATGAGAAAGTCCAGTGCAGAAAAATAACTGGATCTGGAGGCAAAGCCTTTGTGCTGCTCCACCTGTGAAACAAGGCGGTTGTGACACTGTGTGGCTGTGATGATTAAGATCGAGTTTGGCTGATTTTGACGGGTTAAACATAATAGATGGGTAAATTACATGTGTCCCAGGCCTGTTGGCTGAGCAGCACAATTGCGGCGCGCCACACACCGATCCGTCAAGTCTCTCTCTCCAGGATGTTGAGAAGCGATGAAATTTCCCATCCGAAGCTTGGAATCGGTGCGGATGAGGGGGCCTCACCCACCGTACCCGGGGCTTTTTTGCTTTTCAAAGTTGGGGTCCTATCTGGGTGGTCGTCCAAATCCTGTAGATCCACCCTCAACCAACACAGGGACGATATTCTGAACAAAGATTCTGGGCTTTTCGACGGGAACTTTCTTGAAGCCAAAAGTTGATTCCCGTATCAACTGGAGAATGACTTCGTGTCTCCATTCTGGTTGACTTGCCTTGAAGTTTTTTCTTTCTCTTTTTTTCCTCCATCTACAGCTCGTCTTCCCACACGTGCATGTTCGTGCATTTCGTTTTCCACTTCTGGTCTGGGCTCCAATTCATCGCAACTTGTTCCGACCCTGAGTAACGCTGACACGAATGGAGCAGTTTTGATAAACGATGATCGTGTAATGAAATCTTAATGCACATTTAACGACCCAAAATTTATTTAGCAAAAATACCTGAAAGTACCCCTTTGACATGAATACGGTCAATGGTGCCATGAAATATTAAAATGCCCAGAAGAAATGTTTCAATAATTCTGTCCATAAATATAGGTTTCTATTGAAGAAAATGATTGCTATTTTCGGCAGGTTTTAATTTAATTTACCTCGCTGAGACGTCAAAAACGCTTTGATTTATGTGTATTTTATTCAGTACGTTTTGAATACTGTTTTCGCCAGGTGAAAAGTACAAAGATGGATGTGTCTCGACGTAATGTTGAATCTGATGCTTATCTTGGCAAATTCATTTTGCTGACATCGGAAATTTAATCAACTTCTCAATGTCAACCCCGGCAGGTGGAAAAATGTATCTTGTTGCTTTTTTGTTGTTTTGAAGTTGCAGTTCGGGTGATCACAATTCCAGTCCCCGCACCTGACCCTTGATTGCTGAAAAAAGCGTAAACATGAAAACGCGTTTGAAAATCCTCAGCAGACGCATCAGAATTTGTTCTCAAAAGACAAAATTTTAAACCATCAAATGACAAGATACACACTGGAATAAATACCCTGCCTGCCACACATCTCGTACCAAATGGGGTGAACCCTGCTGCCTTCTGTTTCCTGGGTGAACTGGATCAAATCCATGTCAATCTTCATTCCCTCGTATCCGCGCGTGCACGTGCGCAAAGAGAGCGGCCTGCGAGGCAATATGAGTAAAAGCGGCTCCTGACAGATCAATGGGCACAGGTGAGCAGGGCAGATCTCCAGCAGATTCAGGGTCGGGGTTGGCGTTGGTGGGCGAGCTGGTCCAGCCCTGGTGGAGGATCCGAAGTTCAACTTCAAAAAAAAGTTGCACGCAAAAAACAATCAAAAGAATTTGCATCTGTGTTCCCCAAGTTTGGTGCCACCAAGTGCTCACTTTCCCAGTTGCCGTGATCTTTTTCATAGTTGGAATCGCCCCCAATGACAGAAGTTCTCTCTCCCCTCACTCCACCTGACTCGGCCTCAAGGTAAAGAGAAACACATCGCTGTATCCACGGTGCGCGGCCCATTAATTCAATTACTGCTGTGTATCCAGCGTGTATCCAGGGCGCCCCGCGCGCAGCGGCGCCGCCGCCGCTTTGTTTGCGACGCGTTTCTTGCCGTTCATCAACCTCCGGTTCATGCAGACAGACTTTAGAGGACATAAGAAAGGGTGCAACCCCTAGACCTGGGGCAATTCGTTTCCAAAATGTGGTGCAAAAAACGTGCGCACACCTGACCGCTTGCAATGGGGATGTTTTTGCAGCGGTTGTGGGGCCTGGATCTCCAAGTGATAGTTTTGGGCAGCAATGTTCTCACACAATTATCATCAGTCTCGCGGACACTACGAGCGAAGTTCATCTGTCTCACCAAAATCCCTTTTTCGAAATGGTGTGGTTTCATCCCTCGATTTCACATCCCTCGAATTGTCCAAAATTCGACACAAAAGGCAAGTTACCTTTTGTGTCAAAAGGTGTCATTTTGGAGCAAGGCGAGTTCTCATTGGGAGGGCCCTGATGTGGACGTGTCCGAACAAGCTGTTCGTGGATTGTGCTCAAAACGAACCAATGACAAAACACGTTTGATGACAAATTCACATCATGAAACATTTATCCTCTTCTGTTTGTTCAATTTTTTTCGCGAGTTTTCCTCTGACACAAAAACGGATGTTTGTCTTGTTTGCGCAAACAATTTAATTTGCAAATAACAACCCACTGCAAACATTTTCCAAACATTTGCACTGAAAAACGACATTTATCCCATAGATCTATTCAGGCATCAGGAAAATTATATCAAAATTCGTTTTCTCGAAGAAGATGCAACTTTTGGTCCTGAGCGCCTGGGCCCCATGAGAAAAATTCTTACTCTTTCTTCAGAAAATCACAAACTATAAATTTGGCAACAACATTCAACAAAAGGGTCCCAAACCCACTTCCCAACTTCCTGGATCGACCCCAGGTTTCTAATTTGAAAATCCCTGAGTATTTCTGCTCAGGTAAAGCGGAAGCGGAGCTGTGCACAGAGCATTTAATGCATTGTTTGAACAATTTAATTACAGGTGGAGGAAGCTTTGTGTGCACAGATGTAAAATTCGCGCGTCGCGTGGAAAATCCGGGTGAGAGGCGTGCGCGCGAATTAATTTTTTTCCACGGGATTCGGGGTGCGGCGGGTCTGGGCAGAGGGATGGATCCAGGATTGAGGGAGGCTGTCTCGGCCCCAAGGGAGGGCAACATAAGCTTCGACCAAAAAGAACAGGCACTGTTTTCTTTTTGGAGGGAAATGCAGATTGAAAGTGGTGTCAATAGAGAACCAGCTGTTTGCAATTGTCGTTTCATTCCGGAAAAAACTTGGTTTTTGAAACCAGGCAATTTTGCGAAGCTGGATGTCAAGGAAAAGGTGTATCTGTTCTTGCTGGGCACAGAAGGCGCACATGTGTGCGTGTGTATGAGTAGTGCGTCCATTCTCATACGTGAGGCTCACGAGAAACGAAGACACAATTCACTGAAGGAAACCATCAGCAGAACTGGATCGGAGCCAAACCACGTTGCGCACTGAGCAGCCTTGGGAGATTCTTGAGTTCAACCAACTGTGAAGAAAACACCAATTTATCAACAGAATCAATTCAATTGAATTTGAAATATTCATTGGACAAGACAAAGACATTTATTGAAGGCAAGAAGCAATATAAATTGAATGTTCATTGATTCCAATGAGAAAAGTCCTTTCACTGGATCATTGATGGATGTCATAGATTTGTTGTCCTTCCTTCTGGTTCTTCTGTTCTCTGCCTCCCAATTGTATGAAGCACACCAGTTTCTTGTAACAGCCGTGGGTGCCACGCCCAAATGTGTCCACCCAATAATTGAACAGAAATGGTTGTGGTCTGGATCTTCATGCGACTGTAGAAACAACACATTTTGTATTTGCAGTGGAAATGAAATTCCTTTCTTGTCCCTGAGGTCTTTGAACACCAAAGTACAATCACTCCCTCTCAAGTATGCCGGAGGAGCAGGGGCATTTTTCGTGCTTGAAGGCCTTTGACTTGGTTGTTTTTTGATCAGATAATTGGGGTGTCAGGATAACATAAAGCTTCCTAAATGGAGGGATCATTTGATGTGATTTGACGGGACAACAAGCAGCACAAGGCGAGAATACGAGCAATGATTCGTTTGTGGACTAAAACCTCAGCCCTCCAGGTCCGCCAGAAGGAAGGGACTGAGACATTGTCCTTCTGCACGGTCTCAAGGCTTCTCTATCTCGTGCTCATGTTTCTATTTCCCCATTTCTCCCTCCCTCCCTCCGTCCTCCCTGGGGAGGAGACATTAATCTGGAGGGAGACGCGTCAACTCTTCCACTCCGCTGCCCTCAGCACCAGCCGCGTCCAGATCCCGGAGCGGCGCAGATCCAGAGGGGGCGGCGTTTAGACGGGGAATCCAGGGGTCCAGGGCCCGGTCCGCAAAGCAACCACCACTCCACGTCAAGCATCCAGCTCGCTGTCCATTCCCTTGTCATAGTTTCAAAAGTTGAGATCCCGACCCTGACTGAAGTTGGACATTGACCAAATCCTGGATCCAGGAGCCACCACGTGGTTCCAGCAGACGGAGGAGGCATCTCATCCCGGCCGCACCTCGCCCCGCTACACCCTCCCTGTAATGAGCCGCACCCTGCGCTCGTGAAGTTGTCTTAACGACTCGTCTCGTGTCAAATTCATGTCACTTGTAATGAATTTTCAATGAAGTGTGGGGCTTGATGGATCCCACGCTGAGGCCGGGTTCACACTGGATGCGTCGTGGGTTGCGCGCCAGTCGATGGCTGCTGCGTCGCTCACACAGGCGGAACATGTGTTGACTGTGGATTATGTTCTGCCAGGAAATGCGTGACGAATCCAGTGTGAAGCAGAGTTCACTGAGCCCCCTCCCTCCCTCTGTAACGGCTGTCAAGGCATTGAGACACAGATTTGCTCTCTTTTCTGAGAACCTCCTTCACATCTTGGCAGTCTGGATGAATAACTTGAAGCAATAAATTTGCAAATTTTTGCAAACAAAAAGAACAAACCATAGAAGTTGACCACAGACGCTGGACTCAAATTAGTGTGAAACAAATGAAGTATTTCCAACCTGTGCAAAACTTGCTCTGACAAACTGAACTTTTTACTTGAAAAGCAACACGCAGAGTGTGGGAAAGTTCGCGATGCGAACTTCAATATTGGAACGAACTTGGTCCAGTCAACACGGTGATTCAGAGAAGGTCTGGACTCCGTGGTTTTGTATTGTTGAATTTTCATGTTGACCCAACTTTGAGGAAACGTGCGAACTTGTCCACAGACGGAACAAAAACATCATCACAAGTGATGCGCGGTAAGAACGTCAACCACCGACACAGATCTCCTTGGGCTGCCCAAAACTTTCCCCAATACTTGCTGCACTGTCCGTTCGTGTCTTTAGTACCTGCAGTGAGCAGATGATGATTGAATACAGAGGGTCACCAACTTAGTCTTTTGAGCGCGCGCGCGCGCGCGCGACAGAGAGAGAGAGAGAGAGACAGACAGACAGACAGACAGACAGACAGACAGACAGACAGACAGACAGAGTACCCGTTTGAGTACATGTCTATGCGAGAGACACAAATCTATTGATTCACGCACACGCGCGGAAGTCTCAGAAAAAGCCGCGGACTCGCCACTCGGCGCACGTCCTGCAAGAAACAAGGAAGCGCGCTCGTTTGCCAGGAACCTATACACTGTACTGTGCAGGCAAACAGTGCAGGTTGAAGCCGTATCCCCTGTCCCGTTCGCCAAATTTTGACCAATGAAAAATGAAATGGGGAACTGGGTATTTAAAATTTTATTGGTCACTCGTGTATGAAATCCGGAAGATTTAGCGCCCCCGTCCTGTCTTACGTGGTCCGTGTCTCCACAAGTCTGTTTGACGATATGGCATTTCCACTGGGGTGAACGAACACAATGAAGACAAAACTCAAACAACCAGTTCCACTGGTTCAAAAACAGTGCAATATTTTTTCCAATTCCCTGAGCTTGATTCCGCCCTGTCCACGCAGACCGAGGACACCTCGGGCTCAGCCGGGTCGAGGCGCGGCGCTGGTCGCGGGGACAGTTGGAGTCGGGATTAATGTCGCGTTATCCGTCGCATCACCATCTGTGGACCCGGCCCGGGTCGGTTCACACCGGACGCGGCAAGCGGGCGGGACTTCCTGTGCAAGTTGGGTCGTTTTTTTCTCCGGATGCGTCACACATCTCTGCAATACGCGCAACTGGGTTGGTGACACAACACAACGCACCTGGAGTGAACGTTTCCTCCCCACCACATCGCCCTCCTCCCCCTCCCTCTGTCACCCACCCTGCAATCAGCTCTTTGTAAATGAGCTTTTGTGCGCTAAACAAGCTCCTCCGAGCTGATGCCTCGTGTCTGGGGCGCCTCTTTGTTGTTGGTAAAGTGGTGCTGTTTGTGGGGTTATTGGGCACGAGGGGCTCTCAAAATGACGATTAAATAGGGATGGCTGTTTGGCTGGTCTTCTTGCACGCTGGGAAAGGCAGTTCCTTGACGGCGATCCCACAAAGGCGCTGACGTAGAAAAGCGTCAAGCGGACAATTTTTGAACTGGTTCAGGCTCAAAATTTCTGTTGCTTGTCTGGTCTGAGAAGTCCTATGTTGCAGTGGAGCAATCAGTCCACTCGCCAACGTTTTTCTTTGTTCCAGTGCATAAAGGTTGACACTACTCAAAAAGACTGGTCAACGTATCACGCCCCCCTTTTACGATGCTTATTTTTGTCAAATGACAAAAGAAACATGGGCGTGTCTTCTGTGCTTTGGCAGTGAATGTTCTGCGGAATATTTCAGTTTCAAGATTGCATTTCTGTTTTTCGCTGGTTGAGAAACATCGTCGAAAAGGAAAACGTCAGCATTCAAAACGAAAGGCAGGCAACAGAGCTGAATGCTTGGTGTCTTCCAGACACCATATGTAGTTCAAAAAGCGTTGCAGAGTCCAATTTAGAAATTGACAATTTTATTGGGAGGTTAAGGAGATAATTTTGTACAATGTTAATGGGTTTTGCTCAATGATGGTGTCCCCAGCCCCCTCCTGATGTCGAGGGCTGCAGGGCATACTTACCCTCCACACACCTCCACTAACAACGGCCACTTCTGCTGCCCTTGATATACATTTCATGGTGGTCTGTTTATGAGGGGTTGTTTTCAGTATTTAATTGCCTTGCTTCAAATCAGATAACTGAGGCCCATTGGAAGGTGCAATTCTAGCACCAGAATGGGCGCTTCCTGAGATAAGCCCTTCACCCCATTGACAACACTTCCTCTTGTCAAACCTAACCGCTTCAAAATGACTTTGACTCTTTCAGTCCTCCATCTCAATATGGTCACATTTGGAGCACAATTGAAAAGTTGCGAAAGCGTTTTTCAGTTGAATCTATTTGATGGGCGATGGTAATTCATTGCCCATTGAAGTTTGATGCAGTGCTTCTCAAGTGGCTGGGGCCCTCAGGCCGCGGAGCCTCGCTCACACGGGATGCGTTGTGCATGGCAACAGTCGATGAAGTACACAGACGGAAACGTGTAATGAATCCAGTGTGAACCCGGCCTGAAGCCCAAATGTTCCCCAAGCCCTGCTGTTGAAGGGTAATGTTTAAAACTAGACCACAACTTGAGCAAACGACCATTTTTAATCACAATGCTGAAATGAGACCAATTTTGCAAACAAAGAGACACGAAAAATTCTCTCACTCAGTTAGAATTTATGTTGTAGTCTTACGGGGCACATCTAGGATTTTTTCTGCGAGGGGCTCGATCTACCTCCTCTCCCACAAACGGCCCCGACTCAAAAAGTGCAAAAAGTTGGGCAAAGAACTTTTCTGGGCAGCTGATTATTTTCTGAGTCCGACTGGTCAATTAGACGTGAAGTCATTTCGGCGACGGATGTCAATGACCACGCGTATCCCCAACGAAAATGTTTTTCGATTTTCAAATTTTGTGTTTCTTGAACAAAATACCGTTTACTGTATGAAAGGCAGCGAGAAAACAATCACTTTGTGTCATTTGGACCCAATCATTAGAAGAGCAGAAACACACATGAAATAGAATTAAACAGTTTCGCATCAACCAACGAAAAATAGAAAGTGTGAGTATTTTGACAGTCAGCTTTTCAATGAGCCAATTGATGAGTGATTCTTATCAACTCAGCCCCACCTTAAGAAAACATCGTTACGCAACGCGCGCCACCTTAACAATGCATACTTAAGGAGGATGGATGAAGTGTTTTGCTGCCATCACAGTTGGACCGATGATGTGTTTTGGATTCCGTTGCGCAATGTTGTCAACTGAGGAGTGTCAGATTGAGCTCTGAGTTTATCACAACCCGAGTAGATCAAGGGGACAGGACGCCTTGTATCCGCCCCCGCCATCAGGCAAAATTTTATTCACTTTTTGGAGTTTGAGAAGGACAAATCCCACAGTCCGATTTGAAAAGGACTGTTCTCCAAATCCATACCTGGCTCCAACAGAGCTGACAAAAGAAACGGTGCAGCAGATATACAAAGAGTACGAGGACCCCGGCCAAATGATTTCATTTGAGGACACAACTAAATTTTTGTGTCTGTGCAGGAAGAAAATTCGTGCTTGTGATCAAAAGCACTTCTTTCCCAACACTATCTCAATTTCAGTAGACAGATATTTTTCGTGAACGCTTGGGAATAAAGCAAGGACAACAGCGAGCAAGTCAAGGCGTCCATTGCGTCTGTTCAGCGCGGCCACAGTCCGGCCATTGTGCCGCGTCGCCGCTTATCGACGATAAACATCTCGCTCATAATTAATAAACCTGTACCTTCAAAAAACGCGCATAAATTCAAGTCGCGCACTGTAATTATGGCAATAAATTTCTCTCCCATTACGCGCGCAAAAATTGACGCGCAGCGCATTGTTGTGACGCTTTGAACTTTTTTGACGTTGAAAAAAGCAGCCGTGTAAAAATGACAAAATTATTATGTTTTGCAGTGCCTTTTCAAGGGTAGTTAAGTATGTAATTTATGGCAGAGTTTTCTGATATCGAGTTACATGGGGTTCAATATGAAACCATACGGGGTCCACAGGAAAAAGCGCAGAAAAACATTGATAATATTATTAAGCTCGTGTGACTTATTGCAATTGTGATAAAGATGTCAGGCTTGAAGCGAAAATTTCACATAATGTTGTGCGGTGCTGATGAAATCAAAACCCGCGACCGTTTACGGAGAATTCAAACTTCCAAATCTAAAGCGAATGCGGTGGAAGGGACAAAAGCAGATCTGTTCGACTCTGCAAATACGTGAGATCGAAATCGTCCGCGGTCACTTGTGAAAATTGACAAAGTGTTCATTTCTATGTCAAAAGACATGAAGGTCCGTTTTATTTGAAAAGAAAGAACGATACAGCTGTGCAAGACTTGTGCTTGATTTGAATGAGGCGGATCAGGCATTGGCGGATTTCACGCCGGCTTCGAGAACACGGTTTCTGAAAGCAAAACAGAAGCAAAACCATGTGAACTGTTTCAAAGTTGTCTTCCTCCACCCCACAATGGTCCGTCTTTTGACCAGACCTCTCATGTTGCCCAGTCCCATGTCCGATTCAGTCGTCGCGAAGAGGTTGCCACACCTGGTGTTTTCTTGAAAGACTCGTGCAGAAATGTAGAATTTTTGACCAGAACTTATTTCCTTTTTGTTTCGTGTATTCAACAGGTGTGGTTCCAGAATCGACGCGCCAAGTGGCGGAAAAAGGAAAACACGAAGAAGGGGCCTGGGAGACCAGCGCACAACGCGCACCCACAGGTACACCCACACCTGGACACACGCGCATATTCACAGCACACTCACACAGACACATCAAACACACACGCGAAAAGACAAGGGGCATCATCACACAAAGCTCATCTGCACACACACACACACACACACACACACACACACACACACACACACACACACAACTGACACTATCTTCCTCGTCTCCCGCAGACGTGCAGCGGCGAGCCGATCCCTCCGGACGAGCTCAAGCGACGCGAGCAGGAGCGCATCGAGAAGAAGCGGCGGAAGCAGGAGGAGCGTATGCGCAGAATCGAGGAGAAGAAGAAGCTGAACGGAGGCAAGCTGCCCAGCTCGGACAGCATGTCCAGGGTCAGCAGCCTCTCCGACATCGACGGAAACAACTCAGAGTCCGAGATCGACGTTGTGGGGGAAGAGGCTTCCACCGGAAGTGGCTGCGGCCATGATGAACAGGAACAGGAAATGGATTTGTCTGTGGCGCCATCACGTGGGTGTCAGGACAAGATGGCGCCGGAGGGACAGAATGGGATCAAGCCTGTGTTAGTGAGAAGCGCTTTCAGCATCGAGAGTCTTTTGGAGGCTCCGAAGGTCCCGAGAGGAAGAAGGCCGAACTCCAAGTACCCGAGGGTACAAGCCAGCAAATCCATGAACCCATTGTCGCTGGGTATGTATCCGCTCTACCCCATAACGCAGCCGGTGGGGTTCCAGGTGGAGAGACCCCCGACCCCCTCCACCCCTTCCTCCACCCCGGATGACCCGAGTCCGGAACCCCTGCGTCGCTTCTCCTCACCCTCCTCACTGAGGACCAATCAGAAGCCTCAGCCTCGTTCTGGCCTCGCCCACACTGCACAGTCTCGTTCTGAGACGCACGAAGGCGATGGACAAGACTCCAGACACCTGCATAACTCCTCCACAGACTCTGAAGGGACATTGGGCTGCGCTCCACTGTCCCCGCTGAAGAAATCCGACAGACTGGTACCCGCTTCGAAGTGCGAGATTCTGGTTTTGCCTGGTGCCCATAACCGGAAGTGCATCACGCCCCCTTACGTCAAGTGCGTCCCGGAGGATCCAGAGGTCAAGCGGTCAAGCTCCAACCCAACGTTCGGGTCATTCTCGGACACTGACGATAGCTGCGGTCAGTTCTACGCCTTGGACTGTTCGCTCAAGGGTCCGGCCGAGGTCCGAGTGTAGTGCTTCAAGCTTTCTTGTCGTGCTCGTGGACTGAAACGGAGACGGACACCGAGTCCGCAGGTCACTCTCAGACCATGCTTATCGCTTTCAAAACGTGCAGCATCAAGTTGAGCGTTGCGAAGTTTTGGCCAGGCGTACGGTATCCGAACGTTGATTTTCAGCTGTCCAATTGACATGCGTGGCAGCGTAGGAATTCGTCACTGTGGCAGGGAAAGGACTGGCTGTAAAACTGCGGTGCACTCGAAATCTGTCTGCACGTGTTGTTGTGGTATTCCGTTGTTTGCCAGCAGAAATGGGAACTGCTCCCACACCGACACCACTGCTATTTCTCTCTTACGCGATAAAATTCACAAAACGAAAAGGCCTTTTGCGCAGGCGTTGAATGCCCTTTGGCAAAGGTTGCAGCAAATTTTACGGGTAAAACGTGACTTTGGTTCGCTTGATGCCTGACGCTTGATGCTGAGTCCTGAAAGGGGATAGCCTCAAAACTGAAATCCGAATGAAATCGCTGTGTTCCTGCGACAACCACAACAATGCATCCTGTTTGAAATGTTGTTTTGCAATGCGGCTGAGATGTTCCCAATAAAGATTCCTATTTATTGGACACACGTGTTGAAGTTGTTTCTGTGGGTTCCGGTGCGTGTGCTTCCAAACAAGGCGCGTCCAGTTTTGGCAGCTTCAGAGCGGATTGAAGGCACTCACAAGACTCCATCCCTTCCCCAAGTTGAAGAACTGAAACGCGAAAATCCAAAATTTTGGCAGCTTTGGGGTAGATTCAAAAAATATCAAGTGAGCTTGGGGTACTCTTGAAACTCCACCCCTTCCCCAAATTAAAAAATTGAAATGGAAAAAAACTGATCGCGTTCTGCTCCTTGTGATACCCTGGGGGTACGGGGTCTGGGCCTCTAGGGTTCCACATCCGGGTCTGAGAAACCTGTCCAGATCTTGAGAAAAACACGTGGAGTCATGGTCTATCCGGAAAGATCTCACAACACATTTGGAAATCTTCAGAAGGAGTAATCTGTCAACATGTTTGGAAATTTTTAGAAGACATAGAATTTTGTTTTCCCCATACACCGTGCTGTTTGCCCACCGCACGATCCCCACGTGTCGTGTCCCGAGTTCCGACCCGTTCACCCCCAATTACGGGTGTTTACCCTCTGATTAGGACCATTTAATTGTTTGTATGTGGAGGTGACGGGGATTCCTATTGAGCGTGTGGGGCTAATGAGAGAAGCTGATGGAAATTCCACATTCAACTGTCATGTTTCTGAAGAATACTGTGGTGGAACCAAGCATAGTGGGGTGGAGCCAGGGTGCTCGGGTGCCCGGTCGTCCATGATCCCAGCACAGATTTGCCTGTCCCTAGCACATGTTGGTATTTTCGACACGCCAACTTATCAACGCCAAAAGTCACCCTTTCCTGCCGGTTTTCTTGCCCAAATCCTGAACCAGTCCCAGGAAGCAGGGGACAGCGCGACTTGTGTCGATCCAGGTGCAGTCAAGCCCGAAAGTCAACATCAACTCTATTTGGCACTCTCATGGTAGGACCCTGGTTGAGCCGATCTTGTCCCAAAGTTCTGGATCTGCAGCAGACGAGTTCTCAATAGCACGAGTTTCGATCCGCAGTGCGACGGAACGTCCGATGGTTGCACACGGAGCTCATCTGAGCCCGGTCTGGGAGCCTGCCACGAACTTTCTGCTTTTAACCTGCACCAACTCAGATCACCTGATTTTCTTTCCACGATGGCCTTTGACCCCTGAAAGTTTCCTGGTTTTTGTGGAGGAATGCAACTCAGAATCGAACACTTTATTAATCCCTGTGAAGCCCGAGTTGTCGGGTTTGGTCACGTTCGTATTGTTCGTACTTCCTCTCGCGAGCATGCGCGAAGTCGCACTCGAGAAATCACCGTCAATAGGTTTTCAATGCGTGTTTGCTATTGAAGCAATTAAGAGGTCTAATTGATAGGAGAGTACATATTCCACACGCAAGGAACACATTTGTTCAGCAGGATATGTTAGGAAGACGGATCCAGAGGGTCAGAGCCACGTGTGGCCAGGACTGAGGCAGGGCACACCCTAGTCCTGACTAGATTCCGACATCAGAGTTTCAAACACTGGAAATGTTGGGACTATGAACAGGAACCTGGAGTACCACGTCGGGCAGGAAGGTTTCTTTATTTGTCAGGGGGGGGGGGAGCCAGAGCCCACAGGGACAATTGGCTTTGGGATGCAGGAACCTGGTCCTGACTCAACCAAGAAAAAATTCTCACCAGGACTACGCGAGACGTGGCTGGCACCAAAAGCCAGGGTTTTGACAAAGATTTTTGAGTGCAAGTCAGGTAGCAGGAATCCGTTCAGAAACAAGAGTCCCAAATCATCGAAGGGTTGATTGCACACTCACACGCACCACACACACGCACACCCAACCCAAGGAAAGACTCGGCCTCTCTTAAAACTCGTCCCGCCTCCCGAGATGATTTTCTGCAACACACGTCACTCGTGATGCAGTCATCAAGCGCACCCAGCTTCATTCAATTACGCGTGATCGCAATCTTTTAATTAACCGCGAGCTCTCGCGAGCTCCTCTCGCGGCGTCTCGCATCGACCCGCGAGTTCCCAATAACGCACCAACATTGATTCCACCGCCGGAAAACATCGATCCTGGCTTCGTTGTGGTGGATGCAGGAAGACGGTTTACCCAACACAACCCCCTCCCCTCCAGTCCTCCCCTCACACAAAGAACCCCGGAAGTTAGTGCCATCAGGTTTTCTGTCTTCCCTGCCGTTTAAAACGTTTGGGTTGTTCTTAGTTCGCTTCCTCGATCAAATCCTGGAGCCACCCTTGGCTCACTGACCTCCTCCTCTGGGAAATGGGAATTTTGTACACGAAAAAGACACAGTCCTTCTTTGTGAACAACGACCTCCACACCCCACGCAATGCAGAGAAGAGTCCTGGCCTCTCAATCCCCAACGGACCGTGAAGAAGGGTCACGGTGGGCCTTTGTCCTGCTTCAATTCCCAGCAGACTCTGGCTGGGTTCGTGACGGGCCTGGTCCTGTCCTTTCTTCGCCAGACCTGAAGAGGGTCGCTGCCCATGCCTCCGCTCCGTCAGACCCGAACACATTTCATGTCCCTGTCCAAGATCACTGTCCACCAGACCTGAGGACAGCCCTGTCCTTTCTCTCCACTGGCCTCGAGGAAAAGTCTCCGCTCCCCACCACCCTCAGAAGAGGATCCCCACTCCTGTTCCCTCTGCCCACCGGTCCCGAGGAGGCCCCCTGGACCCGCCCCTGTTCCCTCCCCACGGGTCCCGAGGGAGGCGTGATGGATGTCCAGGATTTTTAATGGAGATCCGAGCCCTGATAACTTATTAATTTCTTATTAATAGAACCTGCTCCCTTCTGCTCCACGATGTAATTGAAAGGGCCAATTTTTCACTGGGCCTGCTAAATCAGGATTTGTTGCCGTGGAAACGGATTTGCCTTTTCTGATGTGATCAAAGACGCATTGTCGTCAAAATATTTCCCAGCCATTTGGGGTTTTCTGTTGTTTCGATGTCTTTATGCTCAGGAATTGTTACGCTGTGCGGGCACTTTTTTCGGTGACTATTCTCTGGGGAGACAAATAATGTACGACACAGTTCTACATTTGGACATTGGCCATAAATTTCCTGCCCAAGTTAGGCAAGTCAAAACGTCAGAATTTTGTGGTCCTTGTCAAAATTTCAGAAGAAATCATGTATTTTCCATGTTTTGTGCCAACACGTCTTTTTTCTCTGTTTGCTGACATTCATACACTTTCAGTTCATTTCTCTTCTTCTTTTGAAGCGCACCAAACATCAAAGTGACAACAACGATTCAACGTTGTCATGACAATTGCCAACACCTGAAACAGAAAACAGATTTCAAACAGAGCTTTGAACAAATTCGCCAAGTAGAATGAAACCACAAACAGATCTGTCCCCATCCAGCAAAAATTAAATATTTTTTGAGGAGCCATCTGCTGATATTTGCAACACTTCCAAAGGTTGGAACCGCAATTTGTCCTCCACAGTCATCAAATCTTTGCATTGGTACTGGGCGCCATTGCTGGGAACACACAAGGTCAATATTGGAACAGGTTCCCAGGGAGGTCGACGGCTGGAGTGGAAACCATTTTCATGTTTTTGTATTTTTTCGTTGAGGAACACAAAAATATATTGTGCGGAGTGTCCGTTTTGCACTGAATCTGAACATGAATCCAAATCACAGTCCGAAAGACCCTGAGAGGTCTGGCCGCTGAAGTCTGTTGTGCTGGGGCACCAACAGGTCTCAGTTGATTCGTCTTTGCTTTGAATCACGCCGCGTTTATCCAGATTTTTCTCTTGGACTTTCGTGCGTGAATGAATTCGTGGAAAAGTGGAGTGCTCATCGTACAGTTTTCCAGCTGACCAAAACACTAATTTGATCTTGACTACTCCAGTCCTTCAGTGAAAGTGTGACAAACTGAAAGACATGGTGTGAAAATCTGCAATTTTACAGCAGAGAAGCCCATCTCTTTCGTTCCATGGTCCACCTCGCAAATCGGACCAGTCTCTCCCGAGTCTGGGACAGTTGGCACGGTCCCGCCCCAGCTCAGCCCGGGTCAGCCCGGGTTAATTCCATCTCGCTACACTAAAGTCTAATTGCTTTTCAAATAAAATACCTTGTTAAGTTTGTACTCACGAGATAAGGGATTTTTGCAGCCCGCTTTCATTGTGTGGTCACGTACCGAGGCTCAATAGATCTACACTGGGAAGTGGGTAAACACTGGGGGAACCAGGGGCGCAGCCAGGATTGGGTCGACGACGGACTCACCCCTCCCGCTGTTCCCATGAAGGGGTGCGACTCAAAGATTGGGGAAAATATTGGGAAAGGCAAGTGCTTGTCAGCGCCAAAATTGTCAAAAATTTTGTGCCTTGGTAGGGAACCTGAACGAAGAAAATATCTCGAAAAAAATACCGAACGTTTTTGTTTTTTGAAAGGGTTAAGAGGCGAAAATACGCAATAGATTTTTGATTGCTTTCCTTTTTGGGGCTTTATTGATGTTTTTCTCAGAGGGTGCAGGGAGAATGAAGGGTGTGGCGGGGACTCAAAAAGACACTGAAGTGTGAAATTGAGTTTCGCGTCGAGCAGGACGGATCATTGTCAGATCCGTGTGCGTCAGATGGTGACATCCGCTGCGGTGCCAACCGACTCCGAACTGTGCAGGGACGCACGCACACTCGCACGCAGATGCCTGATCGAGAGACAGAGACAGAAGCAGAGAGAGAGAGAGAGAGAGAGAGAGAGAGAGAGTAAGAAAGATAGAAAGATTGGGACGGGCGAGAAAGAGAGGGACAGACAGACAGACAGACAGACAGACAGACAGACAGAAACATCAGGACAGAGTGCTTGCAAGGGTTGCTGCAGTGCAGTTGTGGAATTTTGCAGTTGAAATGAACCTCAGCTTGGGAAAGCTTGTGAACCCCCTTTCTCTTCAGTTTGAGTGCTTCAAAATCAAGCCTTACACAACCGAAAACATTCCTACGTGCGCCAAATGCCCCGTATTTGCACTCGAAATGCAAAAAATCACCGCATATTTGCTGACTCCACCCTCCGCGTCTCCGGCGCCAAACTGATCCTTTCACAAATGCAGTTTTCCGACACTACTTACCCCGAGCTGCAAAAAATACGAAAACTAATTTGTGTCTCACAGAAAGGATTTGTATTTACAGGTAATGAGTTTTAAATACTCTTAAAATGAAACATTTTCGCGTGATATTTGAAGGTCTTTGGCCCCCAACGAAAGAAAATTTTCTCATGAACAGCGTTGGTCCGTGGGACTTGTGCTCTTGCGCCAAAATATGCGCACAACTGGTCCATGCAGAACTCAACCGTCAGAGCAACCAGGACGTCAGAGCGGTCGGAGGTGTTTGAAAGGTGCTGGTTCCTTGTTCTCCATATCAAAACGACGGAATGTTCTGCTGGGTAAGTTTGGTTTGAAGGCTCCGAATGTAACAAAAGAAAAATCATCCCACCCCTCTTCCAACAATTCTAACGCCAGACACAGCCTTTGCCCCAGAACAACAGGACTCACCGTGGCCCACTGTGTGAGCCCCCGGCTGCATGTTCCCCTATTGCCTGGACTCATTCTGCTTGAGAGCTGCAGAATCCCTGATTCTGTGGGCTCTTTAAGCGAAGGGCAAGTGAGCCAAAATGTTTTGAGGGCGACAACCCCTTTTCTGGTGTGGCACCAGTTTTAATCGCAGTGCGGGCTGGTTCACGCAATGCTGCGTTCCTGTTCTTGTGCTTGAGGAACAGCGCGACGCCCATCAGTGTTTCCCAGGACGCGACCCTTGACGCACCCAGTGTGAAACAGCCCGCGCGGCCTATTGTCCTGGGGACCTGACCCTGTCTGGTTCTGATGGGGCCGAGGCTCAACAAGTACTCAGTATGTTTGGGGTACTTGAGCCCCCTTGATTCCTCTAATGGATTCAGTGTGCTGCGAGTACACTTCTTAACCGTTATGTTTATATTAAATTTTGTTTCATGTGGTGTGTGGCTGACAAAAGGATAAAATGTACGAAGTGAACTTGAAACACGCGAAGCAAAAAGTGGTTAAATTATTGTCACTGCATGAGGACAACGTTCCTTGCTCGTGACACGAATTTGTGGTCATTTTTGAATTCCTTCAACAAAAGCCCATGTCCAGACTGTTGGGTTCCGTGAAGCGAACTGGTCAGACTCAGGCCAGAAAAAAGCTGAAGACAGCACCACAGATTATCCTGTGCACACACTCAAGTACACCTCTCTCTCTCTCTCTCTCTCTCTCTCTCTCTCTCTCTCTCTCTCTCTCTCTCTCTCTCTCTCTCTCTCTCTCTCTCACACACACACACACACAAACAAAAAAACAAAAAAAAACACAAAAAAAAATAACATAAAAAAACCAAAGAA